>Ga0315912_10003921_pt1 | contig 14419 bp, 11 predicted proteins | sample VfabasoilMG_FD_204469 | JGI IMG/M metagenome (GOLD analysis project Ga0315912, IMG submission 204469) | Garden soil microbial communities collected in Santa Monica, California, United States - V. faba soil | ecosystem: Environmental > Terrestrial > Soil > Garden | place: USA: California... | reverse complement strand
ACCGCGGGCGACAAGCAGTTCTACCACTACGCGCGCGCGCTGCGGAAGGAGACCGGCATCCAGCTGGTGGTCTTCTGCACCGGCAACATGATCGAGGACACGCCCTACAAGACGGGCCTGTGCGGCATCCTCGAGGACGACCACGGCATGACGCTGACCGGGCTCTCGTTCCGCAACGAGATGGCGCTGCTCTGGTACTACTTCAAGAACTACGTCAAGAACCCGAGCTACTTCAACGAGTCGCTGCTCGACACGCTCTGGGCCTACTACGCGACCTTCGTCCAGAAGGACGACTTCCTCTACCTGTTCCACTACCTGCCCTGGACCGAGGAGGAAGTCGTGGGCACGATCCGGCGCGAGTACGACTGGGAAGTCGCGACCGACACCAAGAGCACCTGGCGCATCGGCGACGGCTCCGCGGCCTGGTACAACTACATCTACCAGACGATCGCGGGCTGGTCCGAGGACGAGGTCATGATCTCGAACCAGATCCGCGAGGGTCAGTACACGCGCGAGCAGGGACTCGCGCGAGCGAACGAGTTCGCGCCGCCGCGCTTCCAGTCGATCCGCGAGTACGCGCAGCTCGTCGGCTTCAACTGCGAAGAGGCGCTGACCGTGATCAACGGGGCGCCGAAGCTCTACTGATCCGCGTCGGGCGCCGCGGGCGGCTCCACGATCCAAGCCAGATCGAGCACGCGCGGCTCGAAGGCCGTCGCGCGCACGACGCGCATCCCGCGCTCGCCCTCGCGCTGCATGCGGATCCGGTACGGGCCGGGCAGGATCGTCGCGACGTAGCGGCCGTCGGCGCCAGTCACGGTCGAGCCGACCGGGTCCTCGTCGGCGCCGAGCAGGAACTCGAGCGCGACGCCCGCGACCGCCGAGTCCTCCCCGTCGACGACCGTGCCGCGCACCTCGATTTCGCGCGGGTCGCGCTGCAGCGCGAGCTCGAAACGCCCGCCGTCCGCGCTCTCGTCGCCGCGCACCTCGACCACGAGCTCGCCCGCGCGCGGGGCGCGCCAGAACGCGTAGTGGCCGCTCTGCGGCTGGCGTTCGCCCTGGAAGACGAGCTCGATGCGGAACTGCGGGTGCAGGAACCCGCCGCCCATCACGCGCGTCATGCGCTCGGGCACGGGCCTGCGTCGCTCATTGCGCGCGTCAACCTCGGCGTTGAGCACCTTGAGCGCGACACGCTCGCCGCGGGCGACGCGCAGCGAGTAGCGCGCGCAGTCCGTGCCGCTCTTCAGGTAGCCAGCGGCCGCCCCCGGGCCGCTCAGCGCCTCGACGGCGCCGCTGGCGCGATCGCGGTACGAGCTGTAGCGCGCGAGCCGGTAGCGGAAGTAGCCCTGCTCGAGCTCGATCTCGTAGCGGTAGCTCCCGGTGCGCGGGGCGACGAAGCTGGTGAAGCCGAACCAGCCGGCGCCGCCGCTGCGCGACTCCTCGTGCAGCACCGCCCCCTGCGCGTCGCGGATGCGCAGCTTCGAGACCGAGTGCCAGCCGCGGGCGTAGCCCAGCGTGAAGAGCGAGAAGAGCGAGAGCTCGCCCTGCGCGGCCTCGAAGTCGTAGCCGACCGACTGCCTCTCGGCAGTGAAGCGATCGGCCACGGCCGCATCGCGCTCGATGCGGCCAGGTGCGGGCGTTTGCGCCGGATCGGGGCGTGTGAGCGGCGGGACGGGCGGGAGCTCGACCGCGCGCGGCGGGGGCAGGCTGGGCGTGCTGTGCGTGCTGGCGCAGCTCGCGAGCAGAAAGGGCCAGAGCATCCGGAAGCGCATGTTCAGCTCCGGAACAGATCGAGTTTCGCGTACGGGGCGCCCAGCACCTTCGCGGACTCGCCGCCGAGCCAGTCGTCGATCACGCTGGCGTAGACCTGGCGGAAGTCGATCGTGTGCTTGACGTTGCCGTCCGCGTCGAGGTCCGCGAGATCCGGCTGCCGGCCGTGCAGGCCCGGGAGGACGCGGCCACCGGCCACGAGCAGCAGCGAAGCGCTGCCGTGGTCGGTGCCCGCGTCGGCCCCCATGCCGCTCTCCGCCGCCCGCCGGCCGAACTCGCTGACGGTCAGCAGCAGTACGTCGTCGAGCCGGCCCAGGGCGGAGAGGTCTTCCAGGAATGCGTCGATGGCGAGGTCCACGCGCTGCAGGTGGGTCGCGTGCTCCCGCGCCTGCCGCGCGTGCGTGTCGAAGCCGTCGTAGGTCACGAAGAAGCAGCTCGCCGGGAGGTCGGCGGCGATCACGTCGGCGACGCTCTTGAGCGCGCGCGCCAGCGGCCGCAGGGCGTACTCGGCACGCGTGCGCCGGCCCGCGGCGCGCGCGAGCAGCTCGCTGGCGCGCGCGGCCGAGCGCAGGCACTCGCGCACATGGGCCGTGTCGGCGCGGCCCTCGGACTGCGCCGCGCTCTCGAGCAGCCCGTCCGCCGGCGCCTTCCACGCCGCGAGCTCCGGGATCGCGGGCCACGAGGCCCCGTTCGTCTTGAGCGCCAGCGGCAGCGTGTCGCGGCCCAGCGCGAGCAGGGCGATCGGCGAATCGAGCCCGGCGACGCCGCGCATCGAACTTGTGTAGTGCCGCCCGAGCCAGCCGTAGGGCGAGGCGCTGGCGGACTCCGAGGCGCTCTCCCAGATCGCGCGGCTGCGGAAGTGCGAGAGGTTCGAGAGCGTGTGACCGACGCCGTTGACGCAGGCGACGAGCCCCTGGTCGTAGCGCCGGCGCAGCTTCGCCAACGCGGGATGGAAGCCCTGCAGCTCGTCGATGCGCAGCACGTCCCGTTCGGCGATCGCGACGTTGGGCCGCAGGCGGTGGTAAAGCGGGTCGGCGTAGGGCACGAGCGTGTTGAGCCCGTCGTTGCCGCCCTGCAGCTCGACGACCACGAGGCGCCGGCGCGTGTCTGGACGAGAGGCGGCCGCGGCGCGTGGCAGCCAGAGCGCGGCGCCACCCAGGGCGCCCAGTTGGAGCAGGCTTCTGCGGTCGAGCATGGTGGATCCTCCTACGCGAGAGCGAATTCGGGTGCGGCGAGCCGCCGCCGCAGCGCGGCGCGGGTGCGCGCGTGCCGCTGCGCGCGCCCGCCCGCGGCGTCGATGCCGAGCTCGCCCGCGATGCGGTCGAGATCCAGGGCGGCGCTGCCCGCGAGCGCGCGCGCGCTGTGCGGCAGCGCGGCGATCTGCTCGGCGAACTGCGCACGCAGCAGCACCGAGCCGGCGTGGATCCAGCTCGGGCCCAGCTCCCAGCCCGCGACCGAGGGCGGGTGGAAGAGGTCCATCCCGAGCACGCGCAACGTGCGCGGCAGCTCGAGCAGGTGCGGGTTCTGGACCTCGAGGCCGCGCACGGCGGAGATCACGAAGTCGACCGGAGTCTTGTACAGGACTGCCCGTCCCCCTGGCCTGTGGAACGCGCGCGAGAGGAACAGCGTGCGCAGCGCCTCCCGCAGCGACCAGCCCGAGCTGCGCAGGCAACAGCCGAAGGCCTCGCACAGGTCCGCGGAGGGGTCGTCCTCGAGGTACCAGCGCAACAGCTTCCGGCCCAGGAACCCCGCGCAGCAGGGCTGCTCGAGCAAGAGGTCGAGCAGCGACTCTCCCTGCTCTTCTGTTCCGGGTTCGAATACGCGGCCGAGGACGCCGCGCGGACCGGGATCGTGCTGCTCCTCGTGGAACTCGAAGCGCGGCTCGCCGCCCTGTGCCAGCCCCCAGCCGGTGAAGATGCGCGCGACTTCGAGCACGTCGCGCTGCGAGTAGCGGTCGAGGCCCAGCGTGAAAAGCTCCATCAGCTCGCGCGCCCAGTTCTCGTTCGGGCTCTCGCAGCGGTTGTTGCGCCCGTCGAGGAAGACGAGCATCGCCGGGTCGCGCGCCAGCGCGCCGAGCAGCTCGCGGAAGCTCCCCGCGCCCAGCCGGCGGAAGAGGCGGTTCTGGCGCACCATCCAGTCCGCGGGCAGCTCCTCGCTCTGTTGGCAGGCGAAGTGGTGGTGCCAGAACAGCGTCAGCTTCTCCTGTGCGGGGTGCGCGCCGCGCGCCATGCGGTAGATCCACCAGGCCCGCGCGTCCCCGACGCGCACCGGCTCGCGGCCACCGTCGGGCGGGTACTCGACGAGCGGAGAACCCTGGAGCAGGATCTCCCGCTCGAGCGCGGGATCCTCGTCCGGGTAGTCGAGCAGCCGGCTGGTCGCGCCCTCGAGCCCCAGCGCCCAGAGCTCCTCGACCTCCTGCGGGCTGGCGCCGAAGCCCGCGCGGCGCGCGAGCAAAGCGGCGCGCTCGCGATCCCAGGGCTCGTCGCCCGAAGGCTGCCAGGGCTCGAGTTGGTCCTGAGCACGCATGCTGGAAGGAACCAGCCTGTTCGCAGGAAGTTCCGCCGAAAACCCGCGCGCTCAGCCGCCGCGCAGCGCGCTCGCGGAGTCGCGCCACGAAGCCGGTGGACCGCACGCTCGCCGTCGCGCATCCTGGCGGCCATGCGCGCCCATGCCTGCATCGTCCTCTTCCTGTTGGCCTCATGCGGCAGTGCCCCGCCGGCGCAGCCCGAGCCTTCGAATCCGATCGCAGCCACCCCCCCGGCCGACACGAGCAAGGCCGAAGCCGAGCGCGCGAAGCAACTCGAGCAGCTCGCCGCGGCAGAGCGCGACCACGCGGCTAACCCGCGCGACGAGGACAACATCATCTGGCTGGGCCGGCGCCTCGCGTACCTCGAGCGCTTCGACGAGGCGCAGGAGGTCTACACGCGCGGGCTCGAGCTCCATCCGCAGAGCTGGAAGATCCTGCGCCACCGCGGCCACCGCTGGATCACCTTGCGCAAGTTCGACCGCGCGCTGGAGGACCTCGCGCTCGCGTGGAAGCTCTGCGACCTGACGCTCGACGAGGTGGAGCCCGACGGCCAGCCCAACGCAGCGGGCATCCCGATCGGCACGTACCACTCGAACATCGTCTATCACCTTGCGCTCGCGCACTACCTGCGCGGCGAGTGGCGCGAAGCCTGCTCGATCTGGACGCAGGGCCGCACCCTGAATGCAGCGAACGACGATCGCCTGTGCTCGAGCACGTACTGGAACTACCTCGCGCTGCGGCGCGATGGGCAGCATGCAGTCGCCGAGGCGCTGATCGGCGGCTTGCGCTCGCCGCTGAAGGTCGTGGAAAACGAGTCGTATCAGCTCCTGTGCCTCCTCTTCCGCGGCGAACGCACCCCCGAACAGGTCCTGGAAGGCAGGCAACCGGGCTCGATCGATTTCGCGACGCTCGCCTACGGCATCGCCTGCTGGCAGCGCTTCCGCGGCGACGAGCGCGCGGCGCGCGAGCTGCTGGAGAAGATCGTCGCGAGCGGCCCGCGCAATGCCTTCGGCTTCATCGCGGCCGAGGTGGACCTGGCGCGCGCCGCGCCGCCGGCGACCGGGCTGCGTGGGTCCTGACTGGCGATCCGCGCTGAATGCCTCAGCGCTCCACGAGCCCTTCGCGCAGCGCGCTCTCGAGCGCCGTCGCGCGATCGGTCTTCTCGTCGCGGTACTTGATGATCAGGGCGCAGGCGACCTGCAGGCCCCTCTGCCCGCCCCACGCGCCGCCGACGGGCCGCGAGCCGTTCACCACCACCGCGCGTTCGGGGATCTCGAGCGGGGATTCGCGCGTGCCGCGCAGCTCCGTCTGCTTGATGAGGTCGAACACCGGCGTGCTCGCCGTGAGCACCACGCCGGCGGCGATCACGGCGCCCTTGCGCACCAGCACGCCCTCGTAGATGCCCGTGTTGCCGCCGATGAAGCACTCGTCCTCGATGATCACGGGCCGTGCGTTAGCCGGCTCGAGCACGCCGCCGATCTGGGCCGCGGCCGAGATGTGCACGCGCTCGCCGATCTGCGCGCAGGAGCCGACCAGCGCGTGGCTGTCGATCAGCGTGGCCGTGCCGATGTAGGCGCCGACGTTGACGTACATCGGCGGCATGCAGACGACGCCGGGGGCCAGGTAGGCGCCGCGCCGCACGGCCGATCCGCCGGGCACGATGCGCACGCCGTCGTGGGGACCGAAGTGGCGCACGGGAAAGGCGCGCTTGTCGCGGAACGCGCTCGGCCGATCGTAGGTGTAGTCGCGCTGCTCCAGCCCCTGCGCGATGATCTCGCTCGAGCGGAAGAGCGCCAGGAGCTCGTCCCGGATCCAGCCGTGGATCGTCCAGCTCCCGTCGACCGTGCGCTCGGCGATGCGCACGGAACCGCGCTCGAGCGCGTCCAGCAGCGCCGCGCCCTCGAGCTTCTTCATGCGCCCGTCCTCGCCAGCAGCTCGCGCGCCGTCCGGACGTGCCGGTCGGCGGCCAGCTCGATGTCGCGTTCCCGGACGCGTTCGTGATCGGTGTGCGCGTCCTGGATCGAGCCCGGCCCGTAGAGCAGCGGCCTGCCCCAGCGCGGCATGTGCGGCACGTCGGTGCCGAACGCGATCGTGATGCCTTCCTCGCCCGCGGGCACGTCGAACTCGACCGGCGCGTTGCCCTTCGACTGCTGCGCCAGGCGCACGTGAGGGCCGAGGCAGCGCTCGAGGCGCGCGCGCACGTCCGCGAGCGGCTCGACGGTGCGGATCAGGACGTCGGCCTCGGCCTCCTCGGCCACGACGTTGGACGCGACGCCGCCGCGCATCACGCCGATGTTGAGCGTGCCGGAGCCGAGCAGCGGGTGCGCGCCCCAGCTCTCCGCGAGCAGCCGGTGCGCGCAGTGCACGAGCTCGTGCACCGCGCTCGGCCCGACGTCCTGCGAGCTGTGGCCGGCGACGCCGCGCGCGACGAGCTTGCCCTTGAACGTGCCCTTCCCGGCGCGCACGAAGCGGTTGCCGGTCGGTTCGCCGACGATCATGTGCCGCGGACGCCAGGGCTCGGCGAGCTGTTCGTTCGCGCGCGCCGCGCCGGCGCTGTCGGTCTCCTCGCCGACGGTGAAGAGCAGACCGAAGCGCCGCTCGCCCCCATGCAGCAGCGCGCGCGCGGCCTCGAGCATCGCCAGCGCCTGGCCCTTGGCGTCGCAGGCGCCGCGGCCGTGGATCCAGCCGTCCTGCGCGCGCGGACCGAAGAAGGGCGGCACCGTGTCGAGGTGCGTGCAGAAGACGATCTCGGGAGCATCGGCGCGCGCGAGCACGTTGAAGCGCCCGGGAGCGAGCTCCTGACGCTCGATGTCGAGGCCCAGGGCCGCGAACTCGCGCGCGAGCGCATCGCCGTAACTGCCCTCGTCCCCGGTGATCGAGGGAATCGCGATCCAGTCGAGCAGCGTCTTGAAGGCTCGGTCCATGCGGGCCCGGCCATCCTATCAGGGGCCTGCAGCGACTCCGACCGCCAGCGTCACGAGCTTCGCGCCGGCGCTGACCGCCTGTCCGGCGGCGACGTGGATGCGCTCGACCACCCCGCCCTGCGGCGCGGCGATCTCGTTCTGCATCTTCATGGCCGAGAGGATCAGCAGCGGCTGGCCGCGCTCGACCGTCTGGCCCTGCTGCACCAGGAGCTCGACCACGATGCCGGGCATGATCGCGTTGACGATCCCGCCGCCCTTGCCGCCGCCGCGCTCGGCCGCGTGCGCGGCGCGCTCGCGTTCGTCCTCGAGGCCGATCTCGTAGTGCAGGCCGGCCAGCGTGACCGAGACGCGATCCGGGCTGCCCTCGAGCGAGAGCGCATAGCTGCGCCCCGCGCACAGCGCGCTGACCTGGCCGTGCTCGTCGACCTCCTCGTAGCTGAGCTCGAGCGGCTGGCCGTCCACGCGCACCACGAGACGCCCGAGCTGCTCGATCAGCTCGACCTCGTGCGGCCGGCCGTTGACGCTGGCGAAGTACTTCAGCGGGCCGGCCCCTCGCGCCGGGCGGCGCGGTCGGTGTGTTGCGCGAGCGCGCGGCGGTGGCGCTCGGTCCAGGCCTCGCGCTCGCCCGAGCGGGGCGCGAGCGCCTGGCGCGTGGCCTGGCGCTGGCGCCAGATCGCGGCCGCCGCCGCGACCAGCGCATCGTGCTCGCTGTGCTGCTTCCCGAGGTCGAGCTGTTCGAGGAAGTGCGTGTCGAAATCGCCCTTCTGGAAGCGCTCGTGCTCCAGCACCGCCAGCGCCGCGGGCGCGCTGGTGCGCACGCCGCCGATGTTGAGCTCCTGCAGCGCGCGGCGCATGCGCGCGATCGCCTGCGCGCGGTCGGCGCCCCAGACGATCAGCTTCGCCAGCAGCGGGTCGTAGTCGAGCCCGACCTGCATGCCTTCGTAGAGGCCGAGGTCGAGCCGCACGAACGGCCCGCCCGGCAGGCGCAGGTTGCGGATCGTGCCGGTCGAAGGCACGAAGTTGTGGAAGAAGTCCTCGGCGTTGAGCCGCACCTCGATTGCCCAGCCCTTCCAGCGCACGTCCTGCTGCGCGTAGCCCAGCGGCTCCCCGGCCGCGATGCGGATCTGCTCGCGCACGAGGTCCGTGCCCGTGACCATCTCGGTCACGGGGTGCTCGACCTGCAGGCGCGTGTTCATCTCCAGGAAGTAGAACTTGCCGTTCGACCAGAGGAACTCGACCGTGCCCGCGTTCTGGTAGCCCACCGCGCGACCGGCCTTGAGCGCGACCTCGCCCATCGCGTCGCGCGTCGCCTCGTCGATCACGACCGAGGGGGATTCCTCGAGCAGCTTCTGGTGCCGGCGCTGGATCGAGCACTCGCGCACGCCGTAGTGCACGCCCTGGCCGTGCGTGTCGAACAAGAGCTGCACCTCGATGTGCCGCGGACGGTCGAGGTAGTGCTCGAGGTACAGGCGCCCGTCGCCGAAGCTCGAGAGGGCCTCGCCCGAGGCCGTGCGGAACCCGCTCTCCAGGCCCGCGGCGTCGCGCACGATGCGGATGCCCTTGCCGCCGCCGCCCGCGGCGGCCTTGATCGCGATCGGATAGCCGATCTTCTGCGCCGCGGCGCCGGCGGCGCGGGCGTCGGCGACCGGATCGGTGAGGCCGGGCACGATCGGCACGCCGGCCGCCTGCATGCGCTGGCGGCTCTTGAGCTTGTCGCCCATGGCCTCGATCGCCTCCGCCGGCGGACCGATCCATACGAGGCCCGCCTCGCGCACCGCGCGCGCGAAACGGGCGTTCTCGGACAGGAAGCCGTAGCCCGGGTGCACTGCCTGCGCGCCGGTCGCCTTCGCGGCCGCGATGATCTTCTCGGGCACGAGGTAGTTTTGCGAGGGCAGCTTGCCGCCCAGCGGCACAGCGACGTGCGCCATGCGCGTGTGCAGCGCGTGCGCGTCGAACTCGGAGTAGACCGCGACGCACTCGATGCCCATCTCGCGCGCGCTGCGGATCACGCGCAGGGCGATCTCGCCACGATTGGCGATCAGGATGCGTTGGAACATGGGGGGCGAGAGAGGATACCCGAAGGCGTTACTTCCCGCGCCGCGCGATCGCGAAGGCCCAGTCCGTGCCGAGCCCGGCCTTGTAGGCCGAGTGGATCCAGAGCATGGCCAGCGGCTCGAGCCAGCGCGCGCTCGAGAGGCGGCCCGCATCGACCGGCTCGAAGCCCGCGTCCTCGACGAGCTTCGAGACCGTCGGGCGCCAGGCGTCGTCGTTGCCGCAGTAGAACATCACCGGCCGCTGCGCGAACTCCGCGGCCTTGCTCATGTTCTCCGCGCCGGTCGTGTTGAAGGCCTTGAACACCGGCGCGCCGCCGGCCCACTGCGCGACCTGCTCGCCGCCCGAGGTGTCGCCGCCGAGCGCGAGACCGGAGAGATCCTGCGCCAGCGGGTTGGTGCAGTCGATCACGAGCTTGCCCGCCAGCCGGCCGCAGAGCTGCAGGGTTTCCCGCGCGGCGGGCCAGGGCGTGGCGAGCAGCACGATCTCGGAGGCCTGCGAGGCGCGCTCGGGCGAGTCGGCCTTGGCGCGCTTGCCGAGGTTGGCGACGAGGTCCTGGACCTTGACGCTCTGCGGCTCGCGCGTGCCGAAGACGATCTCATGGCCCTTGCGCGTCCAGACTCGTGCGAGCGCGCTGCCGACGTTGCCCGTGCCGAGGATGGCGATCTTCATTTCTGCCCATGCTAGCGCGCGCCGTCCGCGTGCTCACCCGAATTGCACGGAGCGCTTCGTCAGCGAGCCCAGGTACCAGCCCTCGATCGGGAAGGCGGGCAGCTCCCCTTCCGCCGACGCGCCGAGGGTGGCGAAGAGCGGCACGAAGTGCTCGTGTGTGGGCAGAGCCAAGGCGACACCCGGAGCCCGCGCGCGGTAGTCGAGCAGCGCATCGAACTCGAGCTCGAGCAATGCCTCGGCCGTCCAGGCGTCGAAGTCCCTGGCCCAACCGGGCGTGACGGGCCGCGGGCTCCTGTCGAGAGTGCGCAGGTTGTGCGTCAGGAAGCCGCTGCCGACGATCAGCACGCCCTCGTCGCGCAGCGGCGCGAGCGCGCGGCCGAGCTCGAAGAGCGGCCCGGGTTCGAGCGTCGGCAACGAGAGTTGCAGCACGGGGATGTCGGCCGCGGGGTACATCGGGATCAGCGGCACCCAGGCGCCGTGATCGAGGCCGCGCGTGGAGCTCTCACACCGGAGCAGCGTCTGCACGCGCGCCGAGAGCGCGGCCGCGCCCGGCGCTGGATACTGCACCTGGTAGTACTTCTCGTCGAAGCCGGAGAAGTCGTAGACCAGCGGCGCGCCCGCCGGGTTGGAGCATGTCGCCGGCTGCTCTTCCCAGTGCGCAGAGATCATCAGGATCGAGCGCGGCCGCGGGAGCGACCGGGACCACTCGGCGAGTTCGCGCATCCACAGCTCGTCGTCCAGCAGCGGCGGCGCTCCGTGCGCGAGGAAGATCGCGGGCATGCGAGACATGCCCGGCATGATGATATATTTTGGGTTTCGACGCTCGCCTCGCGTCGCTACGACAAGGATTCCCCTGGAACGATTGCAGAGCGCCATGGATTCGGCCTGGCCCCGGTTGCGACTGGGGACGACGCTGCGCGACCACGGCTTCCTGGTCCTCTTCCACGCCGCCGCGCTGGTGGCCGTGCTGCTGGTCTCGGCCGATTTCACGCTGCACGACTTCTCGAGGCGCGTCATCGGCCAGGCGACGCTCGATGGCGTGTCGGTCGAGGCGCGCACGGGGCTCTACGCGCGCAGCCTGCTCGTGTTCTTCGTCGCGCTCGCGGGTCTGGCCTGGATCGCGCGCAAGCTCGAACGCGTGCTCGGCTCGAAGACGCTGGCGCTGCTCAACCTGACCTCGTTCGTCGGCTGCCTGCTGCTCTACCTGACCTGCTGGCGCCTGCTCGCGCCGGGCGGATTCGCGCTGCTCGTCGCCGTCGAGGGCCTGATCGTCGCCATCGCGCTGCTCGATCGCTTCGTGCTCAAGCGCGAGGTCCATCCCGACGGCGGCCGCTACATCGTCTGGCTCGTGGTCCTCGGCCTGGCGCTCGTCTTTCCGGTCTACGACCTCGCCAGCGTGCGGCTGAAGGCGCTCGCTCAGCCCGGACTCGTCGTCGCCGCGGCGGTCTGCGTGCTCGGGTTGTCGGTGCACGTCGCGCTCTCGCTCTTCGCGCGCCGCAGCGATCGCTGGCTGCACGCCGCGCTGCCTCTGGCCGCGCTGCCGCTGGCCTCGGTCCTGCGCAACGAGATCCATCTGTGCTTCAACGGGCGCGGCCTGTACGCCGTGCGGCCCGAGCACGTGCAGATCGTGCTCGTCGCGCTGATCCTCGTCTGGTGCCTGGTGCGCTTCCTGCGCCGGCCGCGCGAGGATTCGTCCGGCCGTCTCGACCTCGAACGGCTGCTGGGTCTCGGGATCCTGCCCTGGATGCTGGTCGGCATCGCCTGCTTCAACGGCTGGTATTTCGTGCTGACACCGCCGCCGGATTTCCTCGAGCCGGCCAACCCGGGCCTGTTCATCCAGCAGTGGTTCGATTTCGGGCGCGTGCCGTTCTTCGACACGTTCAACGGGCACGGACTCTCGGACAGCTTCTTCGGTTTCCTCTACTGCCTGATCCACGGCTCCGACGTGATGACCTGGCAGTACTACGACTTCCTGACCGACGTCGTGGTGATCTTCGCGACCTACCATCTCTTCCGGCGCGTCATGGGCAATGCCTGCGCCGCGTTCTTCAGCGTCCTGTTCCTGCCCTACCTGGGGGAGCTGATCCCGCCCTTCTGCGCGATGGCCATCCTGGTGGTGTTCCTCGTCCACTGGGTCAGCACGCAGACGAGCGCGAGGGCCTGGGCGCTCTTCTTCGCAGGCCTGCTGTTCGCCTTCGCCTGGCGGCTCGACATCGGCTTCGCCGCGACGCTGGCAGCCGTGCCGACGCTGCTGCTCGTGCGCGCCGTCTCACCCGGCTATCGCCTGCCGATCGCGGCCATCCTGCGCGGGTTCGGATGGGCCCTGGGCCTGTGCGGCTCGGCGTTCGTCGCCATCTGCGTCGGTCGCGGCATCTCGCCCCTGACGCTGCTGGTCGACTACCAGCACATGGTGAGCTCGAACCAGGGCTTCGGCTACTCGCACATCGCCGGCGACATGAACCCGCTCGTGCTCTGGCACCTGTTCGTGATCCCGCTGCTCGTCCTGGCCGCGGCCGCGTGGCTGGTCGTGCGCTCGCGCGGGCGGCTCGCTACGCAGGGCCGCGCGTACTTCGTGTTCACGGCCGGGATCTTCCTGGCGGCCTACGTGTTCGCGAACTTCCCGCGCGGGCTGGTGCGGCATTCGTTCCTCGAACCGGGCATCACGATGGTCTCCTCGTTCGCCTTCGCCGTGCTCGGGTTGGCGGCCTACTGGACCATCGGGGAGGGCCGGCCGCGCAGCGCCTTCGCGGTCTTCGTGCTGGTCACGTCGCTCTTCTGCTTCAACCTCGGCCTCAACCACAAGCGCGGCGACCGGATCCCGCCGACCCCCAACTCGTACGAGCGCGCGCTGGACAGGCTGGTGAACATCGCCCGGCCCGAGGCGGCGGATCAGCGGATCGCGCGCATCCAGTTCCTGGGCTGGTTCAACCGCACTCATCTCGAGCAGATCCAGCCCTTCATCGAGGGCTCGCTCGAGCCCGGGCAGACGTTCCTCGACCTCTCGAACAGCCCGATGCTCTACTACTTCACGCACAAGCGCTCGCCGCAGTTCGCGAACCATCTCATGCTCGTGCACGACGAGTACACGCAGCGGCGCGTGCTCGAGGATCTCGAGCACGAGGACCTGCCCTTCGTGACGCTGGTCACGGAGGACGACCGCTGCAAGGAAGCGAACGTGGCCTGCCTGGCATCGATCGACGACGTGCCTTGCAAGCTGCGCCAGTACCGGCTGCACGAGTGGGTCTACGAGCGCTACGAGCCCTATTGCCTGATCCAGCGCTGGCAGGTCTGGGTGCGGAAGGGCTGGCTCGCGACGCGCGCGCCGGCCGGGACCGAGCGCCAGGTGGAGTTCGCCTGGCAGGCGGACCCTCCGGCCGAATCCCCGGGTTCGACCGCGGCGGCGGACGGCGCCACCACGCGCGTGCGCCTCGGCCAGGGAATCGAACGCAGCCTGCCGGCGGTCGAGCTCTCGCCCGACATGACGCGCTACGTGCGGATCGAAGGCCGCGCCGAACAGCCGCGGACGCTGAAGCTCGCCTGGACGACGCGCTCGAGCCGCGGTCTGCGGAGCTTCGAGCGCGAGCTCGCGTTCCCGGCCGGCTCGAACGCGCGCTTCTACGTCCTGCCGGGCGAGCGCGAGACGAGCACGCTCGAGACGCTCGAGCTCGATTGGGAGGGCGGATTCGAGCTGCAGCGCTGCGCACTCGTGCGTTCCAAGGCCGAGGGCTGCATCGAGATCTCGAAGCGCGCGGACATGGGCCGCGCCGTCGAACTCGTCCAGCTTGCACGGCTCTGGGGCGAGGAGCTTGCGCACGCCGCACCCCTGAAGACCCTGGTCGATCTGCCTGTGGGAGCCTTCACCGGCGACCCCGAGTCGATGCGCTGTTCGTTCGAGCCGATCGCCTCGCGCTCGCGCGGCAACTACCTGCTGGTGAAGGCGCGCGTGCCGCCCCGGCCCGTGGCGAAGATCATCGTCGACTACGGCGAGGGCCAGGAGAACCTGGGGCGCTTCGTCTTCGACGCCGTGGCGGACGGCGAGCCGCACGAGTACGCCGTGCGTCTGAGCATCCAGTACAACTGGTACCAGCGCGCGAGCGACTGGATCTCCTTCGCATCCGAAAGCGGTCCGATCGAGATCCTCTCGGCGCGCGTGACGGAGGGCGATTGACGGCCGACGCGCGCAGCACGGATGCCCTGATCGTCGGAGGCGGAGCCTTCGGCGCCTGGCTGGCGCTGCTCCTCAAGCGCGATCACGGCTGCAAGGTCGTGCTGCTCGAGCGCGAGCAGGAGCTCTGTCGGCGCGCGTCCTACAACAACCAGGCGCGCGTGCACAACGGCTACCACTATCCGCGCAGCATCCTGACCGGACTGCGCTCGCGCGTGAACTCGGCGCGCTTCCTGGTCGAGTTCGCCGACTGCATCGACTCCGGCTTCCAGATGTACTACGGCATCGGCCGCGTGCGCTCGAACGTCACGC
>Ga0315912_10003919_pt1 | contig 14424 bp, 10 predicted proteins | sample VfabasoilMG_FD_204469 | JGI IMG/M metagenome (GOLD analysis project Ga0315912, IMG submission 204469) | Garden soil microbial communities collected in Santa Monica, California, United States - V. faba soil | ecosystem: Environmental > Terrestrial > Soil > Garden | place: USA: California... | reverse complement strand
TGTCAGCGCACGCTGACAGGCCCCCGTGCCGTGCCTGACGATTTCACCGCGCGGATTTGCAAATCTTGCGCATCTTTGTTCGAGACCTGCTCCGCGGCGGTCTGGAAACGACGACGTACCGTGTGCGAAATGCGACACCGCAGTGCCGCGAACCGCCAGGCGGCGGCCCGCTTCACGGATGCATGCCCGTACGCGACCCCGAATGCGCAAAGGGCACGCCGGCGGCTCGTCTCTTGCAATTCCCCGTGGCACCAAAACTACGCTGGCAGGAAATGCAATGAACCAAAACCGTGGCGCTGGAAAAAAGCGGCATCAACATGTGCGGGCGGATTGGCTCATCGCGGTGATGTTGGGCGCGAGTTTGGCCGGCTGCGGCGGTGGATCGTCCGATGCGCCGCCGCCTGCCTCCGGACCGGCGCCGTCACCCGTGCCGCCCCCGGCGCCGGCACCTGCGCCCGCGCCGGCACCCGCACCCGCGCCAGCACCCGCGCCAGCACCTGCGCCCGCACCAACGCCGGCTCCCGCGCCGGCACCGCCACCGGCCAGCACGGTGCCGCCGCTGTCGAGCACCGTCGTGAACCTCGATGACAACCACCAGGTGGGCGCCGATCACTGGGCCGAAGGTGCGACCACCAGCGGTGGCACGGGTCAGCAAGTCCAGGGGCTCGATTGCCTGCCGACGATGAACGAGACCTATCACGTGCACTCGCACCTCTCGATCTTCCTGAACGGCGAGGCCCTGGCGATTCCGGGCGAAATCGGCATCGTCGAAACGCCGCACTGTTTCTACTCGATCCACACGCATGACCATTCCGGCAAATTGCACGTGGAGGCGGCGGCGCCCGGACTGTTCACGCTCGGCCAGTACTTCGCGATCTGGGGCCAGCCGCTGGGAAACACCAATGTCGCGGGCCTCGTCGGCCTGCCGGTGGTGGTCTACGTCACCGATGCCGGTGTCGTGACCGAGGCGACGGGCGACTGGCACGACATCGAATTGCGCTCACACCGCGAGATCACGATCCAGATCGGCACACCGATCACCGAGATTCCGAACTTCACCTGGAGTGCGAACTGAACTGGGCGTGGGGAATCACCTGCCGGATTCCCCTCCGGCAGTCCCCGCGCGTCGCCCGCTGCATACAGTGTCCGCCTGCGATGCGGGGCTGAAAAAATTTCCATCGACAGGGAATTTCCTAGCGGATCCGGCAAAGGTACGCAGTTGGATGCCGTGATGTGACGCTGCGCGGCGACGCGCGGCCGAAGATTCTTCGATTTGCGACAGTCGCCGCCCGCCGCAGTTTCCAAGGTTACCGCTCGCGCACCTGCATCGGCTGCCAACACTTGGCCGATGCGAAAAGTCACCCACGCTTTATGGACGTTTCCCCTGGTGTTGTTAGGCGCAGTCGCGCACGCACAGACCGCGGGGACGGTTACCCTGACTGCGAACAGGACGTCGGCCACCGGCAGCCTGACCCCGGTCCTCACCTGGTCGACCTCACCGGTTGCCTCGAGTTGCACGGCCAGCGGCGGCTGGAGCGGCACCAAGTTCGCCTCCGGCAGCGAGACGCTGGCCACCATTACCGCCAGCCGGTCGTACACGCTGACCTGCTCCTGGACGAATGGATCGGCGACCGTCAGCTGGACTGCGCCGACCACCAACACCAACGGCACTCCGCTCACCAATCTCACTGGATTCAAGATCCTTTACGGCACCAGCTCGACGGCGCTGAACCGGACACAGGCGGTCAACAATGCCAGCGCGCGGAGTGCCGTGGTCACGTCGCTGGGCGCCGGCACCTGGTATTTCGCCGTGCGCGCGGTGAACAGCAACCAGGCCGAATCCGACAACAGCAACATCGCGCAGAAAACCATCTCCGGCGGAGCCACGGCTGCGCGTACCGTCAACATCACGATCAGCGGGACGCCGGCTCCGACGCCCACGCCCACGCTCAGGACCACCGACACGCGCGTCTTCGACTATGTGACCCAGAACAACACGCGCGTACTCGGCCGGCAGGTCGGCACGATCGCGCTGGGCAGAGCCTGCGACAACACGTTCAAGGTGGGCCTGAACCGCTATCGCGTGACCCGCAGCGACGTGACGTTCACCCGCACGTCACGATCGACTTCGGTGGTGGCACGCTGCGAGCGCAGCTGAACGACGCCAGGCATAACTTCGTCAGTGCCGGCATGGCGGCGGCCACAGCAAGGAGCGCTGTGACCGTCGCCACTATTCAATGGTGAACCACTGCACCTCGACGCGCCGGTTCTGCGCCGGATCGGTCGAGCCCGTGGGTTCTTCCCAGCCACGCCCCACCGACTCGACGCGCGTCTTGTCGATCTCCGGGTACTTGGCGAGCAGCGCGTCGCTGACCGCCTTGGCACGCTGCTGTGAAAGCTCCATGGCCTTGAGCGCCATGTTCTTCACCAGCGGCTCGCCGCCCGACTGGCGGAATTCCGCCATGCGCGCATTGTCGACGTGGCCGCGCAGCACCACCGTCGAGCCCGGGCTCACCTGCAGGAAGCGCTTGATGGTGGCGAGGTATTCCTGGTTTTGCTGCGCGCTGCGGTCGAGCGCCGAGGAGTTGGGTTCGAAGAAGAAGCGGATGTCCTTGGAGAGCAGCGGGTCACCTTCGAGCGAGGCCCCCGAGCTGCTGCGGATCGGCGCGATGGCGATCTTCTGATCGGCGAACAGGCCGCGCTTGGCGAGGCCTTCGAGAAAGCCGGTGTCGACGAAACGCGCCGGATCGGTGGGATTGCGGATCACGCTGCCGTACGCCAGCACCGAGGACTGGAAGATGCCGCCGAACGAGCCGGCCGAGTCGATGGTGCCGGCGAAGAACGCGAGATTCTCCGGCAGGTTCGCGAGGTGCACGTGCGCGAGCTCGTCGCGCGCCTCTTCCTCGGTCCATTTGAACGCTTTCGCGACCACCGCGATGTTTTCCGCCTGCTGGTCGCGCAGCCGGCGATTGCCCTCGAGGATGCCGTGTACCAGGCCTTTCACCATCTCCGGATGCGCCTTGGCCAAACCCTTGTTGACCGCCAGGATGTCGGCGACCACCAGCAGGTTCTTGTTGGACACCAGCATCTTCGCCGCGCCGTTGGAGGCTTCGATGACCTCGTCGGTCTTCGGCGTCCAGCCGACGCAGCCATTGAGCCGCGGACTGCCACCGGCGAGCTCGTGCTGGTAGGCGTCACAGGCGACGAAGGCGTCCTCGTAGAACACCAGGCCGAGCGAATCCTGGGGAGGCTTCGAATCCAGGTCGCGCAGCACCACCACCGGCACGCCGGCTTCCTGCGCCAGGTAACGGATGAAGAACTCGCTCTCGTTGAACTGCGAGGCGGCGAGTGTCTTGCCGCGCAAGGCATTGATGGAGGCGATGCCATGATCCACGACCACCATGTCGGCGCCGCGCGAATAACCCAGCTGCACCGGCACCACGGCGTCGAACTGCCGTCCCAGCACGGCGAGCGCGTCGGCGGTGGTGGCGGTGGCCGCGAGCCGGCCGTTGTTCAGCGGACTCCAGGTTTCGCTCTCGCTCATCGAGATCTGCACCTTGAATCCGTATTCCTTGGCGAAGATGGATTCCGGATTCGGATCGAGTCCGCCGTTGGCGACGATCAGGCCGCCGTAACCCGCGTATTCGCTGATGTCGATGCGCAGGATGTTGTCCTTCGGAGCGAAGGTGTTCGCGGCTTCGAGCGTGGGCGTGCCCGTCACCGGCTCGATCGGATCCGGCGCGTCGCCGTCCGGCTTCGCCGCACCCGTTTGTGCCTGTCCGGCGGTGGCGTCGCTGCCGCCCGCGGGCGCTTCGCTGCTCTTCTTGCCCAGCCACAGCCACGCGCCGAGACCGATGATGCCCACCAGCAGCACGATGGTGATGAGGTTGCCCGAAAGCGAACCGCGTTGGCGCTGCAACAACATGTGAGTGTCTCCTTTGAAAATCACTCGGATACCCGGGTGGAACGTTTTACCGCACGTTTCGAGGCCAGCAGGTCCGCCGGCGGCGGTTCGTCCGTGAACGAATCGAGTCCGGCGAACAACTCGCGCTGATCCTTGAGCCAGCGATTGGCTTCATTGAGCGAGGCCGACAGGGCGTCGAGCGACGACGCCACGTTGGCGTTGTCGGTGGCGAGCAGCGCCTGTTCGCGCACCAGCGATACCTGCTGGCGCAGCCGGCCGAGTTCGGCATCGACCAGCTCGCGCCGCCGCTTGGCGTCGCGATGCGCATCCTGGCGCTGCTTGATGACTTCCAGCTGCTGCTCGAGGCTGCGGCGCAGCTCCTCGTCCATGTCACCTTCCAGCAGGCGGCGACTGCACTGCCGTTCCTGGTCTTCGAGCGACTTGCGTTCGCGTTCCGCGGCCGCGATCACTTCCTCGAAGGCGCCGCGCGCGGTCAGCAGTTTCAGATGCAGCCAGGCGAGCTGCCGCACGTCACCGATCTGCGAGCCGTGCGCTTCCGAGCGCTGCAGCAGGCCGACGATTTCCGCGGCTTCGCGTTCGATCTCGTACTGGTGGGTCTTCGCAGAAGAGTCGAGGTTGGCGAGCAGCTCTTCGTAACGCGTAGTGCTGTCCGACACGCCGGCCTCGGCGTCGATGACCGCGCGAAAACGTTCGTTGCGTGACAGCGCCCAGAGGTACAGGCCTTCCACGCCCAGCCCGATGAGCCACAGCCCCGGGTTGATGAAGGCGCCGAGAAACCCGAATGCCGCGAGCCCGAAGAAGTTGGGCGGAATCGGCATGCCGAAGGGCCGCGCGACGAAGGCGGCCCAGAGATAGGAGGGCTTGCCCTTCATGGCGTCTTGCTCATGAGCCCTGGGCGAGCTCGCGGAACGCCGGCGGCACGAAGTTCAGGTCCGTCGCCTCGCGCACCGCGATGCGCATCTGGAAATCGAGTACGTCGGCGGGCACCGGGTTCTGGTATCCGGTGAGACTGGCTTCGAGCGCCGCGCCACCCGCCACGTTCTGCGTGCGGGAGTGGCGATACGCCTTGACGACCAATGCCTCGGCCGCACCGGGCGTGAGCAGGGTCGGCATGCGCGGTTCGAGACGCGTGAGATCGGCCTCGGTGAGCTCGAGGCCGTAACGCCTGGCGAGCAGGCCGATGAGCTGCGCGCTCTCCTTGTTCGTGCTGGTCGGCAGCAGCGGCACCTTCACGTCGACACGTCCCGGCCGTTTCAGGTCGACCTCGATGAGATCCGGTCGTGACGAGGCGAGCAGCCACAACACGCGGCCGCGATTGCCGCTGTCCGACATCTCCTGCGCGATCATCGAATAGATGCGTCCGGAGAGTCCGCTGTCGGTGCTGCCGGAATCGCGCTTGCCCAGCGTCTGGTCGGCCTCGTCGATGAACACCATGCAGCGCCCGAGCGCGCGGATCAGGCGGAAGATCTTTTCGAGATTGCCTTCGCTCGAACCCACCCAGCGATCGCGAAAATTCTTGAGCTTCACGACGGGCACGCCGGCTTCCCCCGCGAGGCATTCGACCAGGAAGGTCTTGCCGGTGCCGACCGGCCCGCACAGCAGGTATCCCATCGGCAGTGCCTTGAGGTCGCCCGATCGCCACAGCGCGATGTCCTGTCGCAGCCACGCCTTGAGCGCCTCCTGTCCGTGGTAGTCGGCGAGTGTGCGCTTCGCTTCGATGAATTCGACCAGGCCGGCCGAATCGCGCTCCACCATTTCCTTCTTGATGCGCGCCAGGTCGGCGTCGCCCAGCGGCTTGCCTTCATGATGGCGCACCTTCACGAGGCTCTCGAGACTGGACAAGGTCACGCCGGCGAGCGCGGCGGCCAGCTCGCCGAGTTTCGCGTCGGCGGCGAAGGCCTTTGGATAACTGCGCGCCAGGATACCGAGGCCGGCTTCCAGCGACTTCGCGTCCGGCAGCGGCACGCGCACGCGGGTGGTCTGCGCCGCGGAGGCGATCAGCGGTTCGACGTCGTTGAGGTTGTCGGCGATCAGCAGGCTGGTGAAGGCGAGATCGCTGAATGGTGATTCGCCCGCCCACGCGCGCAGCAGGCTGGTGATGCTGCCGTGTTCGAAGCCCGCGCCGTCGGCCGGGGTGACCTGGTCCACGCCGCGCAGGATCACCGCGACGTTCGGAATCTTTTCCTTGCTGCCCAGCGCGCGCAGGTTGCCGAGGTAGCGCAGGTAACTGCTGATCCAGCGCACCGCCGGCAGCGGTTCACGCACCGAGTTCTTGAGCTGCGCGCCCTGCCATTTCTCGACCAGCTCGCCGCCACGCTCGATGCTCAGGCCGTTGCCCTGGTCGTAGGCCAGCACCACGGCGAAGCCCGACAGCAGGGTGTTTTCGAGATAGTCGGCAAGGTTCACCAGTCGGTCGCCGACCGCGAGCCGGTCGTGCACGTTGCCGAACAGCACGAACTGGCTGGAGGCACCGCTCTCGTAGGAGAGCGCGAGTTCGGTGGCCCAGGACGGGGCCGATGAAGGCGAAGGCAGCGGGGCGGGCACCTTCTTGCTCTAGCTACCTTGCGGCTTTTCGGTCGCGCCCATCGAGCGTTCGGCGGGCGCGGGCGCGGCCGCGCCCTTGATCGAGATGCCTTCGCGCGCCGCGAAGTCGGCCAGCGCCTGGTCGGCCAGCGCGGTCATCTCGGCTTCCTTGATGTCCACCTGCGTCATGTCGACGGCATCACGCGCCACGCGCGCGCGGCCGGCGGCCTTGTCGCGTTCCTCGGTGACCATGGTCTCGAGGCGGTTCAGCGTGTCGCCGGCGCCGCCGATGTTGGTGATCATGCCGGCGCTCATCTCGTGGATCTCGGCCATGGCCTGTTTCATGCGCATGTCGTTGATGGCGCCCTTCAGGCTCTCGATCTTGGCGCGCGCGGTCTGCACCGCCACGTCGCGGGCCTTCACCAGGTCCTTGTAGGTCTTCTCGGCCTGCTCGAGTTGCGTGCGGTTCTCGGTGAGCTGCGCCTCGATGGTCTGCAGCCGCAGCGCGTACTGTCCGGCGGCGGCGTTGTTGCCGGCGCGGATGTGCGCCGTGGTCTTGGCGCGCAGGTCGCGCTGTTCGGCCTCGAGCTTGCGCACCTGGCTCATGAGCCGCTCGGAAAGACCGGCGTGGGACGCGAGGCCCTGATTGAACTGGCCAATCTGCTTGCGCAGGTTTTCCTGTTCGAGTTCGAGGAGCGCCTCGGGGTTGCGGCGTTCGATGCCGGAGACGAACAGAGACAGGAAACCTTTGAACAGGTTGGCGATGCGTCCGAACATTGATGGCCCTCCCGGCACTCCCGCGCCCGCGCGCGGCAGGGCAAGAATACTGGGGGCAGCCAGTGGGATCAAAAGAGTTCGTGTCCCTGCGGCGTGCGGCCGACGCGTAATATGGCGCATCCAACTTCGGGGACTTCGATGCCAGCCAAACCAGTCATTTTCATCGCCTGTGCGCTCTTTGCGGCTGTCGCGGGGGCGGCGGCACCTGCCGACCGCACCCCTCACGAGCGCAAGGCGCGGGAGCTATACGAGCGCGTCATCGCCATGCCCACGTCCAAGGGCAACGACCAGGTGCCGGCCATGGCCGAATATCTCGCCGGCGAATTCCGCGCCGCGGGGTTTCCGGCCGCGGATATCTCCATCGTCCCGTTCCAGGGTGTCGACGACAAGACGGCCTCGCTGGTGGTGCGTTACCGCGGCAACGGCAAGGGAGGCAAGCCCATCCTGCTGATGGCGCACATGGACGTGGTGGTGGCGAAGCGCGAGGACTGGGAGCGCGACCCGTTCAAGCTGATCGAGGAGAACGGCTACTTCTACGGCCGCGGCACCTACGACGACAAGCAGGGCGTGATCGCCATCACCAGCACCTTCCTGCGGCTCAAGGCCGAGGGTTTCGTGCCCAGCCGCGATCTCATCCTGTTCTTCTCCGGCGACGAGGAAACCGCGCAGGCGACCACCGTCAACATGGTGAAGGAACATCGGGCTCTGGTGGATGCCGAGTTCGCGCTCAACGGCGACGCGGGCGGCGGCACGCTCGACGATGCCACCGGCAAACCGCTGTTCTACGCGCTGCAGACTGCGGAGAAGACCTACGCCGACTTCGCGGTGAGCGCGAAGAATCCCGGCGGTCACAGCTCGCTGCCGCGCGACGACAACGCCATCTACGATCTGGCGGCCGCGCTGGCGAAGCTGCGCGAATACAAATTTCCGGTGATGTCCAACGACACCACGGTGGCGTCACTGCGGCAGGCCGGAGCCACGACCCCGGGAGCGCTCGGTGAGGCGATGAAAAAATTCGCCGCCAACCCGGCCGACGCGGCCGCGGCCGCGGTGATCTCGAAGGACCCGGCGTACGTCGGCATGCTGCGCACCACCTGCGTGCCGACCATGCTCAGCGGCGGGCATGCCCAGAACGCGCTCCCGCAGTCCGCCTCCGCGAACGTCAACTGCCGCATCTTCCCCGGCGTGAAGATCGAGGACGTGCGGCTGGCGCTGCAGCAGGCCGCGGGCGCCGGCGTCGAGGTCAGGCTGACCACCGAGCCCATGTCGAGCGATGCCTCGCCGCTGCGCCCGGACGTCATGAAGGCCGTGACCCGTGCCGTGCATGCCATCCGCCCCGGGGTGCCCGTGGTGCCTGCGCAGAGCAGCGGCGCCACCGACGGGCTGGTATTCCGCGCCGCCGGCATCCCGACCTACGGCGTCGACGGCAATTTCATGAAAGGCGAGGACGACTTTTCGCACGGGCTCAACGAACGCCTGTCGGTGCAATCGTTCTACGACAGCCTCACGTTCTGGTACGTGCTGGTCAAGGATCTCGCCGGCAAGCGTCGCTGAGGTAGCTAGTGGCAGACAGGGCCGAACCACTGGGCACGCTGGAGGTCGCGCTGGGACACGCGGCCCGGCTGCTGGGGCGTGACCCGGCCATGGCGGCGCAGCAGGCGGACGAGATCCTCAAGGTACACCCCGATCAGCCCGAGGCGCTGGCGCTGTCCGGGCTGGCGCTCGGCGCGCTGGGCAAGGGAGACGAGGCGATCGCGGCCTTGCGGCGCGCGGTGTCGCTGCGGCCGGACCTGCCGGATGCCTGGCGGGCGCTGGGCGATCACTACAGCGCGCTCGAGATGCGCGAAGCCGCCGACGAGGCATTCGCACAGCACCTGCGGTATTCCACGCGCGATCCGAAGCTCATGTCGGCGGCGCTGGCGCTCGCCGAAAACCGCATCCCCGACGCCGAGTCGCAGTTGCGCGAACATCTCAAGCGTCATCCGACGGACGTGCTCGCGATCCGCATGCTGGCCGAGGTCGCTGCGCGTCTCGGCCGCTCGCACGACGCCGAAACGCTGCTCGCGCGCTGCGTACAGCTCGCGCCCGGCTTCCGTGCGGCGCGCCAGAACTACGCCATGGTGCTGCACCGTCAGAACAAGTGGACCGCGGCGCTCGCGGAGGTCGATCACCTGTTGCAGGACGAACCCTCGAACCCGGGTCTGCGCAATCTGAAGGCCGCCGTGCTGGGACGCATAGGCGACTACGAGGAATCCATCGTCCTGTATCGCAATGTGCTGCGCGACTATCCGCGGCAGCCCAAGGTGTGGATGAGCCTCGGGCATGCGCTGAAGACGGCCAATCACAATGCCGAGGCCATCGACGCCTACCGCCGCTGCATCGAACTCGCGCCGCACTTCGGCGAGGTGTGGTGGAGCCTGGCGAACCTGAAGACCTTCCGCTTCACCGCCGACGAGATCGCCACCATGCGCGCGCAACTGGAGCGCGACGACCTCACCAACGACGACCGGCTCCATTTCCATTTCACGCTGGGCAAGGCGCTCGAAGACGAAAAGGAATTCGCGCGTTCATTCGAACACTACGCGCAGGGCAATGCTCTTCGCCGCAAGCTGATCCGTTACGACGCCGCCGAGAACGCCGCGCACGTCGTACGTTCACGCAAGCTGTTCACGCCGGAATTCTTCGCGGAGCGCGCCGGCGGGGGCTGCCCGGATCCCGACCCGATATTCATCGTCGGTCTGCCACGGTCCGGCTCCACGCTGGTCGAGCAGATCCTGTCGTCCCATTCGCTGGTGGAGGGCACCCAGGAATTGCCGGACATCACCATGCTCGCGCGCATGGTGGCCCGCCGCACCTCGCGCGCCGAGGGCAGCGCCTACCCGCGCGCGCTGGAGAAGTTCACCGCCGGCGAACTGCGCGCGCTGGGCGAACAGTACATTTCGCACACGCGCATCCAGCGCAAGACATCACGGCGGTTCTTCATCGACAAGATGCCCAACAATTTCGCGCACGTCGGGATGATCCAGCTCATCCTGCCCAACGCCAAGATCATCGACACCCGGCGCCATCCGCTGGGCTGCTGTTTTTCCTGCTTCAAGCAGCATTTCGCGCGCGGCCAGGCGTTCACCTACGACCTCGCGGAGATCGGTGCGTATTACCGCGACTACGTCGAGCTGATGGCGCATTTCGACGCCGTGCTGCCGAGTCGCGTGCACCGGGTGTTCTACGAAAACATGGTCGAGGACACCGAGGCCGAGGTGCGGCGCCTGCTCGACTATTGCGGTCTGCCCTTCGAGCAGGGCGTGCTGAAATTCCATGAGAACAAGCGCGCGGTCCGCACCGCCAGTTCCGAGCAGGTGCGTCAGCCGATTTTCCGCGAAGGTCTCGACCAGTGGCGGCACTTCGATCCCTGGCTGACGCCGCTGCGCAGTTCGCTTGGGCCGGTGCTCGAACTCTATCCGTCGATTCCCCGGTTTTGATTCTGTAGCGGCTGGCATACACTCCGGGCCATAACGATCCGGGGAGTGCCATGAGATCCAATAATTCCAGTCTGGCCGAGGCGATCAAGCGTACGTTGCCATTCGCGGGCGCGGTTCTCACCGGAGCAGGCGTCGCCCACGCACAACAGGCGGAGGAGGCCGGACTTGAAGAAGTCGTGGTCTCCGCGCAGAAGCGCACCGAGAGCCTGCAGGACGTGCCGCTGTCGATCCAGGCCATCGGCCAGGAGCAGCTCAGCGAGCTGAAGGTCAACGACTTCAGCGACTACGTGAAATTCCTGCCGAACGTCTCGTACCAGACTTACGGCCCTGGTTTCTCGCGCCCCTACATGCGCGGTGTGGCGAGCGGCGAAAACGCCAACCATTCGGGTCCCTTGCCGTCGGTGGGTGTGTACCTCGACGAACAGCCCATCACCACCATCCAGGGGCCGCTCGATGTCCAGATCTACGATATCGCGCGAGTCGAAGTGCTGGCGGGCCCACAGGGCACGCTGTACGGCGCGAGCTCGCAGGCCGGCACCATCCGCATCATCACCAACAAGCCGCAGGTGGGTGAATTCGACGCCGGCTTCGAAGTGACTGGCAGCACGCTCGAAAGCGACTTCGGCTACACCGGCCAGGGCTTCGTGAACATCCCGGTCGGCGAAAAGGCCGCGGTGCGCCTCGTCGGCTGGACCCAGCACCAGCCCGGTTACATCGACAACGTGCGTTCGACGCGCGTGTTCCCGGTGTCCGGTATCGCGCTCGACAACAGCGCGTTGGTCAAGGACAACTACAACGACTGGACCAAGACCGGCGCACGCGTCGCGCTCGGCATCGAGCTCAACGATTCCTGGACCCTGACGCCCACCGTGATGGCGCAAAAGACCAAGGCCAACGGTGCCGCGGGCTTCGATCCGCTCGAAGGCGACCTGAAGGTCGCGCACGGCCTGCCCGAGAGCATCGAAGACAAATGGGTGCAGGCGGCGCTCACCCTGCAGGGCAAGATCGGCAACTGGGATCTCACCTACGCAGGTTCCTATCTCAAGCGCGACGACGACACCGAGCAGGACTACGCCGACTACTCGTTCCACTACGATACCTGCTGCGGCTACGGCTCGTACATGTACGACAACGATTACACGTTGATCGACCCGTCGCAGTTCATAGACGGCAGCGACCGCTACAAGAAGCAGAGCCACGAGCTGCGCATCAGCTCGCCCGGCGAGAACCGCTGGCGCCTGACGGCCGGTGCGTTTTACCAGAAGCAGGGCCACGGCATCCGCCAGGCCTACCAGGTCGCAAATCTCATCGACATCTTCGACATCCCGGGGAACCCGGACACGCTGTGGCTCACCGACCAGGAGCGCACCGACATCGACAAGGCGCTGTTCGGCGAATTCAGTTTCGACTTCACGGACAAGCTGTCGGCGACCGCGGGTATTCGCTTCTTCGATTCCGAAAACTCGCTGAAGGGTTTCTTCGGCTACAGCGCCGTGTTCAGCAGCATGACCGGCGAGTCGCAATGCGGCGTGCCCTACGTGCCTTTCCGCACCGCGCCCTGCACCAACCTCGACAAGACGGTGACCGAAGACGGCAACACCATGCGCCTCAACATGACGTATCACGCCACCGAAGACGTGATGCTGTATGCCACCTGGTCCGAGGGTTTCCGTCCGGGCGGTATCAATCGCAAGGGCACCATTCCGCCCTACAAGTCGGACTTCCTGACCAATTATGAAGTCGGATTCAAGACCACCTGGGCGAACAACCGGCTGCGTCTCAACGGCGCGTTTTTCCAGGACGACTGGGATGACTTCCAGTATTCGTTCCTCGGCGCCAACGGCCTGACCGAAATCCGCAACGCTGGCCAGGCGCGCATCAAGGGCTTCGAGACCGACCTCGTCTGGGCCGCGACCGACGCGCTCACGCTGTCGGCGGCATTGTCGTTCCTCAACGCGGAAACCACGGTGCCGTATTGCGGCGCGTTGTACGGCGGCGACAATCTCGACGAATCTCCTCCCAACGTGCTTCCCGGCGACCCGCTCTTCGGTAAGCCCGTCACCAATTGCTCGGATCCGCGGGCACCGGTCGGCACCATCGAACAGGCACCCGAGGGCCAGGAATTGCCAGTGCAGCCGGAGTTCAAGGGCAACCTGGTGGGGCGCTACGAGTTCCCGGTCGGCGGCGATCAGAAGATGCACGTGCAGGCCGCGTGGGTGTACCAGGGCAGCGCCTGGTCGGACCTGCGCACCGCCGAGCGCGAGTTGTTAGGCAAGCAGCCGTCGTTCAGCATCGTCGACTTTGCCGCCGGCATCGACAACGACAGCTGGGGGCTGGAGTTGTTCGTGAAGAACGCCTTCGACGAACGCGCCGAGATCGCGCGTTACACCGAATGCTCGATCTACCACCCGCCGATTCCGGGCCCCGGTGCCCCGGCCTTTGCGGTGGCCGAGGTGCCGTTGTGCGGCCTGCAGCCGTACATCGTGACCAACACTCCGCGCACCATCGGGCTCACGTTCACCAAGCATTTCTGAGGTGAACGCGCCGGCGCAGGGACGCCCGCCGTTTCCGCCCTTCACGCGGGAAACGGCGGCCGTCAAGGCGCGCGCGCCGCGCCGCAGTCTCTGCTCGCTGCTGGTGGTCGCGCTGCTGTGTTCCCAGGCGGCATTCGCCGCGCTCACCGATGAAGCTTTCACCCGCGAGGTCGCAACCTCGTTGCGCGCCGCGTTGCCGGGCTTCAAGGTGGAAATCACCGACAAGCTGCAGATCCACATCAAGAACGATGCGGGCCAGGAATCGACCGCGTTTCTCGATAACGCCTACAACCAGTACCTGGGCGATCCGGACGCGCGCCAGAAAATCATCGACACCATGGTCGCCGCCTACGTGGAATCGATGGCCGCGGACACCGCGCCGCTCAATCCGCAGAACATCATTCCCATCATCAAGGATCGCAGCTGGCTGGCTGAAATCAGGAAGAACATCGCCGAGCGTGCGGAAAAGCCGACCGAACTGCAGGTCTTCGAAGACTTCAATGACGAACTGGTCATCGTCTACGCCGAAGACACACCGACCAGCATGCGTTACTTCGGGCCCGCCGATCTCGAGAAAGCCGGCCTCAAGCGCGAGCAGCTGCGGGCGCTCGCGGTGGAGAACCTGCTGCGCATCCTGCCCGAGATCGAGCGGCACGACGGCGACCTGTTTTCGATGCTGACGGCCGGCGGCAACTACGAGGCCAGTCTGCTGCTCATCGACAAACTCTGGAGCGGCGGCAATTTCAAGGTGGAGGGTGACATCGTGGTCGCCGTGCCGTCGCGCGACCTGCTGCTGGTGACGGGCTCGCGCAACGCGGCGGGAGTGGCCCGGCTGCGCGAGATCGCGCAGCAGATCATCAGCGAAGGTTCCTACACGCTCACCGATGCGCTGTTCGTCTACCGCGACGGGAAATTCCAGCGCCTCAAGCCATAAGGAGTCGAGCCATGCCCGGTACCGTGAAGCTTCATCGCGTGCTGCGTGCGCCGCCGGCGCGCGTGTACAAGGCGTTCCTGGACGCCGCCGGCCTGTGCAAGTGGCTGCCGCCGTATGGATTCACCGCCACCATGCATCACCTGGATGCGCGCGTGGGCGGAACCTTCCGCATGTCGTTCTCCCACTTCGGCAGTGGCAACAGCCAATCGTTCGGCGGCGAATACCTCGAGCTGGTGCCGAACGAAAAGCTGC
>Ga0315912_10003918_pt1 | contig 14424 bp, 16 predicted proteins | sample VfabasoilMG_FD_204469 | JGI IMG/M metagenome (GOLD analysis project Ga0315912, IMG submission 204469) | Garden soil microbial communities collected in Santa Monica, California, United States - V. faba soil | ecosystem: Environmental > Terrestrial > Soil > Garden | place: USA: California... | reverse complement strand
TGACTTCTTCCAGAGCAGTTTTCCATCGGCCGTGAACCCGGCGAGGATTCCCTGCGTGCCCTGGATGTAAACATTGCCCGTTTCAGGATCAATGGCCGGGGATGCCGTGGCGTAGCGGAGATAAATAGTGTCACTGATGAAATCGTTGTAAAGCTGCTGCCAGAGTTTTTTGCCCGTCTCGGCGTCGAAGCACGCCACGCCCTCCTGAAGGTCCGGTCCGTCGCCCAGATAGCCCATGATGTAAAGCTTGCCGTTGGCAATGACGGGCGTGGATTGGCCGGGAAAGTCAGCCCGCCAGAGCGGTTGCTGGGGATCAATCTTGTCCGGCAGGCCCGTTTCCCGCGAGAAACCGGACTGTTCTGGCCCACGCCAGGCCAGCCAGCCGGTCACGGGAGCGGCGGTGAGAGTGACCAACGAACCGGCGACGAACAGCAGGCCGGCCGACACGAGCAAAGTTTTGCGGTTCATAAATCAAAAGCGGCAGCCCGCCGTAAGCCAAGGCCACCACGTTCTGGGACGATGCGAATACTGGTGCAGATTCAATCCGATTGCAAAATAATAATACCTATACGTATGATTGACCCGCACCGGGACCTGATCCATGGCCAAACCCAAGAAAACCGCAACCATTCCGCCCATCGACTCGCCGGATCGGCGACGACTGCCGCCCTTGTTGCGCCGCGCGTGGTATGGACTTAACCAGGCCTTCCGCCGCCGGCTGGCGCATCTGGGGTTGACGCCAGATCAATTCACGGTCCTGCGCTCACTCATCGAGCAGGAGGGTATCACGCAAAGCCAGTTAACCGCCACCATGACAAGCGATCCCAACACAGTGGCCTCGTTGCTAAACCGGATGGAAAAGGCGGGACTGATCCGGCGGGAAACCCACGAACGCGACCGGCGGGCGAACCGGCTGCGCGTGAGCCGGAACGGCAATACCCGCTACAAGCAAGCCCGGGAAGTCGCCGTCTCTCTGCAAAAGGAAGTGCTGGCCGTGCTGCCGGAACGCGAGCGAGAAAAATTCCTCGGCCAACTTGCCGCGCTGGCGGATGCGTGCCGCGCTGCCAGCGACAGTATTGCCTGACCTCCTCGCAGCCGATTACTTGCTTCCCGGTTTGAGGGCGGGAATCGCCGCGAGATCCGCCGGCAATTTGTCAGCTTCAAACGTCTCCACATTGAGCGCGATGAGACTGAACATCGGCACGCCCAGATTGATGGCGCCATTGGAACGATCCACCACCATGGCCACGCCCACTACATCGCCCCGGTGGCCGCGGACAATATCCATCGTTTCCTGAACGCGTCCGCCCTTGGTGACGACGTCTTCCGCAACCAGGATTTTTTCCCCGGGCAGGATCTTGAACCCGCGCCGCAGAACCAGTTTGCCCTCTTCCTTCTCGACGAAAATAAATCGCACCCCCAGTTGCCGCGCGACTTCCTGGCCGATGACAAGTCCGCCCATAGCCGGCGCAATCACTGTCACCACGCCCAGCCCGCGAACTTTCGCCGCCAGCGCGGCGCCGAGCTTTTCTACGGTCGGCATGTCCTGGAGCGCGAGGGCGCACTGGAAAAACTGCCGGCTGTGCAGGCCGCTGCGGAGGATGAAATGCCCTTCGAGCAGCGCGCCGGTATCACGGAAAACCTGGAGAACTTGGTTCTGAGTCATTGCGCGAAATGTTAGGAACCGGCCCTGAAGTTCAAAGCACAAACTGCGGCAGTGCGCGGGGCACCGTTCGGAAAGTTTTTCTCGGTGCCTTCGGGCCGCTGTGAGTAATCTCCCGCCCGTGCCGAAGTGGGCCAAAATGTTGATCGCCATCCTGTTGCTGCCGGTGTGTGCCGGCGCAGGTCTGGCGTTGTGGAAAACCTTACAGGCGTGCGGCAACGCCGACACCACGCTCGTGCCGTTTGGGGCGGGCGCGCTGTGCTTTCTGGCGATCTATCTACTGCTCCCCCGTCCCATGTGGATTTATGTCTTCGGCCACGAACTCACCCACGCGCTTTGGACCTGGATTTTCGGAGGCGAAGTAAGGAAGTTCAAAGCCTCGGCCAACGGCGGGCATGTGGTCATCAGCAAGACGAACTTCGTCATCGCGCTCGCGCCGTATTTCTTCCCGCTTTACGTCGTGGCCGTGGTAGCTACCTTCGCCATCGGACACTTGATCTGGGGCTGGCAGAATTATTTCGTCTGGTTTCATCTTTGTGTGGGCGCGGCCTACGCCTTTCACGTTGTGCTCACGGGCCATGTCTTGAAAACCCAGCAGAGCGACATCACCGGGCAGGGCTATTTGTTCTCGGCGGTGATCATTTATCTCGGTAACGTGCTGGTCCTGCTGCTTGGCTTGCCGTTGCTGACCGCGAAGGTGGATTTGAACACGGTGCTACGTTGGTGGTTTGAAAGCATAGGAGAAATCGTACGCCAATTGGGAAAACTGATCTAAGAATCAGCAGACGGCAAAGCCGGATAATTCTCGGCTACCTCGGTTCGCTCCTGCAAAATGAACCTGCCCTTTACGCTTTCGGCAAACGTTCATCGGCGATCTCGCAGATGACGTGGAAGATCAGCTTGTGCACCTCCTGGATGCGCGCGGTGTTCGGTCCGGGAGCAATGATATCCAACGTAGCCACGCCTTTCGTGTAACCGCCGTCGCGTCCTAGAAAGCAAATGCTCTCCACGCCAAGCGACTTCGCCCTCTCCAGCGCAAGTAGGACGTTGCGGGATTTGCCGCTGGTGGTGAATGCAAGCAACAAGTCGCCCTTCTGTCCAAGTCCCCAAACCTGGCGCGCGAAAATCTCATCCGCCCCGTAATCATTGCAGACCGCGGTGATATACTCTCCGTTTGCCGTCAGGGAAACCGCCGGATACGGCCGCCGGTCGTCGCAATAACGACAAAGGATTTCCGTCGCCAGATGCGTCGCGTCCGAGGCGCTCCCGCCGTTGCCACAGACGAGCAGCTTGTGCCCGGCCGCCAGGCAGCGATAGATCATGTCCGCCGCCTGTTGCACCTGCGGTTCGAGGCCGGCAGTCGCCTGGAACGCCGTGACGGCTTCCTGAATGGCACGTTGCAGTTGATTCACGGGCGGAAACCTAGTGACTTGGCCGCACGCGGAAAAGGGAAAAGTCCGCGGCCACAAAATGAAGTCACTGTCGCGCGACGGGCGGCTCGACGAGTCGCTTCCAGAGTTCAGTCTCCACGTAGAGTTCGAGGAAGAGGCCCGGGCGCAATTCGAACAAACCAGCCATCAGCCAGCGTCGTTGTGTCTTCTCATCCAACGCCAGTCCCAAGTTCGCATCGGCGATGACCACCGGCGCCAGCAAGTCTTCCGGCGGTTCGGCCCACCAACCCGTTTTCTTCATCGACCGCAGATACCACGGCAACGGCCATTCGCTCACTGGCAGGACGACTTTCAACGGCATCGAGTCGCCGTCGGGATGAATGCGCGCGAGCGCTTTCACCCGGTCCACCAACCGCAACGCATCCGGCGTGGTCTGAGCGTACACGTACGGATTACGCCGGTCGGCAGCGAGTTCATGGCTCGCTCGCCAGGCCTGCCAGCCGAGATGCGCCAGCACACCAGCGGACAGCAACGCCATCGTCAGTCGACCAGAATTTCCGCTAGCTGATCGCCAGAATGCCGCCAGGCCAACACCTGCCAATATCAGCGCGCCGCTCCAGAAACCAAGCAGACACCAAGGCGTCTTGTAAGGCACCACCGCGTAGATGGCGGCCAATGCGGCGGTGTAAATCGCAATGAAACGCACGAAAGCCGGCTGCGGCATCACTGCACGATTGCCCACAAATGCACTGATCCCACCCATCACCGCCAGCAATGCAATGGTGGCTTCGGTCCAGACCGGGCCGCGTGGCGGATGAAACCATAACAGGCGTTCAAAGTAAAAATACCAGGGATAGATGTGCGGCGAAGCCCCGCCGGCCCGATTGATCCAGGCTTTGTAAGTAAGCAGGGAATCCAAAACACCACGTATGTTGGCAAAGAATGATGAAAACAAGATGCCGCCGACAAGCAGCGCAGCGACGCCGGCGATGACCAGATGGGCCGGCGCGGGAACTGGCATCTTGGATTTACCCGTGCGCCAGCGTTCAATCGCGACGCAACCAATCGCCGCGATTACGGCGGCAACAATTGCGAACACAAACGTTTCCTTCGTTGCCCACATCAGGCCCAGCCCCACGCCGCTCAACCCGGCCCAAACCAATTTTCGTGATTGCCAGTACCGCCAGCCCGCGACGATGGCGAACAGCGTGAACAACACCAGCAGCATTTCGTGGATGAAATAGCGGCTGTAAAAAACCATGGCGGGTGAAACCGCGGTCAGCAGGCCGGCGCCGGCGGTTGCGACGTCGCCCAACGCATCCCGTAACAGGAGCAGGAGCACGATCAACCCAACACCCGCAAGCACGGGCGTAACGCGGAGGACAGCCTCACTCAGCCCCGCGGCATCACGCGCACCAAATAGCCGAGCGATGACGACCGATACGTAGTAGAGCGTCGGACCGTGGTATTCGTGGGGGTCGTAACGGAATTCACCGCGTTCCAGCAGCGCGGCGAGCTTGGTGGCATTGGTGCCTTCGTCGTTGTGAAGCGGACGGTGATCCAGCGCCGGCAGACGCAGCGCGAGTGCAGCCACCAGCGCCAGCAGGAACGCCAGTGCGCTCCATCGGTTCATTTGGTCGGCAGCGCGTAGACCTCGATCTCCTGCCAACAGTTCAAGGCACTGTTCGAGCTGCCCTTAGTGTAACAGCGAATGTAGCGCGCCTTGGTGGCTTTGCCGTCAATCACCTTGCCGAAGTGAGTTTCAAAATATTGCCGATCCGTGCCGACCCCCTGCCCGGTTTCGTTTTCGGTGTCATTGCTGAACAGCGTGGTCTTCTCCTTGAAATCGGCATCGTTCGAAACCTGCACCACCACGCCGTGGTATGCCTGGATATAACGGTGGTCATGCCACATCGCGATCGCGTGAAGTTCATGCGTAGCGCCAAGATCCACCTGGACCCATTGCGCTCCCTTCTTCATCTCCACGGTGTCGTAATCAAACGCACCCTTCTGGCCGTCAGTAAGCTGTTCCAGCTCACCGGTGAACGGCTTGACGCTGGACGTGACCGCCTTGCCGAGGGCGACGTTCTTTGCGGCCTTGGGAATCTGTATGGGCGTGGGCTCCTTGGTGGGCGGCGGCTCGATGTTCGGTCCCTTGGGCAAATCTTCGGGCGTGCCCTTCAACGTGGGCGCGGGGAATTCCAGTTTGAGCGGCGCCTTCTCCTGGGCAAATGCGGAGCTGATGGAGAAAAGCGCCACCAGCGCCAGTGACGGGAGGATTCGGGAGGTTTTCATAACCGTTAAAGTCAAAGTCATTCGATTTGTTCCAACCTACGCAAACCTGCGCGTTGGTTCAAAGTCAATTTGCAGACGATAAGCGGTTACCCGCTATTCAGGCTTGCCAAGCCGAGTCACCTCCGCCTGCAGCTGCCGCGCAAGTTCCTTGCGATCATCGGGTAGGTTCTTGATCGCGAGCAAGTTCACGCGCGCCTTCACGCGCGGCTGGCTTAAGAGTCTGACCATGTGGGGAAATAGCGTCATATCGCCCCAATAGGGCACATCAGTTCCGGGCGTTCCGTCGCGCTGCGCGTAACTCACGTGGGCAGCGAAGACGTCGCGCCCGACCTGGCGCACGGGTTCGAGTAACGACGATTTAAAGGGCAGCACTTCGCGACCATCAGAACTCGTGCCTTCGGGAAATAGCACCACCAGGAAACCACGTTGCAAACGATCGCGGATCTCATCACCAATGCGCGTTACATCGCTGCGCAGATCGCGCCGGACAAAAATAGTTCCGCAATTGCGGGCAAACCAACCGAACACCGGCCAGCCGGCCACTTCATTCTTGGCCACAAAGACCGCGGGCGCGATTGAACCCAGCACCAGGATGTCCAGGTAGCTGACGTGATTGCACACGAGCAAACCCGCGCCGGGCCGGACATGGCCGTTATTGTTCTCGGCCACGATGACTTTGGCCACGCGTCGGGAGTTGCGTTGCAACCAGCGTGAGCGCGCGTGCGAGGAAGGATGAAAGCCGTGCCGCAATGCGACCCAGAAAAGATCGAACGCTGCCAGCAGCAACGTGCTCGCAAACCAGATGGACCGGACCGGAAAGCGCAGCAGTTTCACCGGAGATTACTGCCCCAAGAACCGAGCCCGCGCTGCCGGTGGCAGCGTTTGCAAATCAATGAACGTCAGAAAATCGATCGTCTTGAACTCACGGTCCAGCGCCGGCGGACCGCAGATTTTCGCGCCCACCGAAAGGTAGGCGCGCAGTAACTTGGGAATCTTCGGTCCTTCGTCCGTGAGTTGCGCCAGCGGACACTCGAACTTCGGCTGCGGCCGGGTGCGAAACCGCGGCTCCACGAGATGCTTCCGGCATAGGTCCGCGTACGTTGACGCACCGAATGCCGGGTCCTGCGAGGTGATGGAACTGCACCCGCAAAGATAGCGGCCACCATGCGCCAGCGCGTATTCGGCTATCCCCTTCCATAGGAGCCCAAGCACGGTGAGATTGCGGTGGCTCTTGTGGACGCACGCGCGGCCTAGTTCAACCAGCTCGCGGCGAATCGCTTCGTACGGTGCAAAATCAAATTCCTGCGCGCTGTAATAGCCGAGTCCTTTGGCCGCCATTGTGCCGGTCTGCAGCCGGTACGTCCCCACCACGACGCCGGTCTTGGTGTCTGTCACCAGCAGGTGATCGCAAATTTTGTCAAACGGATCTGCGTCCAGGCCGGTGTGATAGGACGCCTCCAGCCCCTCGTTAAGTTCAAGATTGAAAACCTCAAAGCGCAACGTCTGCGCCGCGTGCAGGTCTTCCGCCCCCCGGGCCAAGTGGACCGAGTAATGGGCGGCTGCGCCGGTCAATAGGCGGCTGGTTTCGATATGAGATTGCGCTGTAGCGCTCATGCTTACGCGGCGAAGGGTTGGTCGTGGCCCGGCGGCATCCCTGACAACTTCCGGGAACTGCTTGTCGGCCAGGTTACAAACCTCAAACATTTCGCCGAAATAACAGGATGTATGATGCCTTAGTCCCGGTCGGCTGGCAACGCTTTTGACGCTCCGGAGAAAAGTCCATGCAAGAGCTTGGCCCGAAGAAATTTGAATGCGGCGCAGGCGGTTTAAGTCCATTTTCCAGACCCCGATTTGACCCACATACCCAAACCATGAAAATGACCCACTCCTCCGGACTTCTCGCACTCACCCTGCTGGCGCTCACACCCGTCGCTGGCGCGTTCGCCAATCCACTGGCCAATTGGGGCCAATGGCGCGGCCCGCTGGGCACCGGCAATGCCCCGCAAGCCAACCCGCCGCTGGAATGGAGTGAGGACAAAAACATCAAATGGAAGGTCAAGGTTCCCGGCTCAGGCATGAGCACGCCAATCGTTTGGGGCGACAAAATATTCCTGCTGACCGCCATCCCACCGGAGAAGAAGGCTGAGCCGACGGCCGCGTCCCCAGCGACCACCACAAACGCGCCCGGCGATCAAGGCGGACGACGCCGCGGCGGCGGCTTTGGCCGGGGCGAAAAACCGACCGACAAACTCAAGTTTACCGTGATCTGCCTGGACCGTAACTCCGGCAAGACGCTTTGGGAAAAGGTCGCCGTCGAGGAAATCCCGCATGAAGGCCATCATCAGGACCATGGCTTTGCCTCCGCCTCGCCAGTCACCGATGGCGAGCATGTTTGGGCTTACTTCGGGTCACGCGGATTGCACTGCTATGACCTGGCCGGAAACAAAAAGTGGTCGAAGGATTTCGGCGACATGATCACGCGCAATAGCTTCGGTGAAGGCGCCTCGCCCGCACTGCACGGTGACGTGATCATCGTCAACTGGGACGACGAGCAGGAAGGCGATTTCATCATCGCGCTCGACAAGAAAACCGGCAAGGAACTCTGGAAGAAATCACGCAACGAAGCCACCAGTTGGACCACTCCGCTCGTGATCGAACACAGTGGTAAGAAGCAGATCATCGTCAACGCCACCGGCAAGATTCGCAGCTACGACCTCGCCACCGGCGACGAAATCTGGTCCTGCGGGGGCATGGGCTCCAATCCCATTCCCACACCCGTCGTGAATTCCGACACCATCTTCGTGATGAGCGGCCACCAACGTCCGCAGTTGCTGGCCATCGCGCTGGGCCGCACCGGCGATCTAACCGACACCGACGCCATCCGCTGGCGTCACGACCGCAGCACGCCATATGTTCCCTCGCCCGTGTTGCTCGGCGACCAGCTCTATTTCCTCACGCGCAACGACGGCAAACTTTCCTGCTTCGACGCGAAGACTGGCAAGCCAAACTTCGAGGGCGAAACCGTGACCGGCATTTTCGGTGTGTATGCCTCGCTCGCGGCAACCAAGGACCGCATTTATATTCTCGGCCGCGAAGGCAAGTGCGCCGTGGTGAAGCCGGGAACCAAACTGGAAATCCTCGCCACCAACAAACTCGACGACCGCACTGACGCCTCGATGGCCATGGTCGGCAAGGAATTGTTCATTCGCGGCAAAGAGAGTCTTTACTGCATCGCGGAGAAATAACCAACGCACAATCAGCGCACGCTTCGTAGGGCAGGCTTTCCTGCCTGCCGGTTCACCGGACTTCCCAGTCCGGTGTTTCGAGCGACGGGCGCTACAATCCCAGGAGTCGGGCGACTCGAAAGTCGCCCTAACCGGCAGGCAGGTATGCCTGTCCTACCGGATCAATATCGCCGAGTTTAGCAACTCGGCCAATTCTTCTGGTGTCAGCACGATCGGATTCGCCTTCATGCTGCTGGCGTTCGTGGCCTTGGCGACGATGTCGTTCACGTGACCTGGCTCGATGCCGTAAGCCGTGAGCGATGGGATTCCCAAGTCAAGGACCAACGCACGCACCCACTGCACTCCTTCGTCTGCTGTCGCCGTCGGTTTACCGGTCAGCAGCCGGGCGACTTCGTCATAGCGCCGCAATACCGGACTCTCGGGCGCACGCTCCCGCAGCGCCCGCAGGTTCATCGCCATCACCTGCGGCAATAACGCTGCGCAAACTGCGCCGTGGGGCGCGGGGAACATCCCACCAATCGGCCCGGCGATACCGTGAACGGCGCCGAGGCCGGCATTCGCCAGGGCCATGCCGCCATGCAGACTGGCCAATGACATCGCGGCCCGCGCTTCGTGATCAGCGCCGTTGGCAAATGCCCGGGGCAATGCCCACGCCGCGCGTTTGATGCTCTCCGCGCACAACGCATCCGTCAGCGGATTTGCCCGCAGACAAACATAAGGCTCGATCAGTTGCGTGAGCGCATCCAATCCGGTGCTGGCGGTGAGCGCTGGAGGCAGATCGTAAGTCAGTTCTGGATCCACGACTGCGATGCGGGGGATCATCAACGGACTGCGCAAGCTGACTTTGACTTTGTGCTCCGGCGATGCGAGCACGGCATTGCGCGTGACTTCCGAGCCCGTGCCTGCCGTCGTAGGAATGGCGATGAATGGCGCAGACGGCTTCGTGAGCGCATGCCCGCGACCGATGACTTCGAGGTAATCAAGCAACTCGCCGTCATTTGTCATCATCGCCGCGATAGCCTTGGCCGCATCCAAAACGCTGCCGCCGCCGATGCCAATGACACAATCGCACCGCTCTGACTTCGCGAGCTTCGTCCCCTGCTCCACCATGGCCAATTCGGGTTCTCCCGAAATGGAAAACGTCACCACGCTGAAGCCGTGCGATTGCAGTGCAATCAGTAATTTCTCCGCGCGACTGCTGGCGCGCCCCGTAACCACGAGCGCCTTCCGACCCAGTTCCCGCGCCAGCGGACCAACCTGTGTCAACGCACCGTCGCCAAAGACAATGCGTGCGACGGTTTGGAATTCAAAGTTCATGTCCTAGAACCGACGTAGCGGCTTTCGGCAGAAAGCCGCATCCTTTCGCAGCTCCCTAATTTGCGGCGTTCTGCCGAGACGCCGCTACGCCGAAAGCTAAGCTCATTTCTCCGCTGTCCGCCACCACGCATTCAGCGTTAATTCCAAGACTGCCTCTGCCGGGCTGGAAAAACTTCTCCTGACTGGACAGAAAGCGGCGGCAGCAATAGTGTCGCGCCATGAGAGAGGATAGTCGGAACTTCTCACCGTCCATTACCTGTAAATATGAAGACTATCGTACCACTCGTTGTCGGCATCACTTTTCTAGTTTCTTGCGCGAAGAACAACTCGGAGCAGGAGATTGATAACGTAATGCAACGCTACATGCGCGCGGCTCTCGCCAATGATGGAGTCGCCGTCGCGGGGACGCTCACATCCGAATCATTTGATTCTTGGTCATCTCTGATTGAGAAGGCGAGAGTTCTGAAGAAGGACGAAGTCCGATTACTTTCTCTATATGAACAATCGTCACTCCTTTTCCTCAGGGCCAGGCTTGGGCACGACGGATTAAAGGAGATGGACGGCAAAGCGTACATCACGCTTAGCTACACACGCGGTTGGAACTCCAGCCAAGCGCTGAAGAAGATTCATGAAGCGTATCCGGAATGCAAAAAGGCGTTCAACGTTAAGGGAGACAGTGCGGTTTTGAATCTGACGTACAGAGGTCAGCCAGTTAAGGGACATTTTGCTATTAAGCGAGAAGTGGGGGAATGGCGATTAGATGCTCTTGACCAGTCCCGGATGGTTGCGGAAGAGGACGCGAGAGGCGTTCTCCGCCTCGGGTCTAAGCGAAACGGCCTTCGTTGAGCGACTGGTTGCTCAGGGGGTCGGCAGGCCATTTGATCCTGACTGGTGGAATCCGTAACAATGGCTAACATTAGGATAGGCGGAAGTTAGTCCATTGCCTTTGTGCCCTACCATTCCGCCCCGTCCGGAAACACGTTGTTGAACTTCACGCTCTGACGCGGCGCGGCCATCATTGGGGCCACGGCATCGCGCCAGACTGGATAGTGCGCGGTTTCCTTGTGCGCCGCTGCCGCAGCGGCATCGCGATACACCTCCACCAGCACAAAGCGCGTCGGGTCATCCTGCTGTTGCACCACATCAAAGCGCGCGACGCCGGGCTCTTGCAAACTGGCTCGGGCGTTGGCGATCGTGGCGGTCTTGAAGGCTTCCACTGATTCGGGTTCCACCTGGACATGCACATGCACGATGAACATGCCGCGTGAATAGGCGAAACACCGCCAAAGCTCAAGCGCGCATGACTTGGAGCGCGCCGGCAGAGCGAAGCGGTGACAGCGCTTTGGTCCGACGCAACCTCGCACATTGTGTTGGGGAAAGCGGTGTGACGCTTCGCTTCCCGCCGCACTCCAAAAGCCAACCAGCAATCATGACCAGTCCCTCACGAACTTAGAAATTCCCACCGATCAAACATCGCCGCCTGACCATACGGTTGGCCATTTTCTGTGACCAGATTCCAGACGGTCGCTTGAAAGATGCGGAAGCGTCGGCCGGACTTTGAAATGCGGATGCCTGAGTAGTCGTCAATGAACCCGTTTTGCGTGACTGCCGCCAACAGCCGCGCGCGTTCGCTGCGTTCCGGCGCTTCGGCCGTAAGGCGCGACGGCGTGCGGATAAGTTCATCCCAATCCATTTCCCACAACTTTAGTGCCGCTCGATTGCCGTAATTCAAAATGGGATCGGCCTGCGTGCCGTGGGACACGAGGACGAACGGGGCGTCGGCCACTGCCGAGGCAAGCGCCTCGCTCGCGAGCCCCGAGATCAGTTCTCGTCGCGTGAAATGCTTAAGGCTGCGCGCCATACAGGAGACGTGAGCAACGTATTCAGGAGCGAGATAATCGGGCTGCATTTGCGCGTGCGAATGTTGCCGGGCGGACTGGCACGGTGCAACTGCAACCACCGGAGCGCGGCTGTGTCTGAAAGGCCAGCCGCAGCACGGGTGATAACTTCGCTGCTTCGAATGTTCAAACCTGCTGCGACTGGTGCTGTGCACACAGTCGCGCTCCACAAAATCGCAAATTGACCCGGTGTGCGGGGGTTGTTACTTTCCGCGTCCCTGTCTCAGGGTTTTATGCGACACACGATCTCGATCCTGGTGGAAAACAAGTTTGGCGTGCTCACGCGCGTGGCGGGCTTGTTCAGCGGCCGCGGCTACAACATTGACTCGCTCAATGTCGCACCCACTCACGATGCCACCGCGTCGCGCATGACCATTGTCACGCACGGCGACGAGTCCACCTTGGAACAGATTGTCAAGCAGCTGAACAAGCTTCCGGATGTCCTCAAGGTGCAGGATTTTCGTGAAGGCGAATACGTGGACCGCGAACTGGTGTTGATCAAGGTAAACGTGAACGCCAAAGCCCGCGCCGAAGTGATGCAGATCACGGACATCTTTCGGGCGAAGATCGTGGACGTGCAGCCGAAAAGTTTGACCATCGAGATCACCGGCAACGAAAGCAAGGTCGAGAAGTTCATCAACCTGATGAATACGTTCGGCATTGTGGAATTGACCCGCACCGGCAAAGCCGCGATGCCCCGCAAGTAATCTGACCGCCAGAATTTTTAACCGACAACCATCAACTGAATCATGCCCGCGAAAGTTTACACTGAAAAAGACTGCAACCTCGCCATCCTCCAAGGGAAAACCCTTGCCGTGCTCGGCTTCGGCTCGCAAGGCCACGCCCACGCGCTGAACCTCAAGGATAGCGGCTGCAAGGTCATCATCGGCCTCTACGAAGGCAGCAAGTCCATCGCGGTCGCCCGCGAGAAGGGTTTCAAAGTAGTCACCACCGCCGAAGCGGTGAAACAGGCCGACGTGATTTTCGTCGCGTTGCCGGACACCAAGCAGGCAAAGGTTTACAAGCAGGACATCGAACCGAACCTCACGAAGGGTAAGACGCTGTTGTTCTCGCACGGCTTCGCGATTCATTTCAAGACCGTCAAGCCACCGAAGAATGTGAACATCATTCTCGTCGCGCCGAAAGGTCCGGGCCACATCGTCCGCCGTCAATACACCGAAGGCAAAGGTGTACCAGCACTCATCGCCGTTTATCAAAACGCCACCGGCAAGGCCAAGCAACTGGCGCTGGCCTGGGCCAAGGGCATCGGCGGTGCGCGCGCGGGCGTGATTGAAACCAGCTTCAAGGAAGAGACCGAGACGGATTTGTTCGGCGAACAAACCGTGCTGTGCGGCGGCGCGAGCGCGCTGGTGCAGGCCGGGTTCGAAACGCTGGTGGAAGCGGGTTACTCGCCGGAAATGGCTTACTTCGAATGCTTGCACGAGTTGAAACTCATCGTGGATCTCATGAACGAGGCCGGCATCAGCGGCATGCGCTTCTCGGTTTCCGAGACGGCGAAGTGGGGCGACGTGAGCGTCGGCCCGAAGATCATTGACGCCAGCGTGAAGAAGCGCATGAAGGCGGCGCTGAAGGACATCCAGACTGGCAAGTTCGCGAAGAACTGGGTCAAGGAATATCAGGGCGGCTACAAGCGCTACAACGCGCTGCTCAAGAAGGGTGAGAAGCATCCCATTGAAGTCGTCGGCACCCGCCTGCGCTCGATGATGCCGTGGATGAAGAAGCGTGCGATCAAGGGCGCGCAGGCCGCCTACTAAGACTTGGATTCAAAATTATCCGCCGCCGCACGTGCAAACGTCCGGCGGCGATTTTGTTTTGGTGAAACTTCAGGGGACTCGTGGTGTTTACCGGCGGAGAAAGTGAACCGCCATGAACGTCCAACTACGCAAACTGACCCGCTTGTCCCTTGCCGCGATCTTCTGCGCTGCGTCGTTTGCCGCTTCCGCGGTCGTCGACACAAATCCCTATCAGCTGATCGGCCAAAAGAATTCATTTCGTCTGCTACCGCTAGCGGCGTCACCGGCCGCGCCACTGCCGCCATCTGCGATGATCAAGTTGCAAGGCTTGACGACTGTTCTCGCCCGGCCATTGGTTTTGATGAAACTAACGTTGCCCAGCAACGCTTCTGAACTTTCCGTGACTCTGGGCGAAGGCGAGCGGGCGGCCGATGTTGAAGTGGTGCGGATCAATACGTCGGGAAAAACTGTGATGGTGTTGAATGGCGGAAAGTGGCAGTTGCTGTTTCTTGATCCGGACCTTCGGACTCGGGAGTGACCAACGGTACGGAACTGAACTATTTTCAAAACGATCGCAACGCGCGCTGGACTTTCTCCGGTGCGGACTTCGCGGCGGTGCCGTGAATTACAACCGGAGTCATCGGCATCGCCGAAACCTAAACTTGCCGTTGGTGTTGGAATGGTAGCTGCGTATAATCATTTCATGGGCATAAGGAAAATCCTGATTGGCTGGCTGCTGGTTGGCACGTTTGCCCTGGCGGCAGCGGACCATCCGTATCAGGGAATCGTGGCCCGGAATGTTTTCGGCCTCAAAGATCCGCCCCCGCCACCCAATCCCGAGGATAACAAACCGCCGCCGCC
>Ga0315912_10003917_pt1 | contig 14425 bp, 10 predicted proteins | sample VfabasoilMG_FD_204469 | JGI IMG/M metagenome (GOLD analysis project Ga0315912, IMG submission 204469) | Garden soil microbial communities collected in Santa Monica, California, United States - V. faba soil | ecosystem: Environmental > Terrestrial > Soil > Garden | place: USA: California... | reverse complement strand
AGGTCTCGATCCCGGGCGGGACTTCGGTAAATTCGACCAGTTCGACCCCAATCAGGCGCTTCGCACGTCCCATGAACTTGCGCAGCACCGGGACCGTGCGGCCGCTGCCCGCATCGAGCAGCACGGCCTCGGGCGAAAGCCGGGCTTCGACGGCGCGCTCGAACAGCTTGTAGGGATGCGGAATGTTGGCGTAGTACCTCGCCAACAGGCGTTCGGACAGGGCCGTCATGGTCGTCCGACTTTCAATCGGCTCGCCTGCCGGTAGGCCGCCAGCCACAGGGGCCCCACATGGCTCCATGCGTAAGCGGCGGCTGCCGACCGGCCGGATTCGCGCAAGCGTGCCGCCAACAGTGGGTCGCCGAGGACACGGCACACCGATGCTGCCAGAGCCTCGTCGTCACCCACCGGCGCGAGCAGGCCGCTGACACCGTCGGCCACGATATCGGGAATGCCGCCTGCGGCGGTGCTGACCAGCACCACGCCGCTGGCAAAGGCTTCAAGCACCGAAATGGGCATGTTATCGACCCTGCTCGTGTTGAGCACGCAGTCTGCCCGCGCATACAGGGCCGGCATCGCTGCATTGTCGATGCGACCGGCGAAGTCGACCACCTCCGTCAACCCAAGGTTGGCGACGACTTCACGAAGGCGGCTCAATTCGGGCCCGGTGCCTGCCACGGTGAGACGGGCCTCAGCAAAGTGCATCCTCACGCGGGCGAAGGTACGAATGGCCGTCGCGATATCGTAGATCGGCTCCAGATTGCGCGCCACCAGCAGGTGCGGCGCATCGCCGAAGTCGCGCGCCGGCACGGGTGTAAAGCGAGCCAGGTCGACGATGTTCGGGATGATCTGCGCGTCCAGTCCGTGGTGTGCGAATACCCGCTGCAGAAAGGCGGACGGCGTGATGCGCAGCGCAGCATGCCGAAGCGATCGCAACACGTGCCGAGGCGCCCGCGTGAAGAATGCATCGGCTTCACCGCCACGGTAGTTGACGATGACCGGCGTGCCGCGCAACCTGGCAAGCCAAAGCGCCGGCGCCGCGCACAGATGCCAGGCCCAGCCCGAGTTGGCGAGCACGTGCATCACCTGCGCGCGACCTGCCGCGCGCCAGAGTTTCCAGAGGTAGGGCAGCAGTCGAACGCCGGCGCGCAGCACCGGCAATCGGCCGCACCAGCGCGGCCAGTACGGCGCATTGGTGCGCACCAGTTGAACGCCCACGCCTTCTCCGCGCAGCAGACGCACCAGTTGTTCACACTGGTTGGCCATACCGCCCGGTGGTGGCGGCAGCGGCCCCACGATGCAGACCATCGGCATCTGCTGCCGCGAATCGGGCGCGATGTCAGGGCTCGGCGGCAACCGCGTCCCTTTCTCCGCTCCTCCGTCGCCGGCGAACGAGCATGACCGCCGCGCAGGTGGTCATGCTCGCGGCGGCCGCCGTGCCCAGCCCGGCCACCGTCAGCAGATGCGTCCGCAAACGTCGCATCGCGGCGACCTGCGGTGCGTTGTGTGTTGTCGCCAGAATACGGATGCGCGGGTGCACGCCTTGCACGATGGCACCCATCTGAGCCAGCGCGCGCGCGTGGCCATCGAAGGTTCTCACGGCCCAGGTTTGGTCATAGGCGAATGCCTGCTCACCCCACCACAGGTACCACTGGTGCATGCCGTTGCGGTAGTACTGCCACGCCTTCTCTTCACGGTTGAACCCGGGGCGCGCTGACCCCGCCAGCGGGCGCAACTGCACCCCCGCCGTGCCTTCGAGCAATGCACGCCGGAACTCCATGGCAGCAAGCGGCTGATTTTTGGCGTCAACGATGGCGTAGTTGTTGTACACGTCGATCAGCTGCCAGCGCTGGAGCTGCCGGTTCCAGATCTCGGGAAACACATGCCCATGACCGCCGAACCCGTCGAAGGAGAAGGCCCACGACCGCACCGGAATGCCTGCAGTGCCGGCCAGCGCATTGAAGACACGCACGAAATCGGCGCAATAGCCGTCGCCGTGTTCGATGATGCGGCGATAGGTGGTAGTCAGATCTGATTGGATCGCGCCGCCGCCCAGCGTCGGGCTGCCCGTGAGCAGGTGCTGGCTGATGGCCACCGCACGCGCCCAATCATCGGGCAAGGCGTCCAGTTGCAGCCGGCGCGCGGCATCGACGAACATCGGGTCCGGCAGCGCCGAATCAAGCGCGAAGCCGGCGGGCCGGGCCGCGGGGCTCCAGTCGAAGTCGGATGTCGGACCGTCGACGACGAGCAGCGCATTGCGCATGCGAACCACTTCTGTCGAACTGCCCAGATAGGGCGCCAAGCTCAGCATCGACAACACAATGACCAGAGCGCCGATCCACAGGCAAGCCAAGCAGCCGCGCGACCCTGGGTCCGGGCGGCTGATCACCAACTGAGGCCTTGCACGGCGCCGCACAGCTTCGACCGGTCGGGAAGGTTGACCAAGTCGAGGATCACTTGATCGGGCCGGGTGTGCCGCACCAGCGCCTCGGCGACGGACGGGTCCGCCAGTCCGACCACCAGCAATTCGGAGGTTTCGATCACGGCTTGCAGTTCGGGCTTGAGCAACTGGCCGATATGCGGCAGGTGCTGCTCGATGTAACGTCGATTCGAACCCAGCAGCTGCGCCAGATGCACTTCCGGGTCGTAGATCGACAACTGCATGCCCTTGCCGATGAGTTGCTCGGCCAATGTGACCAGCGGACTTTCGCGCAGGTCGTCGGTACCGGACTTGAACGACAGGCCGATGAATCCGATTTTGCGCTTGCCGGCGGCCAGGATCTTGCGCAATGCCAGGCCCAGGTGCGCCTGGTTCGAGGACAGGATGGCCGCGTGCATCGGCAGCTCGACATCGTGGGTCCGCGCGAGGTGGGTGGTGGCGCGCAGGTCCTTGGGCAGACAGGAACCTCCGAACGCGAAGCCGGGCTTGAGGTAGGCCCGCGAGATGTTCAGCTGCGTGTCCTGGCACACCAGGTCCATGACCTCGAAGGGGTCGACCCCCAGCGCTTCGCACAGCCGCGCCGTCTCGTTGGCGAAGGTGATCTTGAGCGCGTGGAAGTTGTTGCAGCAGTACTTCATCATCTCGGCGCTGCGCACCGAGGTCTGGATGAACTTGCAGGGCAGGTGGCCGAAGAGCGTCTTCAGTCGTTCAACCGGGACGGTGTGGTTTGCCCCGACGACCGTGAACGGCGGCTTGTCGTAGTCGCGTATCGACGAGCCCTCGCGCAGGAACTCGGGCTGGAAGCACAGGTGGAAGTCGACACCTTCCTGGCGCGACGATTCGGCTTCGATGATCGGCTTGAGCACGCCTTCGACCGTGCCGGGCACCAGCGTCGACCTGAATATCACCACGTGGGACTCGGTCTTGTGTGCCAGCGCACGGCCGATCTGCCGGGCCAGAGCAACGACGGCCCCCTGGTCCTGGCTGCCGTTGGCCGCCGATGGCGTGCCAACGCAGACCAGCGAGATCTCGGAATCCAGGATCGCGGCTTGCACGTCGGTGGTCACCGACACGAGGCCGTTGCCGGCTACCTGGGCCATCAGCTCGACCATGCCCTCTTCCACCACCGGCGTCTTGCCCGCCTGGATCAGCTCGAGCTTGGCCGTGTCGATGTCGACGCCCACGACCTGATGGCCATCGCGCGCCAGACAGGCCAGCGATACCGCGCCGACGTAGCCCAGGCCGAAAATGCTGATCTTCATGCAGTTCTTTCGATAAGGGGCGCGAACGACTCGCGACAGCGCTGGATGATGCCGTCCAGGCGCTGCATCGAACGTGGCCAGGCGTGGTGGCTCAGCATGCGCTGCCGCCCGGCCACCGCGAGGCGCCGACGTTCGTCGGGATTTTCCGCGATGCGCAGGATGGCCTGCGTGATGCCTGCCGCGCTGTCGGCCACCAGCAGGTGCGAATCAGCCTCGGCGTCGACACCGCCGGCGGCAACCGAACTGGTGACCACCGGCACTCCCATCGCCATCGCTTCCAGGATCTTGTTCTGCGTGCCGCGGGCGATCGCCAGTGGCGCGACCATCAGTGCCGAGCTTCGCACGAATGGCCGCACGTCCGGCACCGAGCCGGTGACCGTTACGCCTGGAATCTCCCCGAGCTTGCGCATCTCGGGTGACGGATCGGCGCCGACGATGAGCAGCTTCATCTGCGGCCGCCGCTCGCGCAGTGCCGGCCATATCTGCGCGCAGAAGCGCGACATGCACTCCTGGTTCGGGTAGTAGTCCATGCGGCCGATGAAGCTGATGGTGTCGGGGTCGTAGGCATCGTCGGTGGGGCTGAAGAAGCCGGCATCGACGCCGTTCGGGAACCAGTCGGTGGAAGCCCCCGTGGCGTAGCCTTCGAGCGTTTGCCATTCGGCGCGCGTGGTCGCGGTGCACATGTCGAAACGCCTTGCCAGCCGCTTTTCGGCCGCCAGCATCTTGATGCCTTCGAGCCCGTAGCCCAGCGACAGCGGGAAGGGCTTGCGCTCGGCGTACTCCAGCCACTTCTGCGAATCCATGTCGCCGAAGTCGAGGATCTTCGGGATCTGCGTCACATGCTCGACGTACTGCGCCACCGACGAGCAGTGCACGAAGATCAGGTCGAAGGGCTGCGTCGCCAGCAGCTTTCGCACGGTGGCGGCAAGTTCGGGTGAATAGAAGTAACCCATCGACGACGGCATGATCAGCGGCAGCCGCAGCACCATGCGCAGCACCTGCGCCGGCTCCTTCACGTGGCCCATGTGGAAGGCACGGCAATGCGGCGCGATGCCCTCGCCTTCCTCCGCTTCGACCTGCGATCGCGCGAGCGAGCACACCGTGACTTGGTGCCCCTGCGCCGTCAGATGCCGGATCATGTTGAACGGCCTGATCTTTCCTCCCCGTTTGGGCGGGAACGGGAAGCGATGGCACAGGTACAGGATCTTCACGCGGCGAAGCTCTTCAGCTCGGCCGCCACATCAGCCGCATCGCGACGATCGAGGTAGACGCGGCTCCAGATCTCGAGATTCATCAGCGCCAGCAGGATGTCGGTACCATCGAAACGGTTGGCGCGGTGGTCCTGCACCAGCCGCGTGACCACACCTTCGCGGAACAGGCCGCGGGATACCACCACGTCGGGCGAGAGCAGCCGGTCGAGCACCGGTGCCAAGTCGGTCTTCAGCCAGGCGCCCATCGGCGTGCCGAAGCCTCGCTTCTGGCGGTCGAGGATGTCGCTCGACAGCAGTTCGGACAAGGCCTCCTTCATCAGGTGCTTGAGTCGCCCGCCTTTGACCTTGATCGCCGCCGGCACCGAGGCCGCCATCTCGACCAGATGGTGATCGAGCAGCGGCACTCGGCACTCCAGCGACACTGCCATGCTCATCTTGTCGGTCAGCAGCAGCAGATCGTCGGGCAGTTGGGTCTCGGCATCCACCGCGAACAATCGATTCAACTCGTCGTCCTGACCCGCGCCATCGAAGGCCCGTGCCAGCGGGTCGATGGCGAACGATGGCTCGACCCGCATGAGGTCGCGCACCGTCTCGTGGCCGATCAGCTGCAGATAGCTGCCATAGCGCAAGTCGGCGCTCATGTCGGCGGAGGCCAGGAAACCCTTGACCAGCCGCAGCTTGTCGTAGACCTTCGAATGACGGTCGGCGGGCAGGTGCTTGGCCATGTAGCCGGCGCCACTGCGCACCCAGCCCGGCAGGCGCCTGAACTGGTCGGCGTAATGCTCGCCCAGGTAACGCCGATAGCCGCCGAACAGTTCGTCGCCGCCCACGCCCGACAGGATCACCTTGACATCCTGTCGCGCAAACTCCGACACCAGGTACGTGGTGATGAAGGCCGAATCCGCGATCGGCTCGTCCATGTGCCACAGCAGGCGCGGCAGCAAAGACACGACGTCGGGCTTGACGACGATTTCGCGATGCTGGGTGCCGAAACGCTGCGCCACCTGGCGCGCGTAGGGCAGCTCGTTGTACAGCGCCTCGGCGGCCCCACCGTCGAAGCCGATGGCGTAGGTGCGGATCGGATGGTCCGAATGCTTTGCCATCAACCCGACCACGGCGCTGGAATCAACACCGCCCGAGAGAAACGCGCCGATCGGCACGTCGCTGACCATTTGCATGCGTACCGAATGCTCGAGTTGCGCGCGCACCTTGTCCACCCACTGCGCTTCGGTCGTTGCGCGGTCGATGGCCTCCGGCAGCCGCCAGTAGCGCCATTCACGCACCTGGCCGTCTTCCACCGCCAGCAGCGTGGCAGGCGGCAACTTGCGCATGCCCTTGAAGATGCAGCCGGGCGCCGCGACGTAGCCCAGCTGCAGGTAGCTCGCCAGCACGTCCTGGTTCAGGGTGGCCTGCACACCAGGCATCGCCAGTAGCGCCTTGGCTTCGCTGGCAAAGGCCAGACGTGTGCCGTCTTGCAACACGTACAGCGGTTTGACGCCCAGCCGGTCGCGGCCGATCAAGAGTCGACGGCGGCGCGCATCCCACAGCGCGAAATCGAACATGCCGTTCAGTCGAAGCACCACGTCGTCGCCCCACGCGGCATAACCGTGCAGCAGAACCTCGCTGTCCGAAGCCGTCTTGAAGCGGTGCCCCAGCGCCTGCAGTTCGGCGCGCAGCTCGCGGTAGTTGTAAATCTCGCCGTTGCACACCAGCCAGAGCGTGCCCTCGACGTTGCTCAGCGGTTGGTGTCCCCCCGCAAGGTCGATGATCGACAGGCGCCGCATGGCGATGCCGCAAGCACCGTCGATGTGCATGCCCTCGTCGTCGGGACCGCGGTGCCGCGTGATGTCGCCCATTGCCGACAGCAGCGGTGGCGTGACCGGCTGGCCGTCGAAGCGGATGAAGCCGTGGATGCCGCACATGGCCGTCAGGCGGTCAGCGCCTTGACCCGCCCGCGGCGCTGCAGCGCGCGGCGGTAGACCTCGTGGTAGCGAGCCACGCTGCCGGCCCAGCTGCGTTCGACCTCGACAAAGCGGCGCGCCGCGGCGCGGCGTTCGGGCCAACGCTCGCGCTGTGCCAGCAAGCCCTCGATGGCAGCGGCCAGCGCGGCCGCGTCGCCGGCCTTGAACAGCGTGCCGGTCTCACCGTCGCGCACCAGCTCGCGATGGCCACCGACGTCGGAGGCGACGAACATCACGCCCTGTGCCATCGCCTCCAGCGGCTTGAGCGGCGTCACCAGTTCGGTCAGGCGGATGGGCAGCCGCGGGTAGGCCAGCACGTCGATCTGTTCGTAGTAGCGCTGCACCTGAGCGTGCGGCACGCGACCGGTGAAGACCACGCGACCATTCAACCCATCCGCCGTGGCCTGCGTCCGCAGCTTCGCTTCCTGCGGGCCGCCGCCGACCAGCAGCACGCGCAGGTTGGGGTGCTTGGGTAGCAGTTGGCGCGCAGCCACGAGCAGCAGGTCCAGCCCCTCGTAGCCGTAGAACGAACCCGCAAAGCCAAGGACGACAGCGCCTTCCAAACCGAGCGAACGGCGCAACTCGGCGTCCGGGGTCACGCCGAAGGTGAATGTGGACGCGTCGACGGCGTTCGGGATTACGGTGATGCGCGCCGGGTCGATGCCGCGCACGGCAATGTCCGCGCGCAAGCCTTCACAAATGGTGGCAATCGCATCGGCGCGCCGCAGGGCAAAGCTCTCCGCGGCTCGCGACATCCGGTAGCGCAGGCTGCCCTCGGTGGTGGTGCCGTGGTCCACTGCGGCGTCCTCCCAGGATGCGCGCATCTCGTAGACCACTGGCAGCCCGTGGCGGCGGCCAGCCCACAGGCTGGGCAGGGCATTGAGCACCGGCGAATGCGCGTGGATCAGGTCAGGTTCGATCTCGCGCATCACCTCGGCGATGCGCCGCGCCGTCAACTGCATCTGCTTAAGAAGACCATCGCCGCGGGCACTGGGCGTGCGGTGGAAGGTCCAGCCTTCGACCTCTTCCTTTGACACCTCGGTGGCGCCTTGCTTCGGGCTGGTGAGCTGAAGGGTTTGCCAGCCCAGCTTGCGCTGCTCGCGCAGGATGGCCAGCGTGCGGAAGGTGTAGCCGCTGTGCAGCGGGATCGAGTGATCCAGCACATGCAGGATGCGCAAGCTCATGTGGTCGCTTCGGCTTCGGCCCGGGGCACCAGGGCGGGCGCCCCGTCCACCACGTTGCGCAGGAAAGCCTCGAACATCAGCAGTGTCCACAGCGGCGCGCTGTAGTCGCGCGTGCCGCTCTGGTGGGCATCGACCAGGTGCTGCAGGTAGCTGCGCTTGAACCAGCCGGTGGATGCCAGCCGCTCCCCCAGCACCGCGTCACGCACGCGCTGCTTCAGCGGCCCGCGAAACCAGCGCGCCAGCGGCACCGCGAAGCCCATCTTCGGCCGGTACAGCACGTCGGCCGGCAACTGCGGCTTCATGGCCTTCTTGAGCAGGAACTTCCCCTCCTGGCCGCGCACCTTCATCGACGACGGCAGCGTCGCCAGCCACTCGACCAGCTTGTGGTCCATCAGCGGCTCGCGCACCTCGAGCGAGTGCGCCATGCTGGCCCGGTCGACCTTGGTGTTGATGTCGCCGACCAGGTAGGTCTTCAGGTCCAGGTACTGGATCAATGCCAATGGGTCTTCCGTGCCGGCGCGGCCAGCGTGGAAGTCGAACACCTCCTGCGCGCTGTAGCCTGCCAGGTCGAGCCCGAGCCGGTCACTGAACAACTGCTGTCGCATCGGTCCGCGCAGGATCGACACCGAGTGGAAGTAGGCCTCCACCGCATTGCGCCCCATTCCCTCGAAGGTGGTCTTGGCGCGCAACACGCGCGGCGCCCAGTCGGCCTTGGGGTACACACGCCCGAGCAGCCCGAACAGCGGCTGGCGGATCGCGGCCGGCAACGTGGAGCGCATGCGCTCTTCCATCAGGTGCAGGCGATAGCGGCGATAGCCACCGAAGGTCTCGTCGCCACCGTCACCCGACAGCGCCACGGTGACATGCTTGCGCGCCAGCTGGCAGACGCGGTAGGTGGGGATGGCCGAGCTGTCGGCATAAGGTTCGTCATACAGCCGCGCCAGCGTGTCGATCAAGTCGAAATCGTCGCTGCGTACGGTTTCGACACGGTGGTTGGTGCGGTAACGCGTGGCCACCATCTGTGCGAATTCACTCTCGTTGAATTGCGGGTCATCGAAGGCGATCGAGCAGGTGTTCACGGGCCCGTCGGACAGACCTGCCATGGCGGCCACCACGGCGCTGGAGTCAACCCCGCCGGACAGAAAGGCGCCCAGCGGCACTTCGGAGATGAGCCGCAGTTTCACCGATTCGCGCAGCCGTTCGACCAGTTCGGCACAAGCATCCTCGGCGCTGCTGGGGTTGCCCAGCGTGAAATGCACGTCCCAGTATTCCTTGGGTTCGTCCACCGGCTGGCCACGGCGGATGGATAGCATGTGCGCGGGCGGCAGCTTGCGCGCTTGGCGGAAGATGCAGCGCGGCTCGGCCACGTAGCCCAGGGCGAAGTACTCCTCGACCGCCAGCGGGTCGATATCGCGCCGCAGGCCACCGTGCGCCAGCAGCGACTTCAGCTCCGAGCCAAACAGCAGCGTGCCGTCGTCGAGCAGCGCGTAGTACAGCGGCTTGACCCCCAAACGGTCGCGCGCCATGAACAGCGTCTGGCGGTTGCGGTCCCACAGCACGAAGGCAAACATGCCGCGAAAGCGCTTGACGCAGTCCTCGCCCCATTGCTCCCAGGCATGAACGATGACCTCGGTGTCGCTCTTGGTATGGAATCGGTGCCCGGCGGCCTGCAGTTCGGGGATCAGTTCCCGGTAGTTGTAGATCTCGCCGTTAAAGACCACGACCACCGAACCGTCTTCGTTGAACAGCGGCTGTTGGCCGGTGGCGATGTCGATGATGCTCAGACGCCGATGGCCGAAACCCAAGCCGGGTTCAACGTGCACACTGCCTTCATCGGGGCCGCGGTGCTGTTGCGAATCGTTCATACGTTGCAGCACCGAAGTGTCCGCCGGCCGTGTGCCGCGTGTATCGAAGATGCCCGTGATGCCGCACATGCCGTTCAGCCTTGTTTCGTCGACGTCAATCGTTCCGCCAGCAGGCGATCGTACAGAGCCTGGTAGGCCGAGACCATCACTGGCAAGCTGAAGTGCTGTGCCACCCGCGCACGCCCGGCCCGGCCCATGGCCGTCGTGCCTTCCGGGTCCGCCGCCATGCCCACCAACCCCGCGGACAGCGCTTCGACATCGCCTGCCGGCACCAGTTGGCCGGTCAGGCCGGCGTGCACCAATTCGGCATTGCCTCCTACATCGGTGGCCAGAACGGGCAAGCCGCTGGCCATCGCTTCGAGAATGGTATTCGAGATGCCCTCGGCCAGTGAAGGCAATACAAAACAATCGAGCCCACGCATGACATCCGGCACATCGGCGCGTTCACCGGGCAGCCAAGCCAGTTCGCTGGCCCCGGCCGCATCGAGCACGGCCTGCACCTCGGTGCGCAGCGGGCCATCACCCACCATGATCAGGCGCATGCGTTCGCGCAGTCGCGGTTGTACCTGCAATGCACGCACGAAAGCTCGTGCCAGCAAAGACTGCGCCTTCACCGTCTGCATGCGACCCACCGTGCCGACAACAAATAGCGACGGGTCGCTAAACGGACAGCCCGGCGGCGCAACCCTTGCGTCGCTGGTACGCCCGAATCTACGCACATCGACGCCGTTGTGGATCTGCGTGATGCGTGATGGCGGCACGCCTACCTTGTCTTCGAGATAACACTGCAGGTCACGCGATAGCGCGACATGATGATGCACGAATGGCCGGTACGCCCGGCGCAGCCACTGGTAGCGCCTGCGGGAACCATCTGGGTCGTCAGCATCGCGACCGTGCTCGCCGTGGATGCGCACCGGCACGCCGGCCATCGCCGCCGGCACCTGACATTCCAGGGCCGCCAGGTTGCGGGTATGGACGATGGCGGGACGCCAGTCGCGGAACAACTGTAGAAGGCGCGGGTAGAGCCTGAAGCCGTGGCCGGGGGGCTTGTCGAGTGACAGCAACTGCACGTCGTCGGGTCGAATACGACGGCTGAAGTCCGGAACGACCTTGGTCAGCGCCACGACCGCGTGGCGAAAAGCCGAGGGCGGCATGTGGTTGATCAGGTTGACGACGCCGTTCTCCAGCCCCCCCGTGTCGAAGCGATACACCACATGGATGATCAACGGGGCTGCTCTACGATCTTTCAACCCATATGCTCGATCACCCGCCTCGCGGATGGCCGGGTCAACGGGCATCACTCGACTGTTGAAGCAGCACTTCCAGCAAGCCAAGGTTGGCCTCGGTGAACGCGGTCAGCGCGGCATTGGACTTTTCTGTGGAGCCTTCATCTGCAAACAGCACGATCCATGCGCCGTCATCACCCCTGCCGCGGAGCCGTGCCATGGCGCCGCGCAGTTTGGCGGCGACATCGCCGGCGATGAAACTACCGTCCACCCAATAGGTATGCCAGACGATCAGTGCCGGCCGATGTGCGGCGCCTGGTGCCGAAGTGCCCAGCAACTCGGCGGTTCGCACTTCTACCGCTTGGTGCTTCGTGCGCAGCTCGTGCCTGCCAATGGCGAGCTGGTTCCACTGCCGGTCGTCCGACTGCACCAGCGCGTTCTGCGAACTTACCAGTTTCCTGTCAGGGCCTTGACCGCGGAAATAGGCAATGTGGACACCGACCGTCTGTCCGCCATAGCTGTAGGTGTTTTGCACTTCGACTGAAGGATTGAGCGATTTCGGCTGCCAAGCGACAACCTTTGACGCTTCTGCCCGCCAGTTGCCGAACTGATCCGGAAGTACAAATTGGAGTGACGCAGCATTGGCCTCGGCGCGCATCAGCCCCCAATTTGCAAGCTGCGGCAGCAACACCACCAGCGCGGCTGCCAGTACGGTGCCAGACCATGAGCCATAGTTGCCACCGCGCCCCGTGCTGGGCTGCACCGCCGCCGATACGGTCAAGACTGCATCCTCCGGCTCCGACCAGCGCGCGCCGATCAGAAACATGATCATGATGACCACACCGAAGAACACCCAGCCATAGATCAGGTGGTCGACGCCAACGGCAATGGTGTTGCCCGACAGATGTCCCAGCATCACGATCATGTAGGCTCGCATCCAGTTGGCGACGATCGGCACCAGGATCGATATGCCAACGAACAGCAGGCGGCGCTGGGTCGAGCGGTAATTCAGGTAGGCGAACAAGGTGCCGACCATGAACGACGCGATCAGATAGCGCACGCCGCTGCAGGCTTCGACCACCGACCAGTTGCCCGACGGAATGACGAACTGCATGCCTTCGCGGTACACCGGAATGCCGGTCCAGCGCAGCGCCAGGATCGTGGCGTCTGCCGTCCAGGCGATCATGTAGGGCGTCATGAACTCGCCGATGGGCACGGCGAAGAACAGGAAGCCGAGCGGAAACATCAGCTCGCGGGCAACAGCTATGCCCAGGACCGCCGGAACCGCCAGCACGATCAGCGCCACGAGTGCAAACTGCGTCGCGGCATTCACCGCGACCAGTTCGCCCATCAGCCACACAAGTCCGATGGCCGCCATGGCCAGCAGCACCCAGGGCTGGGGACTTGGGCGGAGCAACGCCAGCGCGCCCCTGCGGCGCCAGGCCAGCCACAGCGCGATGGGCGGCACCAGGAACGCATGCGCGAAAGTGTCGGAGCGTGACCAGATCTCGACCATCGCCAGTGCCGTGTCCCGGTAGAGAAGCAGCACAACGGCCCATAGAAGCAGCAATGACGGAGCAGCCTGGCGCCAAGGGCTGGCAAGGTGCAGGTTCGCCGGGATCGCGCTCATGTATTTCGGTCTCAGCCCAGGTTGCGCACCACGTAGGGCCCGAGCCAGTTGGCCACACCCAGCGGCAGCCGCCGCCAAGTCTCGATCATCAGCCTGAACTTAGCGTTCGCTGGGTTGTTTTGCGGCACTCCATCGCGCCTGTACAGCTGGTACTCGTAGTGCAGTGGCGTGGGCTCGAAGCCCCAGTTCTTCTTGAACGCATAGGGTCCGGTGCCCTGCTTGCTGCGGCCGTAGTCGAACACCTTGATGCCGCGTGCACAGGCACGCCGCATCAGTTCCCAGTACTTGAAGTCATTGGCCGCCAGGTCGCGCGCCGCAAGGTCGTCTCCCGCGTAGTACGGCAGCACCTCGTCGCGGAAATAGAAGCTCAGCACGCTGGACAACGGACTGCCGTCTGGCGCGCTGACGGTCAGCACCTCGCAGTCGCCGCCGAACTCGTTGCAAAGCGCTTGGAAGTAGCGCCTAGGCAGCGCCGGCGTGCCGTGGCGGTGTACGTTGTCGGCATACAGCGCGAAGAACCGGTCGACGTCGACGTCGATATCGCTGCGCAGCTGGTTCTTGATGCCCTTGCGCACCATCGCGCGCTGCTTGCGCGGGATGGCCAGCATGTTGGCCTCCTCTTCGGCCAGGATAGGCTTGCGGAAGGTGACGTACAGGTCCTGCCGCGGCCAGTCGGTGTGGCGCGGCTGCACATGGCGCAACTCGAGGTGGGCCACGCCCAGCCGTTGCGCCAGCTCCTGCGCTTCCTGTTCCAGCGCCTGCGCGGCATCGGCGTTGCTAGCCGCCACGCCGGCGTAGACCGCAAAGGGCAGGCTGACCAGCGCGTTGCCGAAGAGCAGGCTGTTCACGTGCGCCAACGGCAGCACGCCTGCGATGCCACCGCCGGCCTGGGCGAACAGGTAGTGGGTATCGTGCCTGAAGACCTCGCGCAGGATCTTCTGCCAGCCGGCGCGGTGAAAGAAGGTGGCCTCTGGACAGCCAAAGACGAACGCGTCCCAGCGCGCGGCGCCGGCAGTGTCCCGTGGATCCAGGCGCTGAATGTCCATTTCAGTGCCGCGCCGTGCCGACCGCGCGGTTCAGGAACAGGCGGTCCATACGTCCCCACTTGAAGTCGCCGAGCAGGCTTTGCAGGCGCCTGTCCATGCGGTGGATGTTCACGTAGTGACGAAAGCGTGTCTTGCGGTCGATGCCGGCAATGCGCGGCTGCCCGGGGTCGATCTCCCAGGGATGGAAATAGAAGACTGCCGCCTCGCCGTCAGCCGCATTCACCTGGCGCAACATCCAGCGCGACAGCGCATAAGGCAGCAGCCTGAAGTACCCGCCGCCGCTGGACGGCAGGTTGCGGTTAAACAGCCGCAGCGTGGTGATCGGGATCTCGATCAGCCCGTCGGCCGCCTGGTGCGCGAAGCGCGGCGCATCGGGCATACCATAGTGGTCGTGTCGGATGGGGTAGATGCTCGAGCTGTAGCGGTGGCCGGCGCGCGCCAGTGTGTCCAGCGCCCACAGGTTGCCCGGTCCGATGGAGAAGCTCGGTGCGCGGTAGCCGGCCACCTCGGTGCCGCTCAGGTCTTCGAGCACGCCCTTGGCGCGCTCGATATCGGCGCGGAATTCGGCCCTGCCGAGGTCACTGGCGCGCTCGTGGCCGTAGC
>Ga0315912_10003916_pt1 | contig 14431 bp, 9 predicted proteins | sample VfabasoilMG_FD_204469 | JGI IMG/M metagenome (GOLD analysis project Ga0315912, IMG submission 204469) | Garden soil microbial communities collected in Santa Monica, California, United States - V. faba soil | ecosystem: Environmental > Terrestrial > Soil > Garden | place: USA: California... | reverse complement strand
AACCAGAAAACTTTAAAGCCCTCCCTCCCCTTGGCGGGAGAGGGCTGGAAAGAGGGAGGAAGATTCCATGTTGAAAAACATGCGGCGCATGCGCGCCGGCATGGCCGCGATGCTGCTCGGGGCGGCGCCCGTGCTCGCGGCGGGCCCGGACCACGTCGACATCACCTGGATGTCGATCGCCAACATGCACTTCGCGGTGGGCGACCTGCGCATCCTGGCCGACGGCTACATTACCCGCATCCCCGAGCGGGAATTCCATGGTGGCGGCGGCGGATATGCATACACGCGGACTCCCTGGAAACCCGACGTCCCCGCCGTGTCACGCGTGCTGGACGCGATCGGCGGTCCCGCGGAAGTCAAGCTGCTCCTGACCGGGCACAGCCACTGGGATCATTCCTTCGACACCGCGACCTGGTCCCGGCTCACGAATGCCCCGATCATCGGCTCGATCACGACGTGCTACGGAACCATGGCGGAGAATCTCCCGGCGAACCGCTGCCATCCCGTGTATGGCCGCGAAAAAATCGACCTTGGAAAGGGCGTGACGATGCGCGTGGTGCGCTGGAATCACAGCGGCGATCCGGCGAAGAACTGGGAACAGCACGATCCGGTCGAACTGGACGACATCCCGCGGCCCGATCCGGCGACCGGCGGACTGAAGGCCGGCGTGGCGGAGGATTTCCCGAATGGCGGCGGCAATCGCGGCTACCTGTTCACCGTGGACGACCCCCAGGGACGTTACAGCTGGTTTTTCCACGACTCCGCGAGCGCGGTCGACCTGCATGTTCCGATCGTCGTGGACGGCGTCGACTATGGTGCGCCGATCGAAAACCTCAAGGCAGCCATGCGCGACGCGGGGATCGACGCCGTGGACCTCTGGATCGGGACGGGCAGCCTGCCGGTCGCGCAGCTCGTGGTGCCCGTGCTGAAACCGAAAGCGCATATCCCGATCCATTGGGATGGCCTCTGGCAACCGTTCGAAGCCGGCATGCCGTGGCCGTTCTCGGATCCCGCGGATGAAGAGTACCTCGCCAAGGCCGGCGTGCAGGTGCTCAAGCCGGCGCAGTACATGGACAAGTGGCGCCTGGATCGCTCCGGCATCCGGCCGATCGCCAATACCGCCGTGAAACGCGCGCTCGGATTCGACGACGTCCAGGCGTTCCCCACCAAATAAGCCCCCTCTCCCCAACCCTCTCCCGCTGGGGGAGAGGGAGTTTTGAAACAAAAAGCGGCCCAGGGTCGCCTCTATTCGTCCTTCATTTCTCTACCTATCTGATTCTCTCTCCGACGGTTGTCGGATACAGAGAATTTCGTGGCGTTAAGGTTCCCTCTCCCCCGGCGGGAGAGGGATAGGGAGAGGGGTTACTTTTTCAGGCTGTCGCGGATCTGGCGCAGCAGGACGATATCTTCGGGCGTCGCCGCCGGGGCCGCCGGCGGCGCTTCGCGCTTGAGCCGGTTGATCTGCTTCACCATCAGGAAAATGATGAAAGCGAGGATCATGAAGTACAGCAGCACCGTGATGAAATTTCCATACGCGAACACGGCGCCCAGTTTTTTCGCTTCCGCCAGGGGCAATCCGCCCGGCTGGCCGTTGAGCCCGATGTAGTAGCTGCTGAAATCCAGTCCGCCGGTCACTTTCCCGATCAGCGGCATGATCAGGTCGTTGACGATGGAATCCACGATCTTGCCGAAAGCCGCGCCGATGATCACACCGACGGCCAGGTCGACCACGTTGCCCTTGACCGCAAACTCCTTGAATTCGCTGATTATGCTCATACATATCCCCCGGGATTGGAAAAAGCCCTGCCATGGTACCCGCAACGGCCTCGATTTCGGAGGACCGGGCCCGCTTGTCAACCGCAGGCTTCGTGCTGCGTTTGCGGTCGCCGCGCCATCCCCTCGCCCGCCGTTGTTCCCTATGAAGAGCGCTGAACTCCGCGCAACGGGAGGGGTCTGAACCAGCGCAATCAGCATATTCATCGCATTGCGGGCATCAGGCCCGCTTTGCTTTTCAGGAGGCCAATACAATGTCGTACCGACTTGCCACAAAAAAGCTCCTGGTCGCCGCGATCGTTCCCGCGGTATTCGGGGCCTACTACGCGATAACGCTTCCAGGACATCCGACAGCCAACGCCGCCACGCAGAACACACCCGCGACGCGGGCGCCGGCCGCCGTCCAGCAGCTTCCCAATTTCACCCAGATCGTCGAGCAGAACGGGCCGGCGGTGGTCAACGTCAGCGTCTCCAAGACGGCGCAGGCCGGCGCCCAGCCGCAGATCCCGGGCATTCCCGATGACGACCCCCTGAACCAGTTCTTCCGCCGTTTCGCGCCGCCGCAGCAGCAGGGCGAACCGCCGGTGCAGCGCGGCCAGGGCTCCGGGTTCATCGTCAGCGCTGATGGCGTCATCCTCACCAACGCGCACGTCGTCGCCGACGCAACCGACATCAATGTCAAGCTGACCGACAAGCGCGAGTTCGACGCCAAGGTGCTGGGACTCGACCGCCGCACCGACATCGCCGTCCTCAAGATCGAAGCGAAGGACCTGCCTACCGTCCGCATCGGCGACGCCGAGCACCTCAAGGTGGGCGAATGGGTCGCGGCGATCGGTTCGCCGTTCGGCTTCGAGAACACGGTGACCTCCGGCATCGTCAGCGCCAAGGCGCGCTCCCTGCCCGATGAGAATTTCGTGCCGTTTATCCAGACCGACGTGGCGGTGAATCCCGGAAACTCCGGCGGCCCGCTGTTCAACCTCAATGGCGAGGTGGTCGGCATCAACTCCCAGATCTTCAGCCGCACCGGCGGCTACATGGGCCTGTCGTTCGCGATCCCGATCGACGTGGCGATGAAGATCAAGGACGAGCTGGTGCAGCACGGCAAGGTGACGCGCGGCCGCATCGGCGTGCAGATCCAGGAAGTGAACCAGGCATTGGCGAACTCGTTCGGCCTGCCCAAGACCCAGGGCGCGCTGATCAGCGGCGTCGAGCCGGGCAGCCCCGCCGACAAGGCCGGCCTGAAGTCGGGTGACGTGGTGCTGGGCGTCAACGGCAAGGAAGTCACGCAGCTGGGCCAGTTGTCCGGCGAGATCGCCGGCATGAAACCCGGCAGCAGCGCGAAGCTCGACGTCTGGCGCAATGGCGCGCGCACCAATGTCGACGTCAAGGTCGGGCAGCTGGAAGAGCCGCAGAACGTCGCGGCCGCCGGTGCAGGCGCGCAGGGCGAGCCCAAGCTCGGCCTCACCGTGCGGGAACTGGCGCCGGAAGAACGCGCCCAGATCAAGTCCGAAGGCGGATTGGTGGTGCAAACGGCCACGGGCGTCGCCGCCCGCGCGGGCATCCAGCCGGGCGACGTAATCCTGGCGTTCAACGACACGCCGCTGAAGTCGGTGGACCAGCTCAAGTCGCTCGTGCAGAAGACCCCGAAGTCGAAGACGGTCGCCCTGCTCGTGCAGCGGGACGAAGCGAGGATCTACGTTCCGCTGCAGGTCGGCTGATCGTTTCCTGCCGCAAGTGGAAAAGGGCCGCGCCATGCGGCCCTTTTTTCATTCTAGGACTCGCGGAATGCCGGCGGCGGCTCGAAGCCGCCGGCGATGTCGGCAAGCAGGCGGGCAAACTCGATGCAGGTCCGGTCTTCGCGGTGGCCGCCGACGACCTGGATGCCGACCGGCAGTCCCGCGGACGACCGCCCGACCGGCGCGGAGGTGGCCGGCAGGTACGCGAGCGTCGCCAGTGAGATCCACCCCAGCTGGTCCCAATACCAGCGTTCCTGGCCGTTGACCGTGATGGTTCGCGCCATCAGGTCGTCGCCCGGATCGTGCGGGAATGCACACACCGGCCCGACTGGACAGAGAAGGACATCGTAGCGCTCGAAGAACTGCCGCCATTGCACGCGCGTGCGTTCGCGCCGCTCATGCAATGCAAGCCAGTCCCCGTGCCCGACCGCACTGTAGGCCGCCAGGCGTTGCCGGTGGCTGTCCGGCGCGGCCGCGCGTCCTGCCTCCTGCACGCGCGACCAGGCCTTTTCGGACAGGTGGGCGGTCGTCACCGGCCACAGCATCCGCAGGTAGTGGTCGCAATTGTCCTTCAGCGATGCAACCGGCCGCGCCAGACGGTCGATGCGAACGCCCGCATGCTCCAGCGCATCCAGCGCCCCCTCCAGCGGAGCGCGCACCTCGTCATCGATCGGATAATCCGCATCGTCGAGCCAGGCTGCAACCCGGAATTCCCCGATGCGGCGCCTTCTTGGCGGCGGCAGGTTTTGGGCCTCCTCGCCCGCAAGGATGTCGAGCAGGAACGCCAGGTCGTCCGCAGCGCGCGCAATCGGGCCGCCCACGCCCAGGTCGGCCACGGAGACCGAACCGGGCGGCGGTGGCAGATGGCCCCGCATCGGCACCAGGCCATACGTCGCCTTGTGCCCGTACACGCCACAGAAATGCGCGGGGATGCGGATCGAACCGCCGATGTCGCTGCCCAGTTCGAACGGGGTAAGCCCCGCCGCGACCGCGGCTGCCGCGCCGCCGGAGGAACCGCCACTGGTGCGGGACGGATCCCATGGATTGCGCGTGGCGCCGAAAAGCAGGTTGTCTGTTTGCAAGTCGCCCGCGTAGATGGGGACATTGGTTTTGCCCGTGAGCACCATGCCGGCGTCGACGAGTCGCTGCACTGCCTCGGCATGGGCGACGGGAATGTGCCGCTTCCATTGTGGCGCACCGCAGGTCGTCAGCATGCCGGCTGTTTCGTAGCTGTCCTTGATCGTGGCCGGCAGGCCGCGCAAGGGTGCATCCCGCATCAGCCCCGGATTGTCGTCGAGGTTCCGCGCCTGCGCTCGGGCGAGATCCGCGCCCAGCGTGACGACGGCATTGAGGGCGGCATTGTGCGCGGCGATGCGCTCGAGTTGCGACTCGAGCAATTCGCCGCAGGAGACATTGCCCGATCGGAGCGCGAGCACTGCCTGTCCCGCCGTTGCAAACGGATCAACGATCATTGCGCGCGCCGTGGAAATTCGATCGGGCAGGCCCGGCCGCGCTCATCTTTCAATCGAGCAGGTCCGGCTGCGCCAAGACCATTTCTTCGAGCAGGCCCGGCTGCGCCAAGACCATTTCTTCGAGCAGGCCCGGCTGCTCTGAGGACGTTCAATCGAGCAGGTCCGGCTGCTCTGCCACGATGCGCTGGTACAGCGGCTGGAACGCGACCCAGCCGCCATACGACGATCCGACGGATTCGCGCGTGCCCAGGGCCGCTTCGTCATCGATGATGCGCGGCTTGCCGGCCGCTTCCACGAGCAGCTGGGCATGGCAGCAGCGCTCCATGGCGATGAACCACCACGCGGCTTCATCCACCGTCTGCCCGACGGTAAGGTTGCCATGGTTCACCATGATCACCGCTTTGTGGCTGCCCAGCGCTCGGCTGATGCGATCGCCTTCCTCTGTATCGAGGACGATGCCGTTGTATTCCTGGAAGATCGTATGGTCCTTGTAGAACGCGCAGGCGTCCTGGGTCAGCGGATCGAGCAGGCGCCCGAACGTGGACCAGCTCCTCCCATGGACGCCGTGGGCATGCGCCGCCGCGACAACGTCGGGTCGCCCCATGTGCACGCGCGAATGGATCGCGAACGCTGCCGCGTTGCAGGGCCGGCCCTCCAGCACCCTGCCCTCGTGGTCCACCAGGGAAAGATTGGAAACCCGGATCTGGCTGAAGTGAGTCGCGTAGGGGTTCACCCAGAAGCAATCCTTGTGCTCCGGATCGCGGGCCGTGATGTGGCCGGCCACGCCCTCGTCGAATCCGAACCTGGAGAACAGGCGGAATGCCGCGGCAAGCCGCTGCTTGATATGGAGGCGCTCGGCCTCGACCGTCTCGAATACCGGCAACTCCGGCCGGAACGTCTCCATCTTCATGCTGGTTCTCCGCGTGGTCGCTGCTGCGATTATAGCCAGCGGCCGGGTCCGGCGGCCGTGCCGTGGTTGCAAGGCGCCGGGAAAAGTTGCCAAAATGCACGCGTTCGCCCCCAGGGAGGGCTGCATGGCAGGAAAGGATTCACCCGAGTTCGACAAGAGGCAGCTGCTGGACATCCTCACCGAACTCCACGGGCTGATCGAGGGACGGCGCCCCGCCACTCCGGCGGCGGCGACCGAGGCGCCGTCGAAGCTCGAGTCAGCCGTCGCCAGGCAACTGCGCGCACCCGAGGGCCGGATCGCCCCTCATCCGCAACTGCTCGCCGCCATCGTCGAATCCTCCTCCGATGCGATAAGCAGCCGCACGCTCGACGGCACGCTGCTGACCTGGAACCGGGGCGCGGAAAAAATCTACGGATACAGCGCGGCGGAAGTGATCGGCACGTGCCGGGAGGATCTCGTGCCGGCGGCCTACCGGCCGGAGCTCACGGAGATCAACCGCCGCCTCGCGCTCGGCGAAAGCGTCCTGGATTTCGAGACTGTTCGCCGGCGCAAGGACGGCTCGCTGGTCCAGGTTTCCCTCAACCTGTCGCCGATTTTCGAGGACGGCAGGGTTGCGCGGATCTGCAGCATTGCGCGCGACATCACGGCGCGCAAGGTCACCGAAACCGCGCTGCATGAAGCCCTGTTGCGCGAGCAGTCGCGGGCGTCGGAGCTCGCGGCGGTGCTCGACGCCGTGCCCGCGGCCGTCTTCATTGCGCACGACCGCGAATGCCGGCGCGTGACGGGCAACCGGGCGGCTTCCGAACTGCTGGACCTGCCCGCGGGCAGCAACATGTCCAGGAACGCGGGGAACACCGGCCCTGCGCCAGGCTTCCGCATCTTTCGCAACGGGCGCGAGCTGGCGACCGAGGAACTGCCGGTGGAGAAGGCCGCTCGCCAGGGCGTCGAGGTCAGGGGCTTCGAGGAGGAGATCATTTTTGAAGACGGCAGCATCAAGCACCTGATCGGCAACGCGAAGCCGCTCCATGACGGCCAGGGCACGCTCTACGGAGCGGTCGCGGCCTTCATCGATATTTCCGAACGCAAGGAAGCCGAAGACCACATCCGCCGGATGGCGCACCTGGATCCCTTGACCAGCCTGCCCTATCGCACGCTGCTCATGGACCGGCTCCAGCAGGCGCTTTCGATTTCCCAGCGCAATCAATCCCGTACCGGTGTGCTCTTCCTCGACCTCGACCGTTTCAAGGAAATCAACGACCGCCTCGGCCATCATGTCGGCGACCAGCTGCTCCAGGAAGTGGCCGTGCGGCTGCGGACCGTGATCCGGGAGGCCGATACCGTTTCCCGCCTCGGGGGCGACGAGTTCATCGTCGTGCTGCCCGAGTTGCATGAAGCCGAGGACGCCGCGGGGGTCGCGCGCAAAATACTCAATGCGATCAGCGCCGAATACGTCATTGCCGGGCAGAAACTGGCCATCACCCCCAGCCTCGGCATCAGCATTTATCCGGACCATGCCGAGGAAGCGGCCCCCTTGCTGCGGCTGGCAGACAAGGCGATGTACGAAGCGAAGCAATCCGGCCGCAACACCTACCGCTTCTACGACCCCCGGTCGGAATTTCACGTTCCGAAATAAGCCTGTCGGAATAGCCCCGACAACCCGGAATCCCGCGTCTGGCGTGGGCCATTGCGGCATGCCGTGAAACATGGCTCAATGGTTCGAAAGGGAAGCCCATATCGAACCGAGTTTTCTCCTGTGCAAACCAATAAAAGCAGCCGGCTGTTCGGGGACGCCGAGGTGCAAATCAACGATCATCCAAAGGATTACACCGACCTGAGTCCGGAGTTGGTGGAAATCGTCAGGGCCTTGCAGGCATCGCTGACCGAAAAACGGGTGCGGCAGCAGTTGCAATCCGTGGACGGGGCGCCTTCGAAGCTCGAGTCCGCGTTCGCCCAGGAACAGGCGCGTCGCGGCGAGCGCCCGGGTATTTCCTCGCATCCGCAGCTGCTTGCCGCGGTGGTGGATTCGGCGGACGCCGGCATCATCAGCGAAACCTGGAACGGCGTCGTCCTCACCTGGAACCGGGGCGCCGAGCGCATCTTCGGTTTCACTTCCGCCGAGATGATAGGCAAGAGCCGCGCCTGCCTGATCCCGGAATTCCTGCGCAACGAGGACGCGAAGCTGCTGCGCCAGGTGACGGAAGGCAAGGCCACCCTCAACTACGAGACGGTCTGGCAGCAAAAGGACGGCAAGTTCGTGGATGTCGCAGTCAGCCTGTCGCCCGCCATCGAGGGCGACAAGGTCGTGCGCCTTTCGCTCGTGGTCAACGACATCACCGACCGCAAGCGCATGGAGCGCGCGCTCATGGAAAGCGAGCGCAAGCAGCGCCAGCGCGCGGCGGAGCTGAAGATCGTGCTCGATGCCGTGCCGGCGGCGGTCTGGATCGCCCATGATGCCGAATGCCGCGTGATCACCGGCAACCGCGCCTCGTACGACTTGCTGCGCCTGCCGCAGGGAAGCAATATCTCGCCCGGCGGACCCGAGGAAGGCCGCCCGACCCACTTTCGCGTCTTTCGCAACGGGCGCGCCCTGGAACCGCACGAACTGCCCGTCCAGATGGCGGCCTTTCGCGGCATCGAGGTGCGCGACTTCGAGGAAGACATCGTCTTCGACGACGGCACCATTCGCCATCTCATCGGCAATGCCGCGCCCCTGCGCGACGCGGGCGGCAAGGTCTACGGCGCCGTGGCGGCTTTCATCGACATCACCGCCCGCCGCAACATGGAAGAGCAGATCCGGAGGATGGCGCATTTCGATTCGCTGACCGGCCTGCCCAACCGCATCCTGCTGATGGACCGCCTGGAGCAGGCGCTTGCCATCTCCCAGCGCAACCAGTCCAAGACGTCCGTGATCTTCATGGATCTCGACCATTTCAAGGAAATCAACGACAGCCTCGGCCACCACGTCGGAGACATGCTGCTGCAGCAGGTCGCGGACCGCATCCGCGCCAGCCTGCGCGAGGTGGACACCGTCTCCCGCCTGGGAGGCGATGAGTTCGTCATGGTGTTGCCCGAGTTGCGCAACAGCGACGACGCGACCCTGATCGCGCAAAAGCTGCTGCGCTCGCTGAGCGCGGAATTCATCGTGGCCGGCGAGAAGATCGGCATCACGCCCAGCCTGGGGATCAGCATCCACCCGGACCATGGCAGCGACGCGGGCATGCTGATTCGCATCGCCGACAAGGCCATGTACCACGCCAAACAGGCCGGACGGAATACGTACCGGTTCTATGATTCGAGCATGAAGGCGTAGCGCGGCTGCGTGCGCGGTGGCGCGATGCAACTTGCGCCTGCCCCGAACCGGGTGTGTAATCCCCCAAAGAGCGCCTGGTCCGGCAGACCCTCCGCCGGATCGAGGCCGCATCGACATCCCGTCGGTTGAGGAGATCCGGCAATGCCGACCCGTGGTATGAATTCGCGCGCGCGCACGCAACAGGTCGATCAGCGGCCGTCCTCGCGCGCCGCCGAACAGGTCCCCTCGCTGCGTCCCGCGCGGTTGCGCGCGGACGCCGGTGTCCGCCCCGGCACGCTGGCCGAATACCTCCCCGAGATCGTGTGGACCGCCACCGCGGAGGGCGCGAACGACTTCTTCAACCAGCAGTGGCCCGCGTACACGGGCCTGAGCGCGCAGGAATCCCAGGGCGACGGCTGGATGAAAGCCCTCCATGCCGACGACCTGGGCGACGTCGAGGCATGGTGGCGCGGCTGCGTGGACGGCTCCCGGATCCCCGTCATGCGCTATCGCCTGCGCCGGGCCGATGGGGAATTCCGCTGGCACCTCGCGCGGGCCACCGCCATGCGCGACGCCTCTGGCAGCGTGGTCCGGTGGGTCGGCAACCTCGTCGACATCCATGACCAGGTCGTCACCGAAAAGCAGCTCAAGGTCAGCGACGCCCGCTACCGCGACCTGGTGGAAATGTCCCGGGATGCCATCTACATCCGCTGCGACGGCAAGTTCGTGTTCGCCAATGCCGCTACCGCGCATCTGTTCGGGTTCGCATCGCCCGCGGAGCTGCTCGGAAAGTCGCCCCTCGACTTCGCCCATCCGGATTTCGTCGACGGCCTGCTGCAACGGCGCCAGAAGCTGGCGAGGCGCAGGACCCCGTTGCCCCCCTACCAGCTCAAACTGATTCGCCGTGACGGCAGCGTCGTGGACGTCGAATCGATCGCATCGCCCATCGAATTCGAGGGGCGTCCGGCGGCTCACGTGGTCCTGCGCGATATTTCGGAGCGCAAGGCCCTGCAGGTCAAGCAGGTCGACCTGGTGCAGGAGCAGGCGGCCCATGCGCAGGCCGCCGCACTCGCCGCGCATTTCCGCCTGCTGGCGGAAGCCGTGCCCAACATGGTATGGACCACGGCGGCGGATGGCTACCTGGAATATGTGAACAAGCGCGTGCTCGACTACATGGGCTGCATCTTCGAGGACATCGAGGGTCGCAAATGGGTCAATTTCGTGCATGCCGACGACCTCGGCGCCGTGGAAGCCCGTTGGACCGAGAGCCTGGCGAGTGGCATTGACTTCGAAGTCGAAGAACGCTTCCTGCGTGGCGACGGCAGCTATCGCTGGCATCTCGCCCGGGCAATGCCCGTGCGCGACGACGGCGGCAAGATCATCCGCTGGGTGGGGACCTGCGTGGACATCGATGACCAGAAGCAGGCGCAGACGCTCCTGAAGAGCTCCCGCGCGCGCCTGGAGACCGCGGTCCTGCTGCGCACGCATGAACTCGTCCAGGCCAATTCGGCCCTCCGCAGTTCCGAGGAGAAGCTTCGCAACCTGTCGGCGCACCTGCAGTCCGCCCGCGAAGCGGAGCGCACCGCAATCGCCCGCGAAATCCACGATGAACTCGGCGCGTCGCTCACCGCCGTCAAGATGGACCTGACGCGCTACATCAGGACTTTTCGGGACATCCCCGCCGCGTCTCGCGACCTCCTGGCAGGGGTTGCGGCACTGGTCGACTCCTCCATCCAGACCTTGCGGCGCATCGCCACCCAATTGCGGCCCAGCATCCTGGATCACCTGGGGTTATGGCCGGCCCTGGAATGGCAGCTCGAGGAATTCGAGAACCGTTACGGCGTGCAGTGCTCCATCGAGTTCAACGCCATGCCCTCCGGGCTGGCCAAGGATGCGCAGACCGCCCTGTTCCGCATCGTCCAGGAAGCGCTGACCAATGTCGCGCGGCACTCCCGCGCCACCCGGGTGCATGTCGCGATCGGCGAATCCGGGGGCCATGCCGACATCGAGATCAGCGACAATGGCATCGGCATCCCCGCCGACAAGCTGAGCGATCCCGCCTCCTGCGGCATCCAGGGGATGCATGAGCGGGCGGAAGCGTTCGGCGGACGCATCCAGATGGAAAGCGCCGCGGGGACGGGCACCCGGCTCGCCATCCGCTTCCCGTTGCGAGACGCCGCGGAAAAGATCGTGGCCGGAGAGGTGGCCTGACATGCTGCGCGTTCTTGTCGTTGACGACCACGCCATTACCCGCGACGGCCTGCGCCGGATCCTCTCGGACTATCCGGAGGCCCTCGAGATCGGCGAAGCGGCCAACGGCGCGCAAACGCTGGCGATGGTGCGCCAGGAGCGCTGGAACCTCGTGCTGCTCGACATCTCCCTGCCCGACAAGAGCGGCCTCGACGTCCTGAAGATCATCAAGAAGGACCAGCCGGAGCTTGCCGTCATCGTGCTGAGCATGTACCCGATGGACCAGTATGCGCTGCGCGTGCTGAAAGCCGGTGGCGCAGGCTACCTGTCCAAGGAAACGGCTTCGGACCAGTTGCTGCAGGCGGTGCAGAAGGCGGTGGGGGGCGGCACCTTCATCACGGCCGAACTCGCCGAACACATGGCCAAGGAACTTGCGCGCAAGTCCACCCGGCCCCTCCACGAAGACCTCTCCGATCGCGAATTCGAAGTCCTGAGGCTGATCGCAACGGGCAAGACCGCCACCGAGATCTCCGAACACCTTTCGCTGAGCGTCAAGACCGTCAGCACCTACCGCGCGCGCATCCTGCAGAAGATGGGCATGCGCCACAACGCCGAGTTGACCCACTACGCCATCGTGAACCGGCTCGTCTTCTAGGTTCGCATCGTATTTTCTGTAGGACAAAACAGGACATGAGAATCAGCGCAAGCCTGATTGCCCTGTCTCCCCTCATGGCAGATGCTCCCGTATAAACAACGGTCGCCGAGAGGCGGCGCAAAAAAACAATAAGAACAGGGATCGGCCTTCGCGCACGAGGATCTGTCTTTGCATCGCACTCAGGGCAGTGAAAGGGAGAAAAGGATGGCCGCGCCCGCCGCGAGCAGGCGGGGCTTCTGCGCCATCTCGTCCCGCTGCCCGCCCCCACACCGCATTCCCGATCGGCGCGCCATTCCCGTCCTGTCGCGGGCCGGATGGATGCAGTGATCGCGGCCGCCCCCCGCCCAGCGCCGCAAAAGGACTCCCGCTCCGGCATCATCGCCGCCGGTTCACTGGTTGCGCTCGTCGTGCTCGCATCGATCGCCGCCCTGTCCTACCAGAGCATCGTCAGCTTCCGCGATCGCGCAAAATGGGTCGACCATAGCTATGAAGTGTTGCACACCACCGAGCTCATCTTCTCGGAGCTGAAGGACGCGGAAACCGCGGTGCGCGGCTTCGTCATCACGCGGGATGAGGCCTATCTGGATCCATACCGCAAGGCCAGGGAAAGCATTCCCCGCCACGTCGAGCGGCTGCTCTCGCTTACCGGGGACAATCCGGAGCAGACCTCCCGCGGAAAAACATTGACCGACCTCGCGCAGGAGCGGCTGAATTCCGCCGAGAGCACCCTGCGGATTTACCGGAAAGGCGCCGAGTCCTCGGTGCGGCCGGAAGTGAAACGCCAGCTCGACTCGGGCAAATCGGTCATGGACGAAGTGCGGCGCGTGATCGCCGAGTTCCGCGAGGAGGAGGAAAGGCTGCTGCGTATCCGTGCAGACGAAACCAACCGTTCAGCCCAGCAAACGATCGCCGTCATCGTGGCCGGCAATGTCGTGAGCCTCACCGGACTGGCGCTCGCCTTCCTGTTGCTGCGTCGCGACGTCACGGATCGCGCCCGCGCGCAGATTGCCGCGCAGCGCCTCGCGGCGGAAATCGAAGACCTGTACGACCGTGCGCCCTGCGGCTACCACTCCGTCAACAAGGACGGCATCTTCGTGCACGTCAACGACACGGAAATTCGCTGGCTGGGCTACAGCCGCGAAGAACTGGTCGGCAAGATGCGGTTCATCGACATCGTCGCGCCGGAGCACCAGAACATCGTCCGCAAGAACTTTCCCAAGCTGGTAGCGGGCGGCACCACCGACCACCTCGAATACGACCTGGTGCGCAAGGACGGCAGCCGCTTCCCGGTATCGGTCAGCGCCACGGCGATCATGGACGAGAACGGGCAGTTCGTGATGAGCCGAACCACGATGTTCGACATCGGCGATCTCGTCGAGGCGCGCACGCGCATCCTGGAAGCCAACGCTTTCCTGGACACCGTCGTCGAGAACATCCCGAGCATGATCTTCGTGAAGCACGCCGATACGCTGCGATTCGCGCGCGTGAATCGCGCCGAGGAGGAAATGCTCGGCATGCCCCGGGAGGACGTCATCGGCAAGTCCGATCACGACCTGTTCCCCGCCAGCCAGGCGGATTTCTTCACGAGCAAGGACCGCGAAGTGCTTGCGCAGCGGGACGTGGTCGACATCCAGGAGGAAGTCATCGACACGCCGCAAGGCCAGCGCATCCTGCACACCCGCAAGATCGGCATCCGGGACGGCTACGGCACCCCCCAGTACCTGCTTGGCATCTCCCACGACATCACGGATCGCATCCAGGCGGAAAAAAGGATCCAGGCGCTGGCCGCGGACCTGGAAATACGCGCCAACCAGCTGGAAGCTGCCAACAAGGACCTGGAGAGCTTCAGCTACTCGGTCAGCCACGACCTGCGGTCGCCGCTGCGCGCGATCGACGGGTTCTCCCGCCTGATGGAGGAAGACTACGGGAACGTCCTGGACGCCGAAGGCAACCGGCTGCTGACCGTCATCCGCCAGAACAGCCAGCGCATGGGCCAGCTGATCGACGACCTGCTGGCGTTCTCGCGCCTGGGGCGCAAACCGATCGCGCCCGACCGGTTCAGCATGAACGAGCTGGTGGCGGAAGCCCTGGAGGATGTCCACGCCGGCACTTCCACGCCCCCGAAGGTGACCGTGCAGGACCTGCCGGACATCGCGGGCGACCGCGTCCTGCTGCGCCAGGTGTGGATCAACCTGATCTCCAATGCATTCAAGTATTCGTCCAAGAATGACGATGCTGCAGTGGAGATAGGCAGCCTTCCCGTGGAAAACGGCAGCAGGGTCTATTTTGTCCGCGACAACGGTGTGGGCTTCGACATGCAGTACTACGACAAGTTGTTCGGCGTCTTTCAGCGGCTGCACAGGATCGACGAGTTTCCGGGCACCGGGGTGGGCCTGGCGATCGTGC
>Ga0315912_10003915_pt1 | contig 14431 bp, 16 predicted proteins | sample VfabasoilMG_FD_204469 | JGI IMG/M metagenome (GOLD analysis project Ga0315912, IMG submission 204469) | Garden soil microbial communities collected in Santa Monica, California, United States - V. faba soil | ecosystem: Environmental > Terrestrial > Soil > Garden | place: USA: California... | reverse complement strand
GGGCGGGCGGGTGCACCTGCTGATGCTGGCGTCGACCTCGATGCGCGATCCGCGGCTCATCTTTCCCAATCCCAATCCGTCCGCCCGGGTGCTTGCCGAGGGCGACATCATCCTGTGCGAGCTGGCGATGTCGTACATGGGGTATTCCGCCAAGATCGGCCACCCGGTCAGCGTCGGGCCGCCAACGAAGCGCTACCGGGACTTTTTCAGGAACGTGGTGGTCGGCGGATACCAGGCGATCCGCGACGAACTAAAACCGGGCGCGCCGCTGGAGCGTGTGCGAGAGGTTGCCTCCCGAGCCTTTCGAGACCGAGGCGCGCAGTCGCGCCCGATCTGCATGCACGGGCTCGATCTCATCACGTCGGTGCCGTTCGTCTCGGTCGATGAAGTGAAAGGCCAGGCCTACGACAGGGTGATGCAGCCGGGCGCGACCTACAGCATCGAGATCACGCCGGTCAGTCTCGATGGCACGTACGGAATCTTCTTTTCGCGCTCGTTCGCGATCACCGACACCGGGCGCATGGAGCTGACGCCGTACCCGATCGACGACATCATTGTCGCGGGCGGGGCGAAGCGGGCGCCAGCGGTCGCCGCGGCCGAAAAGCCGCCGGCGAAAAAGCCCGCGTCGAAAGCATCCGCCACAGCGAAAGCTGCGGTCAGGAAGCCCGCGAAAAAAACAGCACGGCGACGGTGAGCTGATTCCGGCAACCCGTTCGCTGCCGGCTGTCATTCGCTGGCTGGAGTCTGCGTCGGCGCGCGTCTGATCCGCGGTATCATTGCCCCTGCCGGAGCGGGACTTCAGGCAGGCCGATTGACGCGGCAGTGCGTCTGCGGGCACCCTCACACATTGGAGAAGATGGCATGGAAAAACCACTGGATGGCGGGGCGCTTCCCGACAGGGTCGGCGAGCGCGTCATCGACAAGCCGGAGCTGCCCTCGCAGGGCATCACGACAGACAACGAGGTCTATACCGAAGTCGTCGTCGGCACCGGACAACTCAAGCGGGGAACGTTCCGCCACTTCGAGGTTTTCTGCGACGAAGCGGAGCGCATCGGCGGCACCGACAAGTATCCATCGCCGATGACTTACCTGGCGATGGGTACCGGCTTCTGACTGCTGACCCAGGTTGCGCGGTACGCGCACATGATGAAGCTGACGGTAAGCAACGCCAGCGTGAAGGTCCGTTTTCGCAAATTCCTCGGCGGCTCCGTGCTCAAGGGGACGGTGTATAACCGCTGGGACGGGGTGGATACCCATCTTTCCATCGAGAGCGACGCGCCGCCCGAGAAGCTGGCGCACCTGATACGAAACGCCAAGAACGGCTGCTTTGCCGAGGGCCTGATCGTGCAGTCAGTTCCGCTCAACAGCACGGTCGAGGTGAACGGCAAGCCGTTGCGCATCGAGGGCGTCACCAAGGATTGACCATCCATCAACAGTTAAGGGGAACGAAACATGCTCTGGGCGATTTCCTGCATAGACAAGCCAAACACCGCCGCGACCCGCGCCGGGATACTGCAGCCGCACCGCGACTACCTGCAAAGCCAGAAAGGCATCCTGGTGCTGGCCGGCGCGACGCAGAACGACGACGGTACCGAGGCGATCGGCAGCCTCTTCATCGTCAACGCCGCCAGCCGCGCCGAGGCCAAGGCGTTCTCCGATGGCGACCCGTTCACCAAAGCCGGCGTGTTCGCCAGCATTACGATCACCCGCATGCGCAAGGGGCAGTGGAATCCCCAGGCCGCCGAGGGGGCGTAACAGCTCTGAGCGTTCGGGCCGGGGATTGCGGGGCCGCGCCGCGCTACACAAGGGAGAAGTCAACCATGGCAGAAAATGGCGCGACGCGCATCTACGCGGGAGCGGGACACTGGGTGTCGGGCGCCGGCACCCGCCATCCCGGCGGACTTTTCCGGCGCTCCCCGGGAGAGGGGCAATGGCGGCCGCTAACCACAGGTCTGCCGGAGAATGTCGAGGCGCGCGCATTCGCCGTGCATCCGCGCGAACCCGACGTGTTGTACGTGGGCACGCAGGACGGTCCCTATCGCACCACAGATGGCGGCGAGCACTGGCAGCGGCTCGGCTTTCCCGTTCGCGGTGCCGTGGTGTGGTCGCTGGCTTTTCATCCTACGCGCCCGAAAGTCATGTATGCCGGCGTCGCGCCGATCGCGATCTATCGCAGCGAGGACGGTGGCGACACCTGGAAGCGACTTCCCGGCGCCCAGTCGCCCGGCCACTGCGAGATGGGTTTTCCCGCGCGGGTAACGCGCATCGTCGCCGACCCGGGCCACCCCGACGATGTGTATGCGGCGCTCGAAGTGAGCGGCGTCATCCGCAGCTCGGATGGCGGCGACACCTGGACGGACCTCTCGGCGCCGCTCATCCGGCTCGCGGATGCGCCCCATCTGAAAAGCTGCATCGGCAGCGACATCGACGCGGAGGGCATGCTCGATTCGCACGCCTTCGCTGTCAGCGCGGCGGCGCCGGGAACGGCGTTTCTGGCGGTTCGGATGGGGCTGTTCCGCAGCGATGACCGGGGTTCGACCTGGCGCGACGTCGAAATCGGGCGCTTTTCGCCGCTCACCTACTGCCGCGACGTGATCGTCGCGCCGCACGATGGGCGCGTGATGTATGCGTGTTTGTCGGTCGCTTCCCGCGGCAACAACGGCTCGCTCTATCGCAGCGAAGATCTGGGCAACACCTGGCGGCGATTCGATCACGGCATCACGGTTCGCGGCACGATGATGGCGGTCGCCGCGCACCCGCGCGATCCGGCTCGCGTCTATTGCGTCTCACGCTGCGGCCAGGTGTTCGGCACCGAGGACGCCGGCGCATCGTGGCGCGAGTATCCGCTGCCGGACGGCGTCGAAGACGTCTATTCTGTCGCCTGCGCGTGAGCGGATCCCGCTGCGGCTAGCGGTAAACCTTGAGTCCGGCGTCCTTCAGCATCTCGCGCATGCGCGCGACGAATTCGTTCGAGGATTTGGCGAGTTCGTCGGCGCGCTGGAAGCCATCCTCGAACTGGTTGTCTTCCAGGTACTTGCGCCAGCCCTCGGTCTTTACCATGCGCGCGAAGACCTCCTCCCAGTAGGCGACCACGTTCTTCGCGGTCGCGGGAGGCGCAACCACGCCGCGTATCGTCGGATCGCTGTGAACGTTGAAACCCGCCTCGCGCAGCGTCGGCACGTCGGGGAAACGCGCCAGGCGTTTTTCGGTGATCTGCGCCACGGCGCGCAGTTGTCCGTTGCGTATGTACTCGCCCAATTCCTGCGGCTCCGCCATCAGGATCTCGACGTGCCCGCCGAGCAGCGCGGAGATGCGCTCGCCGCCCCCCGGAAACGAGATGTAGGACCAGCGCGCGCCGGTCGCCCGCTGCAGGATCAGGCGCACGAAGTTGCCTCGGGTCTGCACCGACCCGCCCGACTGCTTGAGCTTTCCCGGCTCCTTCTTCGCCGCCTCGATGAAATCCTGCAGCGTGCGGTACGGGGAATCGGCCTTGACCACGACGAGAGAGGATTCGAGCACGAGGCGCGCGACCGGCGTCATGTCGTAATAGCCCGCCTTCGCCTCGGCGGAAAGGATCGGGGTCATCAACCAGGCGGAGGTGAAGAGCGCGATCGTGTTGAGGTCCCCGCGCTTCTCCACCATATACGCCATCGCCAGCGCGCTGCCTCCGCCGGGGCGGTTGCTCACCTGGGTGCGGACGGGCAGCAGCTTTTCCTTTTCCAGCAGCGTGCTGATGAACCGCGCAAGTATGTCCGAGCCACCCCCCGGAGCGTTGTGCACGACGATATCGATCGCGCGGCTCGGCTGGAAGGCCTGCCCCCAAGCGACGGCCGGCATCGAAGCGAACAGCGCCAGAACCGTGTTGAGTATCTTCACCGCGCCTCCATCGAATCAAGACATGTTATCGTTGCGCCCGCCGCTGCAATCCAGGTCTCGGTACGCCGCAGCCGAAAGATGGTAGCGGACAATCGCCCCCCAGACAAACTTTCCGAAGGTTTGACCCGACATGACCATCATCAGCCCGTGGTACCAGCTCGGCTACGTCATTCCTCACCTTTACACCGACCTCGACGCCTATCAGTTCTATCGCGTCGCCCCCGAGGGCATGATGCTGTTGACGACCGGCCTCAATCTCAAGGATTACACACTCGCCGCGGTGGAGGAGGAACTGCCCACGCTATGGCATCGCTTCGAGCTGTTCGCCGGAAAGAAAGTGGATCGGATCTCGTTGAGCGGCGTGCCGGTGGCCTCTGCCCTGGGACGCGTCAAGATGCGCGAGATTCTTGCCGAAGGCGAGGCCAGGACGGGGATCCGGTGCGACACGGACCTCGAAGCGCACATCGCGGCCCTGAAGCACATGGGCACCACGCGCATCGCGGTGGCGACCCGCTGGCCCGAACCGGTCAATCTCGCGCTGACGCGCTACCTCGCGGAGGCCGGCATCGAAGTCATCGCCCGCCGCTCGCGCTCGCGCTCGCTGGAGGAGAACAAGTATTCGAGTCCAGCCGCCGATCATCAGCTCGCGCTCGATCTGGGGAGGGAAGTGCTGCGTGAGGCGCCGGATGCGCAGGCGCTGCTGATGCCGGGGGGGCTGTGGTTCGCCATCCACGCCGTGCCGCTGCTCGAAGCCGAGTTCGGCCGGCCAGTGCTGCTCAACATCCTCTCCACCACCTGGGCCGCGCTCCACGCCGCGGGCAGCCGGATGTTGCACCGGCCCGATCCGCGCTGGGGAAAAATGCTTGCGAGCCTATAACCGGCATCCGGGCATGGCGCCCTTCATTTCAACGCCAGGCCCGCGTCCTTGACGAGCCTGCGCCACCTGGAGATCTCTGCCTGGAGGTGGGCGTGGAACTGCTCAGGGCGGGTGCCGACCGGGGTCGATCCGTCCGTCCCCAGTCGCTGCACGATTTCCGGTACTTTCAGCGTGTCCGCCATTGCCGCCTGAAGCTTGGCGACGATCGGGCGCGGCACCTTGGCCGCAGTGACGAAGCCGTACCATTGATCGACTTCATAGCCCGGCACGCCGGCCTCGGCGACCGTGGGATACTCCGGCAGCAGCGGCGAGCGCTTGCTGGCGGTGATGGCAAGAACACGGACGCGGCCGGAGTTGAGGTGAGGCCGCACGCCGAACATCGAGAAGAACCCGAGCTGCACCTCTCCCGCAAGCATGCCGACGAGCGAGCCCGCGGCGCCCTTGTACGGCACGTGCGTGAACCGGGTGCCCGTCAGGTGCTTGAACAGCTCCCACGAGAAGTGCTGGAGCGAGCCAACGCCCGAAGACGCGAAATTCAGCTTGCCGGGATGGGTCTTTGCGTAGGCGACGAGTTCCTTGACCGACTTGGGGGGCAAGGCCGCGGGCACCGTCAGCACGTAGAAAAGCGACGTCGCCTGTGTGATGCCCTGCAGGTCGCGGTTGAAGTCATAAGGAAGCTTGTCGTTGGTCGCGGAGAGCACGGCGTGCGAGGCGGAGATGACGCAGATCGTGTAGCCGTCCGGGATCGCCTGCGCCGTGATCTCGACGCCGATCGCACCGGCTGCCCCCGTCCGGTTGTCCACCACCACCTGCTGGCCCCAGCGCTCGGAGAGTTTTTGCGCGATGGTGCGGGCGGTGGTGTCGGTGCCGCCGCCCGGCACGAACGGCGCGACCAGGCGGATCGGCTTGGTCGGGTAGTCCTTCGCGGGGTCGGGCGCCGCGGCGTGGACGGCGCACGGTACGGCGACGCCGGCGAGCAGGGTCGCGGCACACGCCGGCAGTTTGCGATTCGACATGCGATGCCTCCTGCTCAGCCGCCGTATGACGTTCCGAACGTATCGGTGAACGCAATCTCGCCCGGCGCCTTGCGGGTACGCGGTTTGCGGTCTTTTTCGGCGACTTCCTCGGGCAGATCCTCGATCCGTCCACGGTAGCCGGCGCCGATGAGGGCTGCCACACGGAACGGAGCGGGCACATTGAAGTTCGCCAGCACCTTCTGCTCGTTCCAGCCCGCCATGGCGTGGATGGTGAGGCCCATCGCGTAGCCCTGCACCAGCAGGTTCTCGAGGGCCAGTCCGCAGTCGAGCAGCCAGCGCTGCTGCCCATCGCGGTCGGGCTGTTCCTGCGGGTTGCCGAGGAGCACGATCTGAAGCGGCGCGACGTGCGCCCATTTCTTGTTCGAATCGCTCAATGCATCGATGAACTTTTCTCGGGCCTCACCGCCCTGGATCAGGATGAGGCGCCATGGCTGCCTGTTGTTGGAACTTGGTGCCCAGCGCAACGCCTCGACCAGCGAGGCGACGACGTGAGGCTCGAGCGGGCGCTGGGTGAAGTGGCGATCGCTGCGGCGCTCGCGTAGCGGCTTGAGTATTTCGGCCCGGATGTCGGCAGTCGTGTCGTTCATGAGGTCTCCCTGTCAGGCTGCGGCCTGACGTTTCGATTGGTCGATATCCCCGGCGATGATGCCCGTCACCGTGCGCACGTCCTTCAGCTTCTCGATGTCCTGGATGGCGGCATAGAGCCGCTCGACGCCCGCTTCCGGCAGCACGCGTCGGGCGCAGTTGTCGAACTTGATCTTGAGTGCCTCCGCGGAAAGCGGATTGGCCGAGGTGCGGCCGTGCGGCTGATCGACGCGCGCCACGAGCGTCTGCCCGTCCGTGATCTTGACCGTGACCTGCGCGGCGAAGTGATTGTCTTCGGGAAAATGCTCGCTGGCATAAGGGGCGGCGCGCACCCGGCTCATCAGTTCGCGCACGGAGGGATCGCGGAACGCGTCGCCTTCGAAGTGCTCGATGACGAGCTTGCCGTCGGTCAGCGCGCGCGCCAGCACGTACTGGACGCTGAACTTCGCATCCACCGAAGTCTTCGGGTCGGGCCGATTGGTGTGCTCCAGGCGGCGCGGATGCGTGAGCGATACGACCGACGCGACTTGCGAGGGGCGGAGCTTGTGCGTGTGAACCAGTTCCAGCATGGCGTCGGCCGCGGGGTGGGTGGAACCGCAGCACGGGTACTGCTTGAGGGCGATCCCCGGCTCGACGATGTCGAGCGGCGCGGCCCAGCGCGGCAGGATCCGGTCGATGTGGTAATTGCCGGGGCCGTTGAAGACGTTGAGATAGCCATGCTTGTGCTCGAACGCGGCGGGATTCGCGGTGAAGCCGTCCTTTGCGAGCAGCGCCGCGAACAACCCGTTGCGCGCGCAGTGGCCGACGTGCAGCGGCTTGGTCATCGTCCCGAGGTTGGCCTTGACGCCGGAGGCGAGCGAGGCGGCGATGCCAAACGCGATGGCGGTGCGCTCGTTGCCGAGCTTCAGCAACCGGGCGCATGCCGCCGTGGCGCCGAACACGCCGAGCGTCGCCGTCGGATGCCAGCCCTTGGTGTACTGGTAGAGGTTCACGCCGAGCGAGAGCTTGGTCTCGACCTCGAAACCGGCGACGTAGGCCGCGACGAATTCACGCCCGCTCGCGCCGATGTCGTCGGCCAGGGCGAACAGCGCGGGCAGGATCGGGGCCGATGGATGGCCGCCGAAGGTGTTGTTGCAGTCGTCGAAATCGAGCGCGTGCGCCGCCGTGCCATTCACGAGCGCCGCGTCGAGCGGACTCGCCCTCGTCGCGCGGCCGAATACCGCCGATGGCCCGCCCGCGTGGCTCCTGCCGAGGACGGTGTTGACGATACGCGTGGATTCGTCGCTGCTCCCCGCGAGGGTCACCCCCACCGTGTCGAGTATTCCGACCCGCGCCCAGTGCACGGCTTCCGGCGGAAGATCATCGTAGGCGAGCGCGCCGATGCGGCGCGCGAGTTCGAGTGCAAGTGTCATTTCTTAACCCTTTGCCCTTGTGGCAAGTTTCGAGTCCATGCTGCTCCTGCCGCCCGGCGTTCCTGATGGTGCGCGTTATTCCACTCGCAGGCCGACTTGGTTGATGATTTTCGCCCACTTGGCGACCTCCGAGCGGATGTGGGCGCCGAACTCCGCGGGCGTATTGCCGACGGCATCGGAGCCGTCCGCTGCGAGCCGCGGTTTCACGTCGGGCTCGTGCAGGCCGCGTGCGATCTCCCGGCTCAGCCGGTCGACAATCGCGGGTGGCACTTTGACCGGCGCGATGATTCCGTACCATTGCGCGACCTGGTAACCCGGCACGCCCGCCTCCATCATGGTCGGGAGGTCCGGGGCGGAGGGCGCTCGCTTCGCCGTAGTGACAGCGAGCGAGCGCAGCCTTCCGGCTTTCACGTGAGGATTCGTCAGCAGCAGGGTCCCGAACAGCATCTGGATCTGGCCGGCGATCACATCATTCATCGCCAGCGCGCCGCCCTTGTACGGGATGTGCGTCAGGCTGACGCCGGCGAGCGAGCCGAGCAGTGCGCCCGAGAGGTGAGACAGGCCGCCGGCGCCTGAAGAGCCGTAATTCAGGGTGCCAGGTTTCGCCTTTGCGAGCGCGACGAGTTCCTTCACCGAGCGCGCGGCGACCGACGGATTGATTACCAGCGCGTAGGGTTGAGCCGTTGCCTGGGTGACGGGCGCCAGATCGCGAATCAGGTCATAGGGGAGCTTCGCGTAGAGGCTCACGTTGACCGCATGACTTGAGGAGATCATGGCGACGGTGTACCCGTCCGGCGCGGACTTGGCGGTGATGTCCACGCCGATGGTACCGTTGGCGCCGGGCCGGTTGTCGACCACGACCTGCTGGCCCCAGCGTTCGGTGAGCTTTTGCGCGATGGTGCGCGCCGTGATGTCGGTGCCGCCGCCCGGCGGAAACGGAACGACGAGGCGTATCGGTTTCGTCGGGAAATCGGCCATCCCCGGCGGCTGCGCAAGCGCACTCGGTGCCGCGCTGGCAAGCAGGGCGGCGAGCGCAACGCAGGGATGCGAGAAGGTAGGGATCGCGCGGGCGGGCAGGGCGGTCATGCGCTCAGCTTGGACGTGGTCAGTGCAGCTGAAGACCCGCTGCCTTGGCCAGCTTGCTCCACTTGGCGATTTCCGACTTGATGTGAGCGCTGAAATGATCCGCAGTGCTGCCGACCGGGGTCGAGCCATCGGCCGCGAAACGCTGGGCAAGCTCCGGGTATTTGACCGCCGCGATGATGGCTTCCTCCAGTTTCCTTACGATCGGTCGCGGCACCTTGGAGGAGGTTATGACGCCGTACCACTGATCCACTTCATATCCGGGTATCCCGGCTTCCGCCACCGTGGGCAGTTCCGGCGCGGCCGCCGTGCGCTTGGCGGCTGTGATCGCAAGCAGGCGGAGCCGCCCGGCATTCGCATGCGGCCGTGCGCCGAGCAGCGAAGTGAATCCGATCTGGATCTCGCCGGATATCAAGGCCGCTATCGAGGCCGCGCCACCCTTGTACGGCACGTGGGTCAGCTTGACGCCGCCCATGTAGCTCAGCATTTCTCCGGCAAAGTGCTGCAGACCGCCGGTGCCGGACGATCCGAAGTTGAGTTTGCCCGGACTCGCCTTGGCCTGGCCGATCAAGTCCTTGATCGACTTGACCGGGGACGAAGTGTTGACCGCGACCACGTAGAACAGCGACGTGACCTGCGAGATTCCCTGCAGGTCCTTGGTGAGATCGTAAGGCAGCCTCGGATTGGTCGCCGAGTTCACCGTATGCGAGGCCGAGATCAGGCATATCGTGTAGCCGTCGGGCGGTGCATTGGAAGTCAGTTCGACGCCTATCGCGCCGGCCGCGCCGGTGCGGTTGTCGACCACTACCTGCTGTCCCCACACCTCGGACAACCGCTTCGCGATGGTGCGTGACGTGATATCCGTGCCGGCGCCCGGAACGAACGGAGAGATGAACCGCACCGGCTTGTTCGGGTAGTCTTTCGCGGGGTCCGGTTGCGCGGCGTGCAGCGGCAGGGCCACCACAGCGGCGGTAAGGAAGAGGCTGACGTGGCATCGTGGTGCTGGCATTGCATGTCTCCTGGTTGCGTCGGTCCGGGCGAGCCCTCGTTCTGCGGGCTGCGGTTCTCACCTTGCCGTCATGGGATCTCGATGTCCATCAGCGGGGCGTACTGCTGGCCGCCGTGGCCGTCGGCATCGCGCAGATCGCCCTGGAAGCACGGCCGCGGGATCGATGCCTTCACCGCGAGCGCGTTGTCGCAATAGAAAAACCTGACCTGCGACGGCTCCAGCCCGTAGCGGCTTGCGACCGCCTCGCGCGTCAACATGCCGGAGTCCTTGACGCGGCGGTAGCGCGCCTCGTCCTCGAACATGATGTCGAAGGTGAGCTCGAACGGCCCGGCGTTCTTGCTGCGGATGAGTCGCGCGAGATTGGCGAGCAGGGTCATGCCGCTTGTCTCCTTATCGCCGGTGCCCCGACGTCGAGGTGCTCGGTGGGGAACATTTCGTAGGGATCGTCCGGCTCGACGACGTGGTTGACATTGAAGCGATAGACCGCGCCGCGATCGAGGTGCGCCGGGTTGTAGGGGCAGGCGAGCGCGGTGATCAGCCCGCTCCACTCGGGGATCGGCAGGTGCAGCGCCTGGTGGCGCACCACGCCGGCGATCGATGACGCCATTTCCTGCGTCGGCGCCGTTGCCTCGATGACGAGGCACAGTTCGTGCGAGCGGATCTCCTTTACCGGCTCCAGCGGCCCCATGGTGCCGTTTTTGCCGTAGACGCGGATGTTGATGAAGTATTGCTCGGGTCGCAGGCGTTCGCCGTAGATCTGCTTGACCCGCGCATGGATGCGCCCTTCGAGTTGTTCCACCCAGTTGTCGATCTGCCGGATGATGAACGGGTCGCGCACCGAACCGATGATGACGCTCTGGTAGCCGACTTTCTCGGCCCCTTCCAGCTTGACGGTATAGCGCGGGGCATGCATGAAGGCGCTGCCGGAGACCTTCACTGCGCGGTCGCTGACGGCTTCGTAACGGCTGGTGGTGAGGTCGAGCGTGCCGGAGCACTCCACCAGCTTGTACGGATCGGCGTTTTCGTAGAGGCTGTGCGAGGCGATGCTCTGCGGCGTGCAGCGCAGGCGCTCGTCGGGTGCTTCGACCACGAAATGGTCCCGGCGCACCCACGCGAACATGCAGTCGGGCGTCTTGCGGCTTACGCACGCCGCGGCCCCGCATTCGAGGATCTTGCCCATGTGCCAGGAGACGCCCTCCGGAAAGCCGCGCATGACCGGAATCGACGCGAAGATCGCGGTGTCGCTCGAGCGCCCCGCCACGATCACGTCGGCGCCGCCCTCGATCGCGCGCATGTAGGGTTCCGCCCCCATCATGCCCACGATGCACGATGCGCGGTCGATCACCCCTTCATTGAACTCGGGCGCCGGTTGCAGCGGCTTGATGCGCCCCTCGCGCAGCCGTTTCTTGAGGTAGTCCGCCTTCTGTTCGCAGTGGATTTTCGCCAGCCTGAATCTCAGGCCTTCCTCCGCCGCGATCTCATGCACGATATCGCAGAACCAGTCGAGATGAACATTGCCGCCCGCGGTGCCGGCAGAGCCGATGAGGAGCGGCACGTCGATGCGGCGGGCGCCCATGAGCATGATGCGCAGGTCGCGCTTCACCGCATCGCGCGGAAATGCCGGAATTCCGGATCCGAGATGGCTCGGGCCGGGGTCGGTCGATCCGCCGTCGCAGCCGATGAAGTGCGGTTTCTTGGCGAGCGCTTTTTCGAACGATTCCTCGAGAAAACCCGAACCGCACACGCCGGTCGGGGAGAGGATCCGGATTTCTTCCATGGTGTTCTCCGCAGCAAGGATGCGCCGAACTGCAATCGTGTCGTGCCCGTGACGCGCGCCGGAATTCTCGACACCGGCCGCCGGCGCGGACGATAATGGTAGCCGATACGGTGTCGGCCGTCTAACAAACATACCGGGAGATTCGTCAATGAGAAACTGGCAAGCGCTGGCAGCGATCGGTATTGCGCTCATGAGCCCGGTCATCGGGGCCCAGAACGCGCCGTACCCCAGCAAACGCATCGAACTGGTCGTCGCCGGCGGGGCGGGCGGGGGACTCGATCTGGTGGGGCGCGCTTTCGAGCAGGCTTTGCGCGAGACCCGGAGCGTGGAGCAGCCTATCGTCATCCTCAACATGGGCGCCGGCGCGGGTAATGCCGCCAAGGCGTACATCGTCAAGCACAAGGGGGATCCGTATTTCCTTTATCTGGACACCAACCGGACCTTTCTCAACAAGCTGCTCGGGACCACGGAGTTCGGCCACGATGCAGTCACGCCGGTGGGGCGGCTGATCACCGAATATCTGTTCTGGGTGGTGCGCGCGGATTCGCCCTTCAAGACGGCGAAAGACATCCTCGACAAGCTCAAGGCGGACCCCAGCTCGGTGGCGTTCGGTATCTCCTCGATCCCGAGCAACGACCAGATCAACATCATCGCGCCGGCGCTCGCGACCGGCATCGATGCGAAGAAGATACGGATCGCCGCGTTCAGTTCGGCGCTCAATCCGCAGTTGCTCGGCGGTCACGTGGCGGCAATCTCGACGCCGTTGTCGGAGGTCGCGGGCCTGCTCAAGGCCGGCCAGGTGCGGCTGCTGTCCACGTCGTCTCCGGCGGCGCTGGGCGGCGAACTGGCCGGAGTGCCGACCTGGCGTTCGATGGGCATCGACGTTGCCGTCCTGCACTGGCGCGGTCTGTTCGCGCCGCCGGGAATACCGCCCGATGCCCTGAAATTCTGGGAAGACAGCCTCGCGCGGCTGGTCAAATCCGACGCCTGGAAGAAAGCGCTCGAGCGGCACGGCTGGTACGATGCCTACGTGAACTCGGCCACCTTCCAGAAGGAGATGGAGCGCGAGCTTGCGGTCAACGCCCGCGTACTGAGGGAGATCGGGTTGCTGAAGGACGCGCCGCGCTGAAAGTGCGCTGGAGGTCTGACCGGAGGTGGCGGAAGAGAGTGGGAGTCGAACCCACGCAGGACCGCCAGCGGCCCCTACCGGGTTTGAAGTCCGGCCGCCCCACCGGGGGCGATTCCCTTCCGTGTCGGTTGACGGTGCGATTGTATCAGGGTCATCGCGCGGATTTCCGGGTCGGACGCGGCCCGCGTCTCGACCGACCGATGGCGTTGTTCCAGAAGCATATCTGGTGGACGTGGCGGCCGGTGGCGAGGCTCGCGCGCGCGGGCACGCAGATCGGGCAGTTGGTGTAGGCGGAAGTAAAGCGCGTGCCGCGGGCGGCCAGCCGGTCGGGATTGGGCGTCTTCACCAGCGGGGGGCCATTGCAGCCCAGCGCCCGCGGATTGTGCTGGTCGGAGAGGATCACGACGAGATTCGTTGGTCTGGTGTGGCGCTTCACTCTGGTTTTCGGCGCAATGCCCTTCGCTCAATGCGCCCTACGTACTCCATCGCCTCTCCCGCGTCGTGTTACCTGGGACGCAGGCCGGCGTCCCGGACCACCTTGGACAAAGTCTCGATCTGGGCGCGCAGGAGTTTGTCGTATTCCCCGGGTGTCATGGGCGCGGGAACGATTCCCAGAGTCTGCAGCCTCTCTTTGATGTCAGGAAGATCGAGGATGCGTGCGATCTCCTTGCTGATCTGATTCAGTATGGGGCGTGGCGTCCCGGCGGGCGCCAGCAATCCGTTTGATGCATCGGGTCGCTTGAAGTCGGGCAGCGTCTCCGCCAGCGCCGGCACATCGGGCAATACGAGTGAGCGCTGGGGGGTATGCACCGCCAACGCCAGTAGTTTCCCGTCCTTGATGAATGGCAGCGCATTGGTGAGGGTCCCCATGGAATAATGGATGCGTCCGGTCATGGCTTCGATCATCGACTCCGCCCCACCCTTGAACGCCACGTGCACGACTTTGATGCCGGCGGCGAAATTGAATCTGGCCCCGCTGAGATGGGTTCCGCTCCCGGTCGCGGAGGATCCGAAGATGATCTTGCCGGGTTGAGCCTTGGCGAGTGCGATGAGATCCTTCACCGACTTGACGCCCAGCGCAGGTCCCACGACCAATACTTGCGTGCCATATCCGATCTGGGTAACGCCGGTGAAGTCCCTGAAGGGGTCGTAGGGAAGACTCGGTTGCATCGCCGCGCTGATTGCGAAGTTCGCCCCGCTATACAGGAGCGTGTGGCCGTCCGGCGCTGCCTTGGCGACCGTCACTGCGGCCAGCGTGCCGCCCGCGGCCGGACGGTTCTCCACCACCACCGGCTGTCCCCAATTCTCGCCCATCTTGGCTCCGATGATGCGCGCCAACGTGTCGGCCTGCGCGCCCGGCACATACCCTACGACAAACCGGATCGGCTTCGTTGGAAATTTCTGTTGCGCCTGCGCAAAACCCGGCGTGGCGATTGCAGCTACGCCCGTGGCGATGACGATCGGGAAGCTTATTCTTCGCAGCGCACGCATACGACCCTCCCTTGCTTGCCGAGACCGGCAAAAAAATGCGGGTTCCGTGCCCGTGGCAAATGGGGGCTCGCTATGCGGGCCGCGCGCGAATTGCAGTCGCGACCCGTTGCGCGTCACCGATGGCATCGCTGATCAGCCCGCCGCAGCCGCTGCGC
>Ga0315912_10003914_pt1 | contig 14431 bp, 9 predicted proteins | sample VfabasoilMG_FD_204469 | JGI IMG/M metagenome (GOLD analysis project Ga0315912, IMG submission 204469) | Garden soil microbial communities collected in Santa Monica, California, United States - V. faba soil | ecosystem: Environmental > Terrestrial > Soil > Garden | place: USA: California... | reverse complement strand
ATCCGGGCTGCGGACGCTTCGACCCGATGGCGACCCGGGTGCTGCGCGAGGACGGCCGTCTCGTTGCGCTCGTGATGATGACTGCGCTCGGCCCCGGCGTGGCGCACGTGGCGCAGGTCGCCGTGCATCCGGAACGTCGCGGACAGGGCCTGGCAGGGAAGCTGCTCGATCGCGCCCTGGCCTTGTCCCACGCCGCGGGCCGCTCGCGCGCCACGCTGCTTGTGGAAGAGGGCGCCAGCGCCGCCCGTACACTGTATGCGCGTCGTGGCTTTCGCCCATGCGCCACCTTCATCGCTGCCCGCCGCGACTTGCGCTAGTCCAGCCTCCTCGCTGTGCGCAGCAGGTCGTCAACGGTCGACAGGAACTGCTGGCGCAGTTCCGTGACGTCGATCGGTTTCGGCGCCCAATCGATCCGGTGCACGGCGTCGGGTGTGTAGATGGGAGTCAAATCCGACAGCAAGCCGAAACGTGAATCGTTGTCCGTTCTGCAGATCACAACCGGAATGCCCATGGCCATGCACGGCGCCGCGACGTGATGAAGCGGCGTCAACACGAGTGTGGCCTCGTCGCGCAGGCGACGCAGAAGCTGCCGCTCGTATGACTCCAGGCCGCGCCGAGTCGCCTCCGGCAGTGGATGCTCGTAGGCGGGCGCGCGATGAAACACGAATTCCGAGACATCGGCCAAGCTGTCCGGAATCTGCTTGATCACCGCGGCTGGCAATGTGCCCGCCCCTGATCCGTAAACGACGAACAGTTTTACGTGCGCCGGCTCGTGCTCGCGGCGAGGCAGCGTCAGGGTCACACACCCGGTGGTGGCGGCTTCAATCCCATAGGAGCGGGCAAGACGCGCGGTGTGCGGATCCCTGCATCCAATCGGCGCGAAGCCCTTCAGCCACGCATGGTGACGGGCGAATGTCGGTTCGAGCGCGCTGAACCCTGCGAACAACGGCCGAATCCCTTCGCGAGCCGGAAGGCTGCGCTCGTGAAAGTGCCCGTTCATCAGGAGCACCGCAGACTCACCGTCGTAGTGGTTCAGAGTGTCGCGATCGATCGGTACGACTTGATCGGCCGGCACACCCAGCTGCGCGTAGGCCTGGCGCGCGGCGATCGTCTGGGCAAAGTCGCCGAGGTTGACCGAGTAGGCGCCGGCCACATGCATCGCCTTGGCGAAAGGTTCGAACGTGGCGTAGCTGAAATCCAGGACACCGACCCGCATCAGCCCGGCAATCTACCACGCGGCGCCGCTGTCGCTGCTCCGGCAGGTCGGCCGGAGAACCGACACAAGCCAGAGTGAGCTGGCGGGGCACGGCGACGAACGCGGGGCGGCATATCGATTGCTGAGTTCCTGAGGTGCCCATGCGCGCCGCGCCGAACGCTGTGGAAGTTCCGGAACACTGTTCGACGCCGAACCTCGGCCAGGTGTGGGGCGCAGCTCGCCAGGCCGGATCCGCTGGTCAGCTGAACGTGTTTCGCGATGAGTATCTGGAGGCGGTTCGCCAGAGCGAGATCATCGAAGCCGCACCGGGTACGTTCGCAGACCACTGGCACGACCTGCTCGACTTCAAATTCGACAGCGGCGACATCAGCGGCGGCTTTCGTTGCCTGGACATTGCGGCTCGATTGGGGTGGGTGGACCTCCGCGCCCTGCCTCTTTTCGACGACGTTCGAGACCTCAACGCGCGCTTCCCGCGAGCCTTCGAGTCGGCACGCGCTCTTGTTCTGAACGCCGCCGAAGGGCGCTCATCGACGGTCACGTCCGATCACCAAATCGTTGGCTGGATGCGATTGTTCAATCCGGGCAGCCGTAAGCCGGCGTACGCATGTAGGGCGTGGGTGACCATCGCCGCAGAGGTCTTGCGCGCGTCGGAGCGAAGCGGTCGATCGTGTGTGTTCGTTCCCGAGTACCTCGCGACATTGGTGGCCTTTTCCGGTTTTAAAACCCTGTCGTGGCATACGACGGGACGAGCCGACGGCCGCATGCACTTCAAACCGGCGGACCTCCCACCGTACGTCGTATTCGATCCAGGCGGGTATTCCGGCTGGTCATCGTTGTCGGGGGAAGGGCTGGCGTCGCTGGATCTGGCGTCAGAGGAAGTGGCGCATGACTTCTGGGTTCGACATCGGCGCGAGGTCCTCGAGGGCAACGTATCGAAGTACTCGCAGAAGTCGCTCGCCGCCCTTCCGGAATTGCCTGCGGACTACGTTTTCGTGGCCATGCAGGTGGCTGACGACCGTACCCAAGCACTGGCCGATGTGCCGATGCTGGAGATGCTCGACATCGTCGTCCGGCGGTTCCTGGGAAGCGCGACGCGTGTCGTAGTGAAGCGGCATCCGCTCTGCCGGAGCGAGGCCGTGGGTGCTCGGCTGACGCAGCTGGCGGCAACGGGCGCCATCGTCCTCAGCGACGCGAGCATTCATCCTTTGATCGATGGCAGCCGCGCCGTGATTGCGGTGAACTCGGGCGTTGGCTCGGAGGCGATCGCTCACCTCAAGCCGATCTATCTGTTCGGCGCCGCGGACTACGACTGCGTGGCCCATCGGGTGCGAGGAGAGGACGACTTCGCTCGCCTCACGGTGCCCATCAGACCGGCGGTATCGCTCGCCGACTACAAGCGCTTTCTCCACTACTACCGCACCCGATACCAGGTGGATCTGCGGGAACCGGTCCGTATCGCCGAGGCTGTATCGAGCTTCGTGAGCTCGAGGCGCTGACGATCCACGCAAAAGGCCGGGGCGCCGTCCGGCGAGGTCGGCCGTCCGACACGTGAGCGGACGCCGGTTGCAGGATTATGCGCATTTCTCCCGGCAATTCCGGCGGCTTTCAGAATCTGGTGTCGGTGCTGACGTGGCAGCCTGGTTGCACAAACCGTCCCCGACATGCCGCAGCCAGCCGTGGCTCGCGCAGTTGACGCGCGCCTGCCACCCGAACACGAGACCACCGGCGCCGCCGCGTTCTGGGCCCGGTGTATCCCTGGCTTGCTGAAGGCGCTCGACTCCGCACAGCTTCTGAGTCTCGACGTTTTCGACACCCTGCTGCTCCGTACCACCGCGCACCCGCACGACGTGTTCCTCGAAGTCGGCCGCCGTGCGGCTCGCCGCGGCTGGATCGCGCGTCACATCGCGCCCGAGCACTTTCGCGCCATCCGCGTCAACGCAGAGCGGCGCGCCCGGGCCGCCCGCAACGGCGGTGGCCCGGCCGAAGTGACGCTGGAAGAGATCTGGTCATCGATGCCGTCGCTGGTCCTGTGCGACCCGCGGGACGGCGCGGCGCTGGAGGTGGAAGTCGAGGCCGACACCTGCTACGTCAACCCCGTCGTGTGGAGCCTCGTGGACGCTGCCAGGGCGCGCGGCATTTCCGTGGCGCTCGTGTCGGACATGTACGTGTCGCCGGCACAGCTCCGGACGATTGTCGAGCGCGCCGGATGTCCCCTCGATCGCTTCGTCGCGGTGCTCGTGTCGAGCGAGCGGCGCGGCGCCAAATGGGACGGGACGATGTTCGCACGGCTGGCCAATCGATTCCCGGGCATCCCCCGGGACGCGATGCTGCACGTCGGCGACAACCGCGCCTCCGACGTGGACCGTGCCCGCGAGGCCGGGTTGACTGCGTACCACTACGACCCGAAGAGCGCGATGGCAGACGACGTCGAGCCGCTCGAACGCGCTCTCCACGGCGCGGTTGCCGGCGAACTGTCCGCCCTGCGGCGCCTGGCGGCCCGCACCGCGATGGTGCAGCCGGAAGGGCTCCGGTGGTGGCACGAGTTCGGGGCCGTGGTCCTCGGGCCGTTCCTCTCGGCATTTGCCGACTGGGTGGTCGACGAGTGCGTGGAGGACGGCGTGACGACCGTGCGTCCCCTGCTGCGCGAGGGCGCGCTCCTGAGCGATCTGATCGGTGCGTCGGCATTAGCGCGCGGTGCGGCCCTCGACATTGAGCCGCTTCACGTGTCGCGCGCGGCGACGTTCCTGCCGGGGCTTGACGCGATCGACGGTGCGGTCATCGACGACCTGTGCTCGCGCCCGCACCTGACCCAAGGCCAGGTGCTCGCGCTGCTTGGGTTGAACCCGCCGGCGGAGCCACAGAACCTTCAGGAATACCTGCGCCAGCCATCGGTGTTCGAGACGATCGAGCAGCACCGGCGTGACGCACGCGAGCGCTTCGTTCGATTCCTTAGCACGTCGGTGTCCAGGTCGCCAGACGTGATGCTCGTGGACGTCGGGTTCCACGGCACGATGGGTCTGGCCATCGAGCGGGCAACGCGAGGCCGGCTCGCCACGCGCTGGCATCAGCTCCTGGCTGTCGGCGCGGAGAGCATCGAGCGCGCCTGGACGGACGGCGCGGACGTGCGCGCGTTCACCGGCGGTCCGGCCGCACACCTCGACACCGCGCCCGAACTGATTCGCCACGCTGCCGTCCTCGAGGCGGTGCTCGTCTCGGGCCCGTCGACGTGCGGATACATCGAGGAAGACGGTCGCGTGCGTCCTCGCACGGAGCCCGCGCGGCACACCGCCGAGCAGGCCGCGGCGCTGGCCGCGTGCCGCGACGGTATCGTAGCGTTTCAGCGCGTGTGGCTCTCGCTGCGCGGATCTAGCCCGGAGGTTGTCTCGCGCCTCGTCGGCGATCGGCACGTGCTCTTGCGCCAGCTGCACCGGTTCGTCAGGCTCCCAACCGCGGCCGAGGCTGCCCACGTCGGTGGGCTTTGGCACGAGCACAACGGCGGCAGCACATCGCAGGACCGGCTGTGCGACGTCAGCGCCATCCCCCACGATCTCGACGCCACGGCGTTCCTCGCTGCGGCGGGCGGCGGCGCGTCGGCGTACGGCCGCACGTGGCTCTGGCCGCCGGGCGTCGTCACGCAAAGGTGGCCCGGCTATCTGGCGGCGCATTACGGCGTGGCGCAGAGCGCCAACGAGATTCCAGCGCTGGCGGCGCTGGCGCAGCGGGTGCAGGGCGCCGGCGTTGCGCGATGCCTTGTCTACGGCGCCGGCGACGCGGGGCGTGCCCTCGCCGCCTCGCTGCGGGCGCGAGGCGTGACGGTGGCAGGCTTCGTCGATCGCAGTGAGCGGTTGCGGGGTACGTTCGTCGAGGGGCTGCCGGTGCTGGCGCCATCCGACGCGGTGGCGGGGGAGTGCCACACCTACGCCGTGGGATCGCTGGCGTTTGCGACGCAGATTGCCGACGACCTGGGGCGCCTGTACGCCGACCGCCCGGGTCAGCTGCAGCTTTTCGCGCCGGCACCGGAGGCCGCGTCGTGAGCGCCGCCGGGAACGCCTTGTTTCGTACCGGCGTCCGCTTCGCCCCGATCTTCCACGGCTTCGTTCGTCAAGCCATGCAGGATGCGATAGACCACGGCGTCGGACGCCTGCACTACCTGACGAGAGAAGGAGAACTCTTCAAGGCCGTTCACGATCGCATCGCCGGCGGTTCGGCGACCGATCTTCCCGAGGCCTCGCTCCTCGAAGTGAGCCGCCGCAGCACGTTTGCCGCCTCGCTCGACGAGGTGACGACCCGGTCGCTGATGCGCATGTGGACGCTGTACTCCACGCAGTCGATGCGTGCGCTGCTGGTCAGCCTGAACGCCGCCCCGGAACAGTTCGAGGCACACGCGCTGCGGCACGGCCTGACCATCGACGAGCCGGTGAAGTATCCATGGCTCGATCCGCGGGCGCAGGCGTTCCTGGCGGATCCGGCCGTTGCGACACCGCTTGCGGCGTCTTGTGCCGAGCAGCGGCGCCTGCTGGTTCGCTATTGCGAGCAGCACGGTATCTCGAGCGACTCCGGCCCGGTCACGCTCGTCGACATCGGGTGGCGCGGGACGATCCAAGACAACCTGGCGCACCTGCTTCCGACCGTGTCCATCGCCGGCTGCTACCTCGGCCTGCTGCGCTTCCTGAACCCGCAGCTCCCGACGGTGCGGAAGGTCGCGTTCGGACCGGACGAGAACGACCTCGGGGCGACCGCGAGCCACCTGCTCCAGTTCGTGACCCCGTACGAGATGCTCACGAACTCGTCGTCTGGTTCCGTCATCGGATATCAGGACCACGGTGGCGCCGTTCGTGCGATTCGTCAGCGGCACGAAGGCGAAGAGGCGGTGTATCGCGACTACACCGAAGCGTTTCAGCAGGGCGTCTTGTCCGCCATCCCGGCGCTCGAATCGCGGCTCGATGATTCCCGCGTCAGGCGCCAGCGGGCGCTCGACCTGTGGAGCGAGCTCGCATTCAACCCGCCGCGCCAGCTGGCCAGGGCCTATCTGGAACTGCATCACGACGAAAGCTTCGGCCTCGGTGCGAGCGTGCGGAAGGCGGTATCGAGTCCGCTCAGCCTCATCGTGCCAGCGCTTGTCAGTTCGGAGGCGCGCGCGCGGCTGGAACAGCAGCTGGACGCCACCACCTGGCCGGCGGCCGCGGTGAACGCCTACGGCCTGCGGCCGCTGGCGCTGCTTGCGTTGCGCCGGCGATCGCTGGCGCCGCCGGCCGGCCGGTTCGACACGCTGCTGGCGCAGCGCGGCGGTCGCCGCCGCTGGCGTCAGATCGTGCGGCAGTTCGCGGGCGCGCGCGTGGCCTGCTATGGCGCCGGAGAGTTTGCGTCCGCCGTCGTGCGGAATCGCGATCTGTCCCGCCTCAATGTCCTTGGGTTTGTCGACCGCGATCCGGGAAAGGTGGGAAAGCGGATCGGCGCGTACGACATCGGGCTTCCGGACCGGCTGGTCGAGTGGGCGCCCGACGTGGTCCTGGTCACGGTGTTCCGGAACGACGTCGTGGTGAGAGCAGTCGAATCGATGGTGCGGGAGGCCGGACTCTCGTGTGCCGTCAGAGCGGACGTGTGGGAATGAGAGCGGACAATCCGATCGTGATCTTCGGCGCCGGCGCCGGTGGGCGCCGGGCGGCGGCTCACTGCGGGCGCGCGCGGGCGATCCAGTACTTCGCCGACAACGACGGGAGCAAGCACGGCACGCGCGTGGACGGGATCGAAGTGCGGCCGCCGCAGGCAATCCTCGAGTCGCCGGACGTGTCCGTCGTCGTGGCGAGCATCTACGCCGACGAGATCTTCAAGCAGCTCGTCACGATCGGCGTGCCGCCGCATCGCATCGAGATCATGAACCCCGATGCGCTGGCGCCCACCGGCCGGGATCCCTTTCCGTACGGGTTCTTCGCCGTGGTCCTTGGCGTGCCGGCGTGTCTCGCCGGCATCGCCGCCGCGGCTCTGTGGGTGATGCGATGAGCGAGCAGCGCCGGCTTCGAGTAGCGATAATCAGCAAGGCGGACTCCTCCGGCGGCGGTGCCAGCCGGGTGGCCGAACTGTCGGCGCGGCTGTTTGCGCCGCACTACGACGTGAAGCACTTCGTGCTCTACTCGCGCGACATGCGTCCGCCGCGCTACAAGCTCCGGAACCATCCGCGCCTCAACTGGCTCGAGCGGGAGTTCCAGAAGGCCTCGAACTGGATCGGCGTGCCCGATCACATCAGCCTCGACTGGCTGATCTTCGCGCTGCGCACGCGCCTGAAGGTCGACCTGATTCACTGCCACGACATCTCGTCGGCCCTGTCGCCGCTCAGCATGCATCTGCTTTCGAAGATCGCGCCGATCGTGTGGACCCTTCACGACACCTCGCCGTTCACGGGCGGGTGCCTGTACCCGATGGAATGTCACGGCTTCGAGCAGGGGAACGAGTGCGGACCGTGCCCGCAACTCGGTCGCTGGCCGTTGACGACGCGCACCGATCGTACGAAGTGGATGCAGCGGAACAAGCGGTCACTCGGCCAGACCCGCCGGGTGTTTCCCATCTGCCCCAGCCGGTGGATGGGCGACATGGCCGTGCGATCGGGGGTCTTCGCGCACGAGCCGCAACTGATCCCCTACTACGTCGATCCCACGGTGTTCCAGCCGCACCCGAAAGAAGTCGTGCGGCGCGAGAATGGCATGCCCGCCTATCGGTTCACCGTCCTGCTGTCGTCGCATTCGCTGACCGACACGCGCAAGGGATTCCAGCTGGCGGCCGCGGCGCTCGATTCGATTCGCGACCTGAATCCGGTGGTCCTGCTGGTCGGTCACGCCGGTGTCGAGGTGAAGAGCCGCCTCAAGGGGCTGGACGTCGTCACCTCCGGCTACATCCACGACGAACGGCTGTTGTCCAAGTGGTATGCCTCGGCCGACGTGCTGATGATTCCGACGCTGGCCGACAACCTGCCGAACGTCATCATGGAAACCATGGCGTGCGGAACCCCCTCGATCGGCTTCGCAACCGGAGGCGTGCCCGACATGGTGGAACATGACCGAAACGGCTGGCTGGTGCCGACGGGAGACATCTCGGGGCTCGTAGCTGGCCTGCGCATTGCCGCGGTGCGCGGCCGCCGGTGGAGCGACTGGCGGCGCCAGGCGGTGGCAGACGCTCGAGACAAGTATTCCCCCGCCCGATTCATGCAGGCGCACGCGCGGTTGTACGAGCAGCTGACTGGTGTGCCCGCGCCCGCAATCAGGATGCCAGCGCTCTCCGAGACGGTGTTGCTGGCGGTCTGACCATGGCCACGCGTTCCATAGCCATTCGCGCCGGCGCCCCGCGCCGCGAAGCCACCAGCGACGCGGTACGTGGGAAGAACATCGTCGTACTCGGTACGCCCGAGCACGAAGGCCGCATCGCGGGCCGAGCCTTCGAACTGCTCGAGGTCACGCCGACGTTCGTACTCGAGGGGCTGCCGCGCGCGCTGGAGTCGCTGCCCACGCCGGACGTGCTGTTCGTCACGCGAGAGTGGTCACGCGGCATCCGCGTGGCGGTGGCCCGCGCGCGCCGCCGCGGCATTCCGGTGGTCTACCTGATGGACGGCGTCATCGAGTGGTCCTACGTCTGGAACAACCAGAGCTTCATCCGCTCCGAGGGCACGGTCCTGCAGCCGCTTCTCGCCAGCCATCTCTGTACCGTCGGCCGGCATCAGGCGGAGATCCTGAACGGCCTGGGCCTTGCGGATCGTGTGCACGTCGTAGGCATTCCACGGCTCGACAACCTTGATCGTCAGCGCGTGGTCGATCCCTCGAAGCCGCCGACCGTACTCGTCACGACCGCGAGGACATGGGGCCACAACATCGAACAGAAAACGGCCGTCCGTCGCGCCATGCGCGACCTGAAAGCGTGGTTCGACGCGCACCCGTTCGTGCGGCCCGTATGGCGGGTGGCCCCCGAGATTGGCGTGGAGCTGAACCTGACGCTGGACGCGTCCGATAGCCTCGTCGCGACACTGATGTACGCACAGGTGCTGGTCTCGTTCACGTCGACCACGCTGCTCGAGGGAATGGCGATGGGTGTTCCCACCGTCCAGGTCGACTATCGCGCGGTGCCACAGTACGTGCAGACGGCGTGGGAGATTCGTTCACCCGAGCACCTCGACAACGTCCTGCAGTCGGCGCTCTTCCCGGCCCCGGAACGCCTGGCGCACCAGGACTGGTGCCTTGGCGGTGAGCTCGAGGCGGGGGATGCCTCAGCCCGCCTTGCCGACGTGTTTCGCACCGCCATCGCGGAAGCACGGTCGCCGCAGGTGTCGCCGCAGCTCGCGCCACGTCAAGGGGAGATGTCGCACGGGCGTCTCGACTACCGGCAGGTGCATTCGCAGTTGAGTGCGTTCGCGGTGTCGCCGATGAGCGTGCTGCAATACGAGCTCGACGCGACCGCGAGTCTCCTCGACTTCGGCATGTCCGAGGTGGTCCGGCTGCGAGCAGACGTGGCCCGGCTCAACGCGCGGATCCAGGGCCTCGAAGGCGAACTCGTGACGAGCTGCGCCGAAACGGAAGCCGTACGCACGGAGTTGAAGGTCCGCTCGGCGGATCACGCGCGCGTGCTCGAAGCGGCGCGTGCCAATTTGAACGCCCGTGCTGTCGACCACGCGCGGGCGATGCAGGCCGCGCGCGCCGAGCTGACCGCGACCACGGCAGACCATGCCCGCGCCATGGAAGCGGCTCGAGCCGAGCTGGGCGTCCGCACCGCCGACAACGCGCGTGCGGTCGAGGCCGTGCGTGCGGAGTTCGACGCCCTGCGCGCCGCGCTCGACGCCGCGCGGGCCGAGCTGGACACCTCGCACACGGAACGCGACGCCGCGCGGGCAGGGTTGGACGCCCGCGGCGCCGAGTACCTGCGCGCGTCTGCCGAGTGGGATCACGCCAAGCAGGCAATGGACCGCGCGCACCAGCACTTCATGCATCGCGTCTACGTGAACCGTCTCCAGCCAGTCCTGAACGCCGTCCGGCGGGCCAACGTGAAGCAACTGACGATCTACGGCGCGGGCGACGTGGGGCGGGCGATGATCGCCGCGTGCCGAGCCAACGGAATCGCCGTCGTGCGCATCGTGGACGGAAACAGCGCATTGTGGGGGCAGAACATCGACGGCGTCCCGGTGACACCGGTCGAGGCGTGCCTGGACGACCGGTCGCCCGCACTCGCGTTGGCGTCGTTCCGGCACAGCGCGGCGATGAGAAAGAACCTGCGCACGATCCTGCGAGGGAAGAAGGCGCGGGTCTTCGCGCCCGCCAGCTGGGTCCTCTAGCGCGGTCGCGTCGGCGACGACGTCCTCACCGCCGCGCGGCGATCGCGTCCTGATAGAACCGGATGTCGTCCTCGAGGATCTCGGCCAACCGCCGCCTGAGTTCCCTTTCGTCGTCCCGCATCTGGCCGCCACCTGTGACAGGTGGGTGCTCCTGCACGACATCGAGCCGCGCACCGAGCAGCCTTCCGACACGGGCGATGTCCGCGTCGTAGGTGTCGGGGCAGACGATCACGTCGAAGCTCCGCATGTCGACGTCCTTGAAGAAGACGTCGGTATATACGTGACGCATCGCCGGGACCATGGCGAAGTCCAGCGCCGAGAGCCCATTGCGCTCGATGAAGGCGCCAATACGTCCCCCGGGCCGCGCGCGCTCGAAGTGGTAGTGCGAGAGCAGGCGATCGACCGGATGTCGGAGCAGAGTGAGGCGCGGCGCATCGACGTCGCCGTATTTGGCGCCGTGGAAGTTTCCGAAGAGGACCGCCTTGTCGAGGAGCCCCGGAGCCTTGGACGGGCTGACCAGGGCCGGCCTCTCATCATCACGCCTCCACGAGACGTCGACCGCGTCGTGCGGGACCAATATGGCATCCTCGCCGTAGTAGTCTCGGAGTGCCGAGAGAAGCGATCCGCCGCCCGCGCACGGAACGTGGACGGCGACGAGCGTCGCGACGGAGCCGCCGGGGCCGCCCCGGTACCGACGAGCGGCGCGGCTGCCCTTGAGGGCCGCAGCGATCTGGTCTTCCGACACCGTGTCGAGCGCGAATTCCCGCCATCGTTTGAACAGCGGCGGCGCCTGGCGTTCCTTCGCGTCCAGCAAGCAATCGACGTCCGGCTGCAACGATATCGGTGATGCCGCCGACGCGCGGTGAGCGGCGACGAGGCGCTCGCGAACCCGGCTGCCGAGCGGGGCGGCGCCACTCAAGGCGTCATGCAGGGACGAGTGGCGTACGCCGGCTCCGTACAGGATGCCGTTGCCGGTCGCGTTGACGACCGTGCGATCGGGCGCCGCCGCGCTCTGCTCGAGCAGCCATCTCCTGAACGCCATCAGTGTCGGCGTGGTGCGGACCTCGTCGCCGCGCAGGCTTGGCACGCGCACGTCCGGAAGCTTGGCAAAGTAGTCCTCGAGCACCTGTTGCAGGGTGAAGCCGGCGTCGAGGCCCCGCTGCCACTGGGCGTCGTAGATGGTACCGCGGCAGTACGGACGCATGCCGGTGTAGGCCAGATCGAGTCCGGCGAACACGATCGGGTTGCAGCCGAGCCGCAGCGCCAGGTCGAACGCCGTCGTAATCACCGAGCCCCAGGCGCGCAACGTGGTGCGTGTCAGACCGCGCGTCTCGAACCAGGGCCACGGCTCGTGATTGCTGACCTTGAAGGTGAACGTGCGGCCGCCGAACCCCTGGAACGCGATCGGGTTCAAGCTCCCCTCGGCCACCAGGTGCACGTCGTCGACGCCGTCTACGCCCGCCAGGTGCTGCGCGTTCAGCTCGCCCGGATCCACGCCCACGACGATGTGTGGACGGACGCCGCCCTTGGTCAGCGGACGCAGTGCCGTGTCGGCGCCGATGATGACAGCGCGATCCTGCAGCGCCGCGAGGGCGGGCAGATTGTCGTCGAGCGACGGGCCGGCGCCAACGACCACCGCGGGCAACCCGGCGAACAAGCCATCCAAGGTGCCGGCGTCCGCTTCGCGCGCAATGACCGGCAGATTCCCGAGCGTTTGCAGCAGATAGCGGCCGGCGAACTTCCGCCGCGCCTCGAGATTCTTTTCCGCGTCGGCGATCATCTGGTGTGCTACCGAACGCGCCGCGGCCACGTCCGCCGGGTGGTGAGCTGCCAGGATCGGATGCTCGATCACGAGCGGCGCCTTTGTGACGTCGACGTGGCGGCTGCACGTCGCGGCGCCGCGGTAGTCGGGGCCGGTGAGAAGCCGGAGCCGGCCACTCTCCAGCCACCTCGTCCAGTCGCGCCGCCCCAGCATGAGCGTCGCCACGCCCGGGTCTGGCTCGAGCGCGATCACGCGCGTCGGGGCCCCTGTCCGTTCGATCTCGTCGAGGATTGTGCCGAGTGCGGGTCCGATGACGAAGATTTGAACTGGAAACTCGGAGGCAGCCAGCTCGCCCAGCCGAATCCAGGCGCCGGCTTGTGTCCGCAGTTCTAGACGCAGTCCGGCCTCGTCTGGCACTGCCCGCATGCGATCGGCATCGAGGGAGCTGAGCGTCGGCGCCTGTCCCTGAGCTCGCTTGAGCGCGGCGATGTTGGCGGCGAGGACGGATTCGCTGAACATTGCGGGCGTGCTCGTCCAGTGGCTGATTGCAAGGCGGATTCCCACCTGTTTCGGCGGAATCCGTCGAAATCCCCGTGTGCACGGCCGCCAGATGTGTCGCCCTTCCGACAGGCGACGGACGCCCGACACCCGCTCCCGCCCGCCTGCCGATCGGCCGACAATCTGGAGGGAATCGTGCGGATCGTCCACCTCATCACCCATCTCCGCCTCGGCGCCGGGCGCGCCATCGTCGAACTCGCCAAGCATCAGGCGGGCAGCGGCGCGGAAGTGGTCGTCGGCATGGCGAATGACGCCGAGGGCAACTGGCGGTCCGAAACGGGGTTGATTCGCGAGCTCGAAGAAGCCGGCGTCCGCACGCTGTGGGTCGGCGACTTCTTTCATCGCGACGCTCGCCTCTTGCGCGAGGCAGCCGCGCGGCTGCGAGCCGCGGCAGGGCCGTGGGAGGCTACCGTCGTCCACGCGCATGCGGCCATGGGCCTGGCGGTGGCGCGGTGGGCCGGGGCGCCGGCAGTGGTGGCGACCTGTCACGGCTGGAGTCCCGACCGCGCCGCCGCGTTCGACCTGCAGGACGCGCTGGCGTTCTCGTTGGCCGATGCCATCATCTCGCCGTCCACCTTCTGGGCCCGGCGCGTGTCCGAGCTGTCGGGCGTCGGCGGTGCGCGTCTGCACGTCATTCCCAACGGCGTGGATCTCTGCGCGTATCCCGTCGTGGCTCACGGCACGTCGCGTTCCGGCGTGTTGCGAATCGCCTGTGTCGGCGAACTGACGCACCGAAAGGGGCAGGACGTCCTGCTCGAGGCGATGCCCCGCATCTGGGCCCACGAGCAGGCAGCCGAACTTCATCTTTTCGGTGCTGGCGATCTGGCCGACGCGATTCACGCCCGCGCACGAGTTCTCGACCCCGAAGGTCGGCGCGTCGTCGTGCGCGGTCACGTGGCGTATCCCTATGGAGAGCTGGCCGCCTTCGACGTGTTCTGCCTGCCGACGCGTTCCGACAACCAGCCGCTGGCGATTGTCGAAGCCCTGCTGGCCGGCGTTCCTGTCGTCGCGACCGACGTCGGCGGCATTCCAGAGATGATTGCCGGCCCGCACGCCGGCGTCGTCGTACCCGCGGATGCCGTAGCGCCGCTGGCGGACGCTCTGCTACTCGTCGGACGCGCGAAGCGGAGGGATGCCGCGATTATCAGAGCGGAAGCGGAGGCGACGTATTCCTTGGACGTGTGCGCCGCGCGCACGATGGCCGTATATCGAAACTCAGGTCTCAGGCCTTAAGCCCGTCCGCAACGGTCGAGGATGGCGCGCTACGATTCGCCGACGCGGAGGGAGTCTTCCAGTTTCCGGATCTCGTCGTAGTTGCTGAACGCCGTGCGGTACTCGACGTTGGTAGGTAGAATGCCCGGCTCGTGCAATTGAATGCGGTCCTTGGTCACCTCGGGACGACGTTCCCTGCCCATGCGCTCAATCATCTCGCACAGGTCTGGCGGGACTCGCTGCGTTTCGGCCAGCCGCGCGTAGTCGAGGCGGTAGAAATACCGATAGTCGTCCATCGCCTCGCGCAGCCGCGCTCGGTGCCAGACGATACGCTTGCGATAATGCAGATAGTCCTTCGGGTCCAGCGCCAGACCCT
>Ga0315912_10003913_pt1 | contig 14433 bp, 17 predicted proteins | sample VfabasoilMG_FD_204469 | JGI IMG/M metagenome (GOLD analysis project Ga0315912, IMG submission 204469) | Garden soil microbial communities collected in Santa Monica, California, United States - V. faba soil | ecosystem: Environmental > Terrestrial > Soil > Garden | place: USA: California... | reverse complement strand
CCTTGCGCAGCGACGCGTAGTCGATGCCGAGGCGGTCCTTCACGTCCGGGCGGTAATTTTCCACCACCACGTCGGCGGTCTTCACCAGCTTCATGAAGATGTCCTTGCCGGCCGGCGACTTCAGGTCCAGCGTGATCGAGCGCTTGTTGCGGTGCAGGTTCTGGAAATCGGGCCCGTCCCGCGGGCCGCCCATGTCCTCGGGGGCGGTGTTTTCGATCTTGATCACGTCGGCGCCGAAGTCGGCGAACTGGCGCACGCAGGTCGGGCCGGCGCGCACGCGCGTGAGGTCGAGGATGCGCAGTTTCGAGAGGGCGGAAGAAGCGGTGATGGCGGGCATGGGGGCGCCATGATCGGATTTGGCCCCGGGCATGTCAATGGCGCGGGCCTGTAGAATCGCAGCCGATCCCATGAGCGAAAACGGGCACAGTTCCCGGGCGCGCGCCGCCGAGCCGATCGTCGCCGCCTACCGCGAGCGCATCCTCTACGCGCTGGCGCTGATCGCCACAGTGGTGCTGTTGCCGTTTTCCATCGGCAACTTCGTCAAGGGCTACCCGCTGATCGGCACGGTGTCGATGGCGGTGGTGCTGATTTTCGTCGCCGACGCGGTCGCGATCTACCTGCGCCGCCGGCTGCCGGTGCCGATCCCGGTCGCCTTCGTCGTCATCATGGTCGCGCTGGTGATCGCGATCTGGGGGCGCGGCTTGCTGGGCATTTTCTGGACCTTCCCGGCGATCCTGCTGTTCCACTTCGTGCTCGAGCGCCGCCTCGCCAACCTGTTCAACCTCACGCTCGTCGCGCTGGTGGGCGGGGTCGCCTTCTACACGCTGGACACCGACGTCGCGTTGCGCATCGTCGCCGGCCAGCTGCTGACCATCGTCTTCACCAACATTTTCTCGTACGTCGTGGAAGCCGAGCAGAAAAAGGAGACCGAGCAGCGCCGGCGCCTCGGGCTGCTGGTGCGCGCCACCAACGCAGGCTTCTTCCAGTGGGACCGGGCGAGCGATGAGCGCGTGTATTCCGGCCGCCTGAAGGAGATGCTCGGCCACGCGCCGGACGCCGACACCTCGGCCTGGCCGCCGCTGCCCGAATTCATGCACCCGGACGACCGCGAGCGGCGCGTGAGCCGTTTCCAGGAGGGCGCGCGCCAGATCGCGCAGCCCGGCGTGCAGCGCCTGGCGGCGGGCGGCGACTTCCGCCTGCGGCACGCCAACGGCGAGTACCTCTGGGTGCACGCGCAGGGGCTGTTCATCCACGGCGATGACGGGCGCGTGGCGCGCTACATCGCCTCGCTGGTGGACGTCAGCGAGCGCTTCCGCCAGCAGGAGAATCTGCGCCGCTCGCACAACCAGATCGAGGTGCAGGCCCAGCAGCTGCGCGACCAGAATGCCGCGCTGCGCGACGCCATCCGCGTGCGCGAGGAAGTCGAGCGCATCGCGCGCCATGACCTGAAGACGCCGCTGAACAGCATCCTCGCCGCGCTGCGCCAGTTGCGCGACAAGCGCAGGCCCGATGCGCGCGAGAGCGACCTGCTCGGCATGGTCGAAGGCGCGGCCTACCGCGTGCTGGATCTCGTCAACCTGTCGGTCGACATCTACCGCATGGAGCAGGGCGAATACCGCTTCAGCCCGCGCGTGGTGGACCTGACCGCGCTCGCCGAAACCGTGGCGCGCGACGTGCGCGCGCACGCCGACACCAAGGGCGTACGCATCGAAGCGCGCGTGGACGGCGAGCCCGCCGATGCCGAGCACCGCGCCTATGCCTGGGCCGAGGAAATGCTGTGCTACTCGGTGATCGCCAACCTGCTGAAGAACGCCGTGGAAGCCTCGCCCGACGGCGCCACGGTGCGCATCGAATTCAGCCAGGCCGGCGGCCAGGCCGTGCTGCGCATGCGCAACGACGGCGTAGTGCCGGTCTCGGTGCGCCGCAGCTTCTTCGAGAAATACGCCACCTACGGCAAGGTCGGCGGTTCCGGCCTGGGCACCTATTCGGCGCGCCTGATGGCGCGCGTACAGCAGGGCGAACTGTCGATGCATACCTCGGACGAGGAAGGCACGGTGCTCGAACTGCGCCTGCCCGCTCTCCCGGAGGGCGCGGCGCCAATCCTGCACGGTGCGCAGGGCGCGGCGAAATCGGCCGCCGTCCAGGATGCGCGTCCGCTGCCGGCGTTACGCATACTGCTGGTGGATGACGACGAATTCAATGTCGCCTTCGTGCGCAGCGGCCTGCCGAGCCCGCCGCTGCAAGTGGTGACGGCGATCAACGGGCGCGCCGCGGTCGCCGCGGCGAAGGCGGACGCGCCCGACGTGGTGTTCATGGATCTCGAGATGCCAGTGATGAACGGCTTCGAGGCGATCGGCCGCATCCGCGCGCTGGAAGCCGCGGCTGGCCGCGCGCCCTGCAAGATGATCGCCTTCTCGTCCTACGACGACGACGCGATCCGCCGGCGCTGCGTCGAGGCGGGCTTCGACGCCTATCTCAGCAAGCCGGCGCCGCGCGAGCGCATCCACGACATCCTGCACGCGGTTGCGGAGGGCCGGGCGCTGCCCGAGCCGGTGCGCCCGCGCAAGCCGCGGCCGAGCGGTCCGGATGACCCGGTGGACGTGGATCCGGACCTGCTCGGCGCGCTGCCCAGGTTCGTGGAGACACGCAGCGCGCTGATCGAGGAGCTGCGCGCCGCGCTGCTCGCGGGCGGCCGCGAAGCGGTGCTGCGGCTCGCGCACAAGCTTGCCGGCAGCCTGGCGCTGTATCGCTTCGACTGGGCGGCGGACGAAAGCCGCGCGATCCGTCAGGCGGCCGCGGACGGCGGCGACCTGGCGTCGCTGGCCGAACGCTGCGAGGCGCTGCGGCGCCATCTCCGCGCCTTCAGACTACGCGACAGGGGGGATGATGGCCGCGCGCCGCAAGCTGCTGCTGGTCGATGACGATGAGGCGGTGATCGAGTTCCTCAACGTCAAGCTCGGCGCCGAGTTCGAACTGATGGCGACCGGCGCGCCCGAGAAAGTGCTGCCGCTCGCGCTCGATGGGAAGCCGGATCTCGTGCTGTGCGACATCGACCTGCCCGGCATGGACGGCGGCGACATCTCGGCGGCCTTGTTCGCCAACCCGCAGACGCGCGGCATTCCGCTGGTCTTCCTCACCGCGCTGGTGACGCCCGAAGACCTGGCGGCGAAAGGCAACCAGCTCGCGGGCCGCGCCGCCATCTCCAAGCAATCGCCGATCGAGGATATCGCGGCGCGCATCCGCGCGAGTATTGGCTAGCGCTCGGGAAGCGGAATGAACTTCGTTTCGCCCGGTATCGCGGCGAATTTCTGCTCGCGCCAGCGCAGCTTGGCCGCCTCGATCCTCTCCTTCGAGCTGGCGACGAAGTTCCACCAGATAAAGCGCGGGCCTTCCATCTTCTCGCCGCCAAGCAGCATCACCCGCGACTGGGTTTTCGCTTTTACTTCAATTTCCCTGTCTGAAGAGGCAAAAGCAAGACTCCGTTCGGGCAACGGCGTGCCGTCGACAAGAATGTCTCCCTGCACGAGATAGATCCCGCGCTCTTGGCGCTCGGGCAACAGCTTCAAGGTGGCGCCGGCCTCGAACTCCGTGGCGAGATAAAACATGGGCGAGAACGTCGGCGCCGGCGATTTCTCGCCGAACGCGTCACCGGCGATGAGGCGCATGTCCACGCCCGGCCTGCGGATGCGCGGCAGCGAAGCGGCGGCGTGGTGGCTGAACGAGGGCTCGGCGTCCTCATGCGCCTTCGGCAGGGCTACCCAGGATTGGATGCCGAACATGCGGCGCGCGCTCTTGCGCAGCGCCGGGTCGCCGCGCTCGGAGTGCACGATGCCGCGCCCCGAGGTCATCCAGTTGACGTCGCCGGGCGCAATCGGCTGTACCACGCCCAGGCTGTCACGGTGGATCATCTCCCCATCGAACAGCCAGGTGACGGTGGCCAGGCCGATATGCGGGTGCGGACGCACGTCCACATTCTGGTTGGGCGCCGCGGTCATCGGCCCCATCTGGTCGAAGAAGATGAACGGCCCGACCATCTGCTGCGGATGGCCGGGCAGCACGCGGCTGACGATGAGGCCGCCGCCGAGGTCTCTCGAGTGACTTTTCAGTATCTCCATGCGGCAGCTCAGGCCTTTTGGCCCTCGCGCCATGCGTCCAGGCTCCTGGCGCCCGCGCCGGAAAACACGAAATACAGGAACGTGAAGCAGTACAGCACGGCGAGTTCGCCCTTGTTCAGCAGCGGCAGGAGCACATGGCCCTGGCTAGCGTGCGCCATGAAGTAGGCCACAGCCATGAAGCCGCTGAGCAGGAACGCCACCTGCCGCGTGAAAAGACCAACCAGCAGCAGCGCGCGCGGCCGCCAGCTTTCGAGAAATGCGCTTTCGGCTGTCATGTGATTTTCTCCCGGAGTGTGTTCGCATGCGGACGTTCAGTCAGTTCTCCGCTCTGGTAGTCGCGGATCGCCTGCTCGATCTCCTCGCGCGTGTTCATCACGAAGGGGCCGTATTGCACGATGGGCTCCCTGATCGGTTTCGCCGCGAGCACGAGGAAGCGCGCGCCCTCGGCGCCCGCTTTCACTTCAATGGCGTCGCCGGCGCCCAGTACGCCGCCCTGGTGCGCCTTCAGCACGCGGCCGGCGATCTCGACGCTGCCTTCGTACGGGTAGACATAAACGGTTTTGTCCTTGATCTCCTGGGAAAAAACCTTGTCCGAAGGCAAAGCCACATCCCAATAGATCGGATCGGTGCTTCCGCCCGTGACCGCGCCTGAAGTCTTGTCATAGACGCCTGCAACCACTTTCACGGTCACCCCATCCCGTTCCACGACGGGAATTTCTTCCGGCTGGATGTCGCGGTAGCCGGCGGGCTTCATTTTGTCCTTCGCCGGCAGGTTGATCCACAGCTGGAAGCCGCGCATGCGGCCGTTTTCCTGCTGCGGCATCTCGGAATGGATAATGCCGCGACCCGCGGTCATCCATTGCACGCCGCCGCTTTTCAGGTTGCCGCGGTTGCCGAGATGATCTTCATGCAGCATGTGGCCGTCGAGCAGGTAGGTCACCGTCTCGAAGCCGCGGTGCGGGTGTGAGGGGAAGCCGGCGACGTAGTCGTCCGGATTCTCCGAGGAAAACGCATCGAGCATGAGGAAGGGATCCGCGCGCAGTTGATTGGCGCTGCCCAGGCTGCGGATCAGCTTCACGCCCGCGCCGTCGGAGGCGGGCTGCCCCTGGATCACTTGCTGGATTCTGCGAACGGTCATGGGATCTCCTTACACGGGTTTCATCAAACCAATGCGGGAACGAGGTTTTGCAGTGAATCGCGCGCTTTGGCAAGCGCGGCGCTCTTGCTCGCTTCGCTGATCGCCAAGCCTTCAGCATAGACGAACTCCACGTCCGTGATGCCCAGGAAGGCGAGGAAGTTGCGCACGTAGGCGGTCTGGGTGTCGAGCGGCGTACCTTGGTAAACACCGCCCCGCGTTGCGACCGCAAACACTTTCTTGCCGTTCAACAGGCCGACCGGACCCTTTTCCGTGTAGCGGAAAGTGACCCCGGCGCGCGCGATATGGTCGAAGTAGGCCTTCAGCATCGAGGGCACGCCGAAGTTGTAGAGCGGGAGCCCGAGGACCACGGTGTCGGCCCGCTTCAGTTCACCGATGAGCTTGTCCGAGTAATCCAGCACTGCCTGTTGTTCCTGTGTGCGAGTTTCCGGCTTCGAGAAGAAGGCGCCGAAGCGTTCGGCGTCCAGGTGCGGCACGGGCTCCTTTGCCAAGTCGCGCACGATGACTTCGTCGGCCGCGAGTTGGTCGACGAGCGCCTGCGCGAGGCGGCTGGATTCGCCGTTGCCGGCCAGGATGCTGGTGTTCAGTTGCAGGATCGTTTTCATGGGGCCTCCTAAGCGTTGATGTGGCTCCATTAAACGATTGGACTGATAGATGATAAATGGGGAAAATATGCTCATATATATCGAAATGGTAGATATATGAACGTGACCCTGGAACAGTGGAAAGCCCTGATTTCGGTCGTTGACTCAGGTGGTTACGAGAAGGCTGCGGAGGCACTGAACAAGAGTCAGTCTTCAGTCACCTATGCGGTCCAGAAGCTGCAATCCCAGCTCGGCGTGAAGGCCTTCGACGTGAAGGGGCGCAAGGCCGTGTTGACGCCGACGGGAGTGTTCCTCTACCGCCGCGCGCAGGCGCTGGTGGAGGAGGCCGCGGCGACCGAGCGCGCCGCGAAGAAACTCTCCGCGGGCTGGGAAGCCGAAATCGGTATCGCGGTCGAAGTCGCGTTCCCGACCTGGCTGCTGCTGCAATGCCTGGATGCTTTCGGCAAGGAAAGCCCGCACACGCGCGTCGAGGTCATCGAATCGGTCCTCGGCGGCACCGCGGAAGCGTTGCTGACCGGGCAGGCGCAGCTCGCGGTCGTCGGCCTCCTGCCGCAGGGCTTCGTCGGCGACCTGCTCATGCCGATCCGCTTCGTGCCGGCAGCGCACCCGGAGCATGCGCTGCACAAGCTCGGCCGGGCGGTGACGATGCAGGACCTGCGTGCGCACCGCCAGCTGGTGGTGCGCGAATCGGGGACGCGGCGCGCTACCAAGCCGCGCCTGGAAGCCGCGCAACGCTGGACGGTGAGCAACCTGTCCACCTCGATCGAGGCGTCGGGCAAGGGCTACGGTTACGGCTGGTACCCCGAATACCGCATCCGCGACGAAATTGCAGCCGGAATGCTCAAGCCCCTGCCCATGCGCGAAGGCGGCGAAAGTTTCGCCCAGCTCTACCTGGTGTTCGCGGACCGCGATGCTGCGGGGCCTGGCGTGCTGCGACTTGCCGCTATCATGCGGGAGATGGCCGGCGCGGCCTGCGTCAAGGAGAAACAGCGGAAATGAAGGCGTGGTTCATCACGAGCGGCAAGGACGCCACGGCAGTCGAGTTGCGCGAGGTCGCGCAGCCCGAACCGAAGGCGGGCGAAGTGCTGGTCAAGCTCCATGCGGCGGGACTCAACCGCGGCGAGTTCATCGCCGGCCACGGCCTGTCAGGCGCTGCCGCGAAGGCGGGCGGCATCGAAGGCGCCGGCGAAGTCGTCAAGGTGGGCGAGGGCGTGAGCGCGTTCAAGGCGGGCGAGCGCATCATGGGCCGCGCATCCGGCGCGTACGCGGAGTACGCGATTTTCCGCGCCGACTACGCGCTGCATGCGCCCGCCGCGCTGTCCTGGGAGGAAGCGGCCGGCGCGGGCATCGCCTACCTGACCGCCTACGACATGCTCTGGCCGGGCGGCGAGCTGCGCGCGAGCGAATGGCTGCTGGTGACCGGCGCTTCGGCGGGCGTGGGCGTGGCCTCGGTGCAGCTGGGCAAGCTGATCGGCGCGAAAGTCATCGGCACCTCCGGTTCGGCGGAAAAGCTGAAAAAGCTCGCCGCGCTCGGCCTGGATGTCGGCCTGCAGAACCGCAACGGCGGCTTCGAGAAGGCGGTGATGGAGGCGACCGGCGGCAAGGGCGTCAACCTGGTGGTGAACAACGTCGGCGGTACCGTGTTCGCCGAATGCATCCGCGCGCTCGCCTACCGCGGGCGCCTCGCGACCGTCGGCTACGTCGACGGCGTGGTGAATGCGGATCTCGACATCCTCGCGCTGCATTCCAAGCGTCTGAAGCTGTTCGGCGTGTCGAACAAGCTGCGCGGCCCCGCCGAAGTGGCTGAGGGCGTGCGCGGCTTCGCGCGCGACGTGCTGCCCGCCTTCGCCAGCGGCCACCTGAAGCCGGTGATCGACAAGGTGTATCCGTTCGCCGAACTGCCGCAGGCCAAGGCCTACATGGAATCCAACGCGCACCTGGGAAAGATCATTCTTCGTGCGTAGGCGCAACGCGCAGGCGGCGGCGTGAACGACATCGCGCATCCTTACCTTGCTGCCTTTTCCGGCGCCGAAGCGCTCGCCTCGATCGAGCTGGAGAATGACGCCTACCGGGCGTTGCCCCGTCACGGCGGTGACGCCTGGGCGATCCTCGCCGCCAAGCTGCGCGGCGTGCACTGGCGCCAGCGCATGGCCGGGCGGCTGCTTGCCGACGCAGCGCTCGATCCCGGCGAACGCATTGAAGCGCTGCTTGCGCTCGCGGTGCGCCTCGAGCCGGGGCAGATTGCGCGCTTGCGTGCATGCACGCCGAAGGGCGACGGCGTCGCGCGGGTGCTCGCGGCGCAGGGGCAGCGCGATGCGTCCGCGCCGCACCTGCACGATCTGGCCGGTCCCGGCCTCGACCTGAAGATCGAGGTGAACCGTGAATCGCCCTGGACGTTCGCGCGTTGGAGCGAGCGGGAGGCTTTTGCCAGCTATCAATTCGAAGGCAACGGCGTGCGCTACCGCGGCCTGCTGCTGCGCCCCGGCGACCTGATCCTGCCGAACGTCAACCTGGACGGAAACTTCGTCTACAGCGCGCTCTCGGATCCCAAAAGCTTCTGCCCGCACTCCGCGGTGTTCGTGATCTTCCAGGCGCATGGCCGGCGCTGGCCGACGGTGATCGAGACCTACGAGAAGGGCCTGCGTGCGGTACCGCTGTGCGTGTTCCTCAATGCGCGATACATCTCGTATGCGGAAATCTACAGGCATCGGGACCTCGACGGCGCTTCGGTCGAGCAGGTTTCCGATGTCGCCCGTGCCGCTCTCGACGCGGCGCGGGGCTACAACTTCAACACCCTCGACGACGATCGCGTCTACGTTTGCTGTACCCAGGTGGCGCGGCAGCTTTACCAGGATCTCGGACTGCCGGTGCCGCAGGCGTTCGGCGCCATCGTCGACCCTGGCGTGCGCGATACGATGGCCCGGCTCGACTATCCGCACCTCGACGTCTTTTTCACGCCGGTGGATTTCGTGCGCAGCGCGCTGTTCGAGTTCGTCGGCTGGGTGGACAACGGCCAGCCCGCGAAGCTGGTGGCCCGGGAACTGGTCGAGCAACGCTTCCGAGAACGCTTTTCCCGCGGCAAGCTCGATCCCGAGCGCCTGCCGCTGCTGGTGCGCCTGAAGCACTTCGGCATCCGCCAGCTGCGCGCGCGCACGCTTCTCGGACGCGTCGTTGCCGCGGTGACGGGATTCGACCACATCAGCCTGCCCAAGGGACCCGACCGCATCCTCGCCATCGTCGAGCCGCTGGAAGCGGAGCTCGGTCGGGCGGTACGCCGCATCCTGCCCGACGTCGAGCGGCATCTCGCCCGGTGCGACGATCTCGATCTCCAGGCCGTGCTCGCCGACCCCGGGCTCACCGCGCGAGCCAGCGCGCTCCTGCCCATGCGCTGGATCGGAAACTAGGGCGCCGTCAGCCCGTGCGCAAGCGCTCGCGTACCAGCGCGATGTGGCTGCGCAGCGAATACAGCTCGTCGGCGTAGGACAGCGGCACCGCGATCGATTCGACCTTGTTGTCGAGCGCGTTGAGTTTTTCGACCAGCTCGGCGCGCGGCGCACGCCCCTTCACCAGCTCGCGCTCGAGCTGGCGCAGGTCGCGGTACCAGCGGAAGATGCGCGAGCGGATGCGGAACTCGTAGAGGGGCGGCACCACGCGCCCGAGCGGGATCAGCACCGCAATGATCGAGAACAGGGCCACCCACATGCGGTCGACCAGGTTGGCGAGCCAGAACGGCAGATAGCGCTGCAGCAGCGGCGGTCCATTGCGGTAGTAGCGGTCGGCCTCGCGCGCGAGCGGGAATTCGCTGCCCTGCGCAGAAGGAAACTGCCCCGGGCGCGAGATCCAGCCGCCCTTTCTGTGGATGCGGCTCGCGGCCTGCACGAACAGCTGGGCGAGGGCGGGATGCAGGTCCTCGCGCACCACCAGCGAGCAGGTCGCCGCCAGCATGTCCAGGTCGTGCGTCGGCACGTTGCGCGGGATGTCGACGACGCCGCGCGGCAACGTCACCGCGCTGAGGAAGTTGTAGCGCCGCGCATAGGCCTCGGGTTGCGCGAATTCGTACAGCCGGATGCCGGGCGTCTGCAGCAGCATCTGCACCAGCCCCGATTCGGGCGCCGAGACCAGCGCCGCCACGTCGATCCCGCCGCCCAGCAGCGCAACCACCGCGTCGGTGAGGTCGAGATTGCTGCGCACGATGTCGTCGCGGTTCATGAGGTTGGCTTCCATCAGCCGGCCCATGACCCCGGGAATGCCGCTGCCGCGCGCGCCGGTGTTGACGCGCAGGCCCTTCAGTTGCGCGATCTCGCTGATGACGGCTTCCTTGTTGAGCTTCTTCGCCGCCTCGGTGCGGTAGAACAGCCACACCGGCTCGTAGAACATGCTGCCCAGAGACAGCAGCGGCATCTTGTCGGCTTCCTCCTCCTGCTCCGGCGTCGGTTGCGCCGGGCTCGCGCCGCCCTGCACGAACGCGATCTGCACGTCGCTTTTCGGGTCGCGCAGCAGGCGCAGGTTCTCGCGCGAGCCGGCCGAGGGCCGCAGCACCACCTCGATGCCGTGGCGCCTGAGCTCTTCCTGGTAGCGCTTGCCGAAGGATTCGTAGGCGCCCTGTCCCGAGCCGGTGGCGAGCACCACGCGCTTGGGCGGCGCGGGTTTCAAAAAGTAGTAGGCGGCCGCCAGCAGGGCCAGCGCGAGCAGGATGAAGGGCCCGGCAGTGACGAGTACTTCGCGCGCCGAGAGCAGGGTGTCGCGGATGACGCGGGGCATGGCGTCAGTGTAGCCTTGGGCAATAGGGGATGGAATGCGCGATGAAATTCATTGTTCCCGAAAGCGAAATCGAACTGACCGCGGTGCGCTCGGCCGGCGCAGGCGGGCAGAACGTGAACAAAGTCTCGAGCGCGGTGCACCTGCGCTTCGACGTTGCCGCTTCCTCGCTGCCGGACTGGCTGAAGGCGCGCCTGCTGCAGATGAAGGACCAGCGCCTGACGCGCGCGGGCGAGCTGGTGATCAAGGCCCAGCAGCACCGCAGCCAGGACATGAACCGCGCCGAGGCGCTCGCGCGCCTGCAGCAGGTGGTGGACAACGCATCGCATTTGCCGAAACCGCGCAGGGCGACGCGGCCGACGCGGGCGTCGAAGAGGAGGCGGCTGGAAGGGAAGATCCGGCGCGGCCGCATCAAGGCGCTGCGCGGGAAGGTGGAAACCGAAAACTAGTAGCGTTTACCCGTACTGAACTCGGCCTTCATGCGCGCCACCTGGCGGCGCAGCAGTTCGAGTTCGGCGCGCGCCGCCTCGGCCTCGGCGGCCTGGTTGCCCGCATGCGCGGCGCGGTAGCGCTCGTTGGCCGCATTCCAGCGCGCCACCAGCGCCTCTTCCTGTTCCCGCCAGCTGATTCGCTTGTCCATAAATAAAAAGCCCGGTTGCCCGGGCTTTGCTGGTCAGCCGTCTTCGCCGGAGCGAGGGCCTGGGATCGTGATCCCCGCGGGAATGTCGTCGCGCGGCAGGCTGTGGTGCACGTCGCTCACAGGCTGCGGCGGGGTGGCGCCCTTTTTCGGACGGCCCGGGCGGTAGAACACCTGGAAGGGTTTGAGCGGCGGCACCACGGGCGGCCGCTCGAGATAGCGGCAATCGGATTCGGTCGGCATGCTGGCCGTCGCGCCCACGCGACGCCCGCCCACAAACACCGTGTAGCGCAGCATGTGCGCGGAGCCTGCGATGGGCTGGGCGATGATTTCGTATTTGCCGATCATGAAACGCCTGCGGGCCTGACGGCCGGGATGTTCGCGCACCGGTTCGCGTACTTGCTCGGTCACCTTGGTATTCCTTTGGTTTTCGTTGCCTTGGCCAGGCGGGTCGCGCTGGCGACGGCAGTTTTTGCCTTGCCGCCGAGAACTTCGTCACATAACGCGACCACCCCGGGTTCCTCAAGCCGCTCCGCATTGGCGCGCAGCTGCTTCACCTCCGGTTTGGTCAACGTTTGGATTCGGTCCAGCGTCCAGTCCATAGCTTCTTCCCGCACCCCTCTTTATACCACCGAAGCGTGGTGCAGGTCTATGTTTTTTCTGAATTATTTAAGATTCTGTCAAGCTCCGGATAGTGCCGGAATATCCCCCCGCGATTGAAGGGAATGCGGCGCGGGGACGCGAGGTAGCGCGCCAGGCGCGGGTGCCCGGCAACCCGCTGGTGCAGCGCCACGGTACCCGGGTAGCGCTTTTCCAGCCGCGCCATGGCCCGCGGAAAGGCATAGCGAAGGCCCGCAACCATCTGAAATAACGAGAGATCGGGGTAGGCGAGGCGTTTGCCGAGCAGCCATGGCCCACCTGAGGCCCGTAATACCCCTTCAAAATAGTCCAGATATTTGAGCAACCGGCTGGCGAGGAAATCGGCGCTGCGCCGCTTCGCCTCGCGCCGCTGCGCCTCGTAGTACAAACCCGATCCGATCGGGTGGTGCGTGTCGTGGACCTCGGCCAGCCAGTCGGCCATGGTGAGCTGCAGCTGGTGCGCCCAGAGCCGGCCCGCCTCGTCCTTCGGCGCGAGGCGCAGCCTCGGGCCGAGGTAGAGCAGGATGTTGGCGGTATGAGCGATGACCAGTTTACCTGCGGCGAGATAGGGGGGCGCGAACGGGGGGTGCTTTAATTTGGGATTCTTTGAATTGGCAGTACGCCAAACATCGACATAGTCCGCATCCGCATACTCCAACGCCAGGCGGATGAATTCGCCGCGCCCCTGGATTTCAGGCCAGTAGTAAAGCCGGTATTTCATCAGAACGGGTTGTAGGTCTTCTGCGGAGTGTAATGGACGTAGCCGATGCTCGCGCCTGCGCGCAGGCCGACGCCCAGGCGGATCGGCGCGAGCGTGATGCCGCCGCGCCGCTGGTAGTTGATGCCGGCGCCGCCGACGTAGTAGAAGCTGCCGTCCACTGCCGGGAAGCGCTGGAAGATCGCGCCCGAGGTCTTCATGTTGTAGACCAGCACGAAGACTTTCGAGGCGTTGGCGCCGAGATCGAAACCGATCGACGGCCCCGACCAGAACACGCGCCGGCCCTTGCGGTTTTTCAGTACCAGCGTGCCGTCGCCGTAGAGCAGGCCGACGGTGATCGCCCCGGCGGCTTCCTGGCCCTTGATGTAGCCGTTGGGGCGGCCGTTTTCCTGGAAGGCTTTTTCGATCACCTTGCCCAGGCCCTCGGCGCCCTTGCCGAAGAACACCTCGGCGTCGTGCAGCACGGTGTCCTGGTCGAAGGTATCGCCATCGGCGGGTTTCTTCGCCTCGTCCGCGGCGAGGGCGGGCGCGGTTGCGATTGCCGCTATGATCGCAAGGGCGAGTAGTTTCATAGCCGGATTGTGCACCTTCGACAGGAGCAAACGCGTGGCAATAGTCCCGCAACCGTTTCGTCTTGCCGTCCCGGAATCCTCCCTCGCTGACCTGCGCGAGCGGCTTGCGCGCACGCGCTGGCCGGACGAGCCCCCGCTTTCTCCCTGGGAGACCGGCACGAGCCTGGCCTACATGAAAGACCTGGTCGAGTACTGGCGCGCCGGATTCGACTGGCGCGCGGCCGAAGCGCGACTCAACGCGTTGCCGCAGTTCATGGCGCGCGTGAAGGGGATTGACCTGCACTTCATCCACGCGCCGGGCAAGCGCCCGGACGCGAAGCCGCTGCTGCTGTCGCACGGCTGGCCCGGATCGGTGTTCGAGTTCCTGCGCCTGATCCCGCTGCTGCAGGAGGATTTCACCGTGGTCGCGCCTTCGCTGCCGGGCTATGGACTTTCGTTCCAGCCCGGCCAGCCGCGCTTCGGCACCGAAGACATGGCCGAGGCTTTTGCCGAACTGATGACCGATGTGCTCGGCTACCCGCGCTACGGCTGCCAGGGCGGCGACTGGGGAGCCTCGATCAGCACGGTGCTCGGCTACCGCTACCCGGAGCGGGTGAGCGGGATCCATTTGAATTTGTTGATCGTTCGAAGGGATCCAAAACTCACTGAAGATAAAACCTACCTCAAGCAACTCAACCATTTCCTGAAGGAAGAAACAGGGTATCAAGCGATCCAGGGGACGAAGCCGCAGACGCTCGCCTACGGCCTGACCGATTCGCCGGCGGGACTGGCGGCGTGGATCGTGGAGAAGTTCAGAACCTGGAGCGATTGCGGCGGCAACCCTGAGAACGCCATCGCGCGCGACGACATGCTCGCCAACATTGCGCTGTACTGGTTCACCGGTGCGATCGGCGCGTCGTTCTGGCCGTACTACGCGCGCCTGCACTCGGGCTGGCCGATTCCGGAGGGCGGCACTATCGGCGTGCCGATGGGCTACGCCCAGTTCCCGAAGGAAATCCTCATTCCGCCGCGTGCGCTGGCGGAAAAGACCTACACCGACATCCGCCGCTGGACCGTGATGCCCAAGGGCGGCCATTTCGCCGCGCTCGAGCAGCCCGAGGCGCTGGCGCGCGACGTGCGCGCCTTCTTCGCTGCGCTAGGATAGGACCATGGCTTACGAATGCTTCGAGCTGAAGGTCGAGGGCGGCGTCGCACACCTGCAACTGTCGCGCCCGGAGCGGCGCAACGCGATGA
>Ga0315912_10003912_pt1 | contig 14433 bp, 10 predicted proteins | sample VfabasoilMG_FD_204469 | JGI IMG/M metagenome (GOLD analysis project Ga0315912, IMG submission 204469) | Garden soil microbial communities collected in Santa Monica, California, United States - V. faba soil | ecosystem: Environmental > Terrestrial > Soil > Garden | place: USA: California... | reverse complement strand
CTAGAGCCGCCCCGCCAGGAACGACAGTACGACCAGGACGGCGATCATGACGGCGAGCAGGATCTGACGCTTGCGCTCGTCGCGGCTCGCCGAGACGCTGACCGCGCCGCCGCTGTCCTGGCTGGAGCTCGATACGGGGCGACGCTCCTCGCTGGGCTCGGAGCTGGGCGTGAGACCGAGCTTGTGATCGTTGCTGCGCCGGGTGGCTTCACGAGTGCCGGTGAGCTCGCCGGGATCGCGCGGTGCGATGCTCGGTTGGGTGTCGTTGGAGCCCTTGACCGGCGCTGCCGGCAGCGGAGCCTGGGGCCGCGCGGCGGAGGGGGAGATCTCGCGCGCGATGTCCTCGGGCAGCTGGATGAGTCCGCTGACCGCCGTGGGTAGCTCCCAGCTATCCTCGGGATCTTCGTCCGGCTCGGGTTCTCGGCTGGCGACGGCCGTCTGCGCAGAGAAGCGGTTGGCGCTGCGCAGCGCCTGGATCTGGTCGCGCACCTTCGGATTCAGCCGCTCGTTGACCGCGCGTGCGATATCCGTGTGGGTGACGATCTTGCCCGATTTGGCGAGCCAATCTTCGAGCGCGAGGCGCATCTCCTCGGCGGTGGAGTAGCGGTCCTCACTCTTGCGCGAGAGCGCCTTGATCACGATGCGCTCGAGCTTCTCGGGATACGTCGGCACCAGCTCGCGCGGCGCCTTGAAATCCCCCTGCACGATCTTGGACATCACCGCATGCGTGCCGCGACCAAAGGGGCGCAGGCCGAGCGTCGTGACGTACAGTACGCAGCCCATGGCATAGACGTCGGAGCGATGGTCCACGCCCTTGCCGAGGATCTGTTCCGGCGAAATGTAGGCGAACTTGCCCTTGATCTCCCCCGTGCGCGTGCGCGAATGAATCTGATCGCGCGCCTTGGCGATGCCAAAGTCGGTGACCTTGACGTGCCCCTGGGAGGACAGGAGAATGTTCTGCGGAGAAATGTCGCGATGAACGATGTTCATCGCTTCCCCTTCGGGACCGGTGGCTTGGTGGGCCGCGTGCAGGCCGGCGCAAGCATCCGCGATCACGCGTGCAGCCAGCGCGTAGCTGAACGGCACGTATTGGGTACGCTGGCGGATCAGGCCCGCGATGCTGTCGCCCGGCACCCACTCCATGGCGATGAAGACGACTTCCTTGTGCTGGCCGAGCTCGAAGATCTCGCAAACGTTGGGGTGGTGGACAGCGGAGGCCGCGGCGGCCTCATCGATCAGCATGCGCCGGTACTCTTCGTCGGCCGCATACTCGGGGCGCACCACCTTGAGCGCAACCGTGCGGGAAAAGCCGCCGCTCTCGGGCTTGGCTGCCCAGATTTGGGCCATGCCGCCGCTCGCGACGAGCGACAGCAGCCGGTAGCGCCCGACCATTTTTCCGGCGGCCAACATCGGACTGACGCCGCCGTCGGTCTCTTCCGGAATATGGCCGGGAGCTCCGGTCATTCTAGAGCCCTCTCCTGGCGCATCCATGATTGGCCCATGCTCCCGCCCGATCAGTAGTCGACGATCTCACCAAGGCGCTTACCAAATTCTAGCAACCGGCGGCGCCAAGCGGCGACCCGAATTGTCATCTCGAGTAAGAGCGACGAGATGGGTGCTTTCATTTAGCCCGTACACAATTGATCTGCCCCGCGCCGACACGAGAGTTGGTGGACAAGGGTGGGTGGCGGGTGGGCATGTGGGTGACGCTGCGCGGAGAGCAGCCAGCGCCGTACGAGCCGAGTCGCCGCTGGTGCCCTGGCTGGGGAACGGCTGCGTGCACGAGCTCGTCCACCCCACACCTGCCCCGGAGCCTCGTGTGTGCGTGCGCAGGGTAGAGTGTTGCATCATTGTCTCAGTGGTATGCGCTGGCCCACTCATTGTCGGGCCCAAGGTGGATCGCAGGGGTCCCGTGCGATACACTTCTCGAGTAGCCCGTGTCTTCTTCATCCATTAGAGCAGCTGCGCGCGGGGGTCCCCGTCCCGGGGACACCTTGGGTCGCTATCAACTTCTCGCTGCCGTCGGCGAAGGAGGCATGGGCAGAGTCTGGGCGGCGCGCCAGGTGGGCTCGCCGTTGCAGCGCCTGGTCGCGGTGAAGACTGCCATCAGCGGGCAAAGCCAGACGCCGGAATTTCAGCGCCTGTTCATGGATGAGGCGCGCATCGCGTCCTTGATCCATCACCCGCACGTGTGCGGCGTGTACGAGCTGGGCGAGGAAAAAGGCACGCTCTATCTGGTCATGGAGTGGTGCGACGGCGGCTCGTTGCGGCAGGTCATGGATCTGTTGCCGAACGGTCGCATGGACCTGCAGGTGGCGGCGCGCATCGTGGCCAACGTGGCTGCTGGTTTGCACGCTGCGCACGAGCTGGAGGAAAGCGACGGGACCAAGCTGCGCGTCGTGCATCGCGACGTCTCGCCGCAGAACATCCTCATTTCCAAGAATGGCCACGTCAAAGTCGCGGACTTTGGTGTCGCCAAGGCCCAGGGGCAGCTGCATCGTCCGACCGAAACCGGCGAGATGAAGGGCAAGCTGGCGTACATGGCGCCGGAGCAGGTCACCGCCAAGGACATCGATCACCGGGCGGACATCTTCGCGCTCGGCTGCGTGCTGTACGAAGTCTCCGTGGGCAAGCGCCCCTTCCAGGGGGAGGGCGCCCTCTCCACGCTGTATCAGCTGCTCGAACAGAAAGTGGCTGCGCCCACCGAGATCGTGGAGGGCTTTCCGCCGGCGCTCTCGGCGATCGTGCTGCGAGCCCTGGAGAAGGACGCGGCGGATCGCTATCAGACCGCAGAGGAGCTGCGCGTAGCGCTCGAGGGTTGGCTTGCCGCCTCGGGCTCGAACGTGAGCGAGCGCGAGATCGCGGTGGTCGTGAAGGCCACGCTGGGCAGTGAGATCGAAGACAAGGCGAAGAAGATCAACGAGGCCTCCGCCCGGCTCAAGGATCTGCCTGCGGGCGAGCTGGCCGCAGAGGACGACAGACATTCCCAGCCCGCGGCGCCAGAAGGCACGAGCACGCGGCGGCGCGAGGGCGCCATCACCGAAGATCGCGGTGTCGCCACCGGCAACATTCGGGAGAAGAGCTCCTGGTGGCTACCGGTCGGAGCGGGGTTGGCGGTGCTCGGTGTCGTCGTGGTGCTGGCCAAGGGCAGCCTGGGGCTGGCGCAACAGCCGCCCGCGCCGCTGGCCAATACCTTGACCGTGGCACAGCCGAGCGTCACGCCGCCCAGCGTTCCGAGTCCGCCAGCGCCGCGCGAGCCCGCGCCCGAGCCGGCAGCACCCGCCGAGGTTCGAGCCGTCAAGATCACGGTGCGGACGATCCCGTCCGGTGCCACCATTCGCATCGACGACGGCAAGGCCCTGTCGGCACCCTACAGTGTGGAGCTCGCACCGAGCTCGGAGCTACGACAGATCACCGCCAGCGCGCCCAACTATCAGAGCGTGACTCGCCAGGTGTCGTTCGATCAGACGCGCGAGATCGTGCTCGAACTGGACCGGCTGCAGCAGCGCCAGGTGCGCCGGCACAAGCCCGGGGCGGACCCATCCCCGGCCGCGTCCGAGCCCGAGGTGGTACCGGCTCCGCCGCCCAAGCCGCGCGAGACGACAGGGACGGGTAAGCGCCCGCGGGCGCTCGACGAGGACAACCCGTTCGCTGGGTAAGCGGAACGGTACAAGCTGAGGGCACGGCCAGGGGGCTGCTGCGAGGACGGAGCATTGATGCAAGCTAAGCGACCGAGAGTGCTGGTACCGGGGCTACTGTGCCTGTGCGGAGCTTGGCTCGCGCCCACGCTGGCGTCGGCCGAGGTCAAGGCCGCTGCGGCGCCGCCCGCAAACTCTGGGTCTGCCGCGGCCAAGCCGGCGGCACCCCCGCCTGCGACCGCCGCGGCCAAGCCGGCGGCACCCCCGCCCGCCAGCGCTGCGTCCGCGGCGGCCAAACCGGTTGCGGCGCCGCCCGCGACCGCTGCGACCGCCGCGGCCAAGCCCGGAGATGCTGCTGCGAAGGCTCCCGCGGCCAAACCTGCCGAGGCGGCGCCGAAAGCCGAGCTCGTGGACAGTGCCGCGGCACTGGCGCCCAGCCCGGACCAGAGTTCGAGCGCCGCTGCGCCGAGCGCCGCGGTGGTGACCGAGGCCAAGCAGCGCTTCGATCGCGGTCTCGAGTTGTATTCCGAGGGGGAGTACCCGCTGGCCCTGATCGAGTTCACGCGCGCCTACGAGCTCGTGCCCAACTACCGCGTGCTCTACAACATTGCGCAGGTCGGGATTCAGCTCGGCCAGTATGCCAATGCGCGTCGCGCGCTGGAAGAGTACGTGCAAAAGGGTGGGGACACCCTGTCCGCGGAGCGTCGTGCCGGCGTGACCCGCGATCTCGAGATGCTCGAGCGCCGCACTGCTTTTCTCGAGGTCAAGGTGAACGTCGTGGGCGCCGAGGTGCTCGTGGACGACGTGGTCGTGGGCAAGTCTCCGCTCAGCCCGTCGCTGCTCGTGGACGCCGGTGTGCACCGCATCTCGGTGCGGCACTCGGGGTATCAGCAGCGCGTGAGCCGCGTCACGCTCGCCGGTGGCGATCGACAGGCGCTGGCGCTCACGCTCGACAAGCAGCCGGAGAACAAATCGACGATCGTGGTGCGCGAGCAAGCGGCCCCCAAACAGGACTACAAGACGCTGATGATCGCGGGCTGGGTCACCACCGGTGCCCTGGCTGCCGGCGCGATCGTCACCGGCATCATGGGCGCGGGTGAGGCCGACGAGCTGGAGCAGCTCAAGGCCGCCGACCCCGCCGACTACGACAACCTCGGCGCTCGGCTCGACAAGACCAAGTCGAACGCGAGCGCGCTGTTCCTGGCCTCCGACGTGTTCTCGGCCGGCGCGGTGGTGGTCGGTGGCTTGAGCCTCTGGATCACCGTGGCTCCGCCGGGCAGCTCGGCGCCGCCCAGCTCGGAGAAGCCGGTCCCACCCTCGACGGCGCGACCCATGCAAGTGGGCTTTGAGGCGAACCAGTTCAAGCTGCGCGGCAGCTTCTAGCAGCGTCTTGCCCCTCGTAGCTCCGCCGGGTGCACCAGCCGTGCCCCACCGGTAGCCCTCGACGATCAGCTCCAGCGCGCGACGTGCCAGTTCTTCTTGCCGCGCCGGAGCAGCGACACCGTGCCGTGCAGGAGGTCTTGCTCGGTCACGCGGTGGTCCACGCCCACGCGGCCCCCGTTCAGGCTGATGGCGCCGCTCTCCAGCATCTGGCGGCCTTCCCGCTTGCTGCTCACGAGCTTGGTCGCCACCAGGAGCTCCAGAATCTCCAGGCCTGCGCCGGCGAGCGATTGCTTGGCATGCTGGCTGGCGGGAGCATCCTCGAAGACCTGCTCCAGTGTCGCTGCGTCCAGGCCCGCGACGTCCCCCGAGAACAGGGCTTCGGACGCGCGCTTGGCCTGCTCGCGCGCCGCTGCGCCGTGGATGAGCGCGGTGACTTGATCGGCGAGCGCACGCTGCGCGACCCGCCGCTCGGGGGCGGCAAAGTGCTCCGCCTCCAGCGCTTCGATCTCGGGCCGCGGCAAGAAGGTGAAGGTCTTGAGTAGCTTCATGACCTCGCTGTCGCCCGCGTTGAGCCAGAACTGATAAAACGCGTACGGCGAGGTGCGGTCGGTGGTGAGCCAGACGGCGCCGGACTCCGTCTTGCCGAATTTGCTGCCGTCGGCCTTGGTGAGCAGCGGCACGGTCAAACCGAACGCCTCCTGGGAGCGCTTCTTGCGGATCAATTCCACGCCCGCGACGATGTTGCCCCACTGATCGGAGCCGCCCACCTGCACGGTCACGCCGTGCTCGTCGAACAGGTGCAAGAAGTCGTAGGCCTGCAAGAGCATGTAGCTGAACTCGGTGTAGCTGATGCCCTGCTCGCGGCTGTTGAGCCGCTCTCGCACCGAATCCTTCTGGATCATCATGTTGACGGAGAAGTGCTTGCCCACCTCGCGCAGCATGTCGAGGTACGAGACGGGGCCGAGCCAGCTCAGGTTGTCGAGCAAGATCGCCCCCGTCTCGCCCTCGAAGCTGAGCAGGCTCTCCATCACGCCCTTCTGGCGCGCGACGTTGAAGGCGATCTGTTCCTTCGACAGCACCGGTCGCTCGCTCTCTTTGCCCGACGGATCGCCGATCATGCCGGTGCCGCCGCCCATCACCACGACCGGGCGATGACCGGCGAGTTGAAAGCGACGCAGCAGCAAGATCTGCAACAGGTTGCCGATCGTGAGCGAGTCCCGCGACGGGTCGAAGCCCGCGTAGACGACGCGGCCGGGCGTGCCGAGATGGATCCCCAACTCCTCGCCCTCCGCGTCGGACGTGGACTGATGGAACAAACCCCGAAACCGTAGATCAAGGAGCAGCTGACTCATCTCGGAACGGAAGCTACCCGAGATGGCACATGCTTGTTAAGGGGGAGTGTAAGCCGGTGTCCTACCAATAATAGCGAGCCAAACCCCTGACTCCGTTGTCATACTCCAGCGGTGAGTATGCGACCTGCCCTGCTACCGCCGTGCTTCGCCCTTGCCCTTGCCTCCGCCTGGGGCTGCAGCTCGGGGCTCGATGCCCCGGAAGGGGGTCCGGAGCAAGAGGCGCCGGAGCTCGGCCAGGCCCGGCAGGCCATCATCGGCGGAGCGCTGGACGAGGACACCTCGGGCGTGGTCGGCCTGGCGCTGGACCTCGGGCGCCGGGGGGCCGCCGGCCATTGCAGCGGCACGCTGATCGCCCCGAACCTGGTGCTGACCGCGCGTCACTGCGTGGCCTTTACGGACGACGAGGACGCGCAGGGCGTCGTGCAGTGCGACACCGCCCGCTTCGACGAGGCGTTCCGTCCCGACCTGATCCTGGCCTCCCCGTTAGCGGTGCGACCCGCTGACCCGAACGACCCGAGCTACGTGCGCGGCCGCGAGATTCGCACCCTCGGCGATGCCGACGTGTGCGGCTTCGACATTGCGCTGATCGTGCTGGACGGCAGCATCGATGGCGCGATCCAGCCCATCGCGCCGCGCCTGGAAAAGGCGCCGCTCGAGCGCGAGAAGTTCTCCACCGTGGGCTACGGGCTCACGGACCCCGAAGATCCCGGCTCGGACGGCACGCGCCAGCGCGCCGACGGCAGCGTCGTGCGCTGCAGTCGCGAGGACTGTGTGGCGCTCTCCGATGGTGCGATCCGCAGCTCGGAGTGGGCCAGCGTGGACGCGCCGATCTGTTCGGGGGACTCGGGCGGCCCCGCCATCGACGAACAGGGGCGCGTGTTTGGCGTGGCGTCCCGCGGCGACCTGGACTGTGAGATCGCCGTGTACGGCGACGTGTCGAGCTGGGCGCCGTTCATCGTCGACACCGCGATCGACGCCGCCGTGCTCGGCGGCTACGCGGCGCCCGACTGGGCCGACCCGAACCTCTTGCCCGCGCCCGAGCCGGAGACGAGCTCGGCGCTGAGCATCCGCGAGTCCACCAGCGGCTGCAGTTTGGCGCTTGCCCCCTGGGATCCGCGCTACCGGTACTTTGCCTGGGTGTCCCTCATGATACCCTGCCTGGCATGGATCCAGCGGCGCCGCTCGCCCCGCCCCTGAGCGCTTCGGGCCGCCCCGTGATCGGGGTCACGCCCAGCCTGGATGCGGGCCGGCGCCTGCGCCCGGGCTCGGACTACTGGTATCTGAACCGCAACTACACGCGGGCTTTGGCTCGCGCCGGCGCCGCGCCGCTCGTGTTGTGCCCGGACACGCCGATCGAGGTGTGCCTGGCGCAGTGTGAAGGCATCGTGCTCTCGGGCGGCGGCGACCTGCCGGAGAGCCTTGCGAGCAGCCCGGGAGAGCACTGGCGAGCAGCCGTGCCGGGCGAGGCAGAGTCCCAGGAGCGCATCGCCTGGGAGCGCGAGCTCTTGCAGGCCTTTGCCGAACGCGGGCGCGCGGTGCTGGGCGTGTGCTTCGGCATGCAGCTCATGAATCTGCATTTCGGCGGCACGCTGCAGATCGATCTGTCGCAGCGGCCCGTGCGCGGCCTGGATCACGGCGGCGGTGGCGTCTCGCGACCGCACGCGCTGCGCCTGGCGCCGGGCTCCGGGTTCTTTGCCGGCTGGAGCCCACCGCCCGCGGTCAGCTCGCTGCATCGGCAGGCGGTCGCGCAGGTCGCGCCGGGGTTCAGCGCGGCCGCCTGGGCAGAAGACGGCGTGGTCGAGGCCATCGAACGGGGGCCGCTCGTGGGTGTGGAATGGCACCCGGAGAGCGACGAAAGTGGCAGCTTCGTCTACAGCCGTTGGGTCGCGCAGATACTGAAGCAACGCTGACGGCTGTGGCTGCGGTCGCTCCGAACCCGAACAGATCCCGCGCGAGGCGTACCGCGGCGCACATTCCCACAAGGATTTTCGGCGTGGGGTTTAAGCCTTTCGGTAGCTGGTCGCTCTAACGGGGGAGGGTGACCTCGTGTCGCGCGGGGTCCCGCGACACTGATGCGGGAGATAACTAGCGTGCAAAGCTTGTCGAGAAAAGTCCTGGGATGCTTAGGGGTAGCCATGCTGGTGATGGCGTGTGGTGACGATGACACCACCGTCGGCAACGGCGGAAGCTCGGGTTCGGGCGGCAGCGCGGGCAGCGGCGGCAGCGGTGGCGGCGGGGGCAGCGCAGGTAGCGCGGGCTCGGCTGGCAACGCCGGCAGCGCGGGCTCGGCGGGCTCCGCGGGCACGGGCGGCGCGGGCGGCTCTGGCGGTTCCGGCGGCAGCGCGGGCAGCGGTGAGGTCCCCGATGGCGGCGTGGACGGCGGCGACGCCGGGCCCGACCTGGCAGCGCTGCAAGCTCAGCTGGAAGCGACCTGTGCGGACAAGTGTGCCAAGCAAGCCGCGTTCGCGGGCGCGGGGCCGGACGCCGGCACCGACGGCGGCGCGGATGCGGGCGGCAACGGTTGCAATGCCTTCGATGCAGACGCGTGTGCGACGAGGTGCAGCACCTCCGCCACCACTGGCGGTGAGTTCCCGTTCCCCGTGTGCGCCCAGTGGATTGCGTTGAACGCATGCTTCGCGTCGACGAACGTCTGGGAGTGCACGTCCGGTTCGCCTGCGGCCCCCACTGGCACCTGCAACGCTGAGAACCAGCAGCTCGGCGCCTGCTTCCCGCCCCCGCCGTAAAGCCGGAGTGAGAAGCGACGCCTCCGGTGGTGGTGCGCAAACGCGCGCCACCCCCTGACAGCGCCCTCCCAGAATATCGCGCCACGTTGCAGACGTGCCGGCGCGTGATAATTTAACTGATGCAACACTGCTTCTGACACCTGGCTCGCATCCGTGCAGGCCAGGTGTTTTGACGTCAGCGCTGCGCGTAGACACCCTCACGCCGAGGTGTCGCGCTTTTTTCAGCTTCATCTCTTAGGTTGGCGAGCCCTGCGGCGTTCCTGATCCGTAGGGGGATCACTCGCCGGTACACATGCAGCATCGAGTTTTGGAACAGTTGCTTCGGGAGGTACGTCCAGGTCGCCGCGGTCAGCGGGGCCGGCGGGGGCTGGTCTTCGCCGTCGGCGTGCTCGGCACGTTGGGGGCCGGCTGCTCGCTCCTGTACGATCTGTCGACCGAGCAGTGCAGCTCGGACGCGGACTGCGACATCTTCGGCGCCGGCTATACCTGCAACGCGGCGCAGGTCTGCGCGGCACCCCAGGTCGGCGTTGACCAGGGCGGCAGCGGGGGCGACGGCGGCAGTGCCGGCTCCACCTCGGGCTCGAGCGGTGACTCTGGCTCCGCCGGCACGTCGGGAACGTCGGGGGCCTCCGGCACGGCCGGCACGGCCAGCGTCGAGTGCACCACCAATTCCGAGTGCATCGAGGACAACGGTGGCCGACCGTTCGTGTGCCGCAACAACACCTGCCTCGATCTGACGTCCGATGATTGCCCCTTCGTGATCGCGGGCGCCAACGGCAGCCTCGACAACCTGCTGTCCCCCAACCCGATGATCATCGGCGCGTATACGTTCATCCCCGACGATGGGGCAGTGACCGCCTCCCCGCCCACCGCCAATTACCAGATGGCGCTGGACGAGTTTACCACCAATGCTCCGGGTGGCGGCTTCGACAACGGGCAGCGCAAGCTCGTCATGGTGGCCTGCAAGGGCAATACCTCCAGCTTCACCGCCAGCATCGATCACCTGATCGACGTGGTCCAGGTCCCGGCCGTGATTGCACCCATTCCGGCGTCGGATCTGGTCGCGATGTTCGAGGCCAAGAAAACGAGTGGGGTCTTCTTCATGAGCCCCTTCGACGCTGACAGCTCGCTGACCACGCTCGACGATGACACGCTGGTGTGGAACATCCTGGGCAGCGGCGCCAAGCTGGCGCCCTCCTATGTGCCATTGCTACAGCGCACGGAAGACTACCTGCGAACAACACTGCCGGCGCCGGTGCCTACGAACATCAAGGTAGCGCTGCTCGACGATGAAACCCGATTTCAGAAGGATATCTCGAGCGAATTGATCGGGGTAACGACCCCCCTGGCATTCAACAGCCGCGCCTTCAACTTGAACAGGGATACGGATGACTGCGGCGCCGGTTCGGAACCGTGCTTCCTCCAGCTCGAGATCCCGTCCACTCCGGACGCGAACAACACCCAGCGGTACGCCGACGCCGTTCAGGCGCTCCTCGACTTCGAGCCCAACGTCATCATCAGCATCACTAGCGTGGCCTTCGTCACCGAGGTCATGGACACGGTCGAGCTCAACTGGGTGGATCCGGCGCCGCGCCCTTTCTATCTCATGGGCCCTTACATTGGCGGCCGGCCCGAACTGAGTGACGTGGTGGTGGACGACAACGCCAACTGCGGGTCGAGCGCCTGCATCGGCGAGCGAGTGCTCGGCATCAACTTCGAGTCCGCGCGGGATCCAACGGTGGTCGACTACTACCGCAATGCCTTCGATACCAAGTTTAGCGGCGTGTACGACAACTTCTACGAGAACTTCTACGACGCTGCCTGGTACACGATCTATGCGCTGGCCGCGGCCGGCGACGTGCCGGAACTGACCGGAGCGGACGTGGCGAATGGCATGCGCAAGATCATTCAAACCCAGTCCAGCCCCACCCGTCATTTTCAGCTAGGTCTGAGCGACGTGAGCGAAGTCTTCTATGCGCTCAGGAACACCACCGGCATTCAGCTCGATGGCACCATGGGCACGCCTGATTTCAATCTGATCACCGGTGCCCGCGACACGTTGGGCAGCGCGTTCTGCGTCGGTGCTACCGGTGACTTCATGTTTGATGTCCTGCGCTACGACGCCACCGGTCCGGCGATGACCGGGAATATCACGTCCACATGCGTACCCGCGGGCTTCTAAGACTGCTCGGCCCTACCAGCCTGAGCCTGTGCACCAGCCTGGGTTGCGGCACGGGCACGCCGGAGTCCGAGCTCGGCCAGGCGCGCCAGGCGGTCGTCGGCGGTTCGTCCACCACGGAGGACGAGGCGCAGAACGTGGTGCGCGTGTTCGGCTCGCCACCCTCGGGAACGATCGAGGTGACGCGCAACTGCTCCGGGACGCTGCTGGCACCGAACCTCGTGCTCACGGCGCTGCACTGTGTTGCCCCGATCGAGGGCGACGGCGACTTCGGCTGCACCAGCGACGGCGCGCTCGCCACACCTCCTGCCGGCACCCTGGGTAGCCCCGTCACGGCCGAACACATCGCCGTTGCGCTCGGTGCCGAGTTTACGCGCGTGCCGAGCGCGCGAGCCGCCCAGATCCTGAGCACGCGCTCCACGCAGATCTGCCAGAACGATCTGGCGTTCCTGGTGCTCGATCAAGCGCTGGACGCGCCGCTGGCCCCGGTGCGGATCGATAGCCGCCCGGAGATGAGCGAAGCGGTCAGCGTGGCCGGCTACGGCCTGACCGCGGATACGCCGCCGCCCGACGAAATCACTCAACGCCGCTCGCGCAGTGGGCTGCGCGTGCTGGCAGTGGAACAAGACGGGCGCGAGAAAGCACGCCCGCGCACCTTCGCCCTGGGCGAATCGGTCTGCCAGGGGGACAGCGGTGGCCCTGCGTTCTCCGAGCAGGGCGCGGTGCTGGGCGTGTATTCCACCAACGCGGCCGGCTGCGTGGGCCTCTCGGCGCGCAACTATTTCACGATGCTCTCGGAGTTCCGCTCGCTGGTCCTGGATGCCTACGAGGCCGCGGGCGCCGACCCCTGGCTCGAAGGTACGCCCTATCCCGGCTGGACTCCGCCGGCACCGCCGGATGCCGCGCCCCCCGAGGAGACCCTCGATGCGGGCCCGCTCGCGCCCTACGACGGACCGGTCGACGTGCCACCGCCAGAGCCCGTGAGCCGCCGCGTCGACTCCGGCTTCTGCAGCACCAGCCCCGCGCTCCCGGCAGGCCGCGGCGCCGCGGTCGTGCTCGGAGCCGTGCTCGCCGGCCTCGGCGCGCGCCGCCGCCGGGCTCCACAAAAGAGCTGAGCAACGAGCTCAGGTACTCGGTGCCGTGCGCGTCAACTCGCGCGCCGTCCGAACGCCGTGCGCGCTTGCAAGGCGTGGATGCGCTTGGATGCCTGGGCTTTGTTCAGCCGGCTGCCGAGAACGACACGGCGCACGTGCTTGCCGCCGCGTGCGCCGTGCAGAGGCGACGAGTGCGAGGGCTCAGCTGGGCCGGGCTCACGCCGAGCGTCGTCCAACGTCGCCTCGGGGCTCCGGACGCCCGCAGGCTCGCCGGCAAAACCCTGATCCTGCTGTCGCGCTGCGTGCGCCTCAGTCACGCCCGAGCGCTGCGAAGCGCCGCAACCACGCAAGAACGCCACTGTGCCGAGCGACGCACGAGTGCTCGCGAGCGGCGACTCGCAGGCTGCGAACATTCCCGGTCCAGTACCGTCGTGACACGTTCTGTGCAGCGCAGCAGCCGGCCCACGACGTGGGCCGGAGCTGCGAGCAACATTTCGTGCTGCCTGGGCATGAATTGTCGATCGAGTTGCACTCGGGTTCCCATTAGGTCGCTCGCGGAAGCCGAAAATCCCAGCTGCGAACGCCGGCTGACCACCCTGGTGGTCGCGGAGATTTTTTGCGAGCTGGCACCGCACGTGCAGTGGCTGGTCGACGCCAGCAGCAGCCGATCCGCGACAAGCGGCCCAGCTGAGGAGGCTCGAAGCAGGAGTCCATCACTGCTCGGCACTTAAAAGCACGAAAGGCTTTGTCGAATGAAATCAGGTTTATCTTTTCAGTCCCATTCCGCCGCATCGCCCGCGCAGGGCCGCCGCTCGAGGCGTTCGCTGGCGCTGACCAGCGCTATCTTCTGCGGCCTCACGCTCGCAGCGGCGTGCTCCGATGACGACAGTGATCCCCTCTCCAACAACGGCGGCAGCAGCGGTACCGGCGGCACGGCGGGGGCGGGCGGTTCGGCAGGCACGGGCGGTTCGGCGGGCACGGCCGGAAGTGCGGGCACGGGTGGTTCAGCCGGGACTGCCGGATCGGGTGGCCAGAGCACTCCGGACGGCACGGTCACGGTGCTCAACGCGGACGCCGCGGCACTCAATGGCCCCACCACGGCGGCCATCCGCGACACCAATCTGTGGGTCGTCAACGGCCAGCTGTCGACGCTCGGCGGAACGCCCGCGCTGCCCTTCAACGTCGTCTCCGTTCCGCTCGCAGGCGGCGCGGTGGGCGCCACGACCATCACGCTGCCCGGTGCGACCTTCTTTCCCGAGGGGATCGCTGCGGCGGCGGACGGCACACTCTACGTGGGGAGCGTCTCGCTCGGTAGCATCGTGCGCATTGCCGCTGGTTCCACGACACCGGACGCCGACGAGTTTGTCGAGGTCGGTGTCGCCGAGCGCGGCGTGATCGGCCTCACGGTGGATGAGGCCCGCGGCCTGCTCTGGTTCTGCGATTCGAATCCCACCGGCTCGGCACCGGGCGGCGATCTGGTCGGGGTCGGCCTCGACACGGGGCTGGAAGAGATCCGCCATGCTCTGCCGGACCGAGGCGCGGCCCCGGATGCTGATGCGGGCGCGGACTCAGGCGACGCTGGCGACGCCGCCGTTGCAGCGGGTGCGCCCACGTTCTGCAACGACGTGATCGTGGATGGCACGGGCAACGTGTTTGCCACGGACTCGAGCGGCCGCGTCTTCCGCGTCCCGGCGGCCAGTGCCACCGTGGCGAATAGCGCAACGGTGTGGCTGGATGATCCGGCGATCACCGTGGTCGGCGGCTTCGGCGCCAACGGCATCGATATCGTGGGTACCCACATCATCATCGCGTCCAACGGTCGCCTGGTGGCCGTCGATGCGAATAGCAACACGCCCACCAGCAGCCTGCGCATCCTCAATCTCACCGAGGCTGGCGCCGCGGTGACCCTGTGTGGCCCGGACGGGCTGCAAGCCGTGCCCAACAGCAACGACATCGTGGTCGTGGAGAACGGCTCGTGCACGGCCGCGCGCGAGCGCGTCGTGAAGGTGACCCTGGATCTCGACTGAGCACGCGGCGCGAGGC
>Ga0315912_10003911_pt1 | contig 14438 bp, 6 predicted proteins | sample VfabasoilMG_FD_204469 | JGI IMG/M metagenome (GOLD analysis project Ga0315912, IMG submission 204469) | Garden soil microbial communities collected in Santa Monica, California, United States - V. faba soil | ecosystem: Environmental > Terrestrial > Soil > Garden | place: USA: California... | reverse complement strand
GGCCGCCAGGCGCTCCTGCGCCGCAGCGAACTGGGCCGAAACGCGGAACGGCCGCCAGGCGCTCCTGCGCCGCAGCGGCCGACCGCCCTCCGGGCAACGAACTGGGTCCGCGCTACCCGCCGAGCTCGTCAAGGAACGTCTGCGCATCCGCGAAATTCGGATCCTCGCGCAGCGCCTTCTTCGCCCACAGCTCCGCCTTCGCCCTATTCCCTCTCGCGTGCTCGATCTTCGCCTCCCACAACAGCGCCATCGGCCTCGTCACGGGCGCCGGATTATCCATGAGCGTGATCGCGCGCAGCGGCTTCAGCGCTAGCTCGTAATCGCCCATCTCCGTCGCCAGCTGCGCCAGCTCCGCCGCCACTTCCGCATTCTTGCGGTCGACGTCGAAGGCCTTCTTCAGCCAGTTGAGCTGCCCATCCTTGTCGCCCTGCATCGCACACACGCGACCCATGCGCTGCTGCATCGTCGCCAGCTCGGGCGTCCTCTTCTTCTGCGCGGCAATACCCGCTTCGAGCGTCCGTCCTGCATCGTCCAGCTGTCCGCTGGTGATGAGCACGTCGACGTTCAGCATGAGCGCGCCGTGATCCTCCGGCTGCAGCTCGAGTGCACGCTGCGCAGGAACCTGCGCCGCGACCGCATCTTCGAGGTTGTACAGCAGCAGCTCGGCGGCACGCTTGTAGTTCGCGTAGCGCTGCGCCGGATCTTGTCCGTGATCTGCATCGGCCGTGAGGATGCCCGCGAGCTGACGGAATTCACCGGCAGCCTCGTACATCTCGCGCAGCTTGTTGCGAATCACTTCGATCGAAGGCTGCTGCTGGTGCACGACCTCGAGCACCGGCACTGCCTCGGCCGGGCGTCCGGCCTTGCTCGCCGCTTCCGCGGCCTTCAGCGCTGCGCTCACCTGCGCCTCGCCCTCGGTGATGTACGCGAGCCGCGTCGCCGCAGCCGCCACACCATCCCAGTGCTCGATCGAGGCATCGAGATCGCACAGCATCTCGAGCGGCTCTGCATCACGCGGGTCGCGCTCGATCCAGCCGACGAGGAATCCACGGCCGCGCTCGAAGTCACCGTGCTGCGTGAGCAGCTGGGCGAGCTTCAAGGTCGCGCTGCGCTCGGTCGGCATATCGCTATCCCGCTCCGCACGCTGACGCAGTCGCTCGAGGCCGTTGAGCAGGCTCTCGGCAACCTTCTCCTTGTCGAGCTCGTACGCGTCCGTCAGGTCCTGCACGGCCGATGCGTCATCGCCGAGGCGCTGACGGAACTCGGCACGCAGCATCAGGAGCGGCGTACGGCCGCCTCCTTCGAGGCCCGACAGCGCCTCGCCAACTGCACGCTGAGCGGCATCGAGCTCACCCGCCGCAGCGAGTGCAGCGGCGTGATCGGTGACGAGCTCGATGTTCTGCGGAGCGCGCTGGCGCGCCTTGCGCAGAACTTCCGCAGCCTTGAGCGGCTGGCCCAGCTGCTGCGAGTAGACGGCAGCGGCGTCGCGCAGGCGACCGACCGCAGCCGTGTCCTCCATGCGCTCGGCATCGGACGTCATCAAGCCAGCGAGCTCGGTCCACTGCTCGTTATCGCGGTACCACTTCTCGAGGCGATCGTGGATCGCCTGGTCATCGGGCGCCGACTTGTGCGCGAGCTCCAGCGTGCGCTGCACGCCCTTGGTGTCGCCCGCGGCTTCCCACATCGTCGCGAGCTTGCCGGCGAGCTCGGGAGCACGCTCTGGAGTCTCGACAGCGAGCAGACGCTCCATGAGGAGCGCGCCCTCGCGCGGGTTGTCGTGCGTGCCGAGCTGCGCGACGACGCGGCGGAGGATCTCGCGATCATCCGGCGCGACGATCAGCGCAGCGCGGTAGACGCGCACGGCGTCCGGGTTTCCGTTCTTCTCGAGCAGATCACCGAGGCGAATCGCGACATCGATCGTCGAGTCACGGTGACCTCGGCGTTGCGCGTCCTCGAAGCGCGACCACAGGAACTCGGCGATGCCATCGTCATCACCGAGCGCACGTAGCGTCGTTTCATAGAGCTCCGCAACCTCGAGGTTGTCCGGGTCGTCCTGTAGCGCGTCGCGCAGCACGTCGAGCGCGTCGTGCGGCCGCTTGAGGTTCTCGATCAGGAACTTCGAGTGCTCGATGCGAAGCGTGTTGCGCTCCGCCGCCGTCACGAGGTTCGGCAGCGTCGAGGACACGACGCTACCCAGGCGATCGCCGTCACCGAGCTCGCGATAGATCGTGAGCAGCGGCTGCCACACCGCACGATCCGACGGGCTCCGCTCGCGCAGGAACTCGTAGACCTCGGCGGCCAGATCGATCTTGCGGTGCGCGAGTGCACGCGTCGCGATGCGCATCGCGAGCTCGTCGACCTGCGCGGCCATGTCCGTGCCCGCGACGATCGGTGCGATCTCGTAGGTCAGGTCACGCGCCTGCGTGAGGTCGTTCGCGGCGAACCGGCGCTCGGCGAGAGCAAGCACGGCCCACGGGGCGCCGCCGACACCGTCAACGCTATCGCGTGCAGCCGAAACCGCACGGACGAGCAGCGCTTCCGCACGCTCCTCCTGTGCGAGCTCGACAGCGAGGTCGACGGCTTCGCGAATCTGCGCCGGCGACGAGCCCGGCAACGCAGCGCGCCTCTCGAGGAAGTCGAGCAGCAGCTCCTGGTCGCCGCCATGGCGAGCCACGCGCTCGTACATGGTCAGGATCTTCTCGTCATCGGGCGCAGCCGCGGCAGCCGTCTTGAGCAGCTTGCCGGCCTGGCTCCAGCGCGGCTCTGCCTGGAACGCGCGCTCGAGCAGCTCGACACCTTGCTTACGACGCGTGTCGCTGCCGATGAAGATCTCGGCGAGGCGATACAGCGCGTCGACCTGTTGCGGCGTCGGCTCTGCATCGGTACCGGCGAGCTCGAACATCTTGTCGAGCGTGCGCGCCTGTTCGGCGGTGTCGCCACGCGCCGCGGCCACGCGGGCCTGCGCGTAGAACGCTTCCGCGAGGCGCTCGCCGAGAATCTCGACGCGGCGGTACAGCGACGCCGCACCTTCGAGATCACCCGCGTCGTTCTCGAGCGATTCGCCGGCGCGCATCAGGATGTTCGCGATCAGCGGCGGATCGTCCTTGCGGCGCAGCCGGTCGACGAGCGTGACGACGTTCTCTACGTACTTCTTGACCGTATTCGTACGCTTCGCGAGCTCGCGCGCTTTGTCGTGCAGGTCGATGCGACCGGGCACGGCATTGACGGCCTTCATCAGAGCCTCGAGAGCAGCCTCGGGGCGGTTGAGTCCCTCGTGCGCTTCGGCAATATCGCCGAGCAGTGACGCCTGGCTCTTCGCCTCGGGGTTCGTCGCCAGGCGCTTCTCGAGCACCTGGATCAGTAGCTCACCCTCGTTGTGCGCGAGCAGTGAGCGCCGCATACGGCGAACGCCGGCATCGGACTGGATCGCGCTCTCGATCGCAGACTCGAGGAGCTCCTTTGCCTGATCGGCCTCGCCGCGCGACGCTGCCATCTTGTGGAGCTCGAACAGCACTTCGCTCGGCCCGACGGCCGTCTCGTCATCACCCGGCGGTGTGCGGCGCACGACGAGAAGCAACGCGCGGTAGGTGCGCTCGGCACGTTCGATCTGACCAGCCGCGCGCGCCATCTCGGCGAGCTCGCGCTGGATCGACGTGTTCGACGTATCCATCTTCGAGGCCGACTCCATCTCGGTCATCGCCTCTTCGGTCTTGCCCTCGGCCTGTGCGACGCGAGCCAGCTCGACGTGGAGTGCAGCGCGCTCCGGCGAGCGACGACGACCGAAGTCGGCGATCAGCTCGTTGAGCAGCGTGCGTGCCTCGGGCAGCTTGCCCGCGCTGCGCTGGCCAATCGCCAATGCGGTGCGCAGGTCCTTGTCGCTCGGATCGAGCTGCAGTGCCGTCTCGAGCGCAGGAATCGCGGCCGCCGGCGAACCGAGCTTGGTCACATAGAGTTGCACGGCTTCGCGAGCGAATTCACGGGCGAGCGGATCGCCCTGCAAGAGCGGCAGCGAACGCGTCAAGTGACGGGCGAGCGGCTCCCACAGATCCTGCTTGCGGTACAGGTCGGCGAGCATCACGCGCAGCTCCATTGCCGGCGTCTTGTCGTCGAGGTTCGTTTCGATAGCGGCGATTGCACGGTCGGTCTGGTTCGCCGACAGGTGCGCCTTCGCGAGCTGATGCACGACGACGAGCCGCTCGTTCGGCGGCACCGTGCCGAGGAGGCTCTCGAGCCACGGTACGGCCTGCGCCGACTGACCGCGCTCGAGGTTCAGCCGCGCTAGGGCGCGGAGCGAGTCGCTCGTCGGCTGCAACGCGACGACGCGGCGGTGACCGGCGATCGCGCGCTCCACTTCCTTTGTATCGTTCTCGGCGACGCCCGCATAGCGCGCCCACAGTTTGGCGGCGCGCGGCGTCTCGCCGGCGGTCTCGAGGCGGTTTGCCTGATTCTCGAGCAGGTCGGCGAGCTGGCGGTGTTGCGCCTTGCTCGACAAGAGCTGCGCGATCGCCTCGATCGACGCCTCGTGACCGGGACGGTCTTCGAGGTTCGCGCGCAGTGCATCGAGACGACCACCGCGTTCCTCGACGATGCCGACGAGCTTGGCGAGCTCGAGGCGAAGGTCGAGCTTCTTCTCGGGGTCGGCCTCGAGGCCGAGCTGGATCTGGCGCAGCGTCAAGAGCTCGGGGACGCGGTCCTCGACACCGAGCAGGTGCGCGAGGCGCTCGAGCACCTCGAGGTCGTTGTGCTGTGCGGCAAGCACGCTGCGATACATGTCGATCGCGGCGGCGTTGTCACCGAGCTCCGTCGTAGCGAGCTGCGCGGCACGCAGACGCATGTCCCGGCGAGTCGCATTGTCGAATGGCAGGCGCGACGCTTCGACCAACGTGTCGACGGCGGCGCGTGCACGGCCACCGGTGCGGTAAAGATCGACGAGACCGTCGATCGCCCACTTCGCGACAGCATCGACCGAGCGCGCTGAGCGAATCGCGGCAGTTCCACGCCACGCTGCTGTTGCGCGACCGAGCACGGCGCTGAGAATTTGCAGTGCTTGCTCGCGCTCACCGAGCTTGCTCGCAACGTCGGCCGCGCCGACGAGCGCGTCGAGGTCACGACCATCCGCATCGGCCAGGCGACGCAGCGCTTCGAGCTGCTGCGGCGACACGCCGGCATCCTTCTCGAGCGCGACGAGCTCCGACAGCCACGCGAGACGCTCGCCACCGAGCTCGAGTGCCTTGCGCAACGACGCGATCGCGGCGGTCTTGTCGCCACGGTGATCGCGGTGACAGCCCGCGAGGCGGTGATGGAACACCGCCGCGACCCCGCCGGCGAGGCGGTGTGCATCGACGGCCGCGCCCACACTCGTCACGAACGCGTCATGCGCGTTCTGCTCTTTCGCGGCGGTTTCGACAATGGAGACGAGCTCCTCGTCGAACGCTTCGCGAACCTCGCAGTACTTGACGACGGCCTTCGTGACGTCGGCCCACTGCGCGAGCTTGCTCGCGAGCACGGTGAATGCCTGGACGGCGCGCCGGTTTCCCGGCTCGACTTCGGCCACCTGGCCATACGCCTGCGCCGCCGCGGCCTGATCGCCGAGACGATCGAGCGCGAGGTCGGCGTATGCAAGACGCAGCCGGGTCGCTTCGCGATCGGTACCGAGCGCCTGGATGCCTTCGAGATACGCGATGCCGAGCGTCGTGTAGTCGCCGGTCGACTTGGCCAGGGACTGCAACTGGTTCTCGATCAACAGATCGCGGGGCGCGAGCGGGAACGCACGCGCGAGGTCGGCGAGAGCGCCGGCCGAGTCGTGCTTGTGCTCGAGGCGCAGCTGAGCCGCTTCCTTGAGGAGGGCGAGCTTCGTCTTGTCGTCGTTCGCTTCGGCGAGGCGAGCGGGCAAGAGATCGAGGACGCCAGCCATGTCACCGGTCGTCCGCATCGCCTGGGCGAGCGCGTCGGCCGACGCTGCGCGCGTCGAGCTGGTCTCGAGCAGTGCGGTCAGGCCGGCGCGTGCATCCTTGCTGCCGGCGTCGATCGCGATCGCATTGCGGTACGCAGCGAGTGCACGCGCGGGCTCACCGAGGTGTTCGCGCAGCGCACCACCGAGGCGAACGAGCCGCCCGACGGTGCGCTGGGTCGCGCGACCCGAGGCGCCTTCGAGCAGATCGGCCATCTCGCGCCAGCGGCCCATCTCGGCCAGCAAATCGGCGAGCGAGCTGATGCCCTCTTCGTCATCCTTGTTGTCCGTGACGACGCGCTGCCAGGTCGCGATGGCGGAATCGAGATCCGTACGCTGCTGGTGATGAATCTGCGCGACGCGAACGAGGTCGGCGCGCTTTTGTTGCGGCGTCGGCGCCTTCGCGGCGCGGCTCTCGAGGGCACCGATGAGATCGTCCCAGCGCTGCTGACTCTCGAGCAGACCGATGCGTGCGTCGAGCGCGGATACGTCGGACGGATCGCTGTCGACGCGACGCTCCCACAGCTTCAGTGCGCGGTCGGTATCACCGAGAGACTCGGCGAGCTTCGCCGCCTCCGACAGGATCGCCGCACGGGCGACGTCGTTCGCTTCGAGATGTGCCTGGCGCTCGAGCACCGCGAGGCGCTCCTTGGGCTGGTCGGTCGTCGCGTACTGCGCGGCGAGGCGACGGGCGACGACGAGCTGCTCGTGCTCGCTGGCACCGTTGACGTCGCTCGCTTCAACGAGCAACTGGATCGAACCCTGCTGATCCTGCAGGCGCTCGAGGCGCGTGCGTGCCGCTTCGGCAAGCAGCTCGACCTTGCGAGTCGCGTCCGTCGCTGCGCGCGCTGCCGTTGCGATGCCCACCGCGTAGCGGTCGTGATGACCGCCTTGCTCTGCGAGCTGGCGCAGCTTCTCCTCGGTGACCGACGACGTCGGCTCGATCGCGAGCAGTGCGGCGTAGTGATCCATCGCCGCCGGGATATCGCCGAGCTCGGCGAGACGCGAACCGGCTTCCTCACGCAGCTCGCGCGTGTTCTGCGGATCGATCTGGATGATCTTCTCGAGGACGCGAATCACCTCGCGCGGACGCGAGGTCGAGTCGTAGTGCGAACGCAGCAGATCCAACGCGGACGAGCGCACACCGCTGGTTGCCTTCGGCGCTTCAATGATGCGCTCGAGGAGCGCGCAGCTCTCCTTGTCGTCGTCGGCCTCGTTGAGCAGCGGCTTGACCGCGGCGAGGGCATTCTGCGGATCGCCGAGGTTGTCGAGCCACACGCCGGCGATGCGGGCGCGGCTGCGCTCGCGATCCTTCTTCGACTGGCTGTCGATGCGGCCTTCCCACAGATTGATGAGGTCGGCCCATCGCTCGTGACGCTCGAGCAAACGCTCGAGACCGGTGTTGACCTGCGCATCGTCGGGAACGAGCGGGAGGAGCTGCTGGTAGTACGCGATCGCTTTCTCGGGTTCGTTCGCGACGTCCTTCGCGAGCTGGGCAGCTTCGCGAAGCAGGCGGGTGCGGCGTGATTTGTCCTTGGCGGCGGTGGCGATCGCCCGGTCGTAGAGACCCATCACGTCCTCCCACCGTTCCGCGACGGTGTAGAGCACGCTGAGTCGCTGCAGTGCCGATTCCGACGCGGGCGCCAGATACAGCACGCGCGAGAGGATCTTCTCGAGCACCTTCGGGTCGTCGCCGAACCATTCGTCGCAGAAGCTGCCGGCGCGTTCGCCGATCATCTCGGCGACCTCCGGTTCTAGCTTGCCGGCCAGCACCTCATTGAACAGCACGACGATGTCGTCGGGCTTGTCGAGGTCGGCAGCGAGCCCCTCGGCTTCCTCCCACGCGCTGACGGCGTGCGGCGAGTGTTTGACTTCGGCAGTTGCTTCCTTGAAGCGAGACAGATCGGCCATTGTGCTCCCCAGCTACGAGCGACGATTCACGACTCCGCATCACGACCCCGAGTGCGACGCGGAGAAAAATCGTAACAGAGATCGAGCGCCTCAAGATCGCCAGGCGCCTCGCAAATTCCCCTAGGCGCGATCAGAAAGTTTGGCGGATTCCGAGCAGCACTGAGAGCGGTGACTGGTAGGAGAGGGCGTGCGCGTATGACGTGCTGCGAACGGTCTCCAGGCCGGTCTCGGTCTTGAGCCAGACCAGGTCTTCCCGTGAGCCGCGGTCGATCGGACGGACCGCCGCCTGCGTGTAGACATCGTTGACGGCGACCGCTTCGCGGCGGTTGAAAAGGTTGAACACGTCCAGCGTCAAATCCAGGCCATGCCAACGCGCGCCCATCCGGATGTTCGCCTGGGTGAGCATCGGGCCGCGTCCGGCCGAACCTCGCGGGATCAAATAGATGACGCCGGTATCGCTCGAATCGGCGATCGCACTGCGCGGACGTCCACTACCCGCAGTGAGTCGCATGGCGATCGACACCGGCACGCTCCCGAGCTTGCCGCGCCGCTCGGCCTCGACATAGGTCCGATGGCCCATGTCCGTGGGAAGTCGGCCCAGTAGATTCACGGATGTCGCGTCGTAATCGCTCCCGGCGTAAAGGACGGCCCCTTCGCGCGGGTCGAAGGCGCCTGTCCACGAGCCGATCGTGCGGCCGTACATGTAGCCGACCCGCAAGCTGAGCTTTCCGGTCGTGGCGAGCTCGGCAGCGACAAGCCCCGTATTGCGAATTGCGGGTGTGCCACCTTCACGGCCCGGGTTATCGAAGCCCGTGGTCGTCGTATCGAGGCCGCGGCGCAACCAGCGTCCCTGCAACCACACAGTTGCGCGAACGGTGCGGGCCAGCGCTAGCTGTGCACCGGTAGTCAGCTCGTCCTGCGCGATCGGCTCGACACCCGCTGCCACGGTCGACACCGCACCAGTGTCGACAGCGCGCCCTTCGCCGAACGACGACACGATGTAGTCCACGGTACGGCTGCGTTCGATAATGGTCGGGCCGAGCCCCGTGGGGAGCATTGCAAAGCTGCGCCCCATGCTGGCCCACACACGCGAGCGGCCACCGCCGAGTGGATCCCAGCTGGCACCGAGGCGCGGCGCGAGCTGGTCGGAGAAATGCAACACGGGGCCAACCCACATCAGCTCCCAGCGCAGGCCAGCATCGACCGAGATCGCCTTGGTCGCTTGCCATGTGTCTTCGATGTACGCGGCGGTGTAACGGGTGCGGTAACGCAGCACCGACGAGTCCACCGTCGGGCAGGGCAGTGCGAGCTCGGTGTTGCAGATCGCGTCGGGATCGATGAAGCGCCGCTCGGAGCGGTGCTCGGGAAACAGACTGCGGATCTGATAGCCGCCCGTCAGATGCGTTTCGGTGACAAGCCGCGTGTCCTCGCCGGTGGCGCCCGCGCGCAGCACGTTCGATGCGGAGACTTTGTGCGTGATATCGGCGGTGATCGAGGGACGATCGCCGGTGGAATCGACGAGCGCACCGGCGCCACCGGACACGAACCAGCCCGTCGGCACCGGGCAGTTCGTGATCATCGGATACGGATCGGCCGGATACGGATCGGTCATCGTGTCGTCGTGGCATGCGTCAGCGACCGCGGACTCCTCCGGGATCGAGACCGGCACGTACGCACTCAGTTGTTGGGGACGGTTTGCCGCGTCGGGATCGCGGGCCGATTCATTGCGCGACGTGCGGTGCCAGGCGGCTTGCAGGCGTGCGCGCGTGTTCTGCCACTTCCTGCGGTAGGTGAGGATCGCGTCGCCGTTGATCGTGAGTCCGTCGATGCCGGCTGCCTGCAGTGTCGAGTTGAAGAGGTAGAACGTGTCGGTACCGACGGCGCCGACGAGCGTCGCTTCGAGGCTGCTCGTGCCGCGATCGAACCCCGTGCGCAGCATGAACGGGACGCGCAACGAGACCGGTAGTCGCGAGTACTGATCGATGCGATCCGTCGGCACGACGCCGGGAAGACCATCGGTGAGGCCGTTGTCGTCGCGATCGCGTGTGGTGCCGGCGGTCCACGTCACCTTGAACGAGCTGAGCTCGACGCCGAGGCCGCCCGCGTACCAACCGCGTCCTGGCAACTGGCTGAGCGGACCGGTCGCGACCGCGTGAACACTCGCCTCGGGGCCGATGTCGAGGTGTCCGCGCCGAACCTGGAACGTGAACGGCGCGATCGGTCGCTTGCGGTTGGGCGCGGTGTAGCCCGCCCACGCGCGCACTTCGACCTCGTGTGTCTTGGTGCCGCTGCGCAAGTGCGCGTCGATCGTGCCGCCGGTCGACGTGCGGTCACGTGCGGTGAAGCCGCCTGATGTCACGAGGATGCCGTCGAGGAATGCGAGCGGGATGCGGGTGTCGCTGCCGCCGGTTCGCATGTTGTCGATCGGTGCGCCGTCGGCGGTCCATCGATTCTCGAGGCCGGTCGCACCGGCCACGCTCGGTCCGGCACCGTCGAGCCCAACGCCGAGTCCGTAGTGCGCCACCGCGTCGTGCGATGCATCGCCGACGGGAAGCCGCAGCAAGTAGCTCGACGGCAGCCACGTCGCGAGAGCGTACGGACCGCTGGCTTCCGCCATCGCATCGCTCGCGCTGGTGCAGCCGAATTCGAGGCCGTCGCTGCAATCGAGCGGCTGTTCGACCGGCTTCTTCTTCTTGAAGCCAAACGCGTCGCGCGGATCGTCGGCGTGCGCGACTGCCGTGAGCGCAGCCACGAGCAGCAATCCGGCGCGCCACACGGGCTCACGGTAACATGACGGCCGATGCGCTTCCTGTTCGGTGCGGCGCTCCTGTGTGCCTGCGGCGGCCGCGCGCAACAGCCACAGTTGATCGACCAATCGCATCATGGCGTGCCCGCGATCGACGAGGACGGCGATCGCCGTTACGTCACCGAAAAACGCGATGGGCTCGTCGAGGTCGCTCCGAGTGGAGCTCGCCAGCCGATCGCGAGCCCACCGATTCATTGGTGCGCGATCGACGACAAAGTACGTGTCGTCTGGTTCACCTCATCCGATGGCCTGAGCGTGTTCGATCTCGACGATCGCGAGCTCTATGCGATCACGCTTGGCGACGTCGAAGATGTGGTCATCGACATCGACCATGGGAACGAACGCTCGTCCGTTACCGAGCTGACGCTCGTCGTCGAGGTCAGCGACACGCCGGCCCTGCACGTCGTGTTGCCGGTCGATGCATCGCCGGAGCTCCGAGCGCGGCGCGAACAGCTCGCCTCGCTCACGCTGCAGGATCCGATGTACCTCGCGTCGTTACACGCACGTGGCGCAGCGAGCAGCTATCGCATGCGCTCTTGCGAGTAGGGACTACTCGATCTCGTTGTTGTGCTTGCGATCTTGACCGTGCGCGTGGTCGTGACTGTGGTCGTGTCCGTGATCGTGGCCGTGATCATGACCGTGCCCGTGGTCGTGGTCGTGGTCGTGGTCGTGATTGCAGCCCGGACCGTGCTCGTGGTGCGAGTGCTGGTGCTCCGCGATTTCCTTCTTCACCATCTCCATGTCGAGAGCCTTGGCCTGCTTGACCAGCTCTTCGAGTGCGGGCGGCGGAAGCGCTCCGCTCTCGCGGAACAATAGAATTCCATCGCGGAACAGCATGAGCGTCGGGATCGCGCTGATCGAGGCGGCACCGGCGAGCTCTTGCTGCGCCTCGGTGTCGATCTTGCCAAACACGACATCGGAGTGCGTCTCCGAGGCTCTCTCGAACACGGGGGCAAAAGCGCGGCACGGGCCACACCACTCCGCCCAGAAATCGAGCAGGACGATGCCGCCTTTCTCGATCGTCTCCTTGAAGTTATCCGCCGTGATTTCGAGAGTAGCCATGTTGCTGGACCTTGGACTGAGGGACTCTCGACGGCAAGCGTAGAACGAGAGAATCCATGAGAAACTGTGGCCATGCGCCGGCTCGCCGCCCTGGTCGTTCTCCTCGGGCTCGTGGCGTGCGGTGATGACGGAATCAGCACGCCGCCCGAGGCAAATCCACTCGGAACGACGGAGAACATCCTGCCGTATCCCTCGTCGCTGTACGAGAAAGCGGACGGTAGCCTCGACGTTCCGGTAGGTGCGTTTCCCGAGAACGTGATCACGAAGACGCCGTTCGATCCGACACGCCTGAACAAGCGGCGAGGGTGGCCGGCGACAACGACGCTGCTGTGGACCGCGAAGGGCGGCGTCGATGCGGCCCAGCTGGCGGGACCGGGCGATCTCGAAGCGAGCGCCGCTGGCACGACGAAGACGGTCATCATCGACATGACCAGCGGCGAGCTGATGCCGCACTTCGCCGAGGTCGATGCGAACGAGCTCGACTTCTTCGACAAGCAGATCGTCTATCTGCGGCCGGCGAAGCGACTCGCGGGCGGGCATCATTACGCGGTCGGTATTCGCAAGCTGAAGGATCGCGCCGGCAAAGACATCGCGCGCAGCGCGGGCTTTCAGGCCGTGCTCGACGACAAGAACACTGGACACGCGCGGCTCGATGCGGCGCGGCCGCGGATTCGCCAGGCGATCACCGCCCTCGAAGGCGCGGGCGTTGCGCGCGCGGACTTGCTTGTCGCGTGGGACTTCACGGTTGCGCCTGACGAGGACGCGATCGTCGATCCGCTCGCCGCACGCACGGCGGCGCTCGCTGCGATGGGACCGCTCGGCGCGAACCTGACCTACACGATCACGCAGGACCTCGGGCCGTACATGGGTGACACGCGGATCGCGCGTCGCGTCGAGATCGACTTTCAGTCGCCGTCGGTCACGGGCGAGATGCACACCGGCTATCACCGCGATGCAAACGGCACCGTGATCACGATCGGCACGATGACCGCAAACGCGTACATCATCATCCCGCCGTGCGCGACGCCAGCGAACAAGGCGGGCGTCGTGATCTACGGCCACGGTTTCTTCGGCAGCCTCGAGGAGCTGCGCAACGCGAAGTACATGCGCGACATCGCGGAGGACGGCTGTTTGATCGTTGCGGGCACGCAGTGGACCGGCATGTCGAACGACGACATTCCGACTGCGCTACTCGCGCTCAATGACCTCAACAAAGGTTGGGGCTTCGGCGAGCGAATCTGGCAAGGAATGGTGAACACGATCGCGCTCGAGCAGCTGCTGCGCGGCAAGTTCGCGACGGAAGTTCTCGTCGGTGCGGGCAGCCAATCGATCGTCGATACGTCGAAGATTTACTTCCTCGGCATCTCGCTCGGACACGTGCTCGGCGCGACCTTCTTCGCGTACGACCCGTTCATCACGCGCGGCGTGCTGCACGTGGGCGCTGCGAACTGGGCGTTGATGTTCGAGCGGTCGAGCAACTGGGCAACGTATGGCATCCCGCTCAAGAACACCTACGACACGCTCATGGACGCCGACATCATGGAGCAGGTGCTGCAGATGGCCCTCGAGGGTGTCGACGGCGCGACGGTCGCGGGCGTCACGCTGCCGGATACGCCGGCGAAGCAGTTCCTGATGCAGACATCGCTCGACGACACGCAGGTTCCGAATCTCGCCAGCTTCTTTCACGCACGCTCACTTGGGGTGACGCTGCTGCAGGGGAGTGTCGTGACGCCGTACGGCTTCACGCCGACTGCGTCGTCATCGACGGGTTGGCTGATCGTCGACGAGAAGCCGACCCCCAAGCCTCCGGACACGAACGAGGTATTCGCCTATACGAACGATGCGCACGAGAACGCGCGCCGACGCGCGCTCGTGCAGCAGCAGATGCGTGACTTCTGGGCGACGGGCACAGCGAGCAATCCGTGTACAGGAATGTGTGATTGCGCGGCTGGTAATTGCGGCGCTTTAGGGCAGTAAGCGGCCCGCTGACGTGCGCCGCTCGATGACACGGGGGCGCGCGCCATGGCACGTCTGATGCTCGTCTCTACGATATGAGCGAAGCAAGCCACGTAGTCGTCGCATACGATTTCAGCGGAAGTGGCCGCGCTGCGCTCGAGAGGGCGATCGGAATCGTGATCCGCGCGCCGTGGCATGTGCTGCATGTCGTGTGCGTGCTCGATCCGCATTTTCCGTTTCCCGCGCTGCCCAAACCGGACCACGTCGATGTCGATTATTCCAATCAGGTCGTCGCGGCGATCACGGCAGAGCTGTCCGCCGCACTGGGCGAACGGGCAGGGGCGAGCTTCTACGTGCACGCGCCCATCGGGCGAAAAGCCGCACCCAAGATTCTCGAGGTGGCGGAGCAGATTGGCGCCGATCTGATCATCGTCGGTAGCAACGGGCTTACCGGCGTCGAGCGATTGCTCGTCGGTTCGACGTCGGAACGAATTGTCCGCGAGGCTGGTTGTACGGTTGAAGTGGCACGCCCGAAGCGCCGTTCGAACGGCGAGACACCCCGTGCTACCTTTTAGCCGTGGCCAAACTGCGAATCACATATAACGCGCCGGTCGTCCTGACTTTCGCGCTCGCGGCGGTCGCGTCGTTCATCATCATGAGCGTCTTCGACGGGGCGCGGTCTTGGTTCGTCGCCTGGCCCGATCTCTACGATGTCCGCTCGTACGTCGGGCTGTTCTCGCACATCCTCGGCCA
>Ga0315912_10003910_pt1 | contig 14439 bp, 12 predicted proteins | sample VfabasoilMG_FD_204469 | JGI IMG/M metagenome (GOLD analysis project Ga0315912, IMG submission 204469) | Garden soil microbial communities collected in Santa Monica, California, United States - V. faba soil | ecosystem: Environmental > Terrestrial > Soil > Garden | place: USA: California... | reverse complement strand
AGTTACTTCTGACGACGTGTTAATCGGTGGTGAAGATAATGACACGTTTAGAATTAGCTCGGAAGTGACAAACACAATTATTGCTGCAGGAACATCTGAGCTAGACAATGCGGGCGATGAAGCGCGTTATGTTGAAGTGGAAGAAGATGAAGGTACTGGTGAATTAACGGTGATTGATACGCTGACTGGCGAACAAGTTGAGCTTGACGATCTTGATATTGCAGAAGAGACAGAAACTGATACGCGTATTGACATAGTCTATCGCCCAGGCTCTACAACGGCAATCAGTACATTTGCCTCTAGCATCGCAGGCTACAACGCTGTAGATACGCTCGAGTTTACTGAAGATGGTGAGTTTGAAGAGGATGCACTTGCTTTCTCCGGTATTGAGCGTATTGAATTAGCTAGTGGTGTGAACATTACGCTTTCTGCCGAAACCTTGTTAGAAAATGGCGAATCTCTTGATTTGGAATTTCTCAACCCCGGCACGCATATTTATGGCGTTGCAGGTGGTCCTAAAGAATCTGTAACATTAGAGCTTGAGTTTGAAGAAACTGAGTTTGTACCAGCAGACACCATTGTCGGTGCGACTCCGGTGACGTATGAAGCTGCAGCATTAGAGTTTGACGATTACACAGTCGCAAACTTGTTCCACAATGTAGACATGATTTATGACGCGAGTGAAGGTGAAGCGGGGAGCTACGTTCGCATTGATGGCGCGAATGAATCTGCAGGTGCCAGCGAAACCGTATACGGCAGCGAAGGCGTAGATAACGCTACCATGCGTTTAGGTGACGATACTTATTATGCAAACGATGGCAATGACTTGTTGATTGGTCACGGCGGTGCAGATAAGCTTTATGGCGAAGATGGCAACGATATTTTCGTGATTGGCGGATTTGGTAGTGGCGTGCAAGGCACAACCAGCAAAGCGGATGATGGTAATAAAGAGTGGATTGCTACTGGCGCTAACCATGACTTGATTGTGGGTGGTGCAGGGGTAGATACATTACGCATTACTACTGGCATTGGTGCTAATAACACGACCAATGGTACAGTGGTATTGAATAACGATAACTTCAAGAGTATGGAAGTGGTGCAAGTGGGTGGCACTGTTGGTCGTTTAAATGTTGAAGACGCAGCATTACAGTTACTAAATGACCACTATTACCACAGAGCGAATAGCTCAGTGGCTAACCTCTCAAACACATTAGGTAACAATGGCGGCACTATTAATAATGTGGTTGTAGATGCTTCAGGCGTTACCACTAACGGCTTGCGTTTTGAAGGTAATGCTAATACAAACACCTTTATTGGTACCACCAAAGCAGATACTTTTGTAGGCAATGGCGGTAACGATGTGCTGACAGGTGGCGCAGGTGCTGACAAGTTCGTGTTTGATAAAGTGTACGAGCAAGTGGTTACAGGTTCTGCTACTACGGTGCAAACTTACGTAAACACGGCTTTTAACTTAACAGGCGTAGATACCATTACTGACTTTTTACATAACACAGACAAAATCGTGTTAGATAAAACACAGTTTGGTTCGTTAACTGTGGGTGGTTTTACTTCAGCAAACTTACGCAGTGGTGCTGGTGCAACGGCGTTAGATAGTAATGACTATTTGTTGTTTGATACTACAACGAAAGCGTTAAGTTACGATGCAGATGGCAACGGTGCTGGTGCAGCAGTGCAAATTGCGACACTGGTGGGTGTAAGCACCTTTACAGCAAGTGATGTGCAAGTAGTTGCTTAGTTAGGTTAAAGCGAGTGGATTTAAACCCACTCGCTTTTTTATTTAGTACTAGTAATTGCTAACTACTGAGATAAATTGAAATGCCGAATTTGTATTCACAAAAATTTAAACAAATTAATTGCAAAAAAAACACTCATGCACAGCTTGGATTTACTTTGCTTGAGCTTTTGGTGGTAATGGTCATTATTGGCTTGTTGGCAGGATATGTCGGGCCAAAGTATTTTGCGCAAATTGGTAAATCGGAACAAAAAACCGCCAAAGCACAAATTGCCGGTTTGGGTGAGGCCTTGGATCACTATCGGCTGGATATAGGTCATTATCCCAGCACTGAGCAAGGTTTGGCAGCGTTAAATGCGTCGCCAGATAATGACAGTAGGTGGAAAGGCCCTTATCTGAAGAAAAAACTTCCTAATGACCCTTGGGGTAAGCCTTATTTATACAAAATGCCGGGTGAACACAGCGATTACGATCTGTGGTCTCTGGGAAGTGATGGTAGCAGCGGTGGTAAAGACGAAAGTGCTGATGTTGTGAGCTGGGAGTAGTGATAGTAGCCCATGAGATTTGTCTTAAAAATTGCGCAAGGTGAAGCAGTTAATGTGCTGGCTTTAGAAGCCAGCAACGCCTCGCATGCGCGCACCTTGGCCGAGGCGCAGGGTCATCATGTGCTATCGGTAAAAGGCGAAAGTAATGCATTTGCCAGCTTGCGTGCAGGTAGATTAAAAGCTCCCAAGTTTAATCTGATGCTGTTTAGCCAAGAGTTGTTGGCTTTGCTGGAATCCGGCTTGAGTTTGATTGAATCAATCGAAGCGTTAGCTGAAAAAGAGATGCAGCCGGAATCTAAATTGATTCTAACGCAATTGAAGGATTCGCTTTATGAAGGCTTGCCATTCTCCAGCGCTTTAGAAAAATCGCCGCATGTGTTCACGCCACTGTATGTGGCACTGATACGTTCCAGCGAGCGTACTGGGGATATGGTGGAGGCGCTGGGTAGGCATGTCACCTATCAAATGCAAGTAGATTTGGTGCGTAAAAAAATTATAACCGCATCGATATATCCGGTGCTTTTGATGGTGGTGGGTGGCTTGGTTGTTATGTTTCTGCTGGGTTATGTGGTGCCAAAATTTAGTACGATTTACGAAAGTACAGGAGCGGATCTGCCATGGATGTCGCAGCTATTATTAAGCTGGGGACGCTTATTACACACGCATGGAAGAGAGGCTTTTAGCATTTTTATTGCAACCTTAGGAGCAACAATTTTTTTGCTCTGCAGACCCGGTGTGCAAAGTGCCATGATGGCAAAAATCTGGCAAATACCGGCATTGGGCGAAACGATGCGAATTTATCAACTGGCGCGATTCTATCGCACCTTAGGTATGTTGTTACGTGGCGGCATTCCTTTGTTGACAGCCATTGGCATGGTGTCGTCGTTATTACAGCCATTATTGCGTAACAACTTAGAAAAAGTAATAAACGACGTGCGCGAGGGTAAGCCTTTATCTAGCTCTATGGAGCAGCATGGCATGACAACAGCCATTTCAATCCGCATGCTCCGTGTGGGTGAGCGCACAGGACAAATGGGCGAAATGATGGAGAGAATCGGCGCATTTTATGATGATGAGATTGGTCGTGCGGTTGAGTGGTTTACCAAGCTATTGGAGCCTACTTTGATGATAGTGATTGGTCTAATTGTAGGACTGGTAGTGGTGCTGATGTATATGCCAATTTTTGAACTGGCGGGGAGTATCCAGTGAACATGCCGCATATCCATCTACCTAAGCAGGCTGATTCAGACATCGCAATACTCACTATGGATCAAGTTAATCACGCAAAGGAGGTTGCGAGTCAAAGCAAACAACCTTTATTGGAAGTGTTAGAGGAGACATCAGGCCTCAGTTCGGATGATTTTATGCTGGCACTTGGAAAACTGATGCACTACCCTGTTCTAAGTATTTTGCAATTATATGAAATGCAGCCGGATTTCGAATTACTTCCCTATGCCGATGCAAGTAAATTGGCTTGTATGGCACTACGCAACGAAACCGGTGCGCTTTATCTTGTGTGTGCCAATCCGTTCGATGCATATTTGCAAAGTAAATTAGATTTAATCGTTACAGAGCCTGTCTCTTGGGCGTTGGCACATAGCTTAGACTTGGCTGCATACCTAGCACATCACGAAGAGAATATGCGGGCGATGGATGGCATGCTTGCAAGTCAAACGGGAGTTAATACTGGCGAGAGTGGCATCGAAGATATTTCCTTGCGCTCGATTAGCGAAGATACCAGCCCTGTCGTTAAATTTGTACGCTCCACTTTATATGATGCACTGAAGGCAGGTGCCAGTGATATACATATGGAAACAGACGCGCACGGCTTGAGTGTGAAATACCGAATTGATGGTGTATTAAGTCAAGTGGGCGGTATTCAAGGTATTGCGCAGGCCGAGCAAGCTATTTCGCGTATAAAGGTAATGTCCGAGCTAGATATTGCGGAGCGTAGAGTGCCGCAAGACGGTCGTTTTAAGGTATTAACAGGTGGGGAAGGTAAGTCTCGCGAGGTGGATTTGCGTGTGTCTATTATGCCGAGCGTGTTCGGTGAGGATGCTGTGTTGCGTATTTTAGACCGCAAAGCATTGAGCGAAGAAGCCAAGGGTTTGAGTTTAGATGTGCTGGGTTTTGAGCACGACATTATGATGCGTTTTAGATTATTAGCAGAAGAACCTTATGGCATGCTACTAGTAACGGGTCCTACCGGTAGCGGCAAAACCACCACGTTATACGGCATTATTTCTGAAATTAATAATGGCGAAGACAAAATCGTCACCATCGAAGACCCTGTGGAATATCAGTTGTCAGATGTGTTGCAGATTCCTGTGAATGAGAAAAAAGGGCTTACATTTGCACGCGGTTTGCGATCTATTTTGCGACATGATCCTGACAAAATTATGGTGGGTGAAATTCGAGATAACGAAACTGCACAAATTGCCGTGCAGTCCGCCCTTACAGGGCATTTGGTGCTCACTACCGTGCACGCAAACAACGTGTTTGATGTGATTGGCCGCTTTACCAATATGGGCGTGGATGTTTATAGCTTTGTGTCAGCGATGAACGGCATTTTAGCGCAACGGCTGGTACGCATAATATGTCAGCATTGCGCTGTAGCAGATACACCAGATGAGGCGCTGATTACAAAGTCGGGCTTAACGTTAGAACAAGTAGCTAACTTTAATTTTAAAAAGGGTCACGGTTGTGGCCAATGTCACGGCAGTGGCTACAAAGGCCGTAAAGCGATTGCCGAACTTTTGTGTTTCAACGACGAAATAAGGGAGCTTGTTGTGGCGCGCGAACCTGTGCGCAAAATTAAGGAAGCGGCACGTGCTAATGGCACTACAAGTATGCGCGAAGCGGCATTGGAACTGGTTAAGCGCGGTGAGACTACTTTACAGGAGATTAATCGTGTTACCTCACTGGTTTAGCCTAGTGCGCGATGAATTGCAGGTGTTAATTCAACCTCAAAGTATTGAATTATCGCGGCTTAAAGGTATACGCGGTTTTAAGCCACAATTGATACATCAAAAAACAATCAACCTCAAAAAGGATGTTGTTAATTCACCAGATGATTGGCAAGACGTTGTTAAGAACTTGCAAATATTACTTAAAGACGGCAAGTGGTACACGCCGAACGCAAGAGTAATTCTATCCAGCTACTTTATGCGATATGCAGTGATTCCATGGAATAGCGAAATCACTACAGATGATGAAAGTCAGGCTTATCTAAACCATCATTTTGTTATGGCTTATGGCGATGTAGTTAAAAGCTGGAATATGTGCATGGATGTACCTAAGTATAAGCAAAGCGGACTCGCCAGCGCCATGCCTAACTCATTGCGGTTGGCCTTGAATGACGTCTTTGCTCAAGCCAATATACGATTGGCTGCGATATATCCTTACCTAATGGAAGTCGTTAATCAATTGTTAGAGGCTAACAATTTGATCAGCAACTGCTGGTTGGTGGTGGTTGAAAGTCAACGTTTGAGTTTATCACTCATTGAAGAGGGTGAATGGCGAGTAGTGAGAAGCCTACCATTGGAGACAGACATTGCCGCGCAAATTGAAGCGCTTATACAGCGCGAAGCCATACTGGAGAATGTGAGTGTTAAAAACAAGAATCATCCGATACTGATTCATTGGCCACAAGCTGCGGATATAAAAACAATAGATATCAAGCATCGTCGAGTGATGAACGTTGGTTTCAGTCATCATTCCGGAGCTCGGTCAGCAACCATGCAGCAATCTATGCGCTAGGTAACGAGATGAATCGAATCAGAATTAACCATGCGCCCGATGCCAGCAAGTACAACTGGCTAGCGATTGCTTTACTGTGAGTAGGCCTAAGTGTTTTTGTGAGTACTTTTGTATATATGCGGCAAATGGCAGCCACAAGCGAATCATTAAAATCGCAAGTTGAAACTCAAGCTGCACCAACAGCCACCAGGAAGTCATCAAATCGTACTCCGGATACAAATAAGATTGCAGAACTTGCCGCAGTAAATACGGCAATTGGCGATATTGTATTGCCGTGGTCTGAGTTATTTAGAGCATTAGAAAGAGCGCATCAGGAAAATGTTAAGTTGTTGGGGATTGAGCCTAATGCACAAGAGCGTAGATTGCGCATCACTGCGGTTAGCTTTAGCGTTGAGAATATGCTTGCTTACATCAAGCACTTGAATGAGCAAGATATGCTGAGGTTAGTGAATCTAACCTCAACCGAATCGGTAGAAGTGAATGGTCAGACCGCTACGCAATTTGAATTAAATATAAATTGGTAAATGTGTCATGAATGTGAGCATAGTCAAGTTAGAAAATGAAAAAATAGAGTGGCTGCTATATAAGTTGCGTCAGCTTGGCTGGCAAGGTGGCACGGGATTGCTCTTGCTGGTAGGTGCAGTGCTCTTGTTGATGGTAGTTATTTTGCCTACATCAAGCAAGCTAGCAAAACTTAACTTGGAATTGAGCCAGCTAAAATCTACGCACTCTAATCTTGAGCAAGCCGCCAACACAAAAGGGCAATTAGATGTTGCTCAGAAATTTTATTTGCATTTACCTTTGCAGGCGGATGCCAATAATAAGATTGCAGAAATTCTGGATGCCGCAAAAGTAGCCGGGTTAGTCTCAAACAAGACGGAGTATATGCCGCAAGCTGTACCCACTAGTGCAATGATTAAATATCAAATCAAAATGCCGGTACTTGGTTCGTATATGCAAATTCGTCAGTTTATTAAGCAAGTACTTAACTCACACCCCAGTCTGGCGCTAAATGCAATTAATCTTAAGCGTAATGATATTAATAATGACGCTGTAGAAGCGAATATTCAGATGACTTTATATCTGCAAAAAACAAAGAGTTAGTCTGATGATAATAATCAAAAAATACGGAATCTGGCTATGCCTGGCGCTAACGCTATTGGCAAGTTATTGGACAGCAACACAAGAGAGTGATGATGAGGTGTTGTTAGCTGCACCTCAGTCGCGCCATACAAGTTTAATTGAATTACCAAAAGAGTCACAAAACGTCTCCGGTTCAAACTCTGCTGCTCCAATGCAACGGCCTACGATTAATGATTCATCCATCAATTTATTTTCTGTATTAATCCCACCAGAAGCACTAGCAGAAAATGAATCTATGGTTGAGGCTACACAAGCGCCAGCGAACCCATACAGTTACGCAGGCAAGGTGATAGAAGGTGGACAAGTAATTGTTTTTCTAACGGATGGCACAAATAACCACGTAGTTAAAGCAGGTGACATGATAGATGGTGCTTGGAAAGTGCATGCTATTCGGCCACCGCAGTTAATCTTGAAATATGTCCCGCTAGAAACAGAAGTGAACATTGAAATTGGGAGCTTAGGTTGAATTTATTACGAATCGTAGTTGTTGTTTCTTCGGTATATTTGATGAGCTGTGCCGATATGCAAACGCAAACAAAGCAGGATGAAACACAGCGTGACTTTGAAAGTGCAAAGCAGTTAATTTATAACGGTGAAACTGATGCTGGACTTGCTAAATTAAAGGAACTGGCCGCAGCCTATCCTGAGAATGCACAGTACCGTAACACATTAAAACTGCAGCAAGATATACAGATCGCCGGCTTACTTAAAGATGCGGAAGTGCAAGCCCAACAAAATCTATTCGCTGAGGCTGAAGCAATTTACCGCAAAGTGCTGCTGTTAGCGCCAGATAATCAGCGTGCTGCAGAGGGATTGCATAAATTAGTCTTGGCGCAAAATCACGCCATGATGCTGATGAATGCACAAGCTGCTTATGACAAGCAAGAGCTGGATACGGCACAAAACATTGTGCGCGCCATTCTTGCTGAGGACAGTGGACATCAGGCAGCTAGGGCTTTGTTTGAAAGTATGGATAAAGCGCGTACGGAGAAATTGAATGCTGTGCCAAAAATTGTTTCTGCTTTTAAAAAACCTATTACACTGGAACTGAAAGATGTTCCTATTAAGTCTGTATTCGAGTACATAGGTAAAGCTGGAACTCTAAACTTTACCTTTGATCAAGAACTGCGTGATGATTTACGCACCAGTGTTTTTTTGCGCGATACATCGATAGAAGACGCGATTCAGGTGATTCTGACGACGAATCAGCTTGGCAAAAAGGTGCTTAATGCGAACACATTATTGATATATCCACTGAGTCGCAGCCATGAGTACCAAGAGCTTTATGTGCGCAGCTTTTATTTGAATAATATGAACCCTAAACGCGCCATGAATTTGATTAAAACGGTACTTAAAATTAAAGACGTGTACATTGATGAAAAGCTCAATACGCTGGTGATGCGCGATACTCTCGAGTCGATACAAGTTGCCGAAAAACTCATTGCTTCACAAGATTTGGTAGAGCCGGAAGTCATGCTAGAAGTTGAAGTGATGGAAGTAAATCGCAGAAACCTTGAGGAAATTGGTGTTAAATATCCTACGCAAGCTAGTGTAGGTGTGCGAGGCAAAGAAGTAAACGCCGCTGGCGTAACCACGCCAGGAAAACTCACCTTATCAGAACTTAAAAACTTTAATTCCGACTTAGGTGTTTTTACGATTACGGATCCGGTATTGGCGCTTAATTTGCTGCAGCAAGACACAGATACCAATTTGCTGGCTAATCCTAAAATTCGTGTAAAAAATAGAGATAAAGCTAAAATTCACGTAGGTGACAAGGTGCCTGTGCTCACCAGTGTGGCTAACTCCACAGGGTTTGTTTCGCAAACGGTGAGTTATATCGATGTGGGAATCAAGTTTGATGTTGAACCAACGATTTTATTGCAAGATAAAGTTTCTATTAAAATTGACTTGGAAGTCAGCAATGTGGCAGATCAGATAAAAACGGATTCTGGCGTGGTGGCTTACACCATAGGTAGCCGCAATGCTAATACCACTTTGCAGCTTAAAGATGGTGAAACGCAAATGCTGGCTGGCCTGTTTAATGAGGCTGAACAAAAACTATCTGACAAGGTGCCAGGCTTATCCAGTCTGCCGCTGATAGGACGTCTTTTCGCTAACAAAAATAATGACAAACGCAAGAGTGAGATAGTTCTCATGATTACCCCAAGAATTCTGCACAATATTACCCCGGCAAGTTCTGCATACACCAATTTTCCGTCAGGCGTGGCCCATTCTAATTCGCGCGAAAATAGGCAATCAACACAGCAGGCAGTAGAGCCCATAAATGCAGTTGTAATTCCCCCCGTACAGATACCTGAGGCTAAACAAGAAAGCCAAGCTCGTACTGACCGAGAGTTTGCGAATCAGCTACAGCAACAAAACTCTGAGATATATGGTATCGACAATACCAATAAAGTGCCTTAGACAAATGCAGCCAACCGTTAGAAATATAAGTGGCTTTACGCTAATTGAACTGCTGGTTGCCCTTGTTTTGCTTGCGCTATTGGTTTCATCTGCCGCCCCTCTAATGCAAATGACAGCGAAGCGTAATAAAGAGCAAGAGCTCAAAAAAGCGCTATGGCAGATTCGAGATGCTATAGATAGCTATAAGCAAGCGGGAGAGGATGGGCTCATTCAAACTCCTGCGAATGAATCGGGTTATCCAAGATCATTGAGGCAGTTAGTAGATGGCGTAGAAAATGCCCAAGACACTAATAAACGTAAGATTTATTTTTTACGCCGAATTCCGCGCGATCCTTTTGCAACAGATGTTACTTTGAGTTCAGAAGAAACATGGGGTAAACGCAGTTACAGCAGCTCATTTGAAGAGCCTAGTGAAGGAGATGATGTGTACGATGTGTATTCACTATCTAATGAGGCTGGCATAAACCAGTTGCCATACAGGGAATGGTGATGTTAAAAAAGCGCTTGTATGGCTTTACTCTTATAGAGATATTGGTAGTGCTTGCCATTATCGCTACTTTGCTGAGTCTTGTTAGCCCACGCTACTTTAATACTATCGATCGCTCCAAGGAAACCATGCTACGGCATGACCTGGCGACAATGCGTGATGCGATTGATAAATTCTACAGTGATAATAACGCTTATCCTGAAACTCTGGATGATTTAATGCAGCGCAGATATATCCGCAATATTCCAGTTGATCCTATTACAGAAAGCTCTGTCACTTGGGTATTCATACAGCCCTCAGATATTGATGCAAAAGGCTTGATTGCTGATATTCATAGTGGCTCTACTGAGCTTGCCCTAGATGGAACACCTTATGCAAACTGGTAAGTGTATAAATCAATCTGCTGGATTCATTCTTATTGGCATGTTAGTGCTGATGATTGTGACAGGCTATGCGCTTGCCGAAGTGAGCACTAAATGGAGTGATGCCGTTAAGCGCGAGCGAGAGCAAGAGTTACTTAAAGTAGGCGATACTATCAGAAAAGCGATTGGTAGCTACTATAACCAAACACCAGGAGTAATAAAACAATTCCCTCCAAATTTAGAGGCGCTTCTTTACGATGATCGTTTTCCAGTTCCGAAGCGATATTTACGAAGGCTTTATATGGATCCGATTACTCAAAGAGAAGGTTGGGGTATATTGGAGGCGCCAAGCGGTGGAATAATGGGTGTTTACAGCTTGTCAGAACAGGCCCCTTACAAGCGCAAAAGCTTTCGGCCTATCTACAAAAGCTTTGAAAACTCGAAATTCTATGGAAATTGGTTTTTTGCATATGTTCCTCCTCTAACACCGCAATAACTTTCTTACTTATAATTTATTAAGAATTATGGGGGTAAGTTTGAGGGTAAATCTGAAAACTTATTTTTTATTTAGGGCTTAGCCTATAGCTTACAGGCAATTGTTCGATTGACGCCTGCTCCACCATTCACCAAAATCAAGAAACATCGTAACACCTCTAAACCCGCTTAAATACGGGTTTTCTTGTTCTATTTTTGTAGGCTTAGCAGAGCATCGCGCAAAGAAAAGCCTACTAAGCTTGCTAATGCACACAAACCGTAATATTTAACAAAAGCAAAACTAGTTAATGAAATTAGAAGAATACTTGAAGTTGTTATTGCAAAGTTGGACAATGACCTCTATAACATTATAAGAGCAGGGTTTTTTATGGCGAGGAGGGGTAGATGGGGAAAAGAAGATCTTATTGATTTGGTAATTAGATTAAGTTGGGAAGAAGTAATTTTTTTCGTATTATTTATTTCTTCTGTCCAGTTTCTATTCGTTCCTATACTGAATAATCCAATACTGAATAAGGTTAATGCAGGCTTAAAACCTTTTGGCTTGGCAGTCATTTGTGCATTACTGCTAACGCTAGTAGCAAAATATTTTATATCTAGAAAATCTCCTCGAGTTGCTTTTGAGCATGACACCGAATCTCCATTCGCCAAGACGACCTTATCAGAATTTTTACAACGTCCTACAAGCTGGTCATTAAAGCTTATTCAGGAAATTGAATGGAAAAGATTTGAAGATTTATCAGCGGCTTATTATTTAGAAAAGGGGATTCTTGCCAAAACCACTTCTTTAGGCGCTGATGGTGGAATCGACATTAAGCTATATCAAGGGGATACTGAGAATGCCACATCCTTGGTGCAATGCAAGGCCTGGAACAATAAACAAATAGATGCTAAAGAGATTCGCGAGTTTCGCCGTTTGCTAAAACGTGAAAAAGTAGCCAAAGGCTTCTATATGACATCCGGTGAGTTCACCGCGGATGCTAAAGAAATGGCCAAAGCCAATAAAATTATTCTTATCAATGGTGAAATGTTTCTTTCAATGCTTGTGCGATTACCAGAATTATCACAAAAGAAGCTTTTGGAATTAGCCATTGCAGGGGATTATAAAACGCCTACTTGTTTTGCATGTGGTGTAAAAATGGTTAAGAAAGTAAATAAGCGTGGAGAGTTTTGGGGGTGTAAAAATTATCCAAAATGCCGAAAAACAATGGCCGTCAAAAGCTGATGGAAAATACCTATAGGTAGTTTTTTTGGATATCAGTGGGTTATATTAAAATTCTTTAATGATGAACTTTGCTGTGTGTCTGTATCAATCTTTTTAGCTCAGGCACGCAGGATCCGCATTCGGTACCACATTTAAGTTTGCTTTGTAACGTGGGTAAATCAGCGCCTAGTGTTATTGTTTCTATGATGTCGTTTTCGGCTACATCCAAACAATTACATACAATCTTCCCGCGTCCTTGTTGCCCGCTGGGTGGTGCTGGTAGCGGCGCAAGTGCCCAGCGACGTAGCTCCTCGGTGAATTTCCCCGTTACCATTACATCTTTTAACCAGTCTGTTGCCAATGTTTCTCCCATCAAACGTACGCCTGTGACTTGATTGGCCTCTACCAAAATTCGCTTAGAAATTCCACGGCTAGCATCGTTGTAATTTAGTAGTGGCATGCCATCTTCCATACCGAGCAATTCATCAATTTTAGAAACCAAGTCGCTGTCTGGCGCAGTATCGTGCGCTGCGCGTAAGATCAACATGCCAGACTTATGAGATTCTGATTCGCGGCCAAACAAGCCACAGCTGGCATACTGGAAATGTTGCATTAAGCTGCGCACCTTTTGTAATAGATTCAAATCATTGCATGTGCGCATTACAGTCATCCGCCATGGCAGCGGTAGTTTTTCGAGTTTGATCGTGGCGTGTTTCAGCTCAGGCTGTTTTGAAGTTTTATCAAATGCATTTGGCATTAATGCATTAACGCCTAAGCCCTGCATAAACTGGCTGCCCCAGTGCATAGGAATAAACGTTTGTGACGGGGCTAGCTCATCAGATAACTGTGCCGGCAATATAAGGCTACCCCGTTTGTTTGATATTTTTACGATATCGCCGGATTTGATTAGCCGTCGCTGCATGTCGTCAGCACTCATGGAAATAACAGGCTCTTCAGAATGATTAAACAGCTGTGCGATAGTGCCTGTGCGGCTCATGCCGTGCCATTGATCGCGCAGACGTCCTGTCAGCAAATGCAGTGGATGGCGAGCGTCTGTTTTGTCAGCAGTGGGTTTATAGACGGTATTGACAAAGTGTGCTTTGCCGCCTTCTTTTTGAAAGACGCCATCCGTATAAAGCCGTGCTTTGCCTGTTGCTTCACCCTCAATAAATGGCCATTGCTGTGGGCCGTATTCATTAAGGTGTGCGTAACTTAGGCCGGTAATATCAAGATCGCGTCCACGTGTGGTTTCACGGTGCTCGTTAAAGATTTGCTCAGTGGTCACGTATGGAAAAAGTCCGGTTTTCCCCTCTAATCTTTTCTCTAGTCTTTGTGCAAAGTCGACCATAATTTCCCAGTCATGGCGTGCTTCAGCGGGTGGTGGCACAGCTGGGTTGACGCGTGTAATACGACGCTCCGAATTAGTGACAGATCCTTCTTTCTCTCCCCATGTGCTGGCTGGCAGCAATACGTCGGCATATTGGCTTGTATCGGTATTGTTAAAGGCATCTTGTACGACAACCAATTCTGCCTGATTCAATGCTTCAAGTACGCCATTCAAGTCTGGCATGGAGTGTGCAGGGTTTGTACAGGCAACCCAAATTGCTTTGATGCTACCATCTTTAACTGCATTAAACATTTCAACGGCAGTTTTACCGGGTGTTGCCGGCACGCTTTCTACCCCCCACAATTTAGCTACTTCTGCTCGGTGCTCGGCGTTAGCTAAATCGCGATGTCCTGAAAGTAAGTTTGCCATACCTCCAACTTCGCGCCCACCCATGGCGTTGGGTTGACCGGTGAGCGAAAACGGGCCCGCGCCCGCTTTGCCGATTTGGCCTGTAGCCAAGTGTAAGTTAATGAGCGCTGCGTTTTTGTCGGTGCCATGAATGCTTTGATTTAAGCCCATGCAATACATGCTAAGAGTTGGCCCTTTGCCAAACCATTTAGCAGCTTGAATAATGTCACTTTCTTTGATACCGCAAATATCTGCCACCATTTTTGGCGTATATTCGCGTACAGTTTCTTTGAGTGCATCAAAACCGCTAGTGTGTGCATTGATGTAAGCCATGTCCAACAAGCCTTCCCACAGCATCACGTGCAGCATGCCGTTGAAAAGCGCGACATCAGTGCCCGGTAGAATAGCCAAATGCAAGTCGGCTGCTTGCGCTGTATCGGTACGTCTTGGGTCAACAACGATTAATTTTAGATTTGGATTTTTGTCTTTGGCATCTTCAATGCGACGAAAGATTATCGGGTGCGCAAACGCAGTA
>Ga0315912_10003909_pt1 | contig 14441 bp, 11 predicted proteins | sample VfabasoilMG_FD_204469 | JGI IMG/M metagenome (GOLD analysis project Ga0315912, IMG submission 204469) | Garden soil microbial communities collected in Santa Monica, California, United States - V. faba soil | ecosystem: Environmental > Terrestrial > Soil > Garden | place: USA: California... | reverse complement strand
CGACGAGACACTCGGCTCCACCGGAAAAAACGCGAGCTCGAAGCGGGCCAGGTCCCGCCGCTCACCCGTTTCGATGCCACGCAGCGACGCGCCCACGTCGAGCACGCGCCCCGGCGCCGCCTCGATGCGGCGATGCCGCGCGACGTCGAGCCGCGCATTCACGGGCTCGCGATGTAGCTGCTCACCCAGACGCGAAAGCCAGCTGCGCGCCCGCTCGCTGTCGAGGGCGAAGTGAAGGGGCACCACGGCCGGCTCCGGCTCGGGGCGAAAGAGCTCGAGCAGCCGCTCCCGGGCGCTCCGCACCGGAAGCGCTCGCGACAAGGCCAGGAAGGTTGTCTCGACGTCGAGCTCGATACCGAGGTCATGGAAGGACGCAGCCGCGTCGGCATCCGGAGCCGCGAGAAATGCCTCGCGCTCGGCCACGCGAGCGGCCAGGATCGCGAGGAAGGGGCGAAGCTCGGCCTCGGGATTCAGCCGCAGGTCGCCCACGACCACGACCGGTCGAGGCGCGAGCGCGCGACCGAGCCGGGGAACCCCGACGAGCGCCGCGCCCGCCACGACGGCGCCCACGACGAAAGCAGCGGCAAGAGGCGGAAGGCGCACGCTGTTCCTCACCTCCGCTACCTCGCCCGAAGGCTTGCCAAGGCAACGCCGAGGACTAATAGCCCCTCAGCGAAAGGTCCGCGAAAAGCCATGCGATCCAGCATACTCCGAGGTCAGCGGGCCGGCACGAAACGGGCCCCCACCCGCGCATGGCACAATCCCCGGGCGAACGATGCAGATCACGGTCAACGGCGAAACCAAGGACGTAGCGCGGGACCTCACCGTGCGGGGCTTGATCGAGCTCCTGGGGCTCACGGATGGTCCCGTCGCGGTCGAGCGCAACCGGGAGGTCGTGCCGCGCGCCGAGCATCTGACGACCTTGCTCGCCGAGCGCGACACGATCGAGATCGTCCACCTCGTCGGCGGCGGCTGAGCGCTTTCCTCTCTCCGCCCCGGCAACGCCGTTCAGGCGTGGCGGTGCGATCGCTCAAGACCGTTGGCGCTGGAACCAGGGGCTCGCCAATACGGCGTTTTCGTGAAACGGCAGCCCCCCACTTGACAATATTGAGTGTAGCCTCATTAATTCAGGGTGCCCCGCCCCCCTAGAAATCCGGTCCCTTCGGCCCCTTCGGCCCCGGGTCACCCCAAGCCGGGCGGCCGGGGCCGCCCGCCGAGCATCGATTCCGAGCGCCTGCTCGCCGTCGCGCGCGAGGTGTTTCTCGAACGTGGCATCCGCGCGACGACGCTCGAGGTGGCCGAGCGGGCCGGGGTTTCCGAAGGCTCTCTCTTTCACCGCTTCAAGTCGAAGGAGGGGCTTTTCAGCGCGGCCATGGACTTCGATCGCGAGGACGCCCCGAGCCGCCTGCTCAAAGCCATCGACGACATCCAGGGGATGGAGGCGCGCGAGGCAATCGTCAAGCTCGCAACGACGCTCCTCGAGATCGGGCGCGTGGCTCTACCGATCCTGATGATGTCCTGGTCGAACCCACAGCCGTGCAGCGTGCCGGGATTCGACAAAAAGCGCTCGAAATTCCGGGAAGTGATCAAGGCCGTGGCCGCCTACTTCGAGGGCGAGATGCAGCGCGGCAAGCTCCGCCAGATGGATGCGGAGGTGCTGGCGCGCACCCTGCTCGGCTCCGTCCACCATTTCGCGATGACCCGCATTCTGCTCGAGCAAGGCGACGGCGCCCTCATGCCCGAGGGCATGTTCGTGCGTGGCCTTGCCGATCTGATCCTGAACGGTGCCGCCGCTCCCGAGGCGTCCGCCCCCCGCAACCCCCGCTTCGCCGCGCGGTCGTGACCCCGACAACTCGCAGTTCCCCTACCCCCCCCCGACCCTGCCCATGACTACCCTCCGCTCGAATCTGCTTCGTTCTCATTTATTGAGTATTAGCTTAGGAATTGGCACGGCTGCCTCCCTGCTGCTCGCCAGCGGTCGCGCCGGGGCCACCCAGCCGCTGGAAACGTTCCTCGAAGCCGCGCGCAAGTCGAGCTTCGACGTGCGCGAGCAGGTCGCGACAGCCGAGCAGCGCAACTGGGAGCACGAGTCTGCGTTCGGCCGGCTGCTCCCCTCTGCCTCGGCGCGCGGTGTGTACACCCGCAATCAATACGCGGCGGAGATCCAGGTCCCCGGGCAGGCGGGCACCGTCACCATCACTCCGCAAGACCAGTTCGACCTGTTCCTGCAGCTCGACGTCCCGCTCGTCGACCTCGCGGGCTACTCGCGCAACGACCAGGCGCGGCACCTGGCCAGGGCTTCGGGCGCCCAGGTCGAAGTCTCGCAGAACGACGTGCAACGCGCCGTCGCACGCTCCTACTACGCCTTCATCGGTGGCGGCGCCCTCGTCCAGGCCGCGGAGCGCAGCGAAAAGATCGCCGAGGACAATCTCGCCTTCGTCATCACGCGCCATCAGAACGGCGTCGCCACCGAGCTCGATCGCGAACGGGCCCGCGCGACCCTCGAGCAAAGCAAGCAGGCCCGCGCGGAATCGGAGCTGCTCGCCATCCAGGCCGCACGCAACCTCGAAACGGTGTCGGGCATCGCGCCCACCCCGGTCGTCGAATACCCGGTCGACGATCTGCATCCCGAGGCGCCGCTCGCCACCTGGCTCGGCTACAAGGACACTCCCGCCGACCGCGTGCAGGCCGAGCTCGGGCAGGCGGCGGAATACGGGAAAAAGGCCGCTGCGCGCACGCTGCTGCCGACCCTCTCTGCGAACGGCCAGGAGCGCATCACCAACGCGACCGGCTTCACCGGCCGCACGAGCGCCTACACGATCCAGGCCATGCTTTCGTGGCGTCTCGACTACAGCGCCTATTCGACCGCACAAGCGCAGGCGCACGCCCTGGACGCGCAGCAAGTGCGCGCCGAACGCTCCCGCCGCAACGTCGAGGACGACATCTTCAACGCCTGGGAGCGGGTGCGCACCGGGATCGTGAAGAGCGCCTCGGCGCGCGTTCAGGCGGAAGCTGCCCTTCGCGCCGAGACCCTCTCGCTCGCGCGCTATCAAGCCGGCGCGCTCACGCAGCTCGACGTGACCCAGGCCCAGCGCGACGCCTTCCAATCGCAAGCGCAGCGCATCCAGGCGGACGCGGACCTCCAGTACGCGCGCGTCCTTCTGCGCCTCACCGCCGGCAAGTCGCCGAGCGTCCAGCCGTCCACGCTGCCGACCGTTCAGGCCAAGGACCTGGGCGCAACGCTGCCTCCTGCCGCTCCCGCCGCTCCCGCCGCTCCCGCCTCGACCTCACCCACCGATGTCCCCGCCCCCCGCTGATCGCCTACCCCCCTCTGCTTTTTCCATGTTGACCACACTTCGCCGCTCGTTCATTCCTCGTGCCCCGCTCACGCTGGGCATCACGCTCCTCGCCACCGCGCTCGCTTTCGGCTGCAAGCCCAAGGCCGACGCCGCCAAGGAGCCGCCCCCGCCCCCGCCCGCGGTCGCCGTCTCGACGGTTCCGGTAACCCCGCTCGAAACCCCCCGCACGCTTCGCCTCACGGGCACCCTGCGCGGCGAGCGCGAGACGGATCTGGCCGCCAACGTCGCTGGCCGGGTCCTCAGCATGACGCTCGAGCGCGGACAGCGCGTGAAGAAGGGCGAGCTCATCGCGACGGTCGATGTGAGCTCGGCGTCGCTCGCCCTGGCCGAGGCGCGCGTCGCCGTTCAAACGTCGAAGACCCAGGAAGCCATCAACCAGGCCGACTGCGCTCGCTACGAGCGGCTCAAGTCGAGCGGTGCCGTCACCGATCTCGAGTACGACCAGGTCACGGCCAAGTGCAAGACGGCTCCGCTCAACCGCGAGGCCGCCGAGGCACGCCAGAGCATTGCCGCCAAGAACGTCGGCGACGGCCGGGTCCGGGCGCCGTTCGACGGGATCGTGACCGACCGCTACGTCGAGGTCGGCGAGTACGTGCAGCCGTCGTCGCGCGTCGTCTCGCTCGCCCAGGTGGCGGATCTACGGCTCGAATTCAGCCTGCCCGAGACGAACTACCCGGACGTGAAGCTCGGCGAGAGCGTCGCCTTCCGCGTGGGGGCGTACCCCGCCACGTTCTTCTCCGGCACCGTGTCCCACGTTTCCGGCGCCGTGCGCGAAACCCGCGACGTGCTCGTCGAGGCCGCCGTCAAGAACCCCGACGCGAAACTTTTGCCCGGCATGTTCGCCGACGTAGAGCTGACCATCGGGAAGGAGACACTTCCCTCGATCCCGAAGGTTGCGACCTTCGAAGGCAACGGCAAGCTCAACGTGCTCGTCGCGAAAGCCGGAGTCCTCGAGCAGCGCGTGCTGCAACCGGGACCGGAAGTCGGCGACCGCTTGACCGCACGGCACGGCGTGGTGGCCGGCGAGCAGGTGGTTTCCCCTCACGACGCCGAGCTCAAGAACGGACAGCGGGTCAAATGACGAGCACCGGGACGACGCCGAGCGGCAGCGAGCGAAAGGCTTAAGTCATGCAGTGGTTAGCGAGAGTGTGCGTTCAGCGGCCGGTGCTTGCATCGGTGCTCATGCTGGTGATCCTGGTGCTCGGCACGGTCGGGTACCGCGGCCTCGGCATCGACCAGTTTCCGAACGTCGACATACCCGTCGTCGTGGTCACGACGCAGCTTCCGGGCGCCGCGCCCGAGGAGATCGAGACGGACGTCACCGACAAGATCGAGGGCGCCGTCAATCAGATCTCCGGCGTCGACGACCTGAACTCGGTCTCGAGCGAAGGCGTCTCGCAGGTGGTGATCATGTTCAAGCTGGACAAGGACACCAACGTCGCAGCCCAGGAGGTGCGCGACAAGGTGAACACCGTCCTGCGCGAGCTGCCGAGCGGCATCGAGCAACCGATCATCAGCAAGGTCGAGCCGAGCGCCGCGCCGGTGCTCTACCTCGGCGTGCGTGGCAAGGGCCAGAGCCTGCGCGATCTCACCGAAGTCGCGGACAAGAAGGTCAGCCGCCAGCTCGAGACGATCCTCGGCGTCGGCAAGGTGACGATCATCGGCGGACGCGAGCGACAGATCCACGTGCGCATGGATCCGCTCGCGCTGCGAGCGGCCGGGATCACGGCCGTGGACGTGATGCAGACCCTGCAGTCACAGAACCTGATGACCCCTGGCGGCAACCTCGAAACGGGTCCCCAGAGCGTCACCCTGCGCATCGACGGGCGCGTCACCTCGGTCGATGCGGTAGGTCGGTTGGTCGTGCGCGCCAGGAACGGACGCATCTTGCGTCTTTCCGACGTGGCACAGGTGGTGGACGACCAGGAGTCGATCGAGAGCCTTGCCCGCTACGACGGCGAGGAAGTCGTCGTGCTTTCCATCGTGAAGCAGGCCGGCACGAACACCATCGAGGTGGTCGACAACGTCCGGAAGCGCATCGCGAGCCTCTCTCAAGCGCTGCCGCCGGGCATGGAGCTCACCGTCATCCGCGACAATTCGCAGACGATCCGCACCAGCGTGCACTCCGTGATCGAGCATTTGATCGTCGGCGCGCTGCTCGCGGCCGGCGTCGTGTTGCTCTTCCTCGGCAACGCGCGCAGCACGTTGATCGCGGCGGTCTCGATCCCGATCTCCGTGATCGGCACCTTCGGCCTGATGTGGATCCAGGGCTACACGCTGAACAACATCACGCTGCTCGCGCTCGCCCTCGCGGTCGGCATCGTGATCGACGACGCCATCGTGGTGCTCGAAAACATCATCCGCTTCATCTACGAAAAGGGCATGAAGCCGTTCCCTGCGGCCGTGCTCGCCACCAAGGAGATCGGCTTCGCCGTGCTCGCGACGACGCTATCCCTGATGGCGGTGTTCATCCCGGTGGCGTTCATCGGCGGCATCCCAGGACGCTTCCTGAAGAGCTTCGGCTACACGATGGCGTTCTCGATCGGCGTGTCGCTGATCGTGAGCTTCTCGCTGACACCGATGCTGTCCGCACGACTGCTCACGAGCAGCAGCCACGGCGGCAAGCTCACCAAGCTGGTGGATTTCTTCTACCGGCCGATCGAGCGCGCGTACATGGCGATGCTCTCGTTCTCGCTCAAACGGCGCTGGGTGGTGGTCCTCGCCTGCGCGGCCGTCATGGGCTCGTGCATTCCCGTGGCCAAGTCGCTGCCGGGCTCCTTCCTGCCGCTCGACGACAAGGCGAAGTTCCAGGTCACGATGCGCGCTCCGGAAGGCACCAGCGCGGAGGAGACCCTGCTCATCGCCGAGCGCGCGAGCGGGCTCTTGCGCCGGCTGCCGGGCGTCACGCACATCCTCATCACCGTCGCGGAGGATGACCAGATCACGCGCAACTACGCGCAGCTCTACGTCGACCTGGTCGACCCCGGCGTGCGCACGCTGACGCAGTTTCAGCTCATGGATCGCGCGCGCGCGCTCGTGATCCCGAACATGCCGAAGGATCTGCGCATCAACATCGCCGAAGTGCCCGACTTCTCGGTCGGCTCGAACACCCAGGGCGTGCAGTACATCCTCTCCGGACCGAACTTCGCCTCGCTCGAGAAGGGCGCCGGCACCATCACGGCAGCCCTCAAGAAGAGCGGGAAAGCAGTCGACGTCGACACCACGCTCATCGACGGGCGCCCCGAGGTCCGGGTCACGATCGACCGTGACCGCGCCGCCGACCTCGGCGTGAGCGTGGCCAACGTCGCGACGACCCTGCAGATGCTGGTCGCCGGCGTGAAGGCCTCCACCTTCCCCGAGAACGGCAACGAGTACGAGATCCGCATTCGCGCCGACGAGAAATACCGCACCGACCAGAATGCGCTCTCACTCATGAGCGTGCCTTCGTCGAAATACGGCAGCGTGCCGCTGAGCTCCGTCGTCAAATGGGACCGCGGCCTCGGCCCGTCGCGCATCAACCGCTACGCTCGCGAGCGTCAGATCACGATCCTCGCCAACGCCGCCGCCGGCGCCGGCGACAACGACGTGAGCGCCATCATCCAGAAGGAGTTCAAGCAACTCGACCTCGGGCCCGGCTACCAGCTGCGCCCGACCGGACGCTCGAAGTCACAGGCCGAAACCGCCGCGGGGTTCATCCTGGCGCTCAGCATGGCCTTCGTCTTCATGTACCTGATCCTCGCGGCGCAGTTCGAGTCGTGGCTTTACCCCGCGATCATCCTCGTGTCGCTGCCGCTGACGGTGCCGTTCGCCTTCATGAGTCTCAAGCTCTTCAACCAGAGCATCAACATGTTCTCGATGCTCGGCATGCTGGTGCTCTTCGGCGTCGTGAAGAAGAACAGCATCTTGCAGGTGGCTCAGACCAACCACCTGCGCAGCCTCGGCAAGGGCCGCTTCGACTCGCTCATGCAAGCCAACCGCGAGCGCTTGCGACCGATCCTGATGACCACCATCGCCTTCGTCGCCGGCATGGCCCCGTTGCTCCTCTCCTCGGGCATCGGCTCCGGCTTCAACAAGGCCACGGCCAGCATCGTCGTCGGGGGCCAGACGCTCTCGCTGCTCCTCACGCTGCTCGCGGTTCCCGTGCTCCACAGCCTGGTCGACGACGTGATCGATTGGATCGCCCGCCGTCGCAAGGCGGGCAAGATCGACCGCGGCGAAGGCGAGCTCAAGGAGCTGCTCGGGACGGGCGAGGAGCCGCTCGAGAAGGCGTTGGAAGCGGCGGCTGCGGCGGAGTGAGGCGGAGTGACGGGTTCTCCAAGTCGTGCACACGACGCTCTAGTAGCGTGCCGGCGTTCTTCACTTCCGCCACCTCAGCGCTAAGTTGTTTCTGGGCTTTCTCGCTCTGCTCAATCCGGACTTGTTGACCACGAAGAACCTCGTCACTGAGTCGTTGCGCGCTCGTCTCGAGTTGCCTTATCTGATCCATCGCACTCGGCGAAGGCGGTTCCAGGGGCTGGTGGAGGACTGTCGGCCAAGCCGCTGCAAACCCGAGCCACGCGACCACCGACAAGACGGTAAAGATAGACTCTGACTTGCAAACGCCGGTTTTGAAGCACCTTTTGAGCTCCTGACTGGAGTCGCGTTCTTTCGCTGTTCCGGGGCGAAATCTATTATCCCAATCAATGCCAGATTCGCTGCAGATCCACGACCAAAACAACAGGATCAGAAAGCCAGTGATGCACACCAACAGGCCATTTTCGCGGCAGTCCTGCGAAAGGCTCTTAGCGTCGCCAGCGCATGCAGCGACGTAAAAGCCGAAGGATAGGACGAAATAGTAAATCGAGAGCAGCGACTGTATCCCTAATCGGCTTTCTCGCAAATTCCGGAACGACCCATCCTCCCACAGGAAGCCTGGGAAACGTTCTGCTACGTACGCGCGCCCCATCTTGTTGGCAAAGTGGCCGTAAAGCGTCAGCGCGATGAGCAAGAGAAGAACCCACAAGCTCACGAACCGGATCGGTGCGGAATCTTTCAATGAGCTCTTGCTCAAGAACGCGAGTACCCCACTGACGAACGCGCCCGCGATGGTCGCAAGTTGAAACCGCCGCCCCTGCCACTCGCGCATCTCGTTACGAATGGCGGTCAGTTCGACCTCTCGCACTCTGTCGAGAGACATCCCCGAGATGGGTTTGAATGTCGCTGCGACCGCATCACACAGGGAACCGGCGAGCAGCGCGCGTTTCGCGTCGGCCATGCTGTTTTCCGGAGGCGTAGTCTCGCCATCAACCTTTGCCGCATTGCGCGGCGGCTTCTCTGGGGAGGTCATGTCGACTACGTTAGGCGTTTGTTCACAGGAGACCAACGAAATGGCGGCTAGAGCAAAAGCGACTAGAGCAGAACGAGAACGAAAAGAGCGAGCCCTGGAAAATGGACTCGTTCAGACGGTTTTCAGGCCATGTGCAGAAGCGTTGATTCAATGTGCCAATCTACTTCCCGGAGAGCGGCTGCTTGACGTCGGCTGTGGGTCGGGCATCGTGGCTCGAGTCGCGCTCGAGCAGCAGCCGCAGTTGGGCGCGGCACATGGCTTTGATGCCGAGGACGCTGCTATCGACGTAGCTCGGGAAGTCACTTCGACGAACAAGGTAAGTTTTTGGGAGGGAAACGCGGAGGAAACTGCGGCGTATCGAGGGCAGTGGGACGTCTGCATCGCACAGCACGTGGTCCAGCACGTCCCCAAAATGCTCGCGCCAATGCAGCTGGCGCTCAAGCCAGGAGGGCGGGCTGTTCTTGCCACATGGCCAGTGCTGTCACGGGACTGCCCAGCGTACAGTTTTCTATACTTGGCGGCCGGTGAAGGTGACAAGGTGATTGGTATGTCGATGCCGGAGCTCCGCCGGCGCGCGGTGGAGGCGGGGTTCGACCACTCTGCCGAACTGACAATCGAGCGACAGACCCCGCGAGTGAATCCGACCGTGTTCTTGCGGCAGTATCTCGAAGGCAAGCAGCAGCCGCCCACGGATATTGACAAGTATCTCGCGCACGACAGGGTAAAGGAGCTCGCTGCCGCCAAGGCCACTACGACCTACGAGGATGGAACGATGGAGTTCATGATCACCATGAACGTGGTCATCGTAAGCTCATCGCCTGCGAAGAACTGACGCTTCCGCGTGCCTCCCGCATGGAAAGGCGAAACGACTGAATTCTGCGCGTGGCTGCTCACCGCGCCACTCTTCAATTCCGGGCGCTTTCGCTGACGAACGCGATCGCCTGGTCCGTCAGCTTTCGACTGTAGGCGTCGAACGGGTACGCATCCTTCGCCCAGCCGAGCAGGAAGCGATAGAAATCCGCCCAGGCGACCGGAAAGAGAGCGCGCCATTCCCGTTCGAGTGCCGGGAAGTCGACGCTGCTGCCGCGGGCCGCGAGCGCGCGCTCGAGCAACTCGAAGTACGTGCTCAGGTGGCGCCCGACCTGCGACTCGCACTCCGAAGGCGCCAGGCAGCTGCCCAAGAAATACGCCAGGTCCTTGATGCCGGCGCCGCCGCCGACGTACTGGAAATCCACGGCCGCAACGGCGCCGTCGCCCGCGAAGCAGAAATTCTCGAGCTTGGCGTCGCCATGCACGAACGTGCGAAACCTCGCGCCGTTGAGCGCCGCGTCGAATTGCGGAGCGTGCTGCTTGAGCTTCTCGACCGACAACGTCGAGAGCTCGTCCGGTCGCGTCGCGAGGTGCCAGTAGGTTCCGACCTTCCACAGCGAAGCCGGCGATTCTCCCAGGAATGTCGCGTGAAATTCGGCGAGCCACGCGAGACAGCTCGTCCTCTCCCGTTCGGCAAGGCGAGCACGACGCAGGTCGAAGCCCGCGCCGTCGAGATCTTCCAGCACGAGCAGCCAGCAGTTCTCGCCCGATTCGAGGTGAAGCGGCCGCGGCACGCGACAGCGGTCGCCGCAGCGCTCGGCATAGCGCTGGTAAAAGGCGAGCTCCACGGCGTACGAGCGCAGCTTCCTGCGATGCGAGCGGAGAGCGGTTTCCGGGGCCTTCCCGCGATCGACGACCGGTGGCGCAACGTGCTTGACGATGGCGTTCGCAGCCTTCCCGCCCTCGAGCGTGACGCGGCGGATTTCTCCGTATCCGTTCCACAACGATTGAACCCGCCGGCCCAGCACGGCGCGCTCGGCGCCGAGCGCCACCCGCACTCGTTCTTCGAGTGACGTCACGGGTTCGGCCATCCCTTCTTCGTGGTCCAGTCCCAGTTCGTCTCTTCCAGCATCTCGAGGCCAGCCGCGGGGTTCATTGGGCCGAACGTGCCCAGGTGGTCCGAGCATGCCCCGGAGGCTAGGAGCGCCGAGCGATTTCAGTGACACACCTTCGGCCAACCGGCCGGCTCCTTGGCGAAGTTTCGGCGAGCACGATCAGGCGGATGTAGCTTTTCGGGCGGCTCGATCGTCGAGGTCCAGGAAGGACGAGTCACGATGCCCGAATTCATGGTCCTCATTCACGAGAGCGAAGCGGCCGACGCGACCTTCGCACCTCAGGAGACGCGGGCGCTCCTCGAGCGGCAGTCGGCCTACGAGCAGAAGCTGCGCGCGGCGGCGGCGTACGTCGATGGCGAGCGGCTGCGCCCGTCGGCCGAGGGGCGACGCGTGAGCCGTGGTGCAGAGGGGCCGCGCGTCGAAGCGGGTCCGTTCGGTGAGCCCCATCTGGACGCGTACTATGTCTTGCAAGCGGGCGACCTCGACGCGGCGCTCGAGCTGGTAGCGGAGTGTCCAGTGGCTCCGGGCGCGCCCATCGAGGTGCGGCCGGTGATGAGCGGACGGGTCGAGCCCGAAAAGACGAGCCAAAAGGGGCGCGTGTTCGCCTTCGCCGTGCTCGGCACCGCTCCGGACGAGCGCTCTTGGGTCGGTGTCATGGATCGTATCGATGCACGCACGCAGGGTCACTTTCCCGAGGACCAATTTCGTGGTGGCGTGCGACTCGAGGCGCCAAGTCGCGGGCGCACCGTCAGCTCGAGCGGCGGCCGACGCGCCATCTTCGATGGTCCGTTTCTGGAGAGCAAAGAGGTGATCGGCGGGCTGTTTTTCATGCGCATGACGAGCCTGGACGAGGCCGTGGACTGGGCGAGCCAGAGCGCCTTCGTCGAGCATGGTGCCCTGGAAATCCGCGAGCTGTGGCGGAGCTAACCCACGCGATCGCCGACATCGTCAGGCGCGAAAAGAGCCGCGTCGTCGCCTCGCTCGTGCGCCGGCTGGGCAGCATCGACGCCGCCGAGGAGGCCTTTCAAGAGGCGGTGCTCGCGGCGCTCCCGAGCTGGCGCAGCGGCCTGCCCACGAACCCGGCGGCATGGCTCACGACGGCTGCCAAGAACCACGCGCGCGATGCCGCGCGGCACCAGCGCGTCGTCGACGAAAAGGCGCCGTTGCTCGTGGAGCACGACATGGCACAAGCGGAGACGCTCGACTCGGTCAGTGACGACCAGCTGAGGCTGAGCTTCACCTGCTGTCACCCGGCGCTCACGCTCGACAGCCAGGTGGCGCTCACCCTGAAGGTCGTCGCCGGGCTCACCACCGACGAGATCGCGCGCGCGTTCCTGTGCCCCGAAAAGACCGTCTCTCAGCGCATCACGCGTGCCAAGAAGACCATCCTGGACCGGCAGCTGCCCTACGAGGTGCCCGAGCGCGTGGAGTTGCCGGAACGCCTGGCCTCGGTGCTGGCAGTCGTCTACCTCGTCTTCAACGAAGGCCATACGACTCGCCAAGGCCCGCTGCTGCGCCTGGATCTGCAGGCCGACGCGCTACGTCTCGCACGCCTCCTGTGCGATTTGCTCCCGAACGAGTCCGAGGTGTTCGGGCTGCTCGCGTTGATTGCGCTGTCGCTCGCCCGCGCCGAAACGCGCACGGACGAGCACGGCGATCTGCTCCTGCTTTCCGAGCAAGATCGCTCGCGCTGGGATCGCGCCCGGATCAAGGAAGGCCTCCTTTCGCTGCAGCGTGCCAGGCGACTCGGCGGCGGCGGCACCTACGCCCTCCAGGCCGAAATCAGCGCCTGCCACGCCACGGCGCCGAGCTGGGAGGACACCGAATGGAGCCAGATCTTGCGCTTCTACGAGCAGCTCCTGGCGCGGGAGCCGTCGCCCGTGGTCGCGCTCAACCGAGCCGTGGCGGTTTGCATGCACAGCGGGCCCGCCGCCGGTCTCGAGGCTCTGGGCGAGCTCGAAGCGGCGCTCACGAGCTATCACCTGTTTTTTGCGTTGCGCGCCGACTTCCGCAGCCGCCTGGGCGAAGACGCGCGCGCCGACTACCAGCGCGCGCTTTCGCTCGCCCGGAATGCAAGCGAGCGCCGGTTCTTGCAAAAAAAGATCGACCAGCTCGACTAGCCATGTAGCTCCGCGGCGTCCTCGATCGTCGTCCGGGTGAAAGGCAGATCACCCATGAACGGCAGATCGAAAGGCACGGGAGAAAAATCATGGCCAGAATGATGGTTGCCGCACTTCAGGTTTCGCTCGACGGTTTCACGCAGGGCTCCGATCAAGGCGGCGCGGAATGGGTCGAGTCGTGGGCAGATGCGCTCGCGCTGATCCCGGAGGTCGACGCCTTCGTGCAGGGCTCTCACATGTACCCGGGCTACGGGGTCTACTGGGAGTCGATCTACACCGATCCGACTCGAGTCGCGCCCTTCCAGGACCGGGTGCCCTACGCGCGCGAGGTCGCGTACGCGAAGCTCGCCGCGAAAACGCCGCACTATGTCGTCTCGAGCACGCTCGAATCGGTCTCGTGGCCTCCGACGGCGCGTATCACCAAGAGGCTCGAAGAATTGCGAGCGCTCAAGCTCCAACCGGGCAAGAACATTTACGTCGTGGGTGGGCCCACGCTGGTCACGAGCCTCTTGAACGAGCACCTGCTAGACGAGCTCAAGCTGATCGTTCACCCCCTGCTGCTCGGCGGCGGCAGGGCGCTCTTTGCCGGTGTGACCGAACGGCGTTCGCTCCGCTTCGTCAGCGCCGAGCCGACGCAGTCGGGCAAGCTGATCGTGACATATCGAACCTGAGCCCCCCGCTCGAGGGCGGAGAGCAGCTCCTGAAAGAGTCTCGAGACTCAGGGTGCGGTGGGAACGGCCTTCAGGTACGTGGAGAGCGTGAGCCCCTGCTGGTAGGCGTCGTACACGGCGAGCGCACCGACCGCCCGCGCGCCGGCTTCTTGCAGGTGCGTGTTGTCGCTGTTGCCATTCGGGTAGTTCGGGGACTCGCCGGGCGCCAGATTCAGGAAGAGCGCGGTCGTCGCCGTCTGACCGATGCGCTCGAAGTAGGCCTCGGTGATGGCCGTCAGATCGATGAGCTCGACGTCCAGCTCTCGAGCGAGCTCCCGCATGGCAGGCGGGTAGGCACCGTGCGTGTCTTGAAGCGCTGTCCCGTTCCACTGATTGCGGACAATGGGCGTGACGAGGATCGGAACGGCTTGTTTGCCGCGCGTGTCGGTGACGTACGTGGTGAGGTACTGTTTGTAGGTGGTCTCGGGATCGGTGTAGCGCGTGGGGTCGTCGCTCTTCTCGTCGTTGTGAGCGAACTGAATGAGCACGACGTCGTCTTTCTCGAGAGCGTTCACGATCGGCATCCAGTTGCCCTCGTCGGCGAAGCTCTTGGAGCTTCGCCCTGAGAGCGCCTTGTCGCTCACCACGGCGCACTGCGGGGCGAATCGATCCCCGAGCGGCTGACCCCAGCCCATCCGCGGGTAGTAGCTGGATCCGTAGACGCTCGCCGTCGAATCACCAATCACGTGGATGGTCACGGCATGAGCCGGAGCCGCACCGTCGCAGACCTGCCCCGCACTCGCCGAGCCCGCCGCGCCGCTCGTGCGGCCACCATTGCCCGCGGCCGCACCGTTCGCAGCGCCTCCCCGGTCAGCGCCGGTACCCGACGCTCCGCCGACCGGCATGCCGGCACCGCCCCTACCGCCGGGCCCGGAGGCGCTGGCTCCGCCGCTGGGCGAGCCGGCGCCACCCGCGGCTGGGGCAGCTCCCCCGTCCGCGCGCGCGCCGGCGTTGCTCGCTCCCCCCCGGTCGGGCGTGCCACCGGCACCGGCGTTTCCCGC
>Ga0315912_10003908_pt1 | contig 14441 bp, 17 predicted proteins | sample VfabasoilMG_FD_204469 | JGI IMG/M metagenome (GOLD analysis project Ga0315912, IMG submission 204469) | Garden soil microbial communities collected in Santa Monica, California, United States - V. faba soil | ecosystem: Environmental > Terrestrial > Soil > Garden | place: USA: California... | reverse complement strand
GGCATGGGTGAGACCGAGTTCGAGGTGCTCGGGCTCGTCCAGCGGCTGGTCGATCTCGGCGGCCACAGCCACATGTTCTGCTTCTTCCCGGAAAAGGGCTCGTTGATGGACCATCTGCCGGCCACACCCCGCGATCAGTGGTGCCGCGTGCAGCTCGCACGCTACCTGATCGACTACCGCGGGGTGCGCGTTGAGAACATGGCGTTCGATGCCACGGGCCGCGTCACGGGCTTCGGCATCCCACAGGGCGAGCTTGATGACGTCATCAACGCCGGCATCGCGTTCCGCACATCAGGCTGCCCGGGCAAGTTCCGCGAAGACGTGTCGGCGTGCGACCGGCCCTACGGCGACTCGCCCCCGAGCGACATCGCGAGTTATCCGTTTCAGCCTGGCCGGAGCGACCTGCGCAAGATCCGGCGTCAATTGCGCATGGTCGAGCGCAAACACTAGGGCTGCTTTCTCGCGGTCGACCGCGCCCGCGAGCCATCCGCCCGTTACCATGACCCCTTCCTTCCGCGTGATCGACACCGGTCTGCGCGACGGCCGGCGCCAGATCGCCTTCGACCAGGCGCTGATCGATGCCCACCGGGCGGGCGAGATTCCGGATTCGATCCGCTTCCTGCGTTTTCCGCCGACCGCCCTGGTGGGGCGCCACCAGGCCCTGTCGCGCGAGATCAACCTCGACTACTGCCGCGCACACGGCATCGGCATCGCGCGGCGCATCACGGGCGGTGGCGCGATCTACTTCGACGAGGGCCAGCTCGGCTGGGAGCTGGTCATGCAGCGGGCGACCCTCGGGATCGGCTCGCTCGCCGAACTGACCCGCACCCTCTGCGAGGCCGCGGCTGGAGGCTTGCGACGGCTCGGCGTCGACGCACGCTACCGGCCGCGCAACGACATCGAGGTGGACGGGCGCAAGGTAAGCGGCACCGGCGGGTTCTTCGACCAGGACACGCTCTTCTTCCAGGGCACCGTGCTGGTGGACATGAATCCGGCGGACATGCTTGCCGCGCTCAACGTTCCCGAAGCCAAGCTCGAGAAGCGCGGGCTGGATTCGGCCGCGCAGCGGATCGTAACGCTCAAGGAGTTGCTCGGAACGGCCCCCACCATGGCGGCGCTCCAGGATGCGCTGCTCTCTGGATTTTCCGAGCGGCTCGGCATCGCGCCGCTACGCGGCGACATCACTGCACACGAAGAGGCGCTCGCCGCACGGATCCACGATGAGGAGATCGGCAGCGATGCGTTCGTCGCGGAGATCGACGATCCGGCGGCGGGGCACGACGTGCGGTCGGCCAGCCACACCGGTCCCGGCGGCACCGTCACCGCGCATGTCCGCCTCGAGGGACCACGCAACGACCGCATCCGCGAGGTGCTGATTACGGGTGATTTTTTCGTCACGCCGCCGCGCACGATTTACGATCTCGAGGCGGCGCTGCGCAATGTGGAGGCGGCCCGGGCGGGCGCGGCGATCGAGCGCTTCTTCAGCGCTGCCCAAGTCAGCCTGCTCACGGTGGCGCCGGCGGACTTCCGCACGGCGGTCGAATCCGCGATCGGCGCCGCCCGATGACCGGGCGCGGCGCTCCGGCGCCAGCAGGCGCCGCATCTGCAATACCATGAAGCTGATTCACGTCGTTCAGCACACCTCCGCGGAGTACCTGGGACTCCTGGAGGACCATCTCGAGGGGCGCGGCCTGCGCTTCCGCTATTACCGGCCGTTTGCCCAGCACGGCGCCCTGCCCCACCTTGATGCGATGCGCGACGGTCTTGTCCTGCTCGGCGGCGGTCCGTGGGGAAGCGCCGGCGCGCGCGACCTGCCCACGCTCCGGCAGGAGATCGCGCTGGCGCACGCGTGCCTGATGCGGGAGTGGCCGCTACTGGGGATCGGCCTCGGCGCGCAGATCGTGGCGCTCGCCGCGGGCGGGCGCTCGGAACCGGCCGAACTGGTCTTTGAAGTCATCACCGCCCGGCGCACGGCCGCATCCGCGCTGAACGGCTACCTGCCGGAGGAATTTCCGCTGGCCGTTTACATGCGCGATTGGCCGATTCCGCCTGGCTACGCCGACGTGCTGGCGCGCGATGCACGCGGCCGGCCCGCCGTCTGGCAGATCGGCCGTTCGGCCTTCGGCTTTGCCGGGCACCCCGGCGTGAAACTCGCGATCGTCGAGGACCTGGTCATGGAGTTCGAGGAGTCTCCCTCCGGGGCGGGCCCCGAACTCGAGCGGCTGCGCGCGGCACAGGCCGTCATTGCCGACGCGCTGGTGCCGATCATGACCGGCCTCGTTCAACTGACGGGCTGGATGGAGGCGCCGCCCGCGTAAAGTGCGGGCGCGGCCCGGCTTGATATTTGAGAAAAATCTAATATACTGTTCTCATCGCTCCGGATCCACTGGCACGTATCCAGCGCCGCGTCATGCCCAAGAAGCTCGTGATCGTGATGGCCAACACCGACCCGCGCAACGGTGAGGAGCTCGGCGCGCCGATCTTCCAGGCATCGGTCGCCGCGGCGATGGACTACGACGTCGACGTGATCTGCACCGCGACCGCCGGGCGCCTGATGAAAAAGGGCGTCGCCGAGAAGCTCCGCGTGAAGGAAGGCTCGCCGAAGTCGGTCTACGACTTCATCAAGGATGCGCACGAGGCCGGCGTCAAATTCTACTGCTGTTCCCCCAACCTCGATCTCTTCGAAATGAAGGAAAGCGATCTCATCCCCGAGTGCTCCGGCATCGTGGGGGGCGCGCACCTCATCGAGGAAATAATGGAGGGCGACTGCAGGGTACTGACTTATTGAGGGTCCGCCGGTGACGCACGCCAACCACACGCGGGTCCAGACCCATATCGGCGATCCCCTGTCGGCCGAGCCGGCGGTGTCGCGCGAGAAGCTGGAAGCCATCTTCAAGGACATTCAGTCGGATCTGCGCTACGACCACGAGCTGAACGGGTGCTTGAACTGCGGCATCTGCACCGCCACCTGCCCCGCCGCGCATTACTACGACTTCAGCCCGCGCGAGATCGTCCAGTTGCTGTGGACGGAGAATCTCGAGGGCATCTACGACGCGATGCAGGAAAAGATCTGGGCCTGCGCCCAGTGCTATACCTGCGCGGCACGCTGTCCGTTCGGCAACTCCCCCGGCGGGTTGGTGATGCTGATGCGCGAGACGGCGATCAAGCATCAGATGGAATCCGCGAAAAGCGTGCTGCGGCCGTTCAGCCGCGTGATGCTCAAGCTCATTTCCACCGGCAACCAGCTCTCGCCCGACATGATCAATCCCGATCACTTCGCGGACTGGGGCCCGAACATCTCGAAGATCGACGCGCCGCTGCGGCTCCTGCGCCGCGCGATACCCATGCCGACGCTCAACACGACGGCCACGGCGTGGGAAGTCAACCTGAAGACCTCGGTCGAGCTCTACACGATCTGGGAGGAAACCGGCGTGCTGAAGCAGCTCGAGGGAATAGACGAGAACCTGTTCGACGTGATCCAGGACATCATGGACGAGAAGCGCGAGGACTGGAAGGACTTCCTCGCCGATCAGGAAGAATCCCCGGACGATTGAGGAGGCCCGCATGGACCCGAAGATCAGCTGCGGCGAGCGCTTTACCGGCCACGGCGCCGAATGGCGCGATTCGAACCTCACGGCGGAGGACGCGCGCGTCGCCACCGCCTGGGTCGAGATGAAGGTGGACCGGCGCTCGATGCTGACCGGCAAGGACCGGGTCGAGGACGTGCGCGACCTCATGTGGCAGCTCGAGAAGGATGGCGAGATTGTCGTCCATCGCGTCACCGACGAGCACGAGCCGGCGCTGGTGAAGACGCTCTACGGCTGGGACAAGAAGATACCGACCCGGCGCCTGTGGCACCACAAGTCGTGCGGCCAGTGCGGCAATACGCCCGGTTACCCCGCGTCGCTGCTGTGGCTCATGAACCGGCTCGGCGTGGAGTACCTGGACGAGACCGACCAGACTTCGTGCACGGCGTGGAACTACCATGGCTCGGGCATCGGCAACCTCGAGAGCCTGGCGGCCGTCTTTCTGCGGAACTTCCACCAGGCCTACGTTTCCGCCCGCGCGCAGGGGCTGCCCGACGCCTACTACTATCCCCTCGTCCACTGCGGCACATCCTTCGGCAACTACAAGGAGGTGCGCGGCTACCTCCTGCGCTCGGCCAAGCTGCGTGAGCGCGTACGGATGATCCTCGGCAAGCTCGGGCGGCTCATCGACGGGAAGCTCCTGATCCCTGAGGAAGTCGTCCACTATTCGGAGTGGGTGCACGTCATGCGCGGGCGCATCGCGCGGCTGCAGGAGATCGACTGCAGCCGGATCCGGGCGACGATCCACCCCGCCTGCCACGTCTACAAGATGGTTCCGGAGGACGCGGTATACGACGACGCGATTCTCGGCGGCAATCGCGTGGCGGTGTCCACCGGCATCATGGAAGCGCTCGGCGCCCAAGTGATCGACTACTCGACGTGGTATGACTGCTGCGGCTTCGGCTTCCGCCACATCATTTCCGAGCGCGAGTTCACCCGCTCGTTCGCGATCGACCGCAAGATCCGCGTCGCCGTCGAGGAAGCGCGCGCCGACGTGATGATCGGGCACGACACCGGCTGCATCACGACGCTCGACAAGAACCAGTGGATCAGCAAGTCCGGCGCGAAGCCCGTGGAGTTGCCGGTGCTCGCCGATTGCCAGTTCGCGGCGCTGGCGTGCGGCGCGCATCCCTACAAGATCGTGCAGTCGCACTGGCACGCGTCCCCGGTCGAGACGCTGATGGAAAAGCTCGGCATCGACTGGGAGGCGAAGAAAACCGAGTTCATGGCGTACCTGGAGGAGGTCAGGGCCGGCCGGCCGGAGAACCTCTACGACCCGCGCCGGATGATCACTTCGGGTCCGGGCTTCGTCGCGATCGCGAAGCAGCCATGACACTTCCTGTTCTCATCGTGGGTGGCGGGCCTGCGGGCCTCGCGGCCGCCCACGCGCTCGCCACGGTTGGCAGGCGCTCCATCCTGGTCGAAAAGGAGCCGCGGCTCGGCGGGGCGCCGATTCTGTCGGGCTACGCCAAGCTCGTCCCCACCGGCGAGTGGGCGCGGGACGCGATCGGCGGGATGGTGAACCGGGTCGAAAGCGATGCGCGAATTGCGGTCCACACGGGCTGCACCATCAAGGAATTCACGGGCACTGCCGGAGCGTTCAAGGCTCAGCTCTCGAACGGCGCCGCGCTCGACGCGGGCGCCGTCCTGCTTTGCACCGGGTTCACTCACTTCGACTCGGTCAACAAGCCGGAGTGGGGCTTCGGCACGTTTCCCGACGTGGTGACTACCACACAGGTCGAGCAGATGATCTCCTCGGGCCGGGGCGTGCGCTGTCCCTCCGACGGACGCAAGCCCGGGCGGGTCGCGATTCTGCTGTGCGTCGGCTCGCGCGACCGCCAGATCGGGCGCGAGTGGTGCTCCAAGATCTGCTGCACGGTATCCTCCAACATCGCGATGGAAATCCGCGAGGAGTTGCCCGACTGCCACGTCTACATCTACTACATGGATGTCCGCACCTTCGGCCTCTACGAGACGCGCTACTACTGGCGCAGCCAGGAGGAATTCAAGGTCAAGTACATCAAGGCCCGCATCGCGGAGGTCACCTCCGACGGCAAGAAGCTCATCATCAAGGGCGAAGACACCCTGGTGAAGCGCCCGATCACGATTCCCTTCGACCTGGTGGTGCACGCCATCGGGATGGATCCCAATGTGGACAACAAGGCGCTGGCGACGATCTTCGGCATCGAACTGGAGCCGCACGGCTTCATTGCCAAGGGCAGCGCCTACGGGGCGCTGGGCGAGACCTCGCGTCCAGGGGTATTCGTTGCCGGCGCGGCCGCGGGCCCGGAAACCATCGACGATTCGATCGCCCAGGCGAAAGCCGCTGCCCTCGCGGCGCTGGCCCTCGTCAACGAGCCAGCTCGGGCGGTCGCCGCCTGAAAGTTGGAGCGTGGCGCAAGTGACGCTGGTTTCTCGATTCATGGGCATGCCGGCGCCGGAGCGGCCGCGACTCGATCTGAGCGGACCGAAACTCGCGCGCGCACTCGAGGTGCTCGTCTCCGCAGCCGAGGAGCACGGCGGCGTCGAGCGCTACGTGGATGCGCTGCGGCTCAAGTCGAGGCTTTTCCAGGAAGCCTTCGAGCCGGGGCGCGAGATCGACTTCGCCGTTCTCAAGGCCCTGTTCGCACATCTCGCCACCGTGCGCCGGCGCGTCGGCGTATATCTCGTTCCGCCGCGCTTCGAGGCGCTGTGCGCGCGCATCGCGCGGCTCCTCACGGGGTGCGGGGACACTGCGACGACCGATGCCCGCGTCACGGCATTCTGCAATGGCTTCCCCGATGACCGTGAGCACCGCTGGGTGCGCGACCTCGCCGCGGAAATCCTGCACAACGTGGACCCTGAACGCTACCCGTTGATGTGCCGCTGGGTGTGGGACGCCCGGGCCAACACCGGCGTGATCCGCGAGATCTGGCACGCCGAGAACCCCGACCGCGTGCTGATCGAGGTGCCCGACCGCTACGCCACTTTCGTCACGCTGCGCGAGGAGTTGGCGCAGTACCTCGCGGCGAACGGCGTGTTTCGCGACGTCGTGTATTACGTCGACCTCTTGACCGCGCAGGTCTACGCCGGCTACATCAGCGAGCAGGGCGGCAGCTACCTGCGGACGGATTTCGCCACGCCCGAGGACCCGATGCTGCACACGCGGCGTCTGCTCGGGCTGGACGGCGTCGCTGCGGACGGCCGCTCGAAACTGAAGGCGGTCGACGGGGCCGCCGCGGTCGTGGATGACACGATGCGTCTCAACTGAGCGGTGCCCACGCATGCCGATACACGAACAGTCGCTGATCCGCCCGGAGAATCTGAAAACGCACGACAAGCTCGTGCTCGACGGCGTCGACGTCTCCGGCCACTGGAGCACGTTCATCGAGCCGCGCGTCATCACCGACTACAACGAGCGGCTCGAGGAGGAGATCGCGGCGCTGCCGGGCGGCGAGCACATCCACCGCTGCTGGCAGTGCGGCTCGTGCACCAATTCGTGTACGGTGCACGCCGTCAATCCGGATTTCAACCCGCGCTACTGGATCTATCTCATCCGCATCGGGATGGAGTCGGAGCTGCTGCGCGACAAGGACATCGTCTGGCAATGCGTATCGTGCAACAAATGCACCTACGCCTGCCCGCGCGACGTCGTCCCCGAAGGGGTGATGAAAGCGACCGCTCACTGGCTGGAGTTGAAGGGCCACACGCCGAAATCGAGATCCATGATTTTCGACGAAGAGTTCACCGAACAGGTGGTTGCGACCGGCCGCATCGAGGACGGCCGTGTCATCCGCGGCTTCTTCGCGAAGACCGGACAGCCGCTGCTGCAGGACTGGCTGGTGGAGATGGCGAAGCGCGTGGCGCGGCGCCTGCCATTCAAGCTCGGCATCCTGATGGGGCTGGCCGCGCTCTTCCGGCCGCGCACCCGTGGCTGGAACCAGGCGCGCGATGCGATCAGCGAGTACCTGGAAGAGCAGGAGGTTGAACAGCGCAAGGCGCTCGGCCTCAAGGGGAAGACATGAAAACCGGTTACCAACGCGTCGCCTACTACCCGGGCTGCGCGCTCGAAGGCACGGGCCACGCCTACAACCAGTCCACCCGGGAACTCGGCAAGGCGCTCGGCCTCGAGCTCGACGAGGTGAAGAACTGGAACTGCTGCGGCGCGATGGAAGTGAAGAACAAGGACCCCGGGGTGCAGACCTATCTCTCATCACGCGTCATGTCGATCGCGGCAAACGAGATGGGCGCGAAGATCGTGATGGCGCCCTGCAACGGCTGCTATCACAATCTCAAGAAGGCGGAGCACGACCTCGCGAACGACCCGGGTTCGCGGGCGGTGGTGGAGCGGATTTCCCGCAAGGCCGGGCACGCAACCTACCAGGCGGGCCAGGTCGAGACAATCCACGCACTCGACTGGATCAGGGACGGGATCGGCGAAGAGGAACTCAAGCGCCGCGTGACGAACTCGCTCACGGGCCTGAAGGTCGCCAACTACTACGGCTGCATGTACACGCGGCCGCGCCACATCTTTCCCGAAAAGGACCAGGGCCCCGGCAGCGAATCCACTTCGAAGCCGCATTTCATGGATGACCTGCTGGCTGCGGCCGGCGCGGAGAACGTCGATTTTCCGTTGAAGACCGCCTGCTGCGGCGGCGCCCACGTCCTCTCGGACAGCGACACTTCGACCAAGCTGGTGCTCAACATCCTGCGCGCCGCGGAAGCCGCCGGCGCCGACGTGATCGCGACCGAGTGCCCGACCTGCCACTCGGGGCTGGAGATGCACCAGGTGCGCGCCGAGAAAGTGCTGGGGCAGAAGACGGCTGTGAAGATGCTCTATTTCACGCAGTTGCTCGGCCTCGCGTTGGGCCTCTCGCCGCGCCGGCTGAGCGTGCACGAGAACGTCTCGGACGGGCTTGCGGCGCTGAAGGAAAGGGGGCTGGCATGAGGTCGTTTGCCGAGATCGAAGCGGCGCTCGACGCGCACGATGATGCCCTCGCCGATCCGGCGCTCGCGGCGGCGCGGCTGCTGGCGATCGCGGAGGAAGTGCTCGAGCATTGGATCATCGCGCGGGGCGCGACGCCGACCCCGGAGACGCGGGAAGGCTTTCGTCTGCTCGCGCTGCACCGGCAGGGCGCGCAGGGCGATCCCGGCTTCAACGCCTGCCGCGAGACCTGCCGCGAGATCGCGTATCACTGCAACCTGCTGCGCGGGGAACCGGAGCCTGCGTTGCTCGCGCTGCGGCAACGCATGATGACGCTGCTGGTAAGGCACCTGACTCTCTTCGTCAGCGGCAAGCTGCAGGTCGAAGGGCTGGGGGAGTTCTGTTGCTCCTCGCGGCCGCTGCGCCTAGAATCGGCGTGAATCGAAGGACCGGAGAGGATCGCGAAATGCCCACCGTGCGCGGCTGCCACTTGCCCGACGAACTGCTCTACGACGTCGACAATCACATCTGGTACCAGGAGCTCCCCGACGGCAACGTCAAGCTGGGCATGACCACCGTTGCGACGGCGATGGCCGGCCAGCTCGTTGCTTTTACGCCGCGGAAAGCGGGCCGCGCGGTCGAAGCCGGCAAGTCCTGCGCAACGGTGGAATCAGGCAAATGGGTGGGGCCGGCGAAGTCGGCGGCGGGCGGCGAACTGGTGGCGGTGAACGAGGAGCTGGTCGGCACGCCCTCGATCGCCAACGACGACCCGTACCGGGCAGGCTGGATGGTGATACTCAAGCCGAGAGACTGGCCTGCGGTGAAGCCGAATCTGGTCGCCGGAACCGACGTCGCCCCGAAGTACGAAGCGAAGATGAACGCGGATGGATTCGCCGGTTGCGCGCCCGGCGGCGGACAGGTGAAGTCATGAGAGCGGCGGCGGCGGGTACCTCGCCCGGCCTGACCCGCGCGCAGGTGGCACGCCTGCGCGGCAGCGCCGTGCGCGTGACGGATCGGTTGAAGGCGATGGCGAATCCGTCGCGGCTGATGATCCTGTGCCAGCTCGCGGAGGGCGAAAAGTCCGTGGGCGAAATGGAGAGCGTGGTGGGCTTAAGCCAGTCCGCGCTGTCGCAGCACCTGGCGGTGCTGCGGCGCAAGGGCATCGTCGCGACGCGCCGCGAGGCGCAGTCGATCTTCTATACGCTGGCGAGCTGGGAGGTCGAAGAAATCATGGCGTCCCTCTACCGGGTGTTCTGCGCCAGGGTTGCGGCGAAGTAATCATCTCGTTAGATTCCCGGCGTCGTACGGCAGACCGCCATGAAATCCACCCGGGTGCCTGACTGAACGGGATTGGACGCTGCCCGCGGATCGCGGCCCCCGGTTCAGCGCTCATAGTTTCCACATGCCCAACGCCGATCCCACGCTGCTGCGCCAACTCTCGGAGAACAGCACGCCGTACCGCGACCCGCTGGCTCTCGTCAACTGGTCACAGCTCAACACGAGCAGCGCCTGGCTACCCGATCCGGCGCTGTCGCTCTACGGACTGCCCGAATTCGACGCACTGGCGCCGGCCGTGCGGAACCGGCTGTCACACTACGAATTCATCAACGTGATGCACTGCGGATTGTGGCTGGAAGGCGTCTTCCTGCAGCGCATGTCGCGCCGCCTGCGGCCGGGAATGCCGCGCGTGGAGCGCGAATACGTCCTGCACGAACTGCGCGAGGAAACGGGACACAGCCTGATGTTCCTGCGAGTGATCGAAGCAAGCGGCCTTGCGCTCCCGGATGGAAGCTGGCGCGCCCCGCCGGCCGCGGCGGCGGTGAGCCGGCTCGCGCCGGTGGGCCGCGCGCTGTTCTGGCTGGCGATGCTGATCGGCGAAGACGTTCCCGACAAACTCAACCGCTACGTACGCGGGCACGCGGATGCCGTCAATCCCGCGATCCGGCAGGTCTGCACGCTGCACATCGTGGATGAAGCGCGCCACATCGCGCTCGCGCGCCGCACGTTCGAATCCCTCCTCGCCGATGCGCGCGGCCCGCGGCGCAGGCTCCTGTCGCTGGCCGCGCGGCTGCTGCTGCGGGAGCTCGCGCGGACATATTACTTTCCCCCCGCAACGTTCTACGAGCTGGCCGGCCTCACCCCAGGCGCATACTGGCGCGCGCTCGCCTTGCGCAATCCGGCGCGCAAACGCTTCGTGGCCGATCGTATCGCGCCGACCATCCGGGCGCTCGACTCCTGCGGTCTCGACGTGAGTCGCTGAAAGCAGGCGGCATCACGCCGCGGCCAGCACCGCCGCGGCGTCAAAGCGGCTCTCCCATCCCAGCTCGGCCGCCGCGCGCCGGCAGTCGAGCAGCAGCGTCCGCGCGAGCCCCTCGATCCACGCCGGCTCGCCGCCCCAGCCCCAGAGCCGCCACGCGAGATTGATCCCGGCACGCGCCACGCCGAGCGGCAAGGGGAAGGCGAGCCGGTGCCGGCTGCGGATGAGGTCACGGTAGCTGGTGCTGTCAGCGACCGCCAGATTGAACGGCCCGCTCACGTTACGCTGGAGTGCGAGCAGCACCGCCCGCGCGACGTCGTCTTCGTGCACGCACTGCAGGCGCGGCTGCGGGTCCGGGAGCGCCACGTAGCACGGCAGGTTGATCAACTGCCGCAGCAGCGGTTGGGCGTTGCGGCCGAGGATCACGTGCGGTCGCAACCGCACGCACCCGGGAAACTCGATCTCCAGCAGCCGTTCCAGGTGTGCCTTGTGCAGGGCATACCGGAAGTGCGGCAGAGGCGCCAATGGAGCGTCTTCGCAGAGGTGCACGCCTCCGCCGTAGACCGCGGCGCTCGACATCTGGATCAAGCGCGCAATTCGCGCCCGGTGCGCGGCACGGAACAGCCTGTGGCTGCCTGTCACGTTGACGTCGAACATCTCCGCGTCGCTCATCCGCCCCCGCAACACCACGAAAGCGAGATGGACGAGCGCGTCGTGCCCCGGGAGCAGCGACGACAGACCCGGATCGCGGATGTCACATTGCACGGCGCGGAACTTGGCATGCGCGAAACGCGGTGCGGCGAGGTCCGTACCGGTGACGCGCACGATACCGCGTTCGGCGCACAGGAGCGGCAGCAACGCCTGCGCCAGGTGCGAGCTGGAGCCGGTCACGAAAACCTTCACGGAAACGCCGGCATCACCACGCGCGCGAACAGCTCCATGGACTCGCGTGTGACCGCCGCCTCGAGCGCGCCGGCGCCGAACGCGCACAGCAGATGCGTGACGCCGGCGTCAGCGTAACGCCCGATCTTCGCTCGCACTTCCGTGGGGTCCCCGACAACGGCAAGCCCGAAGGCGTCGGCAAGGCCGAGATCCACGCCCAGTTTGATGAGGGCGCGGAAGCGGCCCAGCTCGCGCAATTGCTCGTAGCCGGGGTAGAGCCGCTCGAGCACGGGCAACGCCGCCCGGTACAGCTCGCGGTAGAACCACGTGAACGGGTCTTTGGCAAGCCGGCGCGCGCGCTGCCCGTCGCCCAAGCAGAGCATGCCGACTGTCATCCCGATGCGGGGCGGGGCCGCCTCGCGCCAGGCGGCGCGGTAACGGCCGATGTCGTGATACACCATGAACCACGGCTTGAACGGCCCCGCGAGCACGCCCAGCCGGCGGGCGGCGGCCCAGTCGTAGGTTTCCGGGCTTACCGCTGCGGTCCACATTGGAGGATGAGGTTCCTGGAGCACGTGCGGCAGTATGTCGAGCGCATCGATCCTGAAATGGCGCCCGTGATAGGTGACCGGCCTGCGCGCGAAGCTCTGCATCAAGATGTCGAGGCTTTCCTCGACGACCTCCCGGCTCGCGCCCGGGTCGGCACCAAAAACCGCGTATTCGCGCGGCGAAAATCCTCGCCCGATCCCGACCTCCAACCGTCCGCTGGAGAGGATATCGAGCGCCGCAATGCGTTCGGCCAGATGCACCGGATGATGCAGGGGCAGTGGAATGATCGCGTGGCCCAGCCGTATCCGCCGCGTGCGGGCCGCCGCCGCCGCCAGCAGCAGTTCCGGCTTGGACGCGTGCGAATAACCGCGCAGGAAATGGTGCTCGACAAGCCAGGCGCAGCCGTACCCCAGCCGGTCGGCAAGCTCGATCTGGTCCAGCGTCTCGGCGTATGCCTGCGATTCGCTCAGGCCGCGCCGAGGCGGGACCGCCACTTCGAAAAACAGGTCAAATCGCATGGGAGCGGCAACGACAACGAGCCGGCGCGGTGCTACCCGCAGCCATCGGGCCTGCCGCAGCCGGCTGGTTCAGGAATCCGGCGGCTTGACATCGCGCGACCGGTCGACCACCTCAGACGCGATCCACCAACGGCTGCCCGACCGCCATTCGTACCACGGTCACGAAATCGGCCGCCGCAAGGCCCGGCAGATCAACCTGTCGGCCCGCGAAAAAACCCAGCGTCTTCGCCTCGAGCCGGTCCAGCGGAAGATCGTGCAGCGCCGCTTCGAGGTCGACGACGGCGCGCCGCGGATTGACGACGAAGTCGCCGGTAAACCACACCTTCCGGATCACCCGGGCGAGGGCATCAAAAGTCACCGTGACGCGCAGCAGCCCGCCGGGTAACTTCCGCGCAGCCTCCAGGATCGGCATGTCGGCGCGCGGCCGCGTCACCAGGTTGACCCAGTCCGCCGTGCCGATCTCGGCGAGCGCGGACTGGTAGCGTTTGTCTTCGGTGAGCGTCAGGTCGCCCTCGCTGAACTCGACACCGAACTCGCTCTCGAATGCTTCCACCAGGTAGCGCCTGGCCTGCGCGGTGTCCGGCTGCCGGCCCAGCAGGTGCCGCAGGCTCGCCACGCGCTCACGTGCCGAGGCGATCGCCTGAGAGGAAAGCTTCTCGGCCGGAACGCGCAGCACGCGCAGCATCTTCTCCACGTCCAGATCGATGAGCAGCGTCCCCTGGTAGAGCAGCGCGTCACCGTCAAACGCGCCACCCGTGTCGGAAATCTTGCGGCCGTCAACCTCGATGTCATGGCGCGGGCGATAACGTGCATCGACGCCCAGCGCGCTCACCGCCGTCGCCGCAGCATGGCAGATGCGTTTCGCGATCGACTGGATATCGCGCGTGCCGACATCGCGCTGGTGCAGATAGAGTTCCCAGCCGATCTGTGTCTCGTCGCAGTAGAGGGCGCCGCCGCCGGTGATGCGGCGCTGGACGGTGATGCCGTGCGCGCGGCAATAATCAAGATCGAGTTCCTGCTCGGCGCTCTGCTGGCAGCCCAGCAACGCGCTTGGCGTAAACCGCAGAAAGCGCAGGGTGCTGGGGATCTCTTCGGCAGCGCGCGCCTCGATCAGCGCGCGATTGAGCGCGATGTTCTGCGCGGCCGGACGCAGCCCCGTGTCGATCGCGCGCCAGGTCTCGCTCATGACGCAACACAGTTCGCGGTTTTTGGAGCGCCCCTACCGCTTCCTCATGAAAAAGATGAACTCCTTGTCGATCGCGTCGGACGCCAACAATGCATTACCGGTCTGCTTGGAGAACGCCTGAAAGTCCTTGACCGAACCCGGGTCGGTGGCGAGTATCTTCAGCACCTGGCCCGAGGCCATATCGGTCAGCGCTTTCTTGGTGCGCAGGATGGGCAGCGGGCAGTTGAGGCCCCTGGCGTCGAGTTCTTTGTCGAACTGCATCGATCTTGCCTCCGGCATGGATGATTCCCCGGCAAAACTCTAACACACGTCAATGTCACACCGGCGGCAGGGGGCGCGCCTTCAGCCGGGCTGAGCCACGATCGCGGCGGCGCACGCGGCCGCCGCATTATAGCTTCCCCGCCGGGAACCCCTGACGAATGGCGCGCGCAAGTGGCGATGCCCCCACGCGGTTTGCGAAGGCGCGAAACTGCTGTCAGAATGCGCACCCTGATCAGTCGGAGCCTCTATGGCGGTGCCTCCGCTCTTGTTCGAGCTGCTTTGCCGTACCGCGCGCGAG
>Ga0315912_10003907_pt1 | contig 14441 bp, 9 predicted proteins | sample VfabasoilMG_FD_204469 | JGI IMG/M metagenome (GOLD analysis project Ga0315912, IMG submission 204469) | Garden soil microbial communities collected in Santa Monica, California, United States - V. faba soil | ecosystem: Environmental > Terrestrial > Soil > Garden | place: USA: California... | reverse complement strand
GACATCGGGCGCGTTCGGATCGTCGGGGCGCGTCGCGCGGATGAGGTCGACGGCATAGCGGTTGACGCTCTCGGCGATCGGAACCTGGCGGACGATGCCCTGGAACTTCAGGATTTCCTCGGGTGTCGTGCACTTGTCGACCTTCGGCATTTCCATGGACGTCGTGAAGCGGTTGACGACGGCGACCTCCTGGTCGGCCGAGAGGTAGTCGAGAATCACGTTGAACAGGAATCGGTCGAGCTGCGCCTCGGGCAGCGGGTAGGTGCCTTCGAGCTCGATCGGGTTCTGCGTCGCGAGCACGAAGAACGGCGGCGAGATGCTGTGATGCGTCCCGCGCACCGTGACCGACAATTCCTGCATGGCCTCGAGCAGCGCCGACTGCGTCTTCGGCGGCGTGCGGTTGATCTCGTCGGCAAGCAGCACGTTCGTGAACAGCGGGCCCTGCACGAAGGTCCAGTTCTTGCGCCCCGTCGTGCCGTCCTCCGAGATGATGTCGGTGCCGGTAACGTCCGCCGGCATGAGGTCGGGCGTGAACTGGATGCGCTTGAACGTCAGGCCGAGCGCGTTCGCGAGCGTGCGCACGAGCAGCGTCTTCGCCGTGCCCGGCATGCCCGTGATCAGGCAATGGCCGCCGACGAGCAGGGTGATCAGCAGGCTGTCGACGACGTCGTCCTGGCCGACGATGACCTTGCGTATCTCCGTGCGGATCCGCGCAAATGCCTTGTTGAAGGACTCGATGAGCGCCTTGGTCTCATCGGACTCGAATTCGTTCATGGGTGTGGTGCTCAACGGACTATCTCCAGCAGTAATTGTTGTGCTTCACGGAAATTCGGTGCGATCTCGAGAGCATACAGCAGTTGCTCCCGCGCCTTGTCGCGGTCGCCGAGCGCAAGATGTGCCCGCGCCATGCGGTACTTGAGGCCCGCCTCGTCGTGCGGCGACATGGCCGCGAGCGCCTCGAATTCTCGCAGCGCCTCGACGGGTTCGGTCTCGAGCAGCAGGTCGCCGAGCTCGGCATGCACGGCTGCCTCGAGCGGCGCCACCTGCAGAAGGTCCTTGAACACGCGAGTCGCGGTGGCGGCTTCGCCCGCCGCGAGGTGCCAGCGCGCGAGCTGCAGCAGCGCTTCGGGCGCGTAACCGCCTTGCTCGTAGTAGGCCGTCAGCGTCGCGCGCGCGGCCGCGGTATCGCCCGCCTCGCGCTGGGCCCGCGCGAGGTAGAGATAGGGGCTGCCTTCGTCGACATAGAACGGCAGCAGCGCGATCGAACTCTCGGCGGGGCCGCGCACTTCCGTCCAGTTCGACTCGTTCGCGTGCTGCAGCATCGCGGACTGAGCCTCCATCCAGGCGTCGAGATTCGCGAAGGTCGGCGCGAACTCGGCCTCGATATGGGCGGCAAAGCGCTCGTCGAACTCCGCGGCCGTGATGCCGAGCGCGGCCTCGAGCGCCGTGACGGAATCGTCGCCCGCGCGGAAGTGCTCGAGCATTGTCCGGAGCGCCTGCTGGCCGTGCTGGGTGGCGATGTACTCGCAGATCAGCCCGGCCTGCATGTACGAGACGATGACCTGGTTCTCGTAGGTCGGCCGGATGAAGCCCTCGTCGAGCCCGGCGATGGGCAGGAACTTGTCCTCGGCCATGGCCTGCAGCACGTGGCTCGGGATATGCCGCCCGTTGAGCGGCCCCGTGCTCCACTCCTCGTAGACCGAGACGCCTTCGCTGAACCAGCGCGGCACGAGATGATCCGTGGCCTCGAGCGTAAAGATGTGCGCCATCTCGTGCCAGAGCGTCGTGCCCCAGTGAAACTCGCCGTCGAGCCCGGGCCGCGGGCTGTTCATCGCCACGAGATAGCCGAAAGTCACGCCGAGCAGGCCGATGCCCGGCAGGCCCGCGGTGCGCACCGAGAAATCCGCGGCCACGGGATAGAGCTCGGCGATGACGGGCTCCTCGGGCGTGAAGGCATAGCGCTCGCTGAAGGTCGCGATGCTGCGATTGATGAGCTCGACGAGATACGGAGTGAGCACTGCGGTCTCGTCCTCGTGCAGGCGCAGGATCACGCCCGCGCCGCCGCCGCGCGGCGTCGTCATCCCGTCGAAAAGCTCGACAGTAAAATGTTCGTAGCTGTCGATGAGGATTAGCGAGTTCCTCGTCTGCGCGTCGTAGCCGAAAAGGTTGTACGACGTCTCGAGATGATCGTAGGCCTCGTCGATACGGTTCTCGCGCAGCAGATTGACGCCGAGCTCCGTGCGCGCCGACCAGTTCCTTGGGTCGACCTCGACGGCGTGCTCGTAAAAATCGATGGCCTCGCGATAGCGGCGCGTGATCACGAAGATATACGCAGGAATCGCGTAGGCATCGCCGTAACTCGGGTTGTACTCGAGCGCGCGTGCGATCCAGGGGCTTTCGAGCGCGCCGCGCAGCAGATCGAGCGATGCCTTGAGAGCATAAGCCTCGACGGGCGGCAGATTGCGTGCCTCGATGAGCTCGAGCGCCCGGTCGATACTCACCTCCGCCGAATCGAGATTGCCGACCTCGAGCTCCATGCGCGCCAACAGCAATTGCGCACCGATGGACTCGGGGTCGTTCGAGAGCGCCTCGTCGACGAAGCCCCGCGCGATGCCGTCAAACTGCTCCGCCGCGAGATCCGCGAGGCCGACGAGCGCCGGCGCATAGTCCGCGTCGATCGAGAGCGCCTCGTCGAAGAGGGTTTTTGCCTCGGTGGCATTGCGCGTGTACGCGAAAAGCAGCCCCCAGCGCGTGCGGGCCGCGGCATCCTCGGGATAGCTCACGATCGCTTCCCGAAAGATCCCGTTCGCGGTCTCGATGAAAGCCTTGTTGGAATCGCCGAGCGCCCAGGCCGCCTCGGCCCGGATACGCGGATCGCCGTCAGCCTCGAGGAGCGCCTCGAAGCAGTTTTCGGCTTCGGCCCGGCGCCCACGGAAATAGTGGGCATCGCAAGCGCGGAGCTCCGCTGCCCGGTCCGCCGAGTAATCGATCTCATAAGCCCTCGCGGGTGCCGCGACGAGCGCAATCCCCGGGATCAGGGGAAGCAGGAAATGTATCTGGGCTCCCTGCCGCATGCGTTCACTGTGTCGGCGCGGCCGCGTCGATCTGCTCCTGCACTTCGGCGAGCTCGACGAGCAGCGCCTGCAGCTGCGGCAGATAAGCATCGCCGAGCTCCTCGCGGCGCAGTCGCAAGGCCGCGACCTGCTCCTCGAGGTCTTCGGCGCGTTCCTTAAGCGCGGCGACCGCGGGCGATACCGTGACGCGCGCGGTGAGACGCGAGACCTCGAAACCCTGGGCGATGTCGCCGCTGATCTCGGAATGTTCGGTGGCGAGCTGCCCGTCGGCTTCGAAACTCTCGACCGTGCTCCTCGAGGCGTAGTCGTAGGCCTCCTGCGCCGACAGCGAGCCATTTTTGTTGACGTCGGCGTCGGCCGACGAGAGCGCATTGGCCCAGTATTCGGCGAAGCGCGTGGCGTTGCGCTCGCGGCCGCTGCGCGTTGCCGTGATGACGGCTCGGCCGTCGTCGGCCCAGGTCTCGAGCACGGCGCCGCTGGCGCTCGTGGCATTGACGATGAGCTGGTTGCGCGCGGGCACCTGCTCGAGCAGGGCCGCGAACGCGGCGCCATCGATATCGGGACCCGTGAGATTGAGTTTGTAGTCGGTGCCGTCGTAGGTGCCGTGGCCGATCAGGAATATCGCGAGGCGATCGGCGGCCGCGAGCCGCCGGTTCAGGCTCGCGAATGCGTCCTCGAGAGCCTCTCGCGTCGCGCCCTCGCCGCTCAGGACCGTGACGCGCGTGTCGCCCACCGTGCGGCGCGCGGCCTCGGCCATGGCCGAGGTGCTCTCGGCGAAGGACTCCGCGTAGACGGGATCGCCACCGAGTCCGCCGACGATCAGATAATAGAGCTCGGCTCGTGCCGGGCCGGCCCCGAAAGCGAGCGCACCGGCGAGCGCGAGGCAGGTACCGCGCCTCACAGCCGCCCCCACCAGAGCCGGAGCAGCCACTCGCCGGACTTGAGCCCGACGAGCAGCAGGAAGAAGAAAGGCATGTTCCAGAGCTCGAGCAGCCGGCGTTCGATGATGCCCGCGTCCGAGAACTGCACGGCCTCCGGGATCTCGTCGGCCTCGTCGAGCGTGAAATACCGCCCGCCTGTCGCCGCTGCGACGCGTTCGAGCAGGGCCCGGTTCTGCTGCACCTGGAAATGCTCGGAGATGCCATCCTCGCGACGGATCGCGAGGCGCGACCTGCCCAGGAACTCGGCGTCGGCAGTCGTGGCTGCTGCTGTCGTGGAATCCGCCGTCGTGGAATCCGCCGTCGTGGCGTCTGCCGTCGTGGCGTCTGCCGTCGTCTCCCCGGCCATCGTCGCCTCGGCCACGACGCGGTAGATGCCGGTCGGCACCGCATCGATCGTCGACTCGTAGCGTCCGGGGACGCCGGGCACGGCTTCCATCGTCAGCGTCTCGACCGCGCCGCCGGGGAAATCGACCTGGAGGCTCACGGTCGCATCGGTGGCCGGCGCGTACTCCCGGTCGCGCACGTCGGCGCGAAAGGTCACGGCGGACTCGTCGCCGTAATAGACGCGTTCCGTCGACAGCGTGACGGGCTCGGGCACCGAGGCGGTCAGCGCCTGCGCGAGCTGCCGCCAGAAGGTCTCGTGCTTCATGTCCGTATGGTCGAGCAGCATCTGCCAGCGCCAGGTGCCGCTCGTCGCGAGAATATAGGCCGTGCCCTGCCCGAATCGGTGCCGGAACAGGAGCGGCCAGGTCTCGTCGAGGTAGTTGGCCTCGAGCAGCGTCTCCGCGCCGGGTTTGAGGCTCTCGGGGCTGATCATCTGCAAGTCCGCGAGCGCCGGCATGGCGGCCCAGATCCCCGCGTTCACTTCGTCATTGGCATCGAGCCGGGTGATCAGCGAGGGCGTGCCGGCGGGCAGCACGGCAAAGGCCTCGGCGAATTCGTCGGCGCGGGCGAAGGTCCGCTCCTCGGTAAGCGGCAGTTCGGCCGGCAGAAGCTCACCGACCCGGGTCGCGCCCCAGCCGCCGTCGGCGAGGCCGCGCGGGCCCCCGAGCATGAGCAGGGTGCCGCCGCGCTCGCTGACGAAGTCGTACAGCATCTGCTGTTCGGCCTCGGTCAGCGCCGCCGCCTCGAGGCTGCCGATAATGATGGCATCGTAGGCAAAGAGGTCCGCAGCCTCGGTCGGGAAGCCCTCCTCGAGCTCCTCGCCCGAGCTCAGGCCCTGGCGGTAATCCTTGTTCGGCGTGGTTCGGATCAGGGTTGCGATCCGGACGGCGCTTTCCTCGTCGAAGGCGCGGCGGATGAACTTGTATTCCCAGCGCGGCTCGCCCTCGAAATAGAAGATGCTGCGGCGCCGCTCGGGCACCTCGAGGGGCCTCAGCTGCTCATTATTAATGAGGTTGGTTTCGCCCGGGATGGCGTCGATCGCGAAGCGGAGGTCCCGGATACCGGCCTCGCCGACCTCGAGGTCGATCCAGCGCGTCGTGACCCCGGGCTCGTCGGGCAGCTGGATCGACTCGGTCGCCAGTATGGCGTCGCCGTCGTAGACCTTGAGCTGGGCCAGAGCGCCCTGGCCGTGGCGGATACTGACCTGGGCGCTGACCGTCGCGCCGGCCGAGCTCTGCGGCGCCAGCCGGACGTCCTCGAGCTCGAGATCCTCCTCGAGGACCTCACGGCCTACGCCCAGCGTGTGGACCGGGACGCCGAAGCTCGCGATCTCGGCGAGGCGGGCGGGATCGAGGGCGCCGGAGTTGTCGCCGCCGTCGCTGACCAGGACGATTGCGGCCAGAGCGCCGGCGCTCGCGCCGCGCTCGACGCCGAGCAGGGCCTGGCCGATGTCGGTGCGGGGGCCCGGTACCGGCACCTCGTCGAGGGATGGCAGCGTGTAGCTCTGGCCGGCGAAGCCGAGCAACTCGACGTCGAATTGCGACTCGAGATCGGGCAGCGTGTCGTTCTGGATCGCCTCGACGGCGAGCTGCAATCGCGAACGCTCCCCTTCGCCATAGCTCATGCTCGCTGAGGTGTCGAGCAGGATGGCGACCGTGTTCTCTCCGGCACGCAAGGTCTGCGTCAGCAAGGCCGGACGCCAGAGCATGACGAGCAGGGTCGCCACGAGCGCGAGCTCGAGCGCGCCGATGACGCCGAGCTTCAGCCAGGGAAGGTCATGCCGGTTGCGCAGGAGGCTCGCGCCGAGCGCGAGCGCCGCAACAATGATCAGGGCGACGAGAAGCCAGTCGGGCCAGCCGCTGGCGAACAGGAATTCGCTGCGTGCGAAGGTCTCCCGCGAGTACTTGAAAAGGAACTCGAACAACGTCCGCCCCTGTTGTGCGATACCCGACCGATGGTAACACCTCAAACCTTGCCGCCAAGCCCGTTTGACCTTACTGGATCTTAAGAACTTGCAAGCCCGCCACCGGGAGTGGAACATCGCGGCGATGCATTCGCGGAAACCTGGGCGACTCCTTGTCGCCATGCTCATTGCCGTCACGGCCGTGACGGTCCGCAGCGATGCCGCGGGACTGGGCGAACAGCGGCCGAAGCGCGAGTTCGAGTTCGTCCGTCTCCTCTACACGGACCCCGGTGCCTGGGAATTCCGCGACTGCAGCTGCTCGGTCGACTGGCCCGAGGCCGAGTTCTTCTTCGGCCGCGGCGTGAGCCGGCTGACGCGGATCGAGGTGGACGGCGAAAGCCGGCTGCTCAGTCTCGACGACGATGCGATTTTCAATTTTCCCTGGCTCTACGCGGTCGAGGTTGGCCACTGGCGGCTCACCGATTACGAGGTCGAGCGCCTGCGCGAATACCTGTTGCGCGGCGGCTTCCTGATGGTCGACGATTTCCACGGCAGCGACGAATGGCTCGGCTTTGCCGACTCGATGAGCCGTGTCTTCCCCGACCGGCCGATGGTCGACATCGCCGACGCCAGCGAGATCCTCCACGTCGTCTACGACGTCGACGAGCGGATCCAGGTCCCGGGCATCGTCGCGCTCGAAAACGGCCGGACCTGGGAGGACGACGGCGTCGTGCCGACCTGGCGCGGCATCTATGACGACCAGGGCCGCCTCATGGTCGTCATCAATCACAATATGGATCTCGGCGACGCCTGGGAGCATGCCGACACACCCGGCTACCCGCAGGAGATGACGACTTTGGCGCTCCATTTCGCCGTCAATTACGTCATCTATGCGATGACACATTAGACTTCAGCCCGCCGTGACCGCCCCCGCCCCGCCCTCTGTCGCCGAAGCCCTGCTGCGCGCCCTGCGCAGCCTCGGTATTGAAACGGTCTTTGCCAACGCCGGGACGGACTTCGCACCGATCATCGAGGCCCTGTGCCGGATCGGCAACGACACCACCGCGATTCCGCGCATCGTCACCGTCCCGCACGAGAACCTCGCGGTCGCCATGGCACACGGACACTACCTCGCCTCGGGACGGCCCGCGGCCGTGATGGTTCACGTTACGGTCGGCACCGGCAACACGATCTGCGCCCTGATGAATGCGTATCGGGACACCGTGCCGCTGTTGTTGATGGCGGGGCGCACGCCGCACACCGAGCTCGGGCACATCGCCTCGCGCAACTTCCCGATCCACTGGGGCCAGGAAAACTTCGACCAGGCCGGCATGGTCCGCGAGTACACGAAGTGGGACTACGAGCTCCGCGCCGGGCAGAACCCGCAGGACATCGTCGCGCGCGCGCTCGAAGTCGCGCTGGCCGAACCGCGCGGGCCGGTCTACCTCACGCTGCCGCGCGAGGTGCTCGCCGACCCCTGCCGCGTCGAGAGTCGCGTGCCGCGGGCGACTACCGTTGCCGCCGTCGAGGCCGACGAGGCCGGAATCGTCCAGGCAGCCGAATGGATCGCGGCCGCGAAGCTGCCAATGATCGTCACCTCGCATCTCGGCCGCGATCGCGAGGCCGTACCCGTGCTCGCCGATCTCGCCCAGCGCTTTGCGCTGCCGGTCGCGCAGGCCGGCGCCACGGCGGTCAATCTGCCGGCGAGCCACCCGATGAACCTGGGCCAGGCCGGCGGCGCACTGCTCGCGGAAGCCGACTGCATCGTCGTCGTCGACAGCGAAGTGCCGTGGTTCCCCGTGCGCTTCACGCCGCGGCCGGGAACTCGCGTCATCCATCTCGGCACGGATCCCCTCTACGTGCGCTTCCCGATCCGGTCCTTTCCGGCCGATCTCGCCATCGCAGGACGGACGCGCTCGTCCCTGCGACGGCTCGCCGCCGCGCTGGCCGCGGCCGGCGGCGACGAACGCGCACGCGAGGCCAGACGCCGCGTTGCCGCGGAGTTCGTGGAGCGCCAGCGCGCAGCCCGCAAGGCTGCGCTCGAGGCCGGCCGGGCGGCACGCCCGATCAGCCATGCCTGGCTCGCCGCCTGCCTGCGCGAGCAGCTGCCGGCGAACGCGCTCGTCCTCACCGAGCTCGGCCTGGCTGCGGACGCGCTCGCGCTCGAGGCGCCGGGCAGTTTCATCGGAGTGGGCATCGGCGGGGGCCTGGGCTTCGGCCTCGGCGCCGCGCTAGGGGCGAAGCTCGCGGAGCCGTCGCGGACGGTGGTGCTGACCGTCGGCGACGGCAGCTACATGTTCGGGAATCCGACGCCGTTTCACTTCGTCTCGCGCGCCGCGAACCTGCCCGTGCTGACGATCGTCTGCAACAACCGGCGCTGGCATGCCGTCGACGCCTCGACGCGCCTCGTGTATCCCGACGGCGAGTCGGCGAGGGCTGCGCTCATGCCGCTCGTCGCGCTCGAGCCGTCGCCCGAATTCTCTAAGGTCGCCGAAGCCTCCGATGCCTTCGCGCGCAAGGTCGAGGATCCGGCCGAGCTGCCGGGTGCGATCCGCGCGGCGCTGGCCGCCGTCGCCGCGGGGCGCCAGGCCCTGCTCGACGTGCGGGTCGAGAACGGGGATCGCAGCTCGGGCTAATGTCCCCGAAGCGCTGAGGCAGCAGCCTCCAGCCGTTCGGGCGTGCCGACGTCGAACCAGAGCCCCGCGTGCATGACGCCCGTCAGCGTCCGTTCCGCGATTGCCCGGAGGAAAACACTCGCGAGCTGGTGGCGTCCGGGCGGAAGCCCGTCGAAGAGCGCCGGATCGAGCAGGGAAACGCCGCTGTAAGTCAGGCGCGGCTCCGCGTCGATGAGGCGGCCGTCCCTGTCAAGGCCGAAGTCCCCGCGCGGGTGGTGCGATGGATTCGGCACCAGGACGAGATGGCCCATCCCACCTCCGAAAGCGAGCTTCGCGAAATCGAAATCGCAGACGACGTCGGCGTTGACGAGCAGAAAGGGCTCGCGGCCGAGCTGCGGCAGCGCCTGGATGATGCCACCCGCCGTCCCGAGCGGCGGGTCGGGCTCCTGGCTGTAGGCGACATGAAGACCATGTCGGCTGCCATCGCCTACTGCCGAGCGGATCTGGTCGCCGCGATAGGACAGGTTGATGACGGCCTCGCGAATGCCGGCCGCCGCGAGTCGCCTGAGCTGCCGCGCGAGCAGCGACTCGCCGTCGATTTCGATCAGGGGCTTCGGCCGCGTCGCGGTCAGCGCGCCCATTCTTTCGCCGCGGCCCGCGGCGAGGATCATTGCGCGCATTTAAGGCCGGCGGCGTTGAAGAGACTGCATGGCTGTGCGATTGTAGCTCGTTTAACACGGTAAGCTTTTTCTTGCCCCAGCGTCGACGCGCACAGATGATTGCGGCCAGCGCGAGCCTCATCGCGGCCGGCCCGGCCTTGGCCCAGGGCGTCTGCGTGTCCCTCACCAACGAATTCACGCCGACGACTGACGCGGCCATCAATGGGCCGCTCGTCCTCGAACTCATGCCGGGCTTCTCCGCCGAGGGTGAAATCGACGGCCCGCAGAATTATTCCGGGGGTCTCTGCATCTCCTACAACGAGGCCGAGATCTGCGCCGAGCGCGCGACGATCTCCGCCGACGACAGCCTCATCGAGGTCCTGGGCACCGTCGAGGTCCGTACCGCGGATTTTGAAATCTCGGCGGAGAACGGTCGGGTCGACCGGCCTGCCGACGAGCTCGCGTTCGGGCGCGCCGAGCTCCACCTGACCGGTGAGCGGCCCGCGCATGCCTCGGCGGAAAACATCGTGGCGCGCGGCGACCGGACGATTTCCCTGAACGAACTCATTTTCACGACCTGTCCCGAGGACGACGTCGACTGGCAGCTCGTCGCGCACTCGCTCGACATCGACCAGGCCGCCGGCTTCGGCAAGGCGCGCGGCGTCGTCTTTCGCTTCAAGGGCGTGCCGTTCATCTATCTGCCCGTGATGACCTTTCCCGTCGACGACCGGCGCAAGAGCGGGTTCCTGACGCCGACGCTCGCCGAGCGCGACCGCACGGGCTTCGATCTGACGGTTCCCTATTACCTCAACCTCGCACCGAACTACGACCTGCTGCTCGAGCCGCGCTACATGGAGGACCGGGGCTCACAGCTCGGCAGCCGCTTCCGGTACCTGCTTCCAGGCAGCGCGGGCGCTGTCCGCGTCGAGTACATGCCCGACGACCGCGTCATCAACGACTCGCGCCTGTTCGTGAATTTCACGCATGCCTCGAGCTTCGGACAACGCGTCGAGCTCAATGCCTACGTCGACAATGTCTCCGACTCGACCTATTTCGAGGACCTCGGCGAAAACCTCGGCGACATCAGCCAGACGCACCTCGAGCGCATCGTCGATCTCGGGTTCTATGCCGATCGCTGGTCGATGATCTCGCGCCTCCAGGAATACCAGACGATCGACGACCAGATCGCCGAGATCGACCGGCCGCACCAGCGCCTGCCGCAGATGCTGTTCGCGGGGAGCTGGGGCGACAACCTGGTCGTCTTCGACTCCTATGCCGAGGCCGTCGACTTCGAGCATGCGGTCGGCGATACGGGCTGGCGCTTCGATGCGACGCAGGAACTGAGCCTTCGTTTTGGCAATGCCGGGTACCACATGATTCCGGCCGTCGGCTTCCGCCAGACGAACTACCGGATCGACGCGACACCCGTCGCGACCGAGCGCACGATCTCCCGCGGCCTGCCAGTCGGCAGCCTCGACGCAGGCCTGCGCTTCGAGCGCAGCACGCGCGGCGAGCGCTCCTGGATCCAGACGATCGAACCCAGGCTGCTCTACGTAAACGTCCCTTTCGAGGACCAGTCGACGATTCCCGTCTTCGACACCGTACTGCCGGAATTCAATCTCGTGCAACTCTTCAGCAAATACGAGTTCGTCGGCGGCGACCGCGTCGCCGACGCCAACCGGACGAGCTTCGGGCTCACGACGCGCCTCATCGGCGCGAGCTCGGGACGCGAGCGGCTGAGCGCCACAATCGGTCAGACGCGCTACCGCGAGCCGCGACGCGTCCTGCTGCCCGACGAGACGACCGTCGATTCCACCGTGTCGAACTATGTCGCGCAGCTCAACGTGGGCTTGAGCAACGACTGGCTGCTCGACGTCGGCTATCAGTGGGACGGCGAAACCGAAGAGACCGTTCGCAGCGAAATCGGCTTCGAGTACCGCCCGAACGCGGACTCGCTGTTCGGCTTCGGCTACCGCATGCGCGAGGGCTTCCTCGAGCAGGGTGACCTGACGGTAATCTGGCCTGTCGGCGACCGCTGGCGACTGCTCGGCGGCTACAGCTACTCGCTGCTCGAACACCAGACGCTCGAGCGCATCGGGGGGCTGGAGTACGAGGCCTGCTGCTGGCTCGTCCGCGTGCTGAGCCAGAGCTATATCGTCCGCAGCACCGGGCAGACCGACACCACGGTGTCGCTGCAATTCGAGCTCAAGGGCCTGGGTAACAGAAGTGTAAGGCCGGAGGAGCTGCTGGGCCGTGGTATTCTGGGCCCTCCCCGGTACGAGCAGAGCGAGGACTGAGCTTGCGTCACGCTGCGATTGCCATTACGGCATTTTCCATCGGCCTCGCGGCCGCCCCGGCCCTGGGTCAGAACCGGGAGCTTGGTTCCTCGGGCAATCTGCTCGACGGCATCGCGGCCCTCGTCGACACAGGTATAGTGCTCAAGAGCGAGCTCCGCGAGCGCATGCAGGTCGTCGCCGACAACTTCACCCAGTCGCAGATGGGTCTGCCGCCCAACGAGCGCGGCCAGCTGCCCCCGATCGCCGAGCTCGAACGGCAGGTGCTCGACCAGCTGATCCTCGAGGAAATCCAGGTGCAGCGCGCCGAAACGGTCGGCATCGAAATCGGCGACAACGACCTGAACCAGGTGCTCGCCGAGCTCGCGCGCAGCGCCGGCATGACCCTCGAAGACCTGCCCTCGTTCATCGAGTCCCAGGGCGTCGACTATTCGAGCTTCCGCGAGGATCAGCGGCGCGAGCTCGCTATCCGCGCGCTCGAGCGCGCCGAGGTCGTGAACCGCATCGCGATCAACCCGCGCGAGCTCGACCAGTGTCTGAACCGGGCCGTGGCCACGCAGACCGACGAATTCGAGTACAACATCTCGCACATCCTCATCGGCTTCGACCCCGAGGGGCCCGTCGCGGGCGTCGATGCAGCCGAGGCGAGAATTCGCGAAGTCGCCCGCCAGCTCGACGAGGGCGCCGATTTCGCACAGCTTGCCGTCGCCTATTCCGAGGCGCAGACGGCGCTCGAGGGCGGCTCGCTCGGCTGGCGCAAGGGCGCCGAGCTGCCGACCGTGCTTGCAGACGACGTACTCGCGCTGGCGGTCGGCGAGCACTCGACGCCGATCCGGTCCCCCGGCGCCTTTCACATCGTCCGGCTCAACGACATGCGCGGCCTGGCACCAACCATGGTCGACCAGGTCCGGGCTCGGCATATCCTGCTGACGACGACCGAGGTGCTCGACGACGACGCGACGCGCCAGAAGGCGCTCGGCATCCGCCAGCAGATCGTCGACGGCGAGGATTTCGCCACGCTCGCCGCGGCCCTGTCGGAAGACCCAGGCTCGGCCGTCGACGGCGGCGACCTCGGCTGGATGATGCTCGACGAATACGATCCGGCCTTCGCGGCGATGCTCGAGACGCTCGAGCCCGGCGAGATCTCCCAGCCGTTCCGCACGCCGTTCGGCTGGCACATCGCCGAGCTCACGGACACGCGAAGCTACGACATGACCGACGATCTGCGCGATCAGGATTGCCGCCGGCAGATCGGCAATCGCATGGTTGTCGAGGAGCGCGAGATCTGGCGTCGCCGACTCCGCGACCAGGCCTACGTACTGAAGAAGATCTGACGCGCGCAACGGACAAGCTCCCGCGCATTGCGCTGACGAGCGGTGAACCGGCCGGCATCGGCCCCGACATCTGCATCCGACTCGCCCAGGAACCGGTCGCCGCGCGGCTCGCCTGCCTCGGCGATTCCGGGGTGCTCGCCGAGCGGGCGCGCCTGCTCGGCCTGCCGCTCGCGATCCATGCGCTCGAGCGCATCGGCGACGCGCCGCCGCACGAACCCGGGCGGCTTGCGCTGCTGCCCGTCCCGGTCGCCGCACCCGTCGTGCCGGGCCGCCTCGATCCCGCGAATGCGCGCGCCGTCGTGCGCATGCTCGACGTCGCCGGGCGCGCCTGTCTTGCGGGTGAATGCGCCGCCATGGTCACGGCTCCGGTGCAGAAGAGCACAATTAACGAAGGTGGCATCCCCTTTTCCGGGCACACGGAGTTTCTCGCCGCGCTGACCGGCACGGCACGCGTGGTCATGCTGCTGGCGAGCTCGAGGCTCAAGGTTGCGCTCGTGACGACACACCTGCCGCTCGCTGCCGTCCCCGGGGCAATTACGCGCGAGGCGTTGACCGATACGCTGCGGATCGTCGACGCGGATTTCCGCACGCGATTCGGCATCGCCCGCCCGCGGATCACCGTCCTCGGCGTCAATCCCCATGCCGGCGAGGCCGGCGTGCTCGGCCGCGAGGAGATTGAGACGATCGCGCCCGTCGTCGAGGCGCTCAAGGCCGAGGGCCTGGCGCTCCGCGGGCCCGTCGCCGGCGACACGGCGTTCACGGACGAAGCGCTCCGCGACACCGATGTCGTCGTCGCGATGTACCACGATCAGGGCCTGGGTCCGCTCAAGGCGAAGCACTTCGGCGAGATCGTCAACGTGACACTCGGCCTGCCGATCGTCCGGACGTCGGTCGACCACGGCACGGCGCTGAGGCTCGCGGGCACCGGAGAGGCGCGTCACGAGAGCCTGCGCGCCGCCGTCGAATTTGCCGTCGCGCTCGTCGCCGGACGCGGCGCATGAGCGCGATCCGGCCCCGCAAATCGCTGGGCCAGAATTTCCTCCACGATCCCGCCGTCATCGCGCGCATCGTCCGCGAGATCGCGCCCGCGCGCGACGACCGCGTCGTCGAGATCGGCGGCGGACAGGGCGCGCTGACGCGGCCGCTGCTCGAGAAGCTCGACCGGCTCGACGTCATCGAGACCGACACGCGCCTCGTCCCCGTGCTCGCGGCGCTCGCGCCGGCCGACCGCCTCACG
>Ga0315912_10003906_pt1 | contig 14443 bp, 15 predicted proteins | sample VfabasoilMG_FD_204469 | JGI IMG/M metagenome (GOLD analysis project Ga0315912, IMG submission 204469) | Garden soil microbial communities collected in Santa Monica, California, United States - V. faba soil | ecosystem: Environmental > Terrestrial > Soil > Garden | place: USA: California... | reverse complement strand
GGGTGCGGCACAGTTGCGAATGATTGCCATCAGGCCGCGCGTTCCTTGCCGGGTGTCCGGCCGGTCCAGCGCTTGTAAGCGCGTGAAAAAGCACTGGCGTCCGAGAATCCCAGCATGAACGCGAGCTCGCTCAGGCTGACCGCGGGATCGCGGATGTAGGCTTCCGCCAGTTCGCGACGGGTCTGGTCCACCAGTTCCCGGAAAGACGTTCCCGACTCGCCGAGCTTGCGCTGCAGGGTGCGGACGCTGAGGTGCAGCGCCGCCGCGACTTCGTCATCGACCACCCTGCCCGTCTGCAGCCGATCCAGGATCACGCCCTTCGCCCTCTGCACGACGTCGTTCCGGTCGAGCGCGGCGATATAGCGGACGATGACCTGATCCAGAACGTGCGCGAGCTGCGGGTTGCCGCTCGCCAGCGGCCGGTCGACGGCGTCGGTCGCGAATACGATCGAGTTGCCCGCGGCTCCGAATTCGATCGGGCACCGGAAATAGCCGGCATACGCATCGCAGCAGGGACGATGTTCGTGGGCGAGCGTCACGCGCACGGGCGCCAGCGTCTCCCCCCAGTTCATGCGGGCCATGCGGAGCACGAGCCCGGCGAAGAAATCGCCGCGCTCCGGCAGGTCCCGGAAACTCGACCTGCACTGAAAGGCAGCGGCCAGCCCTTCCGCGTGCTGCTCTAGCTTCACGGTCATGATCGCCGTCACCAGCTTCAGGTAGCGTTCGAGCCGCTGCAGCGCGGTGCGCAGGGTCGAGCTGGCGAGCCAGGCATAACCCAGCGCGCCGAGGTGCGACGGGTGCCAGTACTGGACCGCGGCCAGGCCGATGCAGGGATCCCCCATCAGCCTGTTTGCCCGGATCGTGAGTTGCTCGATCTGCGCCGCCGGAATGCGGGCGTTCGGATCCGCGGCCAGTTCCGGATCGATCCTGGCGGCGCGGAACACCGGCACAGGATCGTGCCCGCGCGCCTCCAGCACCTTCCAGAGGATGTCGGTGGAAATGGCGAGGTTCGTTGCCGGCATGCGTGCATCCTGGAGAGGCCGAGGGCCGGAATTCGCCGTTCGCGAACGGGTCGGAACCCATTCTCGGGGTTTGGCGCGGTCGGTCAAGAATCTGGCGCGGAGCGCCGGGATCGCTCCGATCCCGATCTCTATCCTCGCGGCCCTGTTGAGACCACCGCAACCCGCGGAGACGGAACGTCCATGAAGCGCGAAGACCGGCAGACCGGCATCAGGTACTACGTCACGGCCAAGGTTCCCTGCCGGGAATGCTGGGGAACGGGCCGGGTCGCCGCGCCGCCTGAAACGACGCGCAGACACGAGTCGAAGATCGACGTCATGTGCCTCATCTGCGACGGCACCGGCGAACTGCGCGTGGACGCGCCGTTCGAGGACGCGCTCCGCAGCGCGGTCGGCGATCGCGACGTTCCCGCGAAGTAGCCGACGCCGAACCGATCATGGCGAAGCGTCCTCATCCGCGTGGAATGGTGGAAGACCTTGCTGGGGAGGCGGGCTGGCTGCGCCTCTTGGCGCCGCCGGGCGCGCCTGACCCCTGCCTCCTGGCCAGCCCGGGTTTTGCTCTCGGCGGCCGGGGAGCCCGGCTCGATTATCACGCGCGCGGAACCCGCGCGATTTGAGGAGATGATGGACTTGGACAATATCCCGGATGCATTCGTCTTCGCGATACTGGTCGGAGCGCTCATCGCGCTGCTCTGCGTCGTGTTCACCCTTTAGGAACTTCCTCCCGAAACAGGGCGCGGGCGACCAGAAATGCCAGCAGTGCGCCGAGGAACTGCGCCACGATGAAGGCCGGCGCATCCGCGGGCCGGATCCCGGCAAAGGTATCGCTGAGAGACCGGCCGATCGTGATCGCGGGATTCGCGAACGACGTGGATGCCGTGAACCAGTAGGCCGAGCCGATCCAGCACGCGACCAGCCACGGTGTGTCCGTGGTCCGCCGGGCGCCGAGAATCACCAGCAGCAGCCCGAAACTGGCTACGATTTCCGCCAACCACTGCCCGACGCCGGTGCGCACGTGCGAACCGGACTGGATGAGCGGCAGGGCGAACATGGCATGCGCGAGCACCGCGCCCGCGCAGCAGCCGAGACACTGCACGATCGCGTAATAGATCGCCTCGATGCGATCCACGGCACCGCGCAGGGACATCACCAGCGTCACCGCCGGATTGAAATGCGCGCCGCTGATCGGCCCGAGGATCGTGATCAGCACGACCAGCGCCGCCATGGTGGCACCGGTGTTTGCGATCAGCGCAATCGCGTCGTTACCGCCGGACAGCCGCTCCCCCATGATGCCGGAGCCGATGACCGCGGCCGCGAGCAACAGCGATCCGAAGAATTCCGCGGCGAGGCGGCGGGCCGTGCCCTCAGGCGGCATCGCCGGGCATTCTGCGGCCGATGGCGTCGAGCTGCTGCTTCAGCTTCAGCCGATCCAGCTTGTCGAGCGGCAGGCTGGTGAAGATCTTGATGCGGTTTTCCAGGACGCGGAAGGTCTCGCGGAACGCGGCCCAGCGCTCCGCATCGGTCCCCTCGACCGCGGCCGGGTCCGGAACGCCCCAGTGCGCTGACATCGGCTGCCCCGGCCACACCGGACAGACTTCCGCCGCCGCCTTGTCGCAGACGGTGAATACGAAGTCGAGCCGCGGCGCGCCGGGCGCGGCGAACTCGATCCAGTCCTTGCTGCGCAATCCTTCCGTGGGCAGTTTCATGTGGCGGAGCAAATCCAGCGCGATGGGATGCACGCTGCCCTTCGGATGGCTGCCGGCACTCCAGCCCTTGAATTTCCGGTTCCCCCAGAAATCCATCAGCGCTTCGCCGAGGATGCTGCGCGCGGAATTGCCGGTGCAGAGGAAGAGAACGTTATAAGCGGCGCTCATTCGCCCTCCTCAGCCGCAGCAGCCCGCGCCGGCCTGCGCGTCGGTGCGCGCGGAAACGCGGCAGCTGCCGATCGATTCGCTCCTGCCGTGCGTCTCGAAGGTCTCCCAGACCAGGCCCTGCGGATCGGTGAACCAGTGCTTGTTCGACTTCGCGTAGCAGCATTCGGCGTCCGGCTCCGGTGCGCCGTCGATGCCGGCGGCGCGTGCGCGTCCGGCAATCGCTTCGAGTTCCCCGATGCCGTCGGTCTGGAGACCCAGGTGGCTGACGCCGCGCGTACCGCCGGTCGAAATCGCGAAATTGAGCCGCGGATCGTCCAGCATCCACTTGGCGTAGTCCGGCTTGCTGACCTGCGGCTCCGCGCCGAACAGGGCGGAATAGAAACGGACGCTGTCCGCGAGATTCCCGACGTGCACGTGAACGTGAAAGCGTTTCATGCGACCTCCTTCTTCTTCGCAACGGTGACGGGTTTGCAGTCCGCGTCGCATTCCTGGTCCGAATCGCTGCAGCACTTCTCGGTCAGGTAGGCGACCAGCCCGCGCATCTGTGTGAAATCGGCGGTGTAGTACAGGTTCCTTCCCTCGCGGCGGACACCCACGAGACTGACGCGCTGCAGTTCCTTGAGGTGAAAGGACAGCGTCGGCGCCGGGATCTTGAGCCGGGTCGCCAACTCGCCCGGCGTGTAGCCGTCGGGACCGCGCTTGACCAGCAAGTGATAGACCGCGAGGCGCGATTCCTGCGCCAGAGCCCCGAGTGCCGCCACGACTTCGTTGGGTTTCATATTTCCAATTCTATGGAAATATAAACGGATAGCAAGCCCCGCTGCCGGCGCCGCCGGAACAGGCTTGAGCCACGTCAAGTTTCCCGTGGATTTCTGGCCACTTAGGCGCAAAACCGGTTGCCGGTCGCGCCGCCCCGCCCGACAATGGCGCCCGAACCGGAGGAGTTCGGAAACATGCAGGCAGGCGCGGAAACACAGGCGGGCACCGATGCGCTGGCGGCCCGGAAGAAGAAGCTGGGCCGGCGGATCGGCCGCTGGCTACTCAAGAAACTGGCGGACTTCGAGTCGGGACAGAGCCTGGTCGGCGATCGGCCGGTGTTCCCCGACAACACCCCCTTCCCTTTCCTGCAGCCGTTCGAACAGAACTGGCAGAAGATCCGCGCCGAGCTCGAACCGATCCTGGCCGAGCGCGCGCAGTTGCCTGCGTTCCACGAGATCTCGCCGGACCAGTACCGCATCTCGCAGGGAGACCGCTGGAAGGTGTTCATCCTCTACGGCTTCGGCGATCCGATCCCGAAGAACTGCGAGCGCTGCCCCGAAACGACGAAGCTGCTGCGAAGCGTGCCGGGACTCCAGACCGCGTGGTTCTCGATTCTCTCGCCGCGCTACCACATCCCGCGGCACCGCGGCGTGACCAAGGGCATCCTGCGCACGCACCTCGGCCTCAAGGTGCCTGCGGAGCGCCAGAACTGCCGCATGCAGGTGGATAACGACATGGTCGTCTGGGAAAACGGCAAGTGCGTGGTATTCGACGACTTCTATCACCACGAAGTGTGGAACGACACGGACGAGGAGCGCGTCATTCTCCTGTTCGATTTCAACCGGCCGATGCGGCTGCCCGGGCGCCTGGTCAACAAGTTCCTGCTGTGGGGCGTGAAACAGTCCGCGTATTACAAGGACGCGCAGAAAAACATGCGGAACTGGGAACAGCGGACGGAATCCGCCGTGCAGCGCGCCGAGTCGATGTTCGACGAGCCCGCCCACTGAGAAAATTGGGGACTGTCCCCGATTTCTTCTGTGACTGACATGACGGTGACGGTGATCACGGGGGCCTCGTCCGGGATCGGCCGTGCCCTCGCCCTGCTGCTTGCCGCGCGCGGCGAAACGATCGTCGCTCTCGCCCGCCGCAAAGACCTGCTGGATTCGCTGATTGCCGAGATTGAAAAGTCCGGCGGACGCGCGCTGGCCATCCAGTGCGACGTGACCGCGGGCGACCAGGTACGTGCCGCGTGTGCTTCGGCAGTGCAGACCTTCGGCCGGATCGACCGGATGATCGCCAATGCCGGCGGCGGCGAACGCAACCCGGCCGACAAATTCAACGCCGACGTGTTCGCAGGCATGCTGGCGCTGAATGTGACGAGCGCGGCGCACTGCATCGAAGCCGTGCTGCCCGGTATGCTCGCATGCAGATCGGGCCACATCGTGCTGATGAGCAGCCTTGCCTCGCGGCGCGGCCTGCCGCGGGCAACGGGCTATTCGGCGGCAAAAGCCGCGATGACGGCGCTCGGCGAAGGATTGCGCGCGGAACTGAAACCGCGCGGCATCGACGTCACGGTGCTGCTGCCGGGATTCGTGAAGGTGCGTGCCGATCGCAAACCCAGGCCGTTCGAGGTACCGCTGCCGGAGGCCGCGGAGCGCATGGCATCCGCCATCGTCGCGCGCCGGAAGAGCCTGATGTTCCCCCTGCCGCTCGTGCTGATCACGGGACTGCTGCGGCTGCTGCCGGCGGGCATCTCGGACTGGATCGTGCAACGGGTACAGGGGCCACGGCAGAACTGAGCAGCGTTGGCGGGATAAATCCCGCCCTACATCGTTCAGCGCGCAGGGCCCGCGCTGACGAAAAAAAACCGGCTCCGGCGGTTCTTCGCCGGAGCCGGCTCTTCGGTGACTCAGCTGGTGGCGATGACCTTGTAGGCCAGCTCGCCGCCGTCGTAGACCTGCGTGTAGGTCACGCCGTTGTAGATGTACACGGTCTCCCCGGAGGGCTGCTTCTGCGGCACGGCGCTGCCCGGCAGGGCCGGTACCACGGCGCCAACCGGCGCCGTGACGACCGAGTAGTAGCCCTCGTCCGTATACGTGTAGAACGAACCCTGCGAGTAGCAGTAGGGCATCGCGTCCACCGCGATCACGTGGCACTCCGGGGGCGGAATTTCGACCTGTGCGCCCACCGGCGCATCGACCACCACGTATCCGCCCGACGGAGCGGACCCGTAGTAGACGCCGCCGTAATACCAGTACGGCGTCGCCCCGACGTACACCGGGTAGTAGTAGCTGGGGACCGAGGCGATGGCCATGCCGATGGTCAGACCGGCGAGACCCCACATGCAGCCGTCGCAGTCGCCGCCCCACCAGTCGTCATCGTCGAAAACGTCTTCCATCTCGTCCCAGTTGTCTTCCATCCATTCCTGGCGATCCTCGCGGCTCTGCTCGCGGAAATCCTGCCAGTTCTCCTGCCGTTCGGTGCGCTGCGTCTGACGCTCTTCCTGGCGCTCGGTGCGCTGCTCCTGACGATCACCCTGCTTCTCGGTTCGCTCGCCCTGACGCGTTTCCCGCGTGTCGGCGCGTTCGCCCTGCCGATCCGTACGCTCGCCCTGGCGCGTATCCTTGTTTTCCGAACGCTCGCCCTGCCGATCGGTGCGGCCTTCCTGCCGTTCGCCCTGGCGATCCGTACGACCCTGCTGCCGATCGCCGCCGCCGGCACGATCCCCGGCACCGGCACGATCGCCCGCACCCCCCTCGCCCAATCCGCCGGCAAGGGCACCACCCGCCGCCCCTGCGCCGCCGGCAATCGCGGCATCGCGGCCGGCGGAGCTGCCCCGATCCCGCGTACCCGAGCCCGCCGAACGATCACTGGTCGAAGCACGGTTTCCACCGCCGAAGTCGCGGGATCCGGAACTGGCACGGTCACTCGTGGAGGCCCGGCCGCTGGACGCGCGGTTGCCGCTGGTGTTGTAGCTGCGGTTCGAAGCGCCGCTGCGGCTCCGGGACGTCGAACTCCCCGCGGAACGCATGCTGCCCGAACTGCGGTTGTAGCCGCCGCCCGAGGGTCGCGAGCGGGCACCACCGCCACCGCCGCGCGCTCCGCCGCCGCCACCGCGGCCGCCACGCGCAATGGCATCTTCAATGCCCAGTATCGAGCTCAACGACGGGCCGCCCGTTGAGGACGGCACCGTGACGCTGGCAATCAGGCCCACCGTGGACGCGGTGAGCGCCGCGAGCAGCACCGTGACGACGGGTGATCTGCGCGCCGGAATCTTCTTCGAGGCTGACATGGCGATTACTCCTTGGACGCGCCGGCTGCGGGCGCGTCGTTGGCGACGAACTGGATCTCGCGCGCATCGGCGGGCGGCTTGAAGTCGAACTTCGCCTTGTTGATGCGCGGCTTGAAATTCCAGTCTGTAAGCACGGCGCCGAACTGCGGCTCGCCCGGCTCATTCTTGTAGGTGATGAAGATCTTGCGGATCACCGGCTGCTTGCCTTCCGTGACCCAGACCTGGAGGTCCACCTCGGGCGCCGACATCAGAATGTGATGGTAGTACTCGCCGGCGAAGTAACTCTTGCCGAGGTACCAGGCGTTCTCCACGCTGGTCTTGAGCGCGGCACAGGGGTCCTCGTACAGGAGATCGGCGAGCGGCAGGACGACGTTGAACTTGTCCTGGGCGGCCGTCAGCATTGTCTCGACGGTTCCCGGGGAATCAATCTTGCCGTACACCTTCTGATCGACGTCGTTGATCACCAGCGTCTTGCCGTCGAAGTGCATCATCCGGTGACCCTTGTCGGACTGGAAATCGGCGTACAACTTGTCCGGACGCTGCAGGACGACGGTGCCGCCGCGCGAGCGCTGGATGCGCCGACCGCTCTGGAACAACTGCTCGGTCGTGGCCTCGCTGTGTACGCTGAACGACTTCTGGGAGCGCAGGAAGGAACACGCGGCACCCATGTACTCTTCCGCTTTCGGATCGATCTTGCGCTCTCCCGCGTACGGGTCGGCGCCCTCGTTCTGCGCCATGGCGAACGGCGCGGCGATTGCCGCGACGAACGTGACCAGGGGCAGGAATGTTCTCGTTGTACTGAAAGACCGCATAGGCTTCCCCCTTAAGGGGCCGGCAGGACCTGCCGGCAGGTGAGGTTTGACCCGGGCCAGCCTGGCCCGGGGAGGCAAATTCTGGGGGTTTGGCCCGGCAATATCAAATGGGCGCTCATCCGCCGGCCGCCAGCCCGGAACGGCGCCGCTGCCAGGTGTACACGGGGATGCCCAGGAACAGCAGGGTCGTGCCGTAGAGAACGGCCTCGGGCCCGCAACCGTAGAGCGTAAACATGGCGAAGGTGAATGCAATGACTTCCACGGCCGTGACACGCGGCGCGGCCCCGCCCTTCAGCTTCGCCGACACGAACCCGCCCGCCAGCGCGCAGAAGGCATAGGGCACGACCGCGGTCATCGTGGCCAGGCCGACGATGAGGTTGTAGAACGCGGAAAAGCTGGGCGAACCGGCGGCCTGCACCATGATCAGCGCCGTGGCGAGCCCGGCGGAAATGACGATACCCGCCGCGGGCACGCCGCGCGCGGACAGCTTGCCGAAGATCGACGGAAACAGCCTGTCCTGCGCCGCGGCCATCGGCACCTGGCCCATGAGGAGCGTCCAGCCGTTCAGAGCGCCCAGCGAGGAAATGATCACCGCGATCGCCACCGCGCCCGCGCCGACCGAACCCCACATGATGCGCGCGGCGTCCGTGAACGGCGCGATCGAACCCACGAGTTGCTCGCGCGGCACGATCCCCATCACGGCCGTCGTACCGAAGATGTACAGCAGCGCGGCGATGCTGATGCCGAGAATGGTCGAGCGCGGGATCGTGCGCTCCGGATCGCGCACGTCGCCGGCCGGCACGGTCGCCGACTCGAGGCCGAGAAAGGCGAACATGGTCAGCGGCGCCAGCGCGGCAAACGAGGTAAACAGCGGCTGCCCGCTCGGGTTGAACTCGGCGAAGTGATCGGCGTTGATATAGAAAAGTCCGATCAGCGCGATCGCCGCGAACGGCACGAGCTTCGTATAGGTGGTCACCTGCGCAAAGATGCCGGCTTCCTTGACGCCGCGCAGGTTGACCAGCACCACGAACCACATCGCGCCCAGCGTCAGCACCATGCCGAGCCCGCGCGTCCGGTATTCCGGGAACAGGTTGAGGATGGCGCCGGCGAAGGCCACCGCGATGACCGGCAGCGACGCCCAGATCGAAATCCAGTAGCCCCACGCGATCAGGAACCCCATGAAATCGCCGTAGGCCATCCGCGTATACGCGTAAGGGCCGCCGGTCGCAGGCGAGAGCTTCGCAAGCCGCGCGAACACGAGGCCGAGACAGATGGCGCCGCCGCCCATGATCACCCAGGCGATCAGCGCGAGGTTGCCGTAGGGCGCGACCGCGGCGGGCGAGAGATAGAAGCCGGAACCGACCATGTTGCCGACCACGATCGCGGTGCAGGCGGCGACGCCGAGGGTCTTCGCCGAGCCGCCGGCGGCATCAGCCATAGACGATGCCGGTGCCCTTCTTCGAGATAGTCGTGCCCGCCTTGCCGGCAATGATAGCGCCGAGATCCTTGAGCGCGCCGATCGCGGCCTTCCCACCCGTCTTCATCACGAAGTGGCAGGCCGCATCCACCTTTGGCCCCATCGAGCCCGCCGGGAACGATAACGCCTTCAACGCCTTCGGTGTCGCACTGCGGATCTGCTTCATCGTCGGCTTGCCGAAGTCGACACACACCGCATCCGCGTCCGTCAGCATGACAAAGAGATCCGCATCCAGCTCGCGCGCCAGCAACTCGGAACAGAGGTCCTTGTCGATGACAGCCTCGACGCCGATCAGCTGGCGCTTCTTGCCCTTCGCGTACATGGTCGGGATGCCGCCGCCGCCGGCGCAGATCACGATGGCGCCCTTCTTCAGCAGCCACTTGATGGGCCGGATCTCGAAGATGCGCTTCGGCAGCGGCGACGGCACGACGCGCCGCCACTTCTGCCCGTCCGGCTTGATGCTCCAGCCCTTCTCCTTCGCCAGCCGCTCGGCCTCCGCCTTCTCGTACACCGGGCCGACGAACTTGGTCGGATTCTTGAATCCCGGGTCCTTGCCGTCCACTTCGACCATGGTCAGCAGCGTCGCGAACGGCACCTTGAACGGCAGCAGATTGCCGAGTTCCTGCTCGATCATGTAGCCGATCGAACCCTCGGTCTGCGCACCGAGCACATCGAGCGGCGAGGCTTCCTCCGGCTTGTAGGCCGCCCCCTGCAACGCCAGCAGGCCGACCTGCGGGCCGTTGCCGTGGCTGATGACGAGCTGGTGTTTTTTCGCGATCGGTGCGAGGGCCTTCGCGGCGACGCGCACGTTGCCGCGCTGCACTTCTGCGGTCATCGGCTCGCCGCGCTTCAGGAGCGCGTTGCCGCCAAGAGCGACGACGATGCGCATGATCAGTCTCCCAGCGTCGCGACGAGCAGCGCCTTGATCGTGTGCATGCGGTTCTCCGCCTGCTCGAAGGCGACGTTGGCTTCCGACTCGAACACCTCGTCGGTGACTTCCAGCCCGTCCTTGATGCCGTATTCCGCCGCGATGTCCTTGCCGACTTTGGTCTCCGTGTCGTGGAAGGCCGGCAGGCAGTGCATGAACTTCACGTGCGGATTGCCCGCGGCCTTCATCAGCGCCTTGTTGACCTGGAACGGCATGAGCAGCTTGATGCGCTCCTTCCACACCTCCTTCGGCTCGCCCATGGATACCCAGACGTCGGTGTGGATGAAGTCCACGCCCTTGACCGCCGCCTTCGGATTGTCGGTGATGGTCAGCTTGCCGCCGTACTTCTTCTCCAGGTCGCGCGCGATCTTCTGGTACTCCTTCGCCGGCCACAGCTTGCGCGGGCCGCAGATGCGCACGTCCATGCCCATCAGGACACCGACAATCATGAGCGAGTGGCCCATGTTGGAACGCGTGTCGCCGACGTAGGCGTACTTGATGTCGGTCACCGGCTTGTCGCTGTTCTCGCGCATCGTCAACACGTCGGCCAGCATCTGCGTCGGGTGGTACTCGTCGGTCAGGCCGTTGTACACCGGCACACCGGCGTACTTCGCCAGCGTCTCGACGCCTTTCTGCGAGGCGCCTCGGTACTCGATCGCGTCGAACATGCGGCCCAGCACGCGGGCCGTGTCCTTGAACGACTCCTTGTGACCGATCTGCGAGCCGGCCGGATCGAGATACGTGACGTGAGCGCCCTGGTCGTAGCAGGCGACCTCGAAGGCGCAGCGCGTGCGCGTCGAGGTCTTCTCGAAGATCAGCACGACTTCCTTGCCCTCGAGGTGCTTCTGCTCGGTGCGCGCGTACTTGGCACGCTTGAGGTCGCGGGCAAGGTCCAGCAGGTAGCGGAACTCCCGCTGCGTGTAATCCTGGACCGTGAGCAGGGAACGGTTGCGGAGGTTGAAGGCCATGGTTTCTCTCCTGGTATCTTCAGGTTTCAGTACGCCGGATCGCGCGAGATCGGGCAGGTCATGCAGTGGCCGCCGCCGCGGCCGCGGCCGAGTTCGGCGCCGCGGATGGTGATGACCTCGATGCCCGCCTTGCGGAGCAGCGTGTTGGTGTAGGTATTGCGGTCGTAGGCAACAACCACGCCGGGCGCCAGCGCCACGACGTTGTTGCCGTCGTCCCACTGCTCGCGCTCGGCCTCGTAGGCGTCGCCGCCCGTGCCGACCGTGCGCAGTTCCTTGATGCCCAGCGCCTCCTTGACGACCTCCAGCAGGTGCTTGCCATCCTTGCGGACCTCGACACCGTCACCCTTCGGATACAGGCTGTAGGGCTGGATCTGGTCCACGACGTCCTTGAACAGCGTCACCACGTCGCGATCGCAGAAGCTGAACACGGTGTCGAGGTGCATCGCCGCGCGGCTCTTCGGCATGAGGCACGCCACGACGCGTGTCGCCGCCTTGTTCCTGAACAGCTGCTCGGCGACCTGGAACACGGCCTGGCGATTGGTGCGCTCGCCCATGCCGATCAGGACAACGCCCTTGCCGATGGGCATCACGTCGCCGCCTTCCATGGACGCGCCGATGAAGCTCTCGTCGGAATCGCCCCACCAGATCTTGAAGTCCGCGCCCTTGAACATGGGATGGAACCGGTAAATCGTGCGCTGGATCAGCGTCTCCGGCTGGCGCGCCGGCCAGTACATCGGGTTGCAGGTGACGCCGTTGTAGATCCAGCACGACGGATCGCGCTGGAACAGCGTGTTCGGGATCGGCGGGGTCAGGAATTCCATGCCGCCGAAGGCCTCGAGCAGCATCTTCGACAGTTCGCTCTTGGGCAGATCGGCGACCGCGATGCCGCCGATCAGGTGCATGGCCAGCTGCTTCGCGGGCATTTCATCCAGCCACGGACGGATCGCCTTGGACGTGGCCGGGCCGACTCCGTTCGAGGTGATGCGGCGATCGAGGACGAACTTGCGCGCCTCCTTGTTCTCCAGCGTGGTCGCGAGCATCTCGTGCAGCTCGAGTACTTCCACGCCGCGCTCCTGCATCTTGAGCCGGAAGTCGAAGTGGTCCTTCTGCGCCTCGTGCACCCAGATGACGTCGTCGAACAGCAGGTCATGGCAGTTGCCGGGGGTGAGCCGCTGGTGCGCCAGCGCCGGCTGGCAGACCATGACGATGTTGAGCTTCCCGACCTCCGAGTGCACTCCAAGCTTCGCCGCCATTGCCGACCTCCGTGGTGTTACCAGGAATAGGAACCGTAAAGCATCGAATACAGCCAGGTGTCGTCGCCGCCCGTGAACTGCTCCGCGGCGTTGCCCGGAAACAGCACGCCGACCACGCCGATCACGTACAGCTTCTCGGTCGCCGCCCAATCGGCGGTGAAGTTGATTTCGTCGCCCCAGTTGTCGGAAGTCACGCCGAAGCTCTCCGGCTCGTCGAACGTGAAGTGATAGTAGAAGAAGTTGAGCGTGAGCGTCTCCGTCGGCGCCGCCTTCACGCGAACCTGATGGCTCTGCACGTTGCCGTTGGCCAGCGGATAGTTGCCCGTGATCTCGCCCTGGAACCAGGAGCCGTAGTCGGTGAAGCCGTAGGCGATCTCGCGGAAGCGTTCGTCCTTCGTCGTATCCGGGTCATCGCCGTCGAAGTGCGCGTAGCGGTAGCTCCACACGGGTTTCCACGGCAGGTCCGGCGTCTCGTACGCGGCCTTCACGTACCAGCCGTCGGATTCGATCTGATCGCTGTCCTCGTGCACGTACTCGCCGCCGACGCTGAAGCCGTTGCCGACCTTCCAGTCGAGGCGCCCGGAGAAGACATCCAGCGTCTCGAAGCCGGTGAGTTCGGGATTGACGGCCATGTACGTGCCGCCGACGGTGACCTGCTCCGCGAAGGTGTACTCGAGATTGCCGCCGTACGCCGACCCCTGCGTGCCCCCGCCGCGCGGCCGGTTGCGGACGCGGAACGCCTCCGCCACCAGCGTCTTGCTCTTGACGCGCATGATGATCGATTCCTGGAAGGCCTTGCGCATGCCGAGATACCAGCCGCCACGGCTGCCGCCGTCGCTCCCACCGTCGTTGATGAGCATCCCGGTGCCGATGCTGTAATCCTGGCGACCGATCGAGAGACTGAAGGTGTCCTCTTCCAGGCCGGCGAACAGGTCCTCCTTCTTCCAGCCGAGGTGCCCCTGCTCGATCATGAGCTCGTGCGCCTCCGTGCCGATGGTCAAGCCCGAGGCGTCCTCGCCGATCGTGCTCGTGTACACACCGCTGACCTGGCCGTAGGCCGTGCCACCGCCGAGCGGCATCTCGCCGGTGAGCTTCGGCTCGAAGCCGAATTCCAGCCAGCCGCCGGTGTCGTCGCCGAGGAATTCCTCGTCCTCGCCGAACCAGGGGTTGGCGTTCGCAAAGCCGGCCGTGACGATGTCGGCATTGATCACCAGCTTCGCGCCGTTCTTGTTGTACACCTCCCATTCCGCACGCGCGGGCGATGCCGCCAGCACCGCGGCGGCCAGGGTCGTGGCGAGCAGGACGCGCATCTCGATGGGTTTCATGTCAGCCTCTTCACATCGCCGCGATGCTGAGCGACACCATGATCAGGATCGCCAGCACGATCAGCAGCGGCGCGACGAACTTCAGCCAGCGGTCGTAGCCGACGCGGCCTATCGCGAGCCCGCCCATGACCACAGCGAAAGTCGGGTTGACCAGGTTCACGAGCCCGTTGGCGGCCTGGTAGGCCGTCACGACCAGTTCCCGGCTTGCGCCGGCGAAGTCCGCCAGCGGGGCCATGATCGGCATGGTCAGCACGGCGAGGCCGGACGAGGACGGCACGAACAACGACAGTAGCACCTCGATCCAGAACATCACGTTGATGAACGCGACGGTGGACAGGCCTTCGAGGCTCTGCGCGGAAGCGTTCAGGATCGTGTCGGTGATCTTGCCGTCGTCCATGACGACGACGATGCCGCGCGCCACGCCGATGATCAGCGCGACGCCGAGCAGGTCGCGGGCGCCGTTGACGAAGGTCTCGACGAACTCCTTCTCGCCCATGCGCCCGATGAGGCCGATGAGGATCGCCGCGCCGACGAATAGCGCCGACATCTCCGCCATCCACCAGCCGCCCTTCGACACGCCCCAGATCATGATGCCGAACGAAATCGCGAACAGCGTGAGGATGACCTGCCGCCGGCCCGTGAACTCGACCGTCGCGGCGCCCGCCCCGCCCTTGAGAAAATGCGCTTCATTTTCCTTCTTCATATCCGCGACCAGCGACTTCGATGGATCGGCCTT
>Ga0315912_10003904_pt1 | contig 14449 bp, 14 predicted proteins | sample VfabasoilMG_FD_204469 | JGI IMG/M metagenome (GOLD analysis project Ga0315912, IMG submission 204469) | Garden soil microbial communities collected in Santa Monica, California, United States - V. faba soil | ecosystem: Environmental > Terrestrial > Soil > Garden | place: USA: California... | reverse complement strand
ACCGCGATGGTGAGCAGGATCAGCACGATCATCAGGAAGTTGCTGGTCTCGATCTTCTCGTGGCCGGACGGGGCGTGTTGTTGCGCCATGGCTTGGATCCTCTTCTTGTCTTGTTCAGGCGTGCGCCGCGGCCACCGGCGGCACCGCGGCGCTGGCCACCTTGCCGACACGGATCGTCATCACCGTGTTCCAGGCCATGATCAGCATGCCGCCCAGGTAGAGCAGGCCACCGAGCAGACGGATCACGTAGAACGGGTAGGTGGCCTTGACACTTTCGACGAAGGTGTAGACCAGCGTGCCGTCGGGGTTGATGGCGCGCCACATCAGGCCCTGCATCACGCCGGCGATCCACATCGCCGCGATGTACAGCACGATGCCGATGGTGGCGACCCAGAAGTGCAACTCGATGGCGCGCACGCTGTACATGTCCTTGCGGCCGAACAGCTTCGGGATCAGGTAGTACATCGAGCCCATCGAGATCAGGCCCACCCAGCCGAGCGCGCCGCTGTGCACGTGGCCGACGGTCCAGTCGGTGTAGTGGCTGAGCGCGTTGACCGTCTTGATCGACATCATCGGGCCTTCGAAGGTGCTCATGCCGTAGAACGACAAGGACACGATCAGGAACTTCAGGATCGGGTCGTCGCGCAGCTTGTGCCAGGCACCGCTGAGCGTCATGATGCCGTTGATCATGCCGCCCCAGCTGGGCGCGAGCAGCACCAGGCTGAAGACCATGCCGATGCTCTGTGCCCAGTCGGGCAGCGCGGTGTAGTGCAGGTGGTGCGGGCCGGCCCACATGTAGGTGAAGATCAGCGCCCAGAAGTGCACGATGCTCAAGCGGTAGCTGTACACCGGGCGCTCGGCCTGCTTGGGGATGTAGTAGTACATCATCCCCAGGAAACCGGCGGTGAGGAAGAAGCCCACCGCGTTGTGGCCGTACCACCACTGCACCATCGCGTCCTGCACGCCGGCATAGACCGAATACGAATGCGTCAGGCTGGTCGGGATCTGGATGTTGTTGACGATGTGCAGCAGCGCCACGGCCAGGATGAAGGCGCCGAAGAACCAGTTGGCCACGTAGATGTGGCGCACCTTGCGGATGCCGATGGTGCCGAAGAAGACCACCGCATAGGACACCCAGACCACGGCGATGAGGATGTCGATCGGCCAGATCAGTTCGGCGTATTCGCGGCTTTGCGTCAAGCCCATCGGCAGCGTGACGGCGGCCAGCACGATGACCAGTTGCCAGCCGACGAACATCAGCTTGGCCAGCCAAGGCATGAACAGCGGCGTCTGGCAGGTGCGCTGCACCACGTGCAGGCTGGTGGCGAAGAGTGCGCAGCCGCCGAAGGCGAAGATCACCGCATTGGTGTGCAGCGGGCGCAGCCGTCCGTAGCTGAGCCAGGGAATGCCCAGGTTCAGCTGCGGCCAGGCCAGCTGCGCGGCGATGATCACGCCGACCAGCATGCCGACCACGCCCCAGACCACGGTGGCCAGCGCGAACCAGCGCACCGTATCGTCGGTGTAGATCGGTGCTGCGGACTTCGAAATCACTGCCATGGCGCGCCTCCTGAGCGGGCTTTTCAGACTGTGGTGGATTGTTCCGTGCGCTGGACTGCACGGGTTTGATCGGCATCAACGAGCGCAGGCTCGTCCTGCAGGATACGTTCGCCTTCGCGCTCGAGATCCTCGAACTGGCCGCGATGCAGCGCCCAGGCAAAAACGCCCAGGATCAGCAGCACCAGCGCGGTGGACAGCGGGATCAGCAGATAGAGGATGTCCATCGTGATCAGCTCAGCGTGCCGCGCGCAGCGCGTTCAGGATCACGACCACCGAACTGGTGGCCATACCCAGGCCGGCGGCCCAGGGCGGCAGATAGCCGAGCAATGCCAGCGGAACGCATGCCACGTTATAGAGCAAGGCCCATACAAGATTCTGACGCACGATGCGCATGCTGCGTCGCGCCACGCGCAGCGTGTGCACCAGGTCCATCGGCCGGTTGCCGACCAGCACCGCGTCGGCCTGTGCGCGCGCCACCAGTGCGCCCTGCCCCATGGCCAGCGACACGTCGGCGCGCGCCAGCACGGGCGCATCGTTGACGCCGTCACCGACCATGGCGACGCGTTCGCCGCGCTGCTGCGCCGCAGCGAGCTCGGCCAGCTTGCCCTGCGGCGTGGCGCCGCCGATCGCGTCATCGAAGCCCAGCCGCTGCGCCAGGTGCCGCGCGCGCGCCGGTTCGTCGCCCGACAGCAGGCTCAGCCGGTAGCCCTGCGCCTGCAGCGCGGCCACCGCTTCGGCTGCGCCCTCGCGCAGTGTCTCGTCGAAGCTGAAGCTGGCGCAGCCGCCGTCCCCGGCGCCCAGCCACACCTGCGCGGCCGTGTCGGCCTCGGCCGGCGCCGTGGCACCACCCAAGGCACAGGCCCAGTCGCGCGAGCCCAGGCGCCAGAGCATGCCCTGCGCATCGCGCGCGGCCAGGCCCTGGCCGGGCACTTCCTCGACCTGCGACCAGGCGCGGGCCGGCGCGTCCACCGCTGCGGCGAGCAGCGCCTCGGACAGCGGATGACGTGACCAGCGCGCCAGCGACGCCGCGATGGCCAGCGCCTGCTCGGGCGTGCGCAGTGCGCGGTTGGCGCGCCGCACCCGGGCCTGCTGCAGACCCAGCGCCTGCGTCGTCAGCGTGCCGGTCTTGTCGATGAACAGGTGGTCGAGCCTGGCCATGCTTTCCAGCGCGTCCAGCCGCTGCACCAGCACACCACGCCGCGCCAGCCCGCCGGCCGCGGCCACCAGCGCCGCCGGCACGGCCAGCGCCAGCGCGCAAGGACAGGTGACGATGAGCACCGATACCGCCACCCAGACGGCACGCGACGGGTCGATCACGCTCCACACCGCGGCGGCGCCGCCGGCCAGCGCCAGCACCACCCAGAGGAAGGGGCCGGCCAGGCGGTCGGCCACACGTGCCATGGCCGGGCGTTGGCTCATCGCCTCGCGCATCAGCGCGACGATGGCCTCGTGCCGCGTGTCCGCGCCGACGCGCTCCACGCACATCGTCACCGGCGCGCCGAGGTTCGTGCTGCCGGCCACCAGGGCGTCGCCCGGCTGCTTGGGCACCGGCGTCGATTCGCCACTGAGCAGCGCCTCATCGGCCTGCGTGTGCCCGTCGATCAGGCGGCCGTCGGCGGGAAAGGCCTGCCCCAGTGCCACACGCACACGTTCGCCCGGCACCAAGCGCAGTGTGCTGACCTGTTCGCTGCGCCCATCGTCGAGCAAGCGCGTGGCCTGCTGCGGCAGACTGTCCAATGCGTTCTCCAGCGCCTGCGCCGCACGTTGGCGCGCGTGCAGTTCCAGGTAGCGCGCGCCCAGCAAGAAGGCGACGAACATGGTCATCGAATCGAAGTACACCTCGTGGCCGAAGATGCCGCCGGGGTCGAAGGTGGCGCCGGTGCTGGCGACGAAGGTGACGGCGATGCCGAGGGCCACCGGCACGTCCATGCCGATGCGGCGCGAGCGCAGGCTGTGCCCCAGGCCGCCAAAAAACGGCGTGGCCGAGAACAGCAGCACCGGCAGGCTCAGCACCCAGCTGCTCCAGTTGAGCAGCTGCCCCAGGTCGGGTTCCAGCTCGCCCGCTCCGGCCACGTAGGACGGCGTGGCCAGCATCATCACCTGCATCATGCAGAAGGCGGCGACGAACAGCCGCCACAGCGCGCGGCGGCTTTCGGCGCGGCGCAGCTCGCGCGCCGACGCCGCAGCATCGGGCGCGGCGTCGTAGCCGGCGCGGCGCACTGCCTCGACCAGCTGCGAGGGCCGCGTGCGCTGCGGGTCCCAGCGCACCGCGGCGCGCTGGCCGGCAGCGCTGACGGTGGCCTGGCAGACGCCGTCGACGCCAGCCAGCGCCTGTTCGATGATGCCGGCGCAGGCCGTGCAATACATGCCCGACAGGCGCAGCGTCGATTCGGCCACACGCTGGCCGTCACGGTCGGTGGACCAGCGCGTGAAGCGCTGCTGCTCCAGCGGATCGTCCAGGACCGCGATGCTCGACAATGCAGGCTCCACGCGAGCGACCTTACATGATCCCGTTTGCCATGACCAACAAATTGCTGCGCCTCCTGGGGCTGGCGCTGGCCTTCGTCGGCAGCGCGCCGGCGCAGGAGGCGGCGCAGCCGCGGCTGGCCACGCTCACGTTACAGGCCGGCATGCACAACATCCGCGCCGAACTGGCGCGCACGCCGATGCAGACGCAGACCGGCATGATGTTCCGCCAGGAGATGGGCGCGAACGAGGGCATGCTCTTCGTCTTCGACCAGCCCGAGCGGCGTTGCTTCTGGATGAAGAACACGCTGCTGCCGCTGAGCATCGCCTTCATCGCCGACGACGGCCGTATCGTCAACCTGGCCGACATGCAGCCGCGCTCCGAGGACTCGCACTGTTCGGCGCAACCGGTGCGCTTTGCGCTGGAGATGAACCAGGGCTGGTTCGCCAAGCGCGGCATCAAGCCCGGCTTCAGGCTGAAGGGCGCGCCCTTCGGGTCGTGAAACCGGGCCGAGACTTCAGCCGAAGTTGCGCTGCGCGAAGTCCCAGTTCACCAGCGAGTTCATGAAGGTCTCGACGAAGCGCGGCCGCAGGTTGCGGTGGTCGATGTAGTAGGCGTGCTCCCACACGTCCACCGTCAGCAGGGCCTTGTCGGCGGTGGTCAGCGGCGTGCCGGCCGCGCCCATGTTGACGATGTCCACCGTGCCGTCGGGCTTCTTCACCAGCCAGGTCCAGCCCGAGCCGAAGTTGCCCACCGCCGACTTGACGAAGGCTTCCTTGAAGGCGGCATAGCTGCCCCACTTGGCCGTGATGGCCGCGGCCAGCGCCCCGCTGGGTTCGCCGCCACCACCCGCCTTGAGGCAGTTCCAGAAGAAAGTGTGGTTCCAGATCTGCGCGGCGTTGTTGTAGATGCCGCCGCTGGATTTCTTGACGATGTCCTCCAGCGGCATCGATTCGAACTCGGTGCCCTTCTGCAGGTTGTTCAGGTTCACGACGTAGGCGTTGTGGTGCTTGCCGTGGTGGTACTCGAGCGTCTCGCGGCTCATGTGCGGGGCCAGCGCGTCCAGCGCAAAGGGCAATGCGGGCAGGGTGTGTTCCATCGTCGATCCTCTCTTGCCGAGTTGAAGTCCGCGGCATTGTAGGCACGGCCGCCGTGATGTTCAGCGCTATGCGCCTATGGTGTGGACGGCGGCGCGGGATCCTGCAGCTGCACCTGCAGTACCTCGACCTGGGCCGTACCGTCGGCCCACACTGCAGCGAGCCGGTCGCCCGTGTGGGCGCTGTGTGCCGACAGCACCGGCCGCCCCTGCGCGTCGGCCATCCAGGCATAACCGCGCGCCAGCACGCGCCGCGGGTCCAGCGCTGCCAGCCGCTGGGCCGCGGCCTGCAGACGCTGCGACTGGCGCTCGCGCTGGGCCTGCATGGCGCGCTGCAGCCGCGCGGCCAGCAACCCCGGCTCGCGCGCCGCGCCGGCCATCGCATGACGCAACGCCAGGCGCAGGCGTTCGTGCAGCGCCGCCAGCGCCTGGCGCTGCACGGCGATGGCATGGACCGGAGCGCCGAGCCGCAGCGCCAGCGCATCCACGCGCTGCGCCTGCGTGTCGAACTGCTGGTGCACACGCCGCTGCAGGCGATCGGCCAGCCCGTCCAGACGGGCCAGCGCGTCGGCGCGGGCCGGCGCCGCCAGTTCGGCGGCGGCCGTGGGCGTGGCCGCGCGCAGATCGGCGGCCAGGTCGGCCAGCGTCACGTCGCTCTCGTGGCCGACGCCGCAGATCACCGGGATCGGCGAATTGACGATGGCACGCACCAGCGACTCGTCGTTGAAGGCCCACAGGTCTTCGAGCGAGCCGCCACCGCGCACCAGCAGCAAGCTGTCGACCTCGCGGCGCGTGGCCGCCAGGCGCAGCGCCGCCACCAATGCGGCGGGTGCATCGGCGCCCTGCACCGGGCTCGGATAGACGATGACGCGCAGATGCGGCGCGCGCCGCGCCAGCGCCGCCAGCACGTCGTGCAGCGCCGCTGCGGCGGTGGAGGTGACGATGCCCAGCGCCGCCGGCCAAGGCGCGATCGGCCGCTTGCACGACGCGTCGAACAAGCCGGCCGCCTCGAGCCGCGCCTTCAGCCGCAGGAACTGCTCGTACAGCGCACCGGCGCCCAGACGCTGCATGGCTTCGACCACCAGCTGCAGCTCGCCGCGCGCTTCGTACACCGTCAATCGCCCGCGCAGTTCGACCTGCTGGCCGTCGCGCGCGTCGAAGTCCAGCAGCGACGCGGCGCGGCGGAACATCGCGCAGCGCAGCAGCGCGCTGGCACCGGCCATGTCCTTGAGCGTGAAGTAGAAGTGGCCGCTGGCGGCGCGAGTCAGGCCGGACAGCTCGCCGCGCACGGTGACCGCGCCGAAGCGCGCCTGCAGCGCGTCGCCCGTGGCCAGCAGCAGTGCACCGACGTCCCAGGCCTGTCGCGGCGCCGTCGCGAAGGCCTCAACCACGTGCAGAGCCAACATTCATGCGCTTCGGGACATCCACAGGCGCGCCAGCATTGGCCGCAAGCGCCGAGGGCGCCGTCACCGAAGCGTAACACTCGTGCAAGTGATTGAATCTCAAGGGAAATCCGCTGATGAAATTTTGGGCAATGCAGCCTGCGTGCAGCAATCGTGCGGCTCAGCGGGCCGATGAGGCGGGTTACCCACATTGTTATCCACAGCAACGGTGGATTACCTCTCGGATGCGCTGTCCAGGCTGGGCAAACAGCGCGATCGGTGGCCGGGGCCAGCGGTCATAATCGCGCGGCGTTGCGCCCCCCGCTACACCTCAGAGGACGTCTTGCTGTCGATCATACAAGCCGCTGGTTGGCCCATCTGGCCCCTGATCCTGTGTTCCATTGCCGCGTTGACGATCATCATCGAAAGGCTGGTCAGTCTGCGCACCAGCCAGATCGCCCCGGCCAACCTGCTCGATGAAGTGCTGGGCGTGACGCGCAGCAGCCTGCCCGGCAGCGAGGTGGTCAACAAGCTGGCCGCCAACTCGCTGCTCGGCGGCGTCTTCGCCACCGGGCTGCGCAGCGTCATCGCCGAGCCGCGCATCAGCGAGGAGGCGCTACGCCAGTCCTTCGAGAGCGCCGGGCGCATCGCGCTGCACCGGCTGGAGCGCTACCTGAACACGCTGGGCACCATCGCCGCGGCCGCACCGTTGCTCGGACTGTTCGGCACGGTCATCGGCATGATCGAGATCTTCGGCTCGCAGGCGCCGGGTGCCGGCGCCGGTGGCAACCCGCAGCAGCTGGCGCACGGCATCTCCATCGCGCTGTACAACACCGCCTTCGGGCTGATGATCGCGATACCGGCGCTGATGTTCTACCGTTACTTCCGCGGCCGCGTCGATGAATACCTGCTGACCATGGAACTGGCCACCGAGCGCCTGGTGCCGCACCTGATGCGATTTGCGGTGCGCACGCCGCCGGTGCATGCCGCCGCCGAGGTCATGGCATGAATTTCAGGCGCCACCGCCGCCACGAGGAACCGGAGATCAATCTGATCCCGTTCATCGACGTGCTGCTGGTGATCCTGATCTTCCTGATGTTGTCAACCACCTACTCGCGCTTCACCGAATTGCAGCTCAACCTGCCGGCGGCCGATGCCGAGCAGATGCGCGAGCGCCCGGGCGAGATCATCGTTGCCATCAGCAGCGACGGGCGCTATTCGCTGAACCGCCGGCCGTTGGACGGGCGCAGCGTCGAGGTGTTGACGGCGGAGCTGATGGCAGCGGCGGCCGGCCGCGCCGACACGGTGCTGATCGTTTCCGCGGACGCGCTTTCCACGCACCAGTCGGTGATCAACGTGCTCGATGCCGCGCGCCGCGCCGGACTGCCGCGCCTGAGCTTCGCCGCGCAGACCGGGGACGGCCGGTCCACGCGCTAGTCGTGGGCCGCGTCGAAGCGGCCCTGGCACGCCTGTGGTGGCGCGAGTCGCGCACCGCCATCGCGTGGATGCTGTGGCCGCTGTCGGGCCTGTACCGAGCCGTGACGGCCTTGCGGCGGCTGGCCTACGCGCTCGGCGGGCTGCGCACCGAACGCGCGCCGGTGCCGGTGATCGTGGTCGGCAACCTGGTGGCCGGCGGCGCTGGCAAGACACCCACCGTCATCGCGCTGGTGCAAGCGCTGCGCCAAGCCGGCTGGACGCCGGGTGTGATCTCGCGCGGCCATGGCCGGCAGGGCGACGAGACCACCGCCGTGACGGACCTCAGCGCGCCGGGCCAGGTCGGTGACGAGCCGCTGCTGATCTACCTGCGCACGCGCGCACCGGTGTGGGTGGCACGCCGGCGCATCGCTGCGGCATGCAGCCTGTGCGCCGCGCATGCCGAAGTGGACGTGCTCGTCGCCGACGACGGGCTGCAGCACCTGGCGCTGGCGCGCGACGTGCAGCTCATCGTCTTCGACGAACGTGGCATCGGCAACGGCTGCCTGCTGCCGGCCGGACCGCTGCGCCAGCCGATGCCGGCGCACGTGCCGGTGAACAGCCACGTGCTCTACAACGCTGCCCGCGCCAGCACGCGCTGGCCCGGCGCGCTGGCGCAGCGGCGCCTGGCCGGCGCGGTGCTGCTGCAGGACTGGTGGCACGGCGCGCCGGCCACGGCGCAGGCGCTGCAGCAGCTGCGCGGCCGGCCGCTGCTGGGCGCCGCCGGCATGGCCGCGCCGCAGCGCTTCTTCACCATGCTGCGCGAGGCCGGCCTGCAGATCACGCCGCTCGCGCTGCCCGACCACCACGGCTTCGAGCCCCTGCCCTGGCCGGCGGACACGCCCGAGGTGCTGGTGACCGAGAAGGACGCGGTGAAGCTGCCGCGCGCAGGCGGCGGCGCCACGCGCATCTGGGTCGTGGCGCTAGACTTCCGGCTGCCCGAAGACTTCAGCACCGCGGTGCTGGACAACCTGCGACTCGTACACCGCCCATGAGCATCGATCACCGTCTGCTGGACCTGCTGGTCTGCCCGGTCTGCAAGGGCCCGCTGCAGCCGCATCGCGACAGCGAAAACCGCCTCGTCGAACTGCAATGCCCGGCCGACCGGCTGGGCTTTGCGATCCGCGACGGCATTCCGCTGATGCTGGAGCAGGAAGCTCGCAGTCTCGACGCCCAGCCGCAGTAATGGGCTTCGTGGTGCTGATCCCGGCCCGACTGGCGTCCACGCGCCTGCCGGGCAAGCCGCTGGCCGACATCGCGGGGCTGCCGATGGTGGTGCGCGTGGCCCGCCGCGCCGCCGAGGCCGCTGCCGACCAGGTGGTGGTGGCGGCGGACGACGAACGCATCGTGCAGGCCTGCAGCAACTTCGGCGTGCGCGCACTGTTGACGCGCAGTGACCATGCCAGCGGCAGCGACCGCCTGGCCGAAGCCTGCGCCCTGCTCGGCCTGGACGGCGCACAGGTGGTGGTCAACGTGCAGGGCGACGAGCCGCTGATCGACCCGCAGCTGATCCGCCAGTGCGCCGAGCTGCTGCAGCAGCGCAGCGACTGCGTGATGAGCACGGCCGCACACCCTATCAGCACGCTGCAGGACTACCTGGACCCGAACATCGTCAAGGTGGTGCTCGACGCGCAGGGCCTGGCGCTGTACTTCAGCCGCGCGCCGATCCCGTGGCTACGCGATGGCGGCCCGGCGCTGCCCCAAGACCCGCCGGCGCTGCGCCACGTCGGCCTGTATGCGTATCGCGCCGACTTCCTGCGTCGTTTTCCGACGCTGGAACCGACTGCGCTCGAACGCTGCGAGGCGCTGGAGCAGCTGCGCGTGCTCTGGCACGGACAGCGCATCGCCGTGCACGTGAGCGAGCACGCCGCGGGCACCGGTGTGGACACGCCCGAGGACCTGGAGCGGGTGCGCGCCCTCTTCCGCTGAGGCCCACCGCCTGTAAGGCGTGCGCAAAAACTGCCGCGATAATCCTTCCGTGCCACCGGCCCCGCGCGCGTGGCGACGCTTCCCATCCACCAGCCGCGGTAGCGGCGAAGGCACAACCATCCATGAGACTCATTCTTCTGGGCGCACCGGGCGCCGGCAAGGGCACGCAAGCCACGCAGATCTGTCAGAAATACGGCATTCCGCAGATCTCCACCGGCGACATGCTGCGCGCCGCGGTCAAGGCCGGCACGCCGCTGGGCCTGGCGGCGAAGAAGGTGATGGACAGCGGCGCGCTGGTCAGCGACGACATCATCATCGGCCTGGTGAAGGAACGGCTGGCGCAGCCCGACTGTGCGAAAGGCTTTCTCTTCGACGGCTTCCCGCGCACCATCCCGCAGGCCGAGGCGATGAGGAGCGCCGGCGTCAAGCTTGACGTGGTGCTGGAGATCGACGTGCCCGACGCGGCGATCATCGAACGCATGAGCGGGCGGCGCGCGCACCTGCCCTCGGGCCGTACTTACCACATCAAGTTCAACCCGCCGAAGGTAGCGGGCAAGGACGATGTCACTGGCGAGGACCTGGTGCAGCGGGAGGACGACAAGGAAGAGACCGTGCGCAAGCGGCTGCAGGTCTACCAATCGCAGACGCGTCCGCTGGTCGACTACTACTCGGCCTGGGCGGCCGGCGGCGACGCGCAGGCGCCGCGCTACCGCCGCATCGACGGCAGCGGCACGGTAGAGCAGATCACCGAACGCGCCTTCGCGGCATTGGCCTGAACCCCCAGCACAAGGAGAACCCATGGACATCGCAGGCAAGGTTTTCATCGTCACCGGCGGCGCATCCGGCCTGGGCGAAGGCACGGCACGCATGCTGGCCGCCCATGGCGCCAAGGTCGTGATCGCCGACCTGCAGGTCGAGGCCGGCCAGAAGGTGGCGGCCGAGATCGGCGGCCTCTTCGTCAAGTGCGATGTCAGCCAAGAGGCCGACGGCCAGGCCGCGGTGGCCGCGGCCACCGGCGCGGGCAAGCTGATGGGCCTGGTCAACTGCGCCGGCATCGCACCGGCGATCAAGACCGTGGGCAAGGACGGCGCGCACCCGCTGGGCGGCTTCACCAAGACCATCATGGTCAACCTGGTGGGCAGCTTCAACATGATCCGCCTGGCCGCCGAGGCGATGTGCAAAAACGCGCCCGAACCCACCGGCGAGCGCGGCGTGATGATCAGCACCGCCAGCGTCGCCGCCTACGACGGCCAGATCGGCCAAGCGGCCTATTCGGCCAGCAAGGGCGGCGTGGTCGGCATGACGCTGCCGATTGCGCGTGACCTGGCGCGCAACGGCATCCGCAACATGACCATCGCGCCGGGCATCTTCGGCACGCCGATGCTCTTTGGCATGCCGAAGGAGGTGCAGGACGCGCTGGCCGCCAGCGTGCCCTTCCCCAGCCGCCTGGGCACCCCAGCCGACTATGCCAAGCTGGTGCACCAGATCGTCACCAACGACATGCTCAACGGCGAGGTGATCCGGCTGGACGGCGCGATCCGCATGGCGCCGAAGTGAGCTCGCGCGCCGCTCAGAAGCTGTAGACCGCGCGCAGCAGGAAGGCGCGGCCAATCGGATTGCCGTAGCGCGAGTCGTAGCCGACCTGCGTGCTGCTGCTGGTGTTGGAGAACGGCGGGTCCTGATCGAACAGGTTCGTCAGCCCCGCGGTCACGCTGAGGTTCTTCACACCGGTCCAAGTGGCCGCAAGATCCCAGGTGTTGACCGAGCCGACGTGATTGTAGAACTCAGGTGCGATCAGGTCGGGATTGTTCTCGTCGTTGTAGCCCCGCGAATAGCGGTTGATCAGGTTGACGAGCCATGGGCCCTGCTGCCAACCCAGGTTCAAGACCTGCCGGTAGCGCGAGATCGGCTGCCCGTTGAAGAAGGTACCGAGATTGTTGTTGTATACCCCCCCGGCATCCAGCTGGTACTCGTACTGCAGCACGTAGGTGGCCTGCCAGGCCACTGAGAAACGCCCCCAGTCGGTCGCGTCGCTGCGCCAGGCAGCGGCGAAATCAAGCCCGCTGGTCTTGTAGGTGCCCAGATTCACGTACGGGTCAGCCACATAGGCCAACGGATCCCCCCCGGAGGTGTTGCAGCGGTCGAGCGCTGCCGCCTCGTCAGGTGTGAGTTGGCTGCAGCGCACGAAGTTGCTCGCGTACTTGGTCGGGTCGCCGAACAGCGCCTGCTCACCGACCGTGCCAAGGCTCTCCTTGATCGTGTAGTTCCAGTAGTCCACGCTGACGGTGCTGGACGGCATTGGCTGGAAAACCAGACCGATACCCCAGGCGGTGGAGGTCTCGGGATCCAGGTTCCTGTTGCCGGAGGCCTGGATATCGAACTGCTGCGCACAATCGCGCGCCTCATTGCCCCCTGCAGCGGGCGTCCCTCCCGGGCACAGAACCGGGTCGTTGTATTGGCCTGCGGTGTTCGTCGTCGACGGCGGCGAATAGACCTCGAACAGCGACGGTGCGCGAAAGCCGGTATTGATCGAACCGCGCACCAGCAGTTCCTTGGCCGGGGTCCAGCGGAACGCGGCCTTCGGATTGGTGGTGCCGCCGAAGTCACTGTAGTTGTCGTAGCGCAGTGCCAGGTTCACGTCGAAGGTCTTCACCACCGGAATGTTGAACTCGACGAACACACCGGTCCAGTTGCGTGAGCCGGACGAATCGACAGTGTTCTCCAGGCCGGAACTGGCCGCCTCGCTGATCAGCGCGAAGTTGTTGGTGTAGTCGACCTTGTCGCGGTAGTACTCGATGCCCACGCCCATGGTCAGCGGGCCCGCCGGCAGCTTGTAGATCTCGCTGCTGGCGTCGGCCTTCACACCCCACAGCCTGCCTTCGGCCTGCTGGACCTGGCCGAGGATCAGCTGGTTCTTCATGTAGGCCAAGCCTTCAGGCGTTTGGGCGCCGAAGGGGTTCAGCCAGGGCGGTGACGGGTCACCGGGCTGCGCGGGCTGCCCTGTGATGCCCGCATCCATGCCTGCGGCGTTGACGTAGCCGCCATTGAAAGAATGCTTGCTATTCGAGTTGGCCGTGAGCGCAGCGACCGAATAGTCCCAGCCTTGGTGCGAGCCTTGCCAATCAAGCAGAAAACGGTCGGTCTTGGTATCGAAGACATCGACACGCTGCCCCAGCTGTGTGGTGCGCCACAGCAGATAGACGGGGCTGTTCGGATCGAAGCCAGGGACTGTATTCGCCGGCGTGCCCGGCACACTGCCCAGGCCCGGTCCGCCCGGATAGAACGGGTTGGCGTTGGTCATCGGGACGAAGGTCAACGGTGTCGGCGCGATGCGTGTCGTCAGCTTGTTGTTGCCCTGCAGGTACTCCAGCGACACGGTGTTGTTGCTGTCGATTGCATAGGACCCCTTCGCCAGCATGTTCAGTTGGTACTGCTGTGGCACTGTGTCGGTGAAGCGCACGTAGTCGAAGGCGCAGTAGAAGTCGCCGGTCGCCGGAAGCGAATTCGGCGGGTCGCACTGTGGGTAGCTGGGGTTGAAGGTTTGGGGCAGATTCGGATCATCCTGAAAGTAGTTCGCCGGCGAACTGACGCCCGAGGTGAGATCGACACCCCGACTCGGGATGTAGGCGGTGTTCGAGAACGAACGGTCGTTGGCGCGCAACGAAGCCTGGCCACGGAAGCCGATCGAGCCGAACAGATTCCATCCCTGTTCGGTCAACGAGCCGATGCCCCCGGTGGCGCCGATGTCGTAGCTCTGCCCACCGCCCGACTGGGTGGGCTGCGACAGCGAACCTTCCAGCGTCAGCCCCTGGAACTCGCGTCGCGTGATGAAGTTGATCACGCCAGCTACCGCGTCGGAGCCGTAGATCGCCGACGCGCCGTCGTTCAGGATCTCGATACGCTCGACCGCGCCGTAAGGAATGGTGTTCAGGTCGACGGCCGTGCCAACGCCACCGTCGTAGGGGTTGTTGATCATGCGCTTGCCGTTGACCAGCACCAGCGTTCGCCCCGCGCCCAGACCGCGCAGGTCGGCATAGGAAGCACCGCCGTTCGAACCACTGATCGAAGACGCCGAGTTCAGCGTCGACTGGTTCGAGGTGATGAAGGCCATCGCCTGCTCGGCATTGGTGACGCCGGCCTTGGCCAGTTCGTCGGTTCTCAGCACGGTGACCGGCAGCGCTGTCTCGGAGCTGATCTGCCGCAGCGACGACCCGGTGACCTCGACGCGCTGCGCCTTGGCCAAGGTTGGCAGCAGCCCCACCACCACCGTGCCACCAAAGGCCAGCATCAGTGCCTTGCAGATCTCGGTCTTCTTATACATGGACTTGTGCCTTTGCAACCTGGGTTCGACAGACTCAAGCAATCATGCGAGCGGGAAACGTGCCAGCCTCGTGAAGAGGATGTTCCGATGCTTGCATTCTTGTATACCGATTCTCGGCGGCGCTGTGACGCCCCAATCTCGGGGGCATCCCTTAGCCCCCTCGCATCGACCAAACTGCATGAGGCGAATGTTGCGACACAGCAACAGGCCGTGCCGGCTACGCG
>Ga0315912_10003903_pt1 | contig 14455 bp, 11 predicted proteins | sample VfabasoilMG_FD_204469 | JGI IMG/M metagenome (GOLD analysis project Ga0315912, IMG submission 204469) | Garden soil microbial communities collected in Santa Monica, California, United States - V. faba soil | ecosystem: Environmental > Terrestrial > Soil > Garden | place: USA: California... | reverse complement strand
CGCTGCGCGCGGGCATGATCCGCGGGCGGGGCTCATGCCCGGCGACAGGAGGCGACGTGAACGATCGCGATGGCGAGACGAGTAAGCGCCTGCACCTCGGGGTCATCCTCCTCCTCGTCGTGGCGTGGCAGGCGCATGCGGCGTGGCTGGCGTGGCGCGTCGTGCCGCAGTTCGGCGCGCTGCTCAGCGGACTCGGCGCGGAGCTGCCGATGCCGACCCAGCTCGTATTGTCCACCTACCGCGCGTGGGGGGTGATCCCCGTCGCGACGGCGGTGCTCGCCATCGATCTGCTGCGCCGGCGGGATCCCTCGCTCGCGCACTCGATGTTCGTGCTCCTGGTCGGCGCGGCGGTCGGGCTCCTGATGCAGATCGGCCTCGTGGACTCGATGCTGTTCCCGTTCCTCGACGTCCTCGGCAAGGTAGGATGACGGCGGGAGAGGACGGCGCGACGCGACGAGCCATGCGCGTCCAGCTCGGCGTGATGTTCGCGGCGATCGTGCTGTGGCAGGCGCAGGGAGCGCTGGTCGCGTGGGCCGCGATGCCCGCCATCGGGACGCTGCTCCTCGAGCTCGGCGCCGAGTTGCCGTCCTTCACGAGGTTCGCTCTCGTCACGCACCGGGCCTGGGGACTCGCACCGGTGATCACCAGCGTCGTCGCCATCGACGTGCTGCGACGGCCTCGGCCTACGACGGCACACGCGTTGGCGGTCCTTGTCGGCGGTGCTCTCGTCGCCTTGTCATTCCAGACCGGGTTGCTCTACGCAGTCCTCGAGCCGATCCTCCAGGGCCTCGGCAAGGTGGACAACGTCAAGTGACCGCCCCTCACTCGTAGCGCAGCGCGGTGATCGGATCGAGCCGCGACGCCTTCAGCGCGGGCCAGAAGCCGAACAATACGCCGACGATCGCCGAGAAGAAGAATGCCAGCGCGATGGCGCGCAGATCGACGACGACGGGCCAGCCCGCGAAGCGGCCGACCAGCTTCTGGATGCCGACCCCGAAGCCTACGCCGACCGAGCCGCCGAGGATCGCGAGCACCACCGCCTCGACGAGGAACTGCGCGCGGATGTCCGCGCCGCGCGCGCCGATGGCCATGCGCACGCCGATCTCGCGCGTCCTTTCGGTCACCGAGACCAGCATGATGTTCATGATGCCGATGCCGCCGACCAGCAGCGAAACGCCGGCAATCGACCATAGCAGCCAGCTCATCGTCTTCGACTGCATCTCCGCCTGCGCGAGCATCTCCGTCTGCGAGCGCACGGCGAAGTCGTCCTCCTGGCCCATCGCCGGGTTGATCCGGTGGCGCTGCCGCAGCAACGCCGTGATCTCCTGGCGCGCGGCCTCGACCGACTCGTCGGACGCCGCCGACGCGAGGATCATCCCGACGGACTGCTGGCGCGACAGGCGCTTCTGCACCGTCTGGTAGGGCGCGACGACGATGTCGTCCTGATCCTGCCCCATCACGGAGCCGCCCTTCGGCTCGAGCACGCCGACCACGCGGAACGGGATGTTCTTGATGCGCACCATCTTCCCGACGGGATCCTCGTCGCCGAAGAGCTGCTGCGCGACGGTCGAGCCGAGCACGCAGACCTTCGCCGACGTGCGGTTGTCCTGTTCCGTGAAGAACTGGCCGCTGGCGACGTTCCACGAGCGGATGAACGGCCAGTCGATCTCCGCGCCCTGGATGGACGTCGCCCAGTTCGCGTTGCCGTAGACGACCTGCGCGTTCGAGCGGTTGCTCGCCGAGACGTACGCGACCGACGGCACGTCGCTGCGCAGCGCCTCGACGTCGGAGTCCGAGAGGCGGGACGCCGAGCCCCATCCGACGCGCGCGCCCGACGACGTCGTCGTGCCGGGGAAGATCATGAGGAAGTTCGTGCCGAGCGAGCGGAGCTGCGCCTCGGCCTGCTTCGACGCGCCCTCGCCGATGCCCATCGTGGCGACGACGCACGCGACGCCGATGATGATGCCGAGCGTCGTCAGGAGCGAGCGCAGCATGTTGCGCGAGAGAGCGCGCAGCGCGAGGCGGATCGTCCGTGTCGGCGTCATGACGCGGCCTTGCGGGCGGGCGCCGCGAGGATGCGGCGAACCTGCACGGGAGCGTCGGTGAGAATCCGGCCGTCCTTGAAGCTGACGAGCCGCCGTGCGCACGCGGCGATGTCGGGCTCGTGCGTGACGACGATCAGCGTGCGGCCCTCGGCGTTCAGCTCCTGGAAGAGCGCCATGATCTCGTCGGAGGTTTTCGAGTCGAGGTTGCCCGTCGGCTCGTCGGCGAGCATGAGCGACGGATCGTTGACGAGGCTGCGCGCGATGGCGACGCGCTGCTGCTCGCCGCCCGACATCTGGCTGGGACCGTGCTCGGCGCGCTTCGCGAGGCCGACGCGCTCGAGGCAGGAGAGCGCCTTCTTCGAGCGCTCCGCCTGCGACAGCGTCGAGCTGCGCGAGTAGAGCAGCGGCAGCTCGACGTTCTCGAGCGCCGACGTGCGCGGCAGCAGGTTGAAGTTCTGGAAGACGAAGCCGAGCCGATCGTTCCGGATGGCGGCGCGCTCGTCGCGCGAGAGGCTCGTGACCTCGACGCCCTCGAGGAGGTAGCTGCCCGACGTGGGGCGATCGAGGCAGCCGACGAGGTTCATGAACGTGGACTTGCCGGAGCCCGACGGCCCCATGATGGCGATGAACTCGCCGCGCTCCACGCGGATGGAGACGCCGTCGAGCGCGCGCACCTCGGTGCTTCCCGCCTGGAAGTGGCGCGTGACGTCCCTGATCTCGATGACCGTCGCCGCCATGCCGTCACATCCTCGGCCCGCGACCGCCGCCGCCGGGCATGCCCCCGCCGCCCATGCCGGGAACGGGCCGGCCCGCGGGACCGTCCGTGGCGCGCGCGGTCGCGAGTCCGACGACGACCTCGTCGCCCTCCTTCAGCTCCTCCGACTCGATGGCCGTGTAGCTCCCATCGGTGATCGACGTCTTGACGGCCACCGGGCGCACCTTGCCGCCAGGGACCTCGAGGTAGACGGTGCCGCCGCGCCGCGAAGCGCCGCCGCCGCCGGGGCGTGGCTCACCGCTGCCGCCGCGCGGCCCGCCGCCACCGCCACCGCCGCGCGGGCGCGAGCCCGGGCCCGACGCGGCGCCATCGGAGTCCGAGGCCCCTGGCTTGGCGTCGCTCAGCACGATGCCGGGATCCGGCTTGAACCGCAGCGCGGCGTTCGGCACGCGCAGCACGTCGTGCCGCTCCTCGACGGGAATGGTGACGTTTGCCGTCATTCCCGGCTTGAGCTTGCCCTCCGGGTTGTCCACCTCGATGACGACGGGATACGTGACGACGTTCTGCACCGTCGTGGGCGATAGCCGCACCTGCGCGACCTTGCCGCGGAAGGGCTCGTCGGGAAAGGCGTCCACCGTGAACGTCGCCGGCTGTCCCTCCTCGATGCCGCCGATGTCCGCCTCGTCGATGTTGGTGAGGAGCTGCATCTTGGTGAGATCGCGAGCGATGGTGAAGAGCGTGGGCGCCTGGAACGAGGCCGCCACGGTCTGACCGACATCCACCTGGCGCCCGACGACGACGCCGTCGATGGGCGACGTGATCTTCGTGTTCGAGAGGTTGACGAGCGCCTGATCGAGCGACGCCTGGGCCTGTCTGACTCCGGCCCGCGCACCGTCGCGGTTGGCGGCCGCCGTGTCGAACTCTCCTTGCGAGACGATCTGCTCCTCGGCAAGCCGCTTGCTGCGGACGTACTCGGCCTCGCGGTTGCGCAGCTCCGCGCGCGCGCGCTCGAGATCGGCGCGCCGCTGCTCGACGGACGCCTGGAAGGGCGTGGGATCCAGCTCGGCGACGAGCTGTCCCGTCGTGACCTCCGAGTTGAAGTCGGCATGGAGCGCCGAGATGATGCCGGAGACCTGGCTGCCGACGTTTACCGTGGTGGTCGCCGACAGCGTGCCCGATGCCGTGACGGTCTGCACGACGTCGCCGCGCTCGACCTTCTCCTTGCGCAGCTTGGGCGCGTCCTCGCCGTCCCGCGTCAGGTAGACGACGCCCACCGTCCCCGCGACCGCGACGGCCGCGAGTGCCAACCAGCCAGCTCGTGACATCGGAGATCCCCGCAGGACGGCTATCCATTGGACGCTTCGAGGGAGCCGAGAGTGTAGCGGGTCGAGAGCGCAACCCCGCCCGCGGGGGGCATCGGCCTGGTACGCCACCAAGGAGGCGGCGCGCGGTAGACTCCCGCCCCCACGTCCAGCATCCCCGCGACGTCGATTGCCGCGTCGCCCGGAGTCTCCCGCATGACTCGGACTCGTATCGTCCGCGAGGCTCTCGCCTCGTTCGCGCTCCTCGCCGTCTCCCTCGCAGCGCCCTCGCGTGCCGCCGACTCGTCGCCCGACGGGTTCTACCGCTTCCCGTCGGCGGGAGGCGGGACGATCGTGTTTGCGTCCGAAGGCGATCTCTGGCGCGTCGCCGAGGGCGGCGGCGCGGCGACGAGGCTGACGGCCTACGAGGGTGACGAGCGCTTCCCGCGGATCTCGCCCGACGGCCGGCTCATCGCGTTCACCGCGCAGTACGACGGCAACGACGACGTGTACGTCATGCCCGCGAAGGGCGGCGAGCCGCTGCGCCTGACCTTCCATCCCGCGAGCGATCAGACGCTCGGGTGGACGGCCGACGGCAGGATTCTCTTCCGCAGCCGCCGCGATCATCCGCATGGCGACAACCGTTGCTACACGATCGATCCCGCGGGCGGCGTCGCGAAGATGATCCCGCTCGAGCCGGCGGCGTGGCTCGCGTTCGAGCCTGGAGGCTCGCGCATCGCGCTGCAGAAGATCGGCCTCGAGTACCACACGTGGAAGCGCTACCAGGGCGGCGAGGCCGAGCAGATCTACGTCGGCACGCTCGAGCCCCTCGCCTTCACGGAGATCACGCACTGGGACGGCAAGGACGCATTCCCGATGTGGGCGTCCGACGGTCGCATCTACTTTCTCACCGACCGATGGGGCCGGCCCAACCTCGCGTCGATGATGCCGGACGGCAGCGACGTGAAGCGCCACACGACGTTCGAGGACTACGACGTGCGCTGGCCCTCGATGGGCGACGGCCGGATCGTCTACCAGCACGGCGGCGACATCTGGTCGTACGAGCTCGCGAGCGCGCGCAACGAGATCGTCCCGATCGTGCTTCCCAGCGATCGCCTCCAGGTGCGCGAGCGCTTCGTCGATCCGATGGCCGGCCTCGGCACGTGGGGCCTCTCGAAGGACGGCGAGCGCATCGCGCTCGAGACGCGCGGCGACCTCTTCGTCACGCGAACGCACGAGAAGGGCCTCATCCGCCGCCTCACGCAGGACAGCGCGGCGCGCACGAAGTTCCCGGCGTTCTCGCCCGACGGCAAGTCGATCGCCGCGTGGACCGAGGTCGAGGGCGAGGAGCAGCTCTTCCTGCATTCGGCCGACAACAGCGCTCCCGCGAAGCAGCTCGGCAAGGTTCCGCCGGGCTGGCACTACGGGCCGACCTGGTCGCCCGACGGCAAGCGCCTCGCGTGGGGAGATCAGACGTACCACCTGTTCGTGAGCGATGCCTCGACGGGCGACGTCAGCGACGTCGGCCGCTCGGAGTGGGAGATCACGCAGGACGCATGGTCGCCGGACTCGCGCTACCTCGCCTACACGGTCTCGCTGCCGAACGGCTTCAGCCAGGTGAAGATCTGGGACGCGAAGGACGGATCCACGCATGACGTCACGGATCCCTTCTTCAACACGTTCTCGCCGAGCTGGGATCGCAAGGGCAAGTACCTCTTCGTGCTGTCCGACCGCTACGTGAACCCGCGCCTCGATCGCTTCGAGGCGCGCTTCATCGTGGACGAGGCGACGCTTCCCTGCGTCATCGCCCTCCAGGCGGACGGCAAGCTGCCGTTCGGCGCCCGCGGCGACGTCGATCCGCCGAAGGACGACGACGAGAAGGACGGGAAGGACGAGTCCTCGACGACGAAGGCCAAGCCGCGCAAGGACGACGTGCGCTCGGACGACTCGAAGAAGAAGAAGGAAGAGGACGAGAAGGTCAAGCCGATCCGCATCGACTTCGACGACATCGCCTCGCGCATCGTCCAGGTGCCGATCGCTCCAGCGAACTACGCCGGCCTCTGGGCGGTGGAGGGCAAGCTGCACCTCCTGCGCTCGAAGAACGAGGGGATGATGCCGCCCGACGGCGGCGACGACGAGGAGGAGTCGTCAGGCGCCGACCTTCTCACCTACGACATCGAGAAGGAGAAGCTCTCGACGTTGGCCTCGAACGTCATGTCCTACGACGTTTCGATGGACGGCAAGGTGCTCGTCTACCGGACGAAGGACGGCTTCACGCGCGTCGAGGCGGGGGCGACCGAGGCGCCCAAGGACGAGGCCGCCGCGGAAGCGAAGGTGAAGCTCGACGGCTGGTCGCTGTCGATCGATCCGCGCGCCGAGTGGAAGCAGATGCTGCGCGAGGCGTGGCGCCTGCAGCGCGACTTCTTCTACGACCCGAGGATGCACGGCGTGGACTGGAACGCGACGTGGGCGCAGTACGACGCGCTCGCCGATCGCATGGCCACGCGCGACGATCTCGCCGACATGCTCGGCGAGCTCCTCGGCGAGCTCGACGTCGGACACGCCTACAAGTGGGGCGGCGACATGCGGCGCGGCAAGTCCGTCGGCACCGGGCTTCTCGCCGCCGATCTCACGCCGGACGCCAAGACCGGCGCGTGGCGCATCGACCGCATCTATCGGGGCGACTACCCGGACACCGAGTGGAGCTCGCCGCTCGCGCGCGCGGATCTCCGCGTGAAGGAGGGCCAGTGGCTCGTCGCGATCGACGGCCGCGCGCTCGCCCCCGGCGAGGACTACCTGCGCAGGCTCGCCAATCGCGCGGGACAGGAGGTCGAGCTCTCGATCAACGACGCGCCCAGGATGGCGGGGGCGCGGCGCGTCGTCGTGAAGACGGTCGGCAGCGACACGCGCATCCGCTACGCGAGCTGGATCCGCGACATGCGCGCGTACGTGGCGAAGAAGACGAATGGCCAGGTGGGCTACATCCACCTCTACGACATGGGCGGGCTCGGCCTGCGGCAGTTCGCGCGCGACTTCCCGCCGCAGTGGAACAAGCGCGGGCTCATCATCGACGATCGCTGGAACCATGGCGGCTTCGTCGCGACGATGATCCTCGCGCACCTCGATCGCAAGCTCCTGTCGGTGGGCGGCACGCGGTACGCCGACTCGCTCTACACCTCGCCCGACCGTGCGTCGCGACGCTATCTCGTGGCGCTGATCAACCGTCAGGGTGGCAGCGACTGCGAGACGCTGGCGCAGGGCTTCAGGGAGTTCGGACTGGGCCCCGTCATCGGCACGCGCACGTGGGGCGGCTGGGTCGGCATCCGCGGCGACAAGGCGCTCCGCGACGGGGGCATGACGACGCAGCCCGAGTGGGGCGGCTGGGACGCGCGCGGCCAGGCCTGGATGATCGAGGGCCACGGCGTGGACCCCGATATCGTGCTGGATCTCCAGCCCGACGGCCTGCTGCACGGCAACGACGTGCAGCTCGACCGCGCGATCGAGGAGCTGACGACCTCGATTGCCCGCGACCCCCACGATCTGCCGAAGGCGCCGCCGATCGTGCCGCGGCCCTTGGTGCCGGTGCGATAGCGCCGCTCGACGAGCGGGCGCGAGTCGGTCCCGCCTTCGGGCCGAACTACCGTGCGCGTCGAGCGAGCTCCGCGGCGAGCTCCGCGGCGAGATCCTTGCCGCGCGCGTAGCCACGCTCGGCGATGAGCCGGATCGCCTCGCGCGCGCGCCCGATCTCTGCTGCGTCTGCCACGCGCAGGAGCTCGTCGAGATCCGGGCCATCCTTGCGCGCCCTCCGCTCGCTCGTCGAGAGAAGCTTGAGGGCGAGCAGGTGGCCGGCTCGGGCGACCGGCACCGTCACTCCCGCGACGACGACGTCCTCTGCCTCGGCCACGATCTCGGTCTCGACACCCGAGCTTGCGAACAGGAGGTCCACGTGGACGTCCGGATCGGCCGGCGAGAGCAGGCGCACGGTCGAGAGGCGACCCGCCTCGACATGCTCGAGCACCAGCTCGAGCGTGTATCCGCGGGCGCGCAGGTCGCTGACGACACGCTCTGCCGCAGCATCGGTCGCAACGGCCACGACGAGGTCCACGTCGGACGTCACCCGAACCGTCGTCCGCGCGCTGACGGCGAGCCCACCGATCAACGCGAACCGTTGGCGGAGGTGCTGGAGGTCGAGCACGGCCTGCCGCAGGGCGGTGAACAGGCCTCCCACTCAGGACCTGCGATAGCGAACCCGGCCGTCGTCGGGCGGGTCGCTGGCGAGCCATTGGCGGACGGCCTCACGGATGTCCGCCTCCGTGGCGCTGGGATTCGCCAGCCGCACGCGCATCTCGACGAGGGTGCGACCGGAGTCCGCCAGCTCGCACGCTGCGATCAGCCGCTGAGCGAGCGTCGTCTCACGGGGAGGAGCCTGGTATCGAACCCGCATCGTCACGCTTCGAATCTTATCATCCGGCTGCTGCGCCCGCCGAGCATGAGTAGGAGGGTCATCGTCCTGAGCTTGACCACAGATGAGAGTGCCTTGCGGCGTGGGTTGGCAGGTCCAGATCGTCGACCTCGTCGAGCTGCCTCACGGTCACGCGTGCGCGGTCTGGCTCCGGGGCCGGGCGTCATCATCAGCGAGCGCGGCGACGACGATGTCCGCGTCGGCTACGTGAACGATCCCCGCGCCTCGCATGCGCGCGATCCGCGCCTCGACGGGACGACGCCGCTCGACATCGTGAGCAACACCGTGCGCTTCCACGTGCCGATTCCCAACTCGGAGGAGCGTCTCCCCGCCGCTCCACGCGGCCTCGGCCGGTGATGGCATCCGTTCGGCGCTCCGTAGGGCTATCATCCCTTCGAGGTGAAGTCATGAAGCACATCGCGAGGGTGCTCGTGTCGGTGGCGACGGCGCTAGCGCCATGCGGCGCGGCGCACGGATGCAAGGTGTCTCATGTGGGGACGGCGGGAGAGATCGTCGAGGAGGCCGACACCATCGTGCGTGCTACGGCGATGCGCTCGGTGGACACGCAAGAGGGACACGTCGTGGTCTTTGAGGTGCGCGAGGTGCTCAAGGGCACCTTCGCATCGAAGGAGCTCGTGCTGCCCGGCGACACCGACTCCTATCAGGGAAGGAACGAGCGGCCGATTCCCTACGACTTCGTGCGACGTGGCGGGCGCGGGGGCAGCTGCTTTGCGCGTGACTACCTCGTGGGCAGGGAATTCCTCATGATTCTCCAGGAGGGGTCTGTCGCTTGGGCTCCGCTGGCTGCGACCAACGAGGAAGTCAGCGGAGCTGACGATCCGTGGGTGTGGTGGGTGAAGGGCTATCTCGCAGGTCGGACGGCCAGCACCGAACCGGCCAAGTAGGCCGACGCGCTACAGCGCCAGTAGGAACGCGCGGAGGTCCTTCTTCTCGTCGGCCGTCAGCTTCGTCTCGAGCACGAGGTTGAAGAACTCGATCGTGTCGTCGAGCGTGAGCAGGCGGCCGTCGTGCAAGTACGGGGGCGAGTCCTTGATGCCGCGGAGGGGAAAGGTCTTGATGGGGCCGTCGCCCGACATCACCATGCCGCCCGCCTTGCTCGTCGCGAAGAAGCGCTCGAGGTGGAGGTCGTGCACGGAGTTGTCGGTGTAGTGCGGGCCGGGATGGCAGCTCGAGCACTGGGCCTTGCCGAAGAACAGCTCCTGGCCGCGCATCTCGGCCTCGGAGGCTTTCCGAGGATCGAGCTTGCCGTCCACGACGCGCAGCTTCGGCGCGGGAGGGAAGTCCATGATGTTCTGCAGCTCGCCCATGAAGTGGACCTGGCTGCCGCGCTCGAGCGGGTTGACGCCCTTCTTCGTCGCGATGACGGGGTCGCCGTCGAAGTAGGCCGCGCGCTGCTCGAACTCGGTGAAGTCCTCGACCGACTTGAGCCCGCGCTGCGAACCGAAGATCTGCTGGATCGCGACGCCCCGGAGCGATGGTGTCTCGATGCGATGACGGTTCTCCTGCGGCCGCGCGTCGCCGGCGAGATGCGTCGCGCCGTTCGTGTGGCCGTTGACGTGGCAGTCGAAGCAGGAGACGCCCTGGTGCGGGCGATCGCTTCGCCGATCTCCCGTCGCGTTGAACTGCTGCTGCGGGAACGGTGTCACGAGCAGCCGGAAGCCCTCGAGCTGCTTGGGGTTGAGGATGCCCCCGAACAGCTCGTGCACGTTCGCGAGCGTGACGAGCTGGCCGCGCGAGACGTCGCCGAGGTCCGTGCGCGTGGACAGGAAGATCGCGGGCGGGAACTCGGCGAGGAAGTGCTCGGGGAGATCGAAGTCGAGATCGAAGCGCGTGAGATCGCGATCGGTTTGCCGCCTGATCTCGTCGATCGTGGACTTCGGGAACAGCATCCCGCCCTCGGGATGGTTGGGGTGGGGAAGCGGCATGTAACCCGCGGGGAAGATGCCGCGCTCGCGAATCGCGTCGGGCGCGAGCGCGCCGAGATCGTCCCACGAGGTTCCGCTTGCGAGCTTCGCGCGCGGTCCCGCCTGGATCGGCTTGCCGCGGAACTGCGTCGCGCCCGGCAGCCGGCGATCGGCGAGGTCGTAGCGCTCCTCGAGCAGCGCGCGATGGGCCGCCTCGACGTCGGCCTTCGTGCGCGTCATGCGATCGCGCACGGCGTCGAAGGTCTCCTTCTCGACGACGGGCGCGAAGCTGCTGGGCGGCGGCGGAGGCGGCGAATCGCTCGTCCGCGCGCGACGGCTCTTGTCGTCCTGCGAGCCTGCGATGGATGCGATGGCGAGTGTGATGGCTCCGAGCGTTGCGAGTCGCGATGCTCTCATGACGATCCCCGACTCCCGAGGCGGGCATCATGCCCGCGCTCGGTGCCGAGGGCATGCGAGGGGGGCGCGCGCCTCAGCGGATCACGGCCGCCCGCGGCGCGACATCTCGGCGATGAGCTGCTGGCGCATGCGGGGCGGCTCGGGCAGGTCCGGGCGAAGCGCGATGACGCGATCGATCAGCGCGAGCGCGGCCGCGGGATCGCGCGTGCGCAAGGCGGCGGCGCGCTCGAGGAGGCAGGGCGTCGAGATGCACTCGGCGTTCACCTGATCGAGGAGCGGATCCATGAGGAGGCGCACCGACGTTCCTCGCTCTGCCGCCGCCGTCTCGCCGTCCGCCTCGGCGTCGCGACCGAGAACGCGCAGCATGAGCGCCTTCTCGGCGTGCAACTCGCGGCTGGTGGGCGCGACCTGGAGCGCGGTGTCGAGCAGGGGCGCGGCGAGCGCCGGCTGGTCCGCAGCGCGATGGAGTTGTGCGCGCTCGAGCAGAGCCTGGGCGCAACGGGGATCGAGGGCGAGCACGGCGTCGAGCGCCCGTGCCGCCTCGTCGTCCCGACCCAGCATGCGCAGCGCATGCGCGCGATGGACGAGCGCGGGGATGAAGTTCGGCTTGAGCGCGATCGCGGCGTCGAAGTCCGTGATGGCCTGAGCGGCATCCGTCTGGAGGTAGATGATCGCGCGCAGGTAGGGCCAGCGGGCATCGCCCGGCATCAGCGTGCGCGCCCTCCAATACTCGTCGGCCGCCTCCCAGAACATCTCGTGCGCATGAAGGAGAACGCCGCGCTTCGCATGCGCTGCTCCGTCGTCATCGGAGGCGCGGACAGCCTCGTCAGCCGCCGTCATCGCCTCGCGGACCTGTGGCTCCAAGGCTGGCGGCGGGCCGTACCACATGGATGCGCTCCAGCAGTCCCTCGACGGGACGGCATGCAGGATCTCACGGCTATCCTGCATCCGAGCGCGCAGGGACGAGATGCCGACGCGCGGCGCCTGGCCGCGCGTCAGGACGATCGACTGGTTCGCGGCGACGCCGTCGAAGCGTTCCGTGGATCCATTGGGCCAGGCGACATCGATGCTCTCGACGCGGGCCGTGGCTCCCAGCCCGAAATGAAGTCGTGGATCTCCTGCGGAGAGATAGCTCCCGGCCGTCGTCACCAGGCCCACGCGAGCCGTGCCGTCCGCATGGACGGTGACGCGCGCGCCAACCGCATCCCGCCGAAGCTCCGCGTCCCACGCGCGAACGATCAAAAAGCTGCCGCTCCGCTCGGCTCGGTTCATGAGGAGGAGTGCCTCGGCAGCGGTGCTGGTGGTCAGCATGTCGACGTCGCCGTCGTCGTCGATGTCCCCCACGGCGAGGCCGCGTCCGACCATCCTCCAGCGAAGGTGGCCGAGGTCCTCGCCTGCGGTCGCGTATTGCCCGGCGCCGGCGTTGACCCAGATCTCGGCGCGCTGGCCGTAGGCACACGTGAAGCCGAACGGCTTGTCGTCACCAGCCGACGCACCTGCTCCGAGCCGCTGCACGGCACCGTTCACGACGGCGATGTCGAGATCCCCGTCCAGCTCGAGATCCAGGAATGCGGTGCCGAAGCCCGTGCCCTCGCGGCTCGCCGGCGCCACGCCCGAGGACGCCGATGCATCGACGAAGCGCGCGCCGCGGGCGAGGTAGAGCGTGTCCTGCTCGCGCGTGAGATGCGTGACGAACAGGTCGAGCGCGAGATCGCCGTCGGCATCGCCGAGCGCGACGCCCATGCCCGCCTCGCTCTCGCCGAACTGGTTGACCGCGCAGCCTCGACGCATGCCCTCCTCGACGAATCGGCCGTTGCCCTGGTTGACCCACAGGAACGCCGGCTCGCGATCGTTCGCGACGAAGATGTCCGACAGGCCGTCGTTCGTGAAGTCGGCGAGGGCCACGCCCAGTCCCTTTCCGGGACGGGCCGCGATGCCCGCCTCGGCGGACACGTCGCGGAACCGCCCTCCACCCTCGCCGTGGTAGAGGAGCGAAGGCATGCCGCGGAGTCCCGACGGCCCGCAGTAGACCGAGTTGCCTATCGCGTCGAGGCAGCGATCGCGCTCCGCGTCGAAGTCCACGTAGCGGGCGACGGAAAGGTCGAGCCAGCCGTCACGGTCGTAGTCGAAGAAGCCGGCGGAGGTGGTCCACCCCGTGCTGCCGATCCCTGACGCGGCCGTCACGTCGGTGAAGCGCAAGCCGCCATCGTTGCGAAACAGTGCGTCGGCGCCGTATCCCGTCAGGTAGACATCCACGTCGCCATCGTTGTCCACGTCGCCTGTCGCGACGCCCATGCCTTGTGGGATGCCGGCGAGGCCTGATTCCCGCGTCACGTCCGCGAACGCGTCGTCGTCCTGGCGGAAGAGGCGACTGCAAGCGCGTGGCATCGCCGGCGCATGCGGGCCGAAGCCGACCAGGAACGCGTCGAGATCTCCATCGCCGTCGGCATCGAAGAGGGCGCAGCCCGAGCCCATGATCTCCGGCATGAAATGGCTGCCGTCGAGCCCCGCATCGTGCGTGAACTCGAGGCCAGTAGCCTCCGCGAGATCGACGAAGGGCCCGGTCTCGCCAGACGGGTTGATGATGCGCTGACTCAGCGCGGCGCGCGGCGCGAAGTTGGAGGAAGCACCTCTCGGGCGAGCGGCTTCCCCGGTCGTCGGCGGACCGACGCGCGCATCGCCGCACGCGCCGGCCAGGAGCGCGAGACCGAGTGACGCGACGGGGCTCCCTCGTTTCATGACGCGCAGCGTACTCCCGCCCGCGACGCGCGCGCCCCTTCAGTGCATGATCCGCCACCCTCGAAGGGACAGCACATGACCGAACAGCCCTCCTCCAGCGCCCCCGACTTCGTCCGGGCGATCGTCCGCGAGGACGTCGCCTCCGGCCGCGACGGCGGCCGCGTCGTCACGCGCTTCCCGCCGGAGCCCAACGGCTACCTGCACGTCGGCCATGCGAAGGCCATCTGCCTCGACTTCGGCATCGCTCGCGAGTTCGGCGGAAGCTGCAACTTGAGGATGGACGACACGAACCCGCTCGCCGAGGATCCCGAGTTCGAGCAGTCGATCCTCGAGGACGTGCGCTGGCTCGGCTTCGACTGGGAGGATCGGCTGTTCCACGCGTCCAGCTACTTCGATCGCCTCTACGGCTGGGCCGAGGATCTCGTGCGCAAGGGGCTCGCCTACGCCTGCGATCTCTCCGAGCAGGAGATCCGCAAGGGCCGCGGCACCGTGACGGAGCCGGGGCAGGAGAGCCCGTATCGGAAGCGCAGCGTCGAGGAGAACCTCGATCTGCTGGGTCGCATGAAGGCGGGCGAGTTCCCCGACGGCGCGCGCGTGTTGCGCGCCCGCATCGACATGACGTCGCCCAACATGAAAATGCGCGATCCGCTGATCTACCGCATCCGGCACGCGGCGCATCATCGGACAGGCGATCGCTGGTGCATCTACCCGCTCTATGACTTCGCCCACTGCCTGTCGGACGCCATCGAGGGCGTCACGCACTCGCTCTGCACCATGGAGTTCGACAACAACCGCGAGCTCTACGACTGGTTCGTCGAGAACCTCGACGTGCCGTTCCGGCCGCGGCAGTA
>Ga0315912_10003902_pt1 | contig 14457 bp, 5 predicted proteins | sample VfabasoilMG_FD_204469 | JGI IMG/M metagenome (GOLD analysis project Ga0315912, IMG submission 204469) | Garden soil microbial communities collected in Santa Monica, California, United States - V. faba soil | ecosystem: Environmental > Terrestrial > Soil > Garden | place: USA: California... | reverse complement strand
TGATGTGATGGATGCCGTTCAGCCGCGTGTCCATTCCATCTTCGCGCCGGACGAACCTGGGCCGGCGACCCTTTAATCATAAAGCCCCTGCGGCCGCGAGGTCGAGGTTCGCCGCAGATTTGCGCAAACGGGCCCGGCGTCCCCACTCGGGAGACGCCGGGCCCTCTGTCTACCGGAACGCCTTAACGGCGTTCCTTGATCACCGGAACGCTACTACCACGCCCATTCCGCGTTCAAGCGGTACACGCGCGGATTCATGTACGACGTCACGTTCTGCCAGCCGGCCACGTTCGGCACGAAGGTCTGGTTGAAGCCCAGCGTCACGTTATCGTTGGTGACGTTGTAGATGTCGGCACCCACGGTCAACCGCTGTCCTCCGAACCGGATGATCTTCTTCGCCGAGATGTCCCACTGCCGGATGCGCTCCCCGTAGACCTCTCCCTGCGGCGCGAGGTTGACGGTGAACAGGCCGGCCGCCGTCAGCGGACGGCCGATCTGCGCCGCCGCCGCGGCCTGATCCGCCGCCGTCAGCGTGTAGTTGGCAGCAATCGACCCGATCTGGTCGGTGCCCACGTTCGGCTTGTCCTGAATCACGGTACTGAGCTGCACGTCGATCTTCGGGACGGTGTAGGTCACGAGGCTGCGGAACGAGGTCAGCCAGGGCGACGAGACGTTGCAGTACGGGTTGAGCAGGTAGTTCTCGGGCACCGCGGCGCGGATGTCGCACCAGTCGTTCTCGACCTTGCCGGTGCTGGTGCCGCCCGAGAACGTGATGCCCTTCGCGTTGCGGAGGTTGAACGTGATGTCCACGCCGTTGAACATGCGGGTGTCGTCGCCGATCTTGTCCGTCGGCACGATCAGCTGGTTGACCTGACCGAACACGGGCGTGCCGTCCGGACGGGTCGGATTCGTGTTGTAGAGGGTCCCGATGGTCTGGCCGCCGCCGCCAGGCAGACGAGGATCGCTCGGCGCCGTCAGCGTGAAGCCGGCGACGTCGCTCGGCAGAATGGCGAGGTTGTCGGTCACCGAACCGCCGGTCGTGTACATCGTGAACCAGCGGCGGTGGTAGGCCACTTCGACCGACGCGCGCGGGAAGAGCTCCTGCTGCACGGAGACGCCAAGCGACCAGTCCGACGGACGCTTGCCCCAGCCGCTGAGGAGGTCCGGATCGTACGTAGCGCCGATCAGCTGCGTGCTGGCGAAGTTCGTGTTGCTCACCGGCCCGCAAAAGTCGATGCCGTCCGGAACGCCGCCGGCAGGCGTCTGGGTGCCTTGCGCGCCCGTCGCCGTCAGATCGCAGTCCGGAACGAAGTTCGTGTTGTCGTCCTGCCACGTGCGGGTCATCGACGGCGCGAAGGTGCCGCCGAAGGTCCCGGTGCCGGCCGGCGTGCGGAGCACGGGGTTCGAGCCGTAGGCAAGGTTGCTGACGCTGGCGCCCTGGAGGTACTTGCCCAGGTTCACCTTGAGCGACGTCTTGCCGTTGCCGAACAGGTCGTACGCCGCGCCCATGCGCGGGGTGATGTCGTTGTAGCCCGTCACGCCGTCGGCCTTCTCGAACGACGCGCCCGGGAAGAAGCGGCTGGCCGGCTCGGTGGTCGCCGGGAAGTAGCTCCACGGGTGATCGTAGCGGAGCGCGCCCTGCAGCGTGAGGCGGGCGATGGTCCACTGATCCTGGACGTAGAGCGAGTCCTGGCGGCCGCGCGCCTTCACCTGGAAGCCGTTCGCGTACATCGTGATCGAGCTCGGAACGCCGGCGAGGAACGTGTACGCCGTGCTCGTGCTGTTGACGAACATCTCGCGGTCATCCCGCCAGTAGTTCCCCTGGTAGCCGATCTTGATGCTGTGCGAACCGGTGACGTAGTTGGCCGCCGCGGTCCAGTTGCTGCCGCGGGTGTAGTTCTCGTACCAGTTCTGCGAGCGATAGGTGACGGTAACGGGCGCCGAGCCCGGAATGACCGGCGTGTTCTGACCGACCACGCGCACGAGATCGTGCGTCGGGTTCGGGTCGTTCTCCTTGCCGGCCCACTGGTAGAACGTGGTGCCGAATCCGGCCTCGAGCAGCAGCTTGTTGGTGAGCGGCGACGTCCACCGGCCCGACTGCACGCGCTGCGGGCTGAACTCGCCCTTGCCGTCCGCCTCAGGCGAGGTGTTCGGAGCCGGCGAGCCGCTGAAGGACGCCGTGCCCGAGCACTTGCGGCAGACATACTGCTCGTCCCACGAGAACGAGATCTTGTTCCGCTGCGACGCCTGCCACGTGATGCGGGGCGTGTAGTTCTCCCAGGTGCGGTCGTAGTACGCCGGCTTGTTGAGATCCGGCACGTACAGCCACGCGTTCGCGTTGCCCGCGTTCTGGTTGTAGAAGGTGTTGAGGATGTTCTGCGTCGAGCCCTGCACGCGACCGCTCATGTAGTACCAGAGCTTGTCCTTGACGATCGGGCCGCCCATGGCGAGGTTCACGTCGTAGACACGCGTCAGCGGCGTCGGCTGAATGGCTCCACGCGTCTTGAGTTCGTCCGTGTAGTTGCTCGACTGCATCCCCTCGGAGAAACCGGAGATGAAGCCCAGGCCCGACAGGCTGTTGCCGCCCGAGCGCGGGACGATGTTCATCGTGAGGCCGGCGGTTTCCGACTCGCCGAGGCCGCCCGAGGTGGTCATCGTGACTTCCTGCGCATTGCCGATGTCGGCCACGTAGTTCGGCGGCTGGTTGCCTCCGGGCGGGTTGCTGATGTTCATCCCCTCGACGGTGAGGCGCGACTCGACGCCGCGGCCGCCGTGAATCGGGAAGATTGCGAAGACCGGACCGCTGTTGACGTTGTTGACGTTCGTCTGGAGGCCGGGAACCGTGGTCAGCAGGTAGCTGTAGCTGCGGACGCTCGGCAGCGCGCGCATCGTCTCGTTGTCGAGCGAGATCTCGCGCTTCGTGCTCACCACGTCCACGACCGGCGTCTCGCCGGTCACCGTGATCGTTTCCTGCAGGCCGCCAACGCGCATCTCGCCATCGGCGTTCACGACGCCCGTGCCGCTGACGTTCACCCCTTCACGCTTCACCGTGACGAACCCCGCCAGCGTGAACGTCACCGAGTAGGCGCCGGGCTGGAGGTTCTCGATGCGGTAGCGGCCGGTGCTGTCGGTGACCGCGGTGCGAACTTTTTCGATGAGGGCGGGACTGGCCGCCTCGACCGTCACGCCCGGGAGCACGGCTCCCGAAGTGTCCTTCACGACGCCCGAAAGCGCCGCCTGGGCAAACGCAGCCGAATGGCCCGCCACCAGACAGGCCGCTACGAGCCCTATTCTTACGAGTAAACGCATTCTCTACCTCGATGCTCTCGACGCGGAGAGCTGGCTTGAACGGACCGGCGCGCACCCCGCGCGCCACTTCAACCGACGCGGTTGTGCAAGCGCCGAACCAGCCCTGACGCTGCGAAAGTCCCCTGTTTGGGCTAGCTCTTCGAGCGTAACTCGAAGGGAGATACCCCCCGGTTGGATTTGCAACGGGAATTTGAATTCTTTTTCGCTATGAGAAATGCCCTGCCGGGCAGCCGGAGGCAGCTGTCGGAGGCCACGTGCAGCCGACGACCCGGAGCCTTGCGGCTCCGGGCGGTCGGAACGGGCGGTCGTTGGACCAACCCGGGTGTTTTACCAGCTGTACTCCGCGCTGAGACGGGTCACGCGCGGATTCATGTACTGCGTCGGGAAGCCCCACCCGGGCGTGTTCGGGACGAACGCCTGATTGAATGCGAGCGTCACGTTGCTGTTGGTGAGATTGTAGAAATCCACGCCGAACGTCAGCCGCTGACTGGAGAAGCGGATGATCTTCTTGACCGAGAGATCCCACTGACGGATGCGCTCCCCGTACTCCTCGCCGGGGGCCAGGAGGTTCACCTGCTGCCCGGTCTGGGTCAGCTCACGGCCGATCTGCGCCGCCGCAAGTGCCGAATCCGAAACCGTTCCTGGCGGCGCGGTCAACGGCGTGGTCATGGTGTAGTTGGCGGCGAGCGACCCAATCTGGTCCGTGCCGATGTTCGGCTTGTCCTGGAACACGGTGCTCAGGTTCACGTCGATCTTCGGGACCGTGTAGGTCGCCAGCGCACGGAACGACGTGAGGTACGGCGATTCCGTGTGGCAGTACGGGTTCAGCAGGTACGCCTCGGGCACCGCCGCGCGGATCTCGCACCAGTCGTTGGTCACCTTGCCCGTGCTGGTGCCGCCCTGGAACGTGAAGCCGCGCGCGCCGCGCACGTTGATGTTCACGTCCACGCCGTTGAACACGCGCGTGTCGTCGCCGACGTCCTTCGTGGCCTTGATCAGGTTGTTGACCTGGCCGAACACGTTCGGGTTGATGTCGTAGAGCCCGCTGATCGTCGCGCCGCTGTTGGGCAGGCGCGAGTCGGTGGGCACGCGCACCGAGTAGGTGGCCAGATCGCTCGGCTTGATCGCGAGGTTGTCGGTGACCGTGCCGCCGGTGAAGTACTGCGTGAACCACCGCCGGTAGTACCCCACCTCCACGGATGCGCGCGGGATGATTTCCTGCTGAATCGAGGCGCCGAACGACCAGTCGGACGGTCGCACGCCCCACCCGCTGAACAGCCCCGGATCGTAGTTGGCGCCCACCAGCTGGCTGCTCCCGAACGCCAGGTTGTCCACCTGGCCGCACTCGCCATTGAGCTGCGGATCGTCCAGGTTGCAGTCCGGCGTCATGTCGAAGTCGGCGTCGAACCAGCTGCGGTTCACGCACGGATTCGAGAAGCCGAGCGGACCGAAGAAGCAGAACCCGGTCGTCGCGAGTCCGGCGCCCATCGGAATGCGCAGCGTCGGGTTCGCCCCGTAGGCCAGGTTGCTCACGCTGGCGCCCTGCAGGTACTTCCCGATGTTGACCTTCAGCGCCGTCTTGCCGTTGCCGAACACGTCATACGCGGCGCCCACGCGCGGCGTGATGTCGTTGTAGCCGGTCACGCCGTCGGTCTTGGCGAAGGTGGCCCCGGGGAAGAAGCGCTGCTTCGGGATCGTCTGGTCCGGGAACCAGCTCCAGGGGTGGTCGTAGCGCAGCGCGCCCTGCAGCGTGAGGCGGTTCATGGTCCAGCTGTCCTGGGCGAAGAACGACGCCTGCATGCCGCGCGCGTTGACGATGAACGGATTGATGTACTCGTTGATCGCGATCGGGAAGAACGGCACGCCCGGGATCGAGACGCCGATGTAGCCGAGGCTCTGGCTGTTGACGTGCTGCTCGCGATCGTCGCGCCAGTAGGCGCCCTGGTAGCCGAACTTCAGGCTGTGCGAACCGGTGATGTACGCCGCCGACGCGTTGAACTGCGAACCGCGCGTCCGGTTGTTCAGCCAGAACTGCGAACGATAGCGCATGGGCACGACGGTGGTCCCGACGCTCTGCGACAGGTTCAACATCTGCACCAGGCCGTCGGTGGACGTGTCCTCGAGCTGCTTGCCGCCCCACTCGTAGTAGGTGGTGCCGAAGCCGGCTTCGAGGAGCAGCTTGCTGGTCATCGGCGAGGTCCACTTCACCTGCTGGATGCGCTGCGGGCTGAACTCGCCATGGCCGTCCGATTCGGGCGAGGCGTTCCAGATGAAGTTCGGCGAGCCGGTGAGCGACGTCGTGCCGGTGCAGCTGCGGCAGACCGGCTGCTCGTCCCACGATCCCGTGATCTTGTTGCGCGACGTCACCTGCCACGTGATGCGCGGCGTGTAGTTCTCCCAGGTGCGATCGGAGAATGCCGGGCGGCTCAGATCCGCTTCGTAGAGGAACGAGTTCGCGTTGCCCGCGTTCTTGTTGTAGAACGTGTTCAGCGTGTTCTGGCGGCTTCCCTGCCAGCGCGTGCTCATGAAGTACCAGAGCTTGTCTTTCACGATTGGACCGCCCGCCGCGAGGTTGAGGTCGTAGACGTGATAGACGGGCGCCGGGACGAGAACGCCCTGCGCCTTCAGCTCGTCGGTGTAGTTGTCGGCCAGCATCCCCTTCGAGTAGCCAGAGATGAAGGCCAGCCCGGAGAAGCTGTTGCCGCCCTGCTTCGGCACGATGTTCATCGTCAGGCCGGCGGTCTCCATCTCACCGAGGCCGCCCGAGGTGAGCATCGTCACTTCCTGCGCGTTGCCCACGTCGGCCGTGAAGTTCGGCGGCTGGTTGCCGCCGGGCGGGTTGCTGATGTTCAGCCCGTCCACCGTGAGGCGCGACTCGACGCCGCGGCCGCCGTGGATCGGGAAGATGGCGAAGACCGGGCCCGTGTTCACGTTGTTCACGTTGGTCTGCAGGCCGGGCACGGTGGTCAGCAGGTAGCTGTAGCTGCGCACGCTCGGCAGGCTCCGCAGCGTCTCGTTGTCGAGCGTGATCTCGCGGCGGGTGCTCTGCGTGTCCACGACCGGCGTTTCGCCGCTGACCGTGATGGTCTCCTGCACGCCGCCCACGCGCATGTCGGCGTCGACGGTGATGACCGCGGAGCCGCTCACGACGAGCATCTCGCGCTTTACCGTCGCGAAGCCGGACAGGGTGAACGTGACGGTGTAGTCACCGGGGCGCAGGTCTTCGATGCGGTACCGGCCGGTGCCGTCCGTCACGGCGTTGCGGACCTTCTCGATGAGGGCCGGGCTCGCCGCTTCGACGGTGACCCCGGGGAGCACGGCTCCCGACGCGTCCCTGACCGCGCCGGCAATCGTCCCCTGCGCGAACGCGGCGGACGTGCCGAGCGCGACACAGGCGATGACCAAACCTAACCGAACAAGCACACGCATGTCTGCTGACCTCTTTCCTGCCTCAATTGGGTTACCTATACCGCTTGCCATACAGGGCCGGCATGCCCAGCCCCAAAAACACAAAAACGGAACGCGGCCCGAAGGCCACGTTCCGTCTCGTCGTTTCCTAGACCTGAAGCCTGAAGCCTCTAGAAATCCCAGCGCGCCGCGAACTTCACGAAGCGCGGCTGGATGACGGTGAGCGGCAGGCGCCACACCGGCCCCACGCTTCCCAGTTCGCCGACGACCGCGTCCGAGTTGAACGCGTTGTAGACGTCCACGTTGAAGTCAATGCGCCCCTTGCCCACGTTGACGATCTTCGTGAAGCGCAGGTCGATCTGGTTCAGACGGTCGCCGTACTCGGAGCCCGGCTCGATGATGTTGATGTTCGCCTGCGCGTTGGTGAACGGCCGGCCGAGCGTGGTGCGCGACTGCCAGAAGCCCGCCGCATTGGTCGCCGTGTTGTTGTAGATGTTCGTCGCGACGATCTGCGGACCCGGCAGGCTCTGCAGCGTGCCGCTGACGCGGATGCCGTACCACGGCAGGTTGTAGGACACGAGGCCCTTGTACTGCGTGAGGAACGGCGTCTCCTGGTGGCAGTATGAGGCCGGCGTGATCGTGCCCGCCCCCGTGGCCGTCGCCTGCGGCGGGATTCCGGCCGCCGCGCCCACCGTCAACGCCTCGGGCACGTCGTCGATGATGTCGCAGTTGTCGGTCATCTGCTTACCCGTGCTCAGGCCGCCCTGCAGGAAGAGCCCGTTCCGCAGCCGCGCGTCCACCGAGAAGTCCACGCCGTTCCAGTGGTGCTGCTGCTTGCCGAAGTCGTCCGCCGACTTGATGACGTTGCGGGCCGCCACGAGGATGTTCGGATCGTAGAGCCCGGTCACGACGGAGTCGGTGGCCGGCAGCGTCATGCCGTCCGTCCCCTTCGCGCCAAAGGCGGTGAGGTTCGGCACCATCACGCTGTACTGCGTGAAGTCGCTCTTGCTCAGGTTCTCGTTGTCCTGCACGAAGAAGTTGCCGTAGACGCGGCTGAAGTAGCCGACGCTCGCCGACAGGCGCGGCGCGAGCTCCTGCTGCAGGCCGAACGAGTATTCCCAGTTGTACGGCCGGTTGCCCCAGCCGGTCATGACCGAGGGCGAGTAGATGGTCGCCACGTTGGCGCTGCCGAAATTCGGCGTCAGCCACGGACCGCAGAAGTCGATGCCGTCGGAGACGTTGCCGGTACTCGCGCGCGACGTGCCCTGCGCGGCGCCGCTCGTCAGCGTGCAATCGGGCATCAGGTTGCCGTTGTCGTCTTCCCACGCACGGTTGGTCTGCGTGACCAGCGTGCTGGCGGGGTTGTTCGCGGCCGCAAAGCGAATCGAGTCCTGCTCGACGCCGCGGCTCGCGCTGGCCTTGATGGCGGTCTTGCCGTTCCCCGCCACGTCATAAGCGATCGATACGCGCGGGTTGAAGTCCTTCCAGTTCGGCACGTCCTTCACCGCGGGGTACGCCTGGTTGCGGGTCGGCAGCCAGCGGTGCGGCCCAGCCGTAAAGGGCTCGGTGGACTCGTTCAGCATGTCCAGACGCACGCCGCCGTTGACCGTCAGGCGATCCAGCGTCCAGCGATCCTGCGCGTAGATACCGAGGTTGTAGTTCAGATTGTTCTGCCAGCCCGAGACCGGCGACTGGATGGTGACGAATGACGGCTGGCTGTTGGTCGTGAAATACCAGATGCCGCCAGTGGAATCGTTGTTGTCACCGCGCCAGAAGTGGCCGCGCTGCAGTTCCATCCCGATCTTCGCGTTGTGCGAACCGGTCACGTAGCTCATCGACCCGGTGAACGACTGGCTCGGCAGCCGGTCGTCGAAGTCGAAACCGGTCGGCGCGCGGTAGAACGAGTTGCCGGCAGTCTGGTCGGTGATCGAGATGCAGCGCGGCGCCAGCGAGCCCTGCTCCGGGCAGAGCCCGACCTGATCGGGATCGATCCTGATCGTGTCCGGACTGGCACCAGCCATCACGCCCGCTTCGAACAGCAGCTTGTTCGTGGCGGTATAGGTCCACTTCGACGTGGAGAGCTGCGTGTGCCACTTGGTGATGCGCACCGCCTCGGGCGACGCCGAGAACACCTGAATCAGCCAGTGCGGGTCCACCTTGTACTGGTACGCGTACCAGGTCGAGAACTTGTGCTTGTCGTTGATCGCCCACGTCACGCGGCCGTTGTTGTCGTAGGTGTAGGTGCCGCCGTAGGCCTGCTTCGACTGGTCGGCCGTGCGGAGGAACGAGTCCGGGTTCTGCGCGTAGTAGCGCGCCAGGTAGTACTCGTTGGTGAAGTAGCGCGTCGTGGCGTAGAACCACACCTTGTCCTGCTTGATCGGGCCGCCGACGGCGCCGTTCAGGTCGTAGAGGGTCTTCAGCGTGGTGGACGCGCCCGTCAGGCCGCGGTCCTTCAGGTCCTGCGTGAGGTTGCCGCCCTGGAGGCCCGGACCCGAACCGTTGGCGAGCGCCGAACCGCTGAAGCGGTTGCCGCCGGCCTTCGGGATGGCGTTCATGATGACGCCGTTGGTGCCGGTCTCACCCGACTGTCCCGAGAGCTGGATGTCCACCTGGTCGAACAGCAGCGGCGACAGGCTCATGTTCGTCAGGTTCGAGCTGAGATACATGTTGCCGATGCGCATGCCGTCGATCATCGAGACGCCGTCGCCGTTGCGGGCGCCGTGCGCCGAGACCTCGGCACCGGTCTGGTCGCCGAGCACGCCGCCCACGTCCGTGTTGCCGGCGCGGATGGCCGGCACGAGCGCCGCCATCTGAATCCACGAACCGCCGGACGGCAGTTCCTTGAAGGTCTCCGCCGTCACCGACCGCGTCAGCGCGGCAGACTGGACGTCCACGATCGGGGTCTCGCCGGTCACCGTGATCGTCTCTTCGACGCTGCCGACCTTCATGTCGGCGTTCACCGTGACCGTGAAGTTCACTACCACCTGGAGATCGTCACGCTTGACCGTGCTGAATCCCGGGAGCGTGAACGTGGCCGAGTAGGTGCCGGGCGGCAGGTTGACGATCTGATACTGCCCGTTCCCGTCCGTGACGGCCGTTCGGACCTTCTCGATGAGAGCTGGACTGGACACTTCGACGGTCACACCGGGCAGCACCGCGCCCGACGCGTCCTTGACGTTACCGGCCACGGTGCCCAGCACCTGCGCGCCGGCTACCGATGGAAGGGACAGTGCCAGAAGGGTGACTAAGACCCTGAACCAGGCTCGTGCTCTCTCGTGCATCGCTCATCCTCCGCGTGCGTTGGTCGTGCCCGCTCGCGCGCTAGAATTTCGCCCTGCGAATCTGTTTTCTACAGGCGGATGGGACTTTACGCCCCGTTGCCTGGGCTGTCAAGAACCTCGTCTGTTGATAACTGGCGCGTATGGAGGGAGCTAGGGACGGCCCCTAGCTCCCCGAGGGATCTCAGAAATCGAATTGCGCGCTGATCTTGGCGAAGCGCGCGGACAGGATCGACGTGGGCGTCAGCCAGGCGCCGTTCGCGATGAACGCCTGGTTATAGCTGAGCGCGGCGCTGGAGTTCAGGACGTTGAAGATGTCCACGCCCACGTTCGCCCGGGTCTTGCCGAACCGCAGGATCTTCTGGAACCGGAGGTCCAGTTCGTTCACGCGGTCGCCCAGCGTGGCGTACGGCTCCAGGATGTTCACCGTGATGTTCGCCGCGCTGCCTGCCAGCGGGCGTCCGATGATCCCCTGCACCGTCTGGTTCGACACCGTGTAGTTCGCGGCGAACGCCCCGCCCTGCTGCGGTGTGCCGAAGCCGCTCACATTGATCCCAGGCTTACTGGTGAACGTCGCGCTGATCTGCACGTCCACCTTCGGGACGATGTAGCTGCCCAGACCCTTGTACTGCGGCATGAACGAGGTCTCGACGTGGCAGAAGGGGTTGAGGAGCGCGATCTCCGGCACCTTCTCGCGCACCGCGCAGTTGTCGGAGGTGGCGTAGCCGCCGCTGAACCCGCCCTGCACGGTGATGCCGTTGGACGGCCGCGCGTTGAACGACAGGTCGATGCCGTTGAACTTCTGATACTGGTCACCATACGTATCCGAGTAGGTGACGTAGTTGCGCGTGACGCCGAAGAGCGACGGCACGTTGAGGTCGTAGACGGGGCCCACGGGGTAGCCGCCGCCGTCCGGCAGGCGCGTGTCCTGCGGCGCGGTGATATTGAACGCGGTGAAATCCTCGGGCGCCACGGCCAGGTTGTCGGTGACCGTGAAGCCGAAGAACTCGCGGTGGAAGAAGCCGACTTCGACCGACACGCGCGGCAGCACTTCCTGCTGCACCTGCACGCCCCAGTCCCAATCCGACGGCCGCACGCCCCAGCCCTTGAGGATCGCGGGATCGATCGTGTTGCTGTAGTTGGACGTCCCGAAGTTCAGGTTCGAGATCGTGCCGCAGAAATCGGGGCCGCCCCCGCCGTACACCGCGGTGGTCGGGCCCTGCGCCTGCTGGTTCTTCAGGTCGCAGTCGGGGACCCAGTCCGCGTTGGCGTCGGTCCACGTGCGCGTCACGTTGGTGGCGATGCGCGATGTCGGGTTGCCGATGCCGTAGTTCGAAGCAGTGACCGTCGACTCGAGATACTTGCCGAAGCTCGCTTTGAGGGCGGTCTTGCCGGTGCCGAACACGTCGTACGCCACCGAGATGCGCGGCGTGATGTCGTTGTACGCGTCCACGACAGGCGTGCGCTCCCAGGAAAGCGGCGCATTCCAGAAGCGGCTCTCGAGGTGCTGCTCGGGCGCCCAGCTGGCGGCGTGGTCGTAGCGCAGCGCGCCGGCCACTGTGAGCCGGCCGAGCGTCCACTGGTCCTGGACGAACAGCGCGTGATTGCGCATCCAGAGATCGTTCTGCTGGTTGTGGATGAACTCGGTGAGCTGGTTCGGGAAGCCGTTGTTGACGCGATAGCGCAGATCGTTGGTGCCGCGGTTCGCCGAGCGGATGTCGCCCAGCTGGTTCGCGGTGTACCCGAGTTTCAGGCTCTGACGGCCGGTCACATACGACGCGACCGCGCGCCACGTCGTCGTGATGTTCTTGTTACGTCCGTCGCTGAAGAGATCCGTCGTCTGCGAGCGGTACATGAGGCTGGGAATGTTGCCGTTCCGCGCGCACCCCGCCGAGCACTGCTCGATGACGCGAATCAGGCTCTCGGTGTTCGGATCCTCCTTGGCACGGCCGCCCCAGCGCGAGAAGAAGTAGCCGAAGCCGCCCTCGAGGAGCAGCTTGTTGTTGTAGGGCGAGGTCCACGTGGCCTGTTGGAAGCGCATCGGATGCAGGTCGCCGTAGCCGTTCGCCTCGGGCGAGGTGGTGGCGTTGGCGTAGTTGCCGCCGTTCTGGCAGCTCTTGCAGACCTGCTGCTCGTCCCAGAACACGTTGACCTTGTTGCGCGGCGTCACCTGCGCGGTGATGCGGCCGCTGGTGTTCTGCCACGTCTTGTCGTTGAACGCCTGACGCGTGAGATCCGGCTCGTAGAGCCACGCGTTCGGGTTGCCGGCGTTCTTGTTGTAATACATGTTCGTGATGTAGGCCGAGTTCCCCTGGGCGCGCGCCGTGAAGAAGAACCACATCTTGTCCTTCACGATCGGCAGGCCGATGGAGCCGTCGAGGTCGTAGGCCTTGATCAGCGGGCTCGGCGTGATGCGCTGCGCCTTCAGCTCGTCGGTGATGTTGTCGCCCTGCAGATCGCCGTTCGCCCACGAGGTGAACATGCTGCCCGACACCTTGTTACCGCCCGCCCTCGGCACGATGTTCATCACCGGACCGCCCGACTCCACCTCGCCGAGGCTGCCCGAAATCGTGAAGTTGACCTCCTGCGAGTTGCGCGGATTGGTCAGGTAGTTCGTGCCGCCGGCCTGCGGCACCGCGATGCTGATGCCGTCCACGAGCAGGCGCGCTTCGGTGTTGGCGCGGCCGCCGGACAGCAGTGTGCCGTGCGCGCTGAACGTGCACGAGTTGCACGGGCCGGTGCTGACGTCCTGCTGCCCGCCGAAAAGGCTCGGCACGAGGACGAGCAGCGCGTTGTAACTGCCGGCCGACGGGATCGCGTTGATCACTTCGTTCGTGAGCACCGTCTGGCGCTTCGCACCCTGCACGTCCACGACCGGCGTTTCGCCGGTCACCGTGATCGTCTCTTCCACCGCGCCCACGCGCATGTCGGCGCTGATCGAGGCGGTGGTGGAGCCGGTGAGCTCGACACCTTCACGCGACACGCTGCTGAAGCCGCCCAGCGTGAAGCGCACGGTGTAGACGCCAGGCCGCAGATCTTCGATGCGGTACTGTCCCGTGCCATCGCTGACGGCCGTGCGGACTTTTTCGATCAGCGCCGGGCTCGAGGCCTCGACGGTGACGCCGGGCAGCACGCCGCCCGACGCATCGCGGACCACGCCCGCTATTGCCGCCTGCGCATGAACGCTCGACGGAAGAAGGACCAGCGCGAAGAACCCGAACAACAGCCCACGGACTACACGACCCATCGTCACGCTCCAGTTGCGAACCGATACTTCGTTGTGCGAAAGTTGATTCGTTATACGGAACTCACGTATACGTTTGGGCCACCCGGAAGTCAATTCCAAGAGTGGGTGAGGGCCCAAAACAGGCCGGGATCAGGCTGATCCGGCTCTGCGGGCTATAATCCTGAGACTTCGCATGGCGAAAACACCAAAGGCTGCCGAGTTCGTCGCGTCACTCGAACGCGGTCTGCGCGTGCTGCAGACGTTTTCCCGCGAGCACCCGCAGCTGACGCTCAGCGAGGTGGCCGTGCTGACCGGCCTCACGCCCGCCACCGCGAGGCGTTCGCTGCACACGCTGGAAATGCTTGGATACGTGGGCCGCACGGGCCGCCGCTTTCTGCTGCGCCCCAAGGTCCTGGCCATCGGCACGGGCTACCTGAGCGCCATCAACGCCGAAGTGGTGTTGCAGCCGTTTCTGCAGGAAGTGGTCAACGATTTGGGCGGCAGCGCGTCGGTCACGGTGCTCGACGAGCTCGACATCGTCTATATCGCGCACGCATCACTGAACCGCGCCATCCGCCTCACGGCGGGCGCCGGTTCGCGCTACCCCGTCTACCCCACGTCCATGGGCCGCGTGCTGCTCGCATTCCAGCCGCAGGCGGCGATCGACGCCTACTTCGACCGCGTCAACATGCGCCGGCTGACGGAACACACGGAAACCGATCCGAGCCAGCTGCGCAAGATCCTGAAGGACGTCCGCACCAAGGGCTACGCCGCCATCCAGGACGAGCTGGATTACGGCATCGTCTCGGTGGCGCTGCCGATCTTCGGGCCCCACGGACGCATCGTGGCGGCCGCCAACTGCTCGGACGTGACCAACCGGCTCGATCGCGACACGATGATCAAGAAGCGGCTGCCGGTGCTGCGCCAGGCCGTGCGGCGCATCGAAGGGATGCTGACGCAGCATCCCGAGCTGACGCATTCGGTGGAGTCGATCGCGTCCGACTTCGTGCGGACCGACGCGATGGCCCGCGTGGCGCCGCCGCTGCCGGAAGCCATGCGCGCCCGCCGTCTCGCTCCGCGCGCCTCGACCAGATAGAACACGTAGGGCGTGGCCTTTGGCCCCGCCAGCGCGGCTAAAGCCGCGCCTACGCGTACGTGCGACGAGGCCGGGGGGTTCGCCCGGCCTCGTGTGGTAATCCTACCGACGTAGGAGTCGGAGCCGGCTGACACCAGCTC
>Ga0315912_10003901_pt1 | contig 14465 bp, 10 predicted proteins | sample VfabasoilMG_FD_204469 | JGI IMG/M metagenome (GOLD analysis project Ga0315912, IMG submission 204469) | Garden soil microbial communities collected in Santa Monica, California, United States - V. faba soil | ecosystem: Environmental > Terrestrial > Soil > Garden | place: USA: California... | reverse complement strand
TTCGTCGTAGTCCACGCCGTTCAAGATGCCCACGACGTCGTCGTCGCGCCGCCCGAGAATCCCATCCAGTCCGTGCCCGCCTTCGGGGGTGCAGATTTCGCCCGCGTACGTGGGACTGACCGTGGTGACGCGATGCGCGTGCCGAATGCCCTCGCGCAGCCAATTGAATTCCTGATTTACCAGGTCCAGGTGCGCGGCGGCGACGGGTGTACCGGGCGCGGCCATCTCGTGGAGCGTGCCGGCGGAGAACCTGCCCTGGTAGCCGATGTTGTGGATGGTGAGCACGGTGCGGGTGCGCTCGAACAGGCGATCCCAGGAGTACGCGGTCTTGAGCAGCAGCGGCAGCAGCGCCGTGTGCCAGTCGTTGCAATGCAGGATGTCCGGCGCGAAGCCGAGGCGTTGGCAGGATTGCAGGATGGCGTGTTGCAGGACCAGAAAGCGCAAATGCTCATCGGCGGCATCGGTGTAGATGGAGCTGCGATCGAACACGGCTGGGCAGTGCACCAGCAGTATCGGCAGTGCCGAGTTCGGCAGGCTGGTCTGTAGCAGGGAGAACCAGAAACGATGCGGCCCCAGCTCCAGCGGTACGTCCTGGATGTCGGTGACATGGGTGGCCCCCAGCCCCGCCAGCCCGATGCTCGAATACATGGGCATGAACAGGCGCACATCGTGTCCGCCCGCGTGCAGGAAGCGCGGCAAGGCGGCCGCAACGTCGGCCAGCCCACCGGTCTTGGCGAGCGGTGCAATCTCGGCGGCGGCAAAGCAGATGCGCAGGGACATTCGGGGCCGGAATCGTGGTGGAGCTGCTACGGCTTGTTTTCCTCGGGTGCATCGGTGCCGTTGGGTTTGGGTGGGGCCGCCGGCGGCGGACTGAACGCCGCGAGCATGGTCTCCTGCATGCGCGTCCACAGCTCGAGATTCTGGCGCGTGAGCTCCGACATGGTGGCCATGGGCGCGCTGGTGATCATGCGCGCCAGCTGTGTCTGCACGACTTCCTGTTGATTCATGAAGGTTTCCACGCTCTTTTCCAAATAGGTGCTCAGAAAGCCCTGGAGCGAGTTGCCGTAGAAGCGAATCAGCGATTCGAGGAGCGCAGTGGAAAGTATCGGGCGGCCAAACTGTTCCTGATCCGCGATCACTTGCAGCAGGATCAGCCGCGTGATGTCTTCATTGGTCTTGTCTTCGATGACTTTGACACGCTCACCGGCCACCACCATGTTGCGGATGTCCCCGATGGTGATGTGGCGACTCTGCGAGGCGTCGTAGAGACGACGATTCGCGTATTTCTTGATCAGTCGTTCTTCGCTCATGCCGAGGTTGGTTCCGTAGAGTTCGTCGCGTCACGGTTCCCACTGGCTGTCCATCCTCAGCCTGCCATCAATACTTGCCACCCGAGACTTGCTACCAAGACGGGCGCGCCTTCGACCGTCCACGCCCAACGGGGTGCGTCCCTTGAAGCAACCGACGGATTTTCTGGGACAATGCACCGCTCGCCTGCCGCAGTGCTGACGGTCGAGAGCGATTACTGTAACGAGGGCAATTTGGCATCGCAACAATGTCGTTGCGGCGGTCGATCGTGATGCGCTGCAATACCAGCGGATCCCATCCCGATGGCCCATCCCGATGACCCATCCCGATGACATGGGCCCGCTACGCCGAAGGTAACTACGATGGATGACTCAGGTGGATGACGCTGGCTCGCCCAACCCCGACTGGATCCAGCAATGGATCGAGCAGCAACGGGTCCTGTTACGCGAGCGCGACGCGCAGCAGCGTGCGCAGGGCGTTTCCGAAGCGCTGCGCCAGCAACTCCTGGAGCTGGGCGCGCGCTGGCTGGACGTTGGACAGGCCTATCTGACGGGGCTGCAGCAGGTCGCCGATGGTGTGCCTGGCGCGCAGGCCGCGGGTGCATTCAAGCTCGGCGAGGAGTTCATGAATTCCTGGCGCGGGCCCTGGAATTCATTGGCGGATTCGTGGTGGGGGCAGTCCCCGCCCAAGGACAAGCCTGCCGCGCCCGACGCTGCCGATGTCTGGAGCGATGTGCTGCGCCAGATCCCGCCGCTGGGCATGGCACGCGAGCACAACGCCACACTGCGCGAGCTGGCGCAGGCGCACGCAGAGTGCCAGCGGTTGGAGCAGGCGCTGCGCGTCATGCTGTTCGGCGTACAGGCCGAGGCGCTCGAGCTGCTCGAACGCCGCGTGCGCGAGCATCACGCCAAGCAGGGCCAAGCCGAGCACGAGGCCGCGGACCCGACCTCGCCGGGCCCCACCTCATTGGGTTTTCGCGAGCTCTACGATCTGTGGGTGGAATGCGGTGAGCAGGTATATGCGCAGGTCGCGCACAGCGAGGCCTACTGTCGGCTGCAGGCGCAACTCGGCAACGCCACCATGCAGCTGCGCGCGCGGCAACAGAAGCTCATCGAGCATGCCTTGAAGCAATTCGATCTGCCGACGCGTGCCGAGCTCAATTCGGTGCATCGGCAGCTGCGCGAGCAGGCGCGCACGCTGCGTGAGCTGCAAGCGCAGCTCGAGAAGTCCCGCGGTACTGGCAGCGCACGCCCGCGCAGCAAGGGTAAGACTGTATGAGCGCGCCTGAAGCATCCGGCGGGGAGCAGCTGGAACAGTTCCTGCGGCGCCTGCGGCGCGGCTTGAGTGCCCTGCACGAGGTCGGAGACGTGGCGATCGGCAGCGCCGCCAAGGATGCGGTCTACCGCTTCGAGAAGCTCGTGCTCTATCGCTATCGCCCGTTGCCCGAGATCCAGGTGCCGCGCGTGCGCACACCCCTGTTGATCTGCTACGCACTGGTCAATCGGCCGTACATGATGGATCTACAGCCCGACCGCTCGCTGATTCGCGGCTTGCTGCAACGAGGCGTGGACGTCTACCTCATCGATTGGGGCTATCCGGATGGCGCCGATCGCTTTCTGGAGCTGGAGGACTATCTGCTGCGCTTCTTGCCGGCATGCGTGCAGTTCGTTACCGAGCACAGCAGCAGCCCGCAATTGAATCTGCTGGGCGTGTGCCAGGGTGGCACCATGAGCCTGTGTTATGCGGCATTGCGCCCGGGTGCGATCCGCAATCTGATCACCATGGTCACGCCGGTGAATTTCCGCACGCCGGAGAATCTGCTCACGAAGTGGGCCGACGAGGTGGATCTGGAGGCGCTGGTGGCCACGACCGGCAACGTACCCGGTGAGATGCTCAACGCGCTGTTCCTCGGCTTGATGCCTTTCCGCCTCACCAGCCAGAAGTACATGGACCTGCTCGATCACATCGAGGACAGCCATGCCGTGGAGAATTTCCTGCGTATGGAGAAGTGGATTTTCGACAGTCCCGATCAGCCGGGGGAGATGTTCCGTCAGTTCATGAGCTGGCTGGTGCGCGAGAACCGCTTGATGCATGGCACGTTGCAAATTGCCGGTGAACCCGTGGACCTGCAGCAGATCAAGGTGCCGCTGCTCAACATCTATGCGACCCAGGATCATCTGGTGCCGCCTGCGGCCAGCCTGGCGCTGGAGAATCTCACCGGTTCGAGTGACTACAGCACCTATGCCTTTCCCGGCGGGCACATCGGCATCTACGTGAGCGGCGCGGCGCAGCGTGAAGTGCCGGAGCGAATTGCACAGTGGCTGCGGAATAGATAAGCGTACGGGACTGTCCCTTCTCAGGGACTGTCCCTACTCCTTTTAATTTCGCGGAGTTTGTTTCACTGTGGCAGGGACTTGTCCCCACTTCTCGATTCATTCGAACGGGGCTCGCCAACGGCGCCCGCATCCAATCAACCCCGGGCCGTTGATTCGGGGACATCCCCTACGCATGTCTCATGCTTGTTCTAGTGCGCACTGCCTTGCGCAAGCTAAGATCCAGCCAAGCCTCCGCTGCCCCTCGCGAACCGCCCTCACCGACGCTCAGCCATCATGATCTACGACAACATTCTCGGCACCATCGGCCGCACGCCCATCGTCAGGATCAACCGCCTCGCGCCGTCGCTCGTGACCATGTACGTGAAATGCGAGTTCTTCAATCCGCTGGCCTCGGTCAAAGACCGTCTCGCGATTGCCATCATCGAAGATGCTGAGCGGCGCGGTGAGCTCAAGCCTGGACAGACGGTGATCGAAGCCACCTCCGGCAACACTGGTATCGCGCTCGCCATGGTGTGTGCCGCGAAGGGGTATCCATTCATCGCGGTGATGGTGGAGACCTTCTCGGTGGAACGCCGCAAGATCATGCGCATGCTGGGCGCCAAGGTGATCCTGACCCCGGCTGCCGAACGCGGCACCGGCATGGTGCGCAAGGCCGAAGAGCTGGCGCGCAAGAACGGCTGGTTCCTGACGCGGCAATTCGAGAACCCCGCCAACCCTGAGTATCACCGCAATACAACCGGGCCCGAGATCCTCAGCGACTTCGCTGGCAAGCGGTTGGATTTCTGGGTGACAGGCTGGGGCACGGGCGGCACGCTGACTGGCGCCGGCGAGATCATCAAGAAGGCGCGCCCCGAGACCACCATCGTGGCGACCGAACCGGCCGGCGCGGCGTTGCTGAGCGGTGCTGAATTCAAGCCCCACAAGATCCAGGGCTGGACGCCGGATTTCGTGCCCGCGGTGCTCAATCGCTCCGTGCCGGATCGAATCGTGACCGTCACCGACGAGGAATCCATTCAGGCATCGCGCAATCTCGCCAGCAAGGAGGGCATTTTCTGCGGCATCTCTTCGGGCGCGACGTTTGCTGCGGCGCTCAAGTTGGCACAGCAAGCCACCCACGGCTCGGTGATCCTGGCGATGTTGCCCGACACTGCAGAGCGCTATCTGAGTACGGCGCTGTTCGAAGGTATTCAGGACGCATCCGACGCCGAGCCGTAGGCAACGGTCGCTGAAACATTGAGCCGAGCACCGCGCCGGCAAGTCACGGATCTGCGCGCGGTCCGCAGAATGTCACCCATCTGCAACTCCACTTTGCACACAAGTGCACCCGCAATGCGTTGGATGTGCTTGATTTACCATTCTTTACAGCTCTGCTGAACGCGCGTGGCTACCTTCGTTGGCACCGCTGAAATCTCCCCGCCGCGCTAGGTACGAATTCGCCTACCGCGAGTCGGGCATTCGGCGCGTCCTTGGTGTCATGCGAGTCACATACACTCCCACGCTTTCAGTTTCGGGATCCAAGCACTCATGAGGTTGAAGTTGCACAGCGTCGCGGTGGGCGCCACCGTTCTCATCGCGCTGTCTGGCATTGGTTGCTCCGATGGTGGCGGTGCCCCGGCAACTGCCAGCAGCGAAGCGCGTGCCGCCGCGGGTGAGCCCGGCAAGCGCGCGGGACGTGAGGGGCGCGGTGGCCGTCAAGCTGGGCCCGTCGCGGTGCTCGTGACGACGGTACGCAGTCAGCCCTTTGGGGGAGTGCTCGAAGCGGTGGGTTCGGCGCGAGCCAACGAGGCCGTCGACATCACTGCCAAGAATTCCAACCGCATCATGGCCATCCGTTTTCGCGAAGGCCAGCAAGTCAGGCAGGGTGAGGTGCTGGTCGAGTTCGACAGCGAGCAGGCACACGCCACCCTCGCCGAAGCCGAGGCCGCATTGCAAGACGCCCAGCGGCAGTTCAAGCGCAGCCGCGACCTGTTCGTCACCAAGGCCTTGTCCGAAGCGCAGCTCGATCAGATCAACGCGACCGTGAGCGCGAACGAGGCGCGCGTCGCCGGGGCTCGCTCGCAGCTCAACGACACCATCATTCGCGCCCCGTTTGGCGGGCGCATCGGGCTGCGCAACGTGAGCATCGGCAGCTTCGTGAATCCGGGGACGGTCATCACGACGCTCGATGACACCAGCCGCATCAAAGTGGATTTCTCGGTGCCCGAGGTGTTCTTGGCGAGCCTTGCCGAGGGTCTGGAGATCAAGGCGCGTACGTCGGCGTATCCAGCCACGGAATTCGTCGGCAAGGTGCTCACGGTGGGTAGCCGACTCGACCCGGTGAGCCGCGCCGTCATGGTGCGCGGCCAGATCGACAATCGTGACGGGCGGCTCAAGCCCGGCATGCTGATGACGGTGAAGGTCGACCGGCCCGAGCAGCCCGCGCTGCTGGTGCCGGAGCAGGCGCTGGTCCCCGAAGGCGAGCGCAAGTTCGTGTTCGCGGTGCGTCAGGGCAAGGCTGCCAAAGTCGAGGTGGAGACCGGGCGCCGGCGTCCCGGACAAGTCGAGATCGTGACGGGCCTGGTCGCGGGCGACATGGTGGTGGTGGAGGGCACGCAGAAGGTGCGTGACGGCGGCGCAGTGAAGGTGCAAGTGCTGCCGGTGGATGAGGCCTCGGCATGATTCTGTCGGAGCTGTCGGTACGCAGGCCGGTGTTCGCGCTGGTCTGCAGCCTGCTCATTACCATTCTTGGGTTGATGGCGGCCGATCGCCTGCAAGTGCGCGAGTATCCGGACATCAGCGCCCCCATCGTCAGCGTCAATACCCGCTACCGCGGTGCCAGCGCCGAGGTGGTCGAATCCAAGATCACGCAGATCGTCGAGAACCAGATTGCCGGGCTCGAGGGCGTGGAGAAGATCACCTCGGCCAGCGCCGAGGAACGCTCGCGCATCACCATCGAGTTCGGTCTCGGTCGCGACATCGAATCCGCCGCCAACGACGTGCGTGATCGCGTCTCGCGCGTGCAGAGCAATCTACCCGACGAAGCCGATGCGCCCGAGATCAGCAAAGTCGATTCCGACAGCGATCCGGTGATGATCATCGATGTGTCCAGCAATGAGCGCTCCATCCTCGAGCTCAACGACTACATCGAGCGCTACCTGATCGATCGTTTCTCGGTGGTCGAGGGCGTGGCGCTGGTGCGCATCAACGGTCAGCGCCGCTATGCCATGCGTATCTGGCTGGATCGCCAGGCGCTCGCCGGGCGGCAGCTGACAGTGCAGGACGTCGAGTCGGCGCTGCGGCGCGAGAATCTGCAGTTGCCGGCGGGACGCATCGAATCCACCAACCGTGAGTTCGCGCTGCGCACCAATACCGGCTTCAACACCGAAGAGGACTTTCGCCGCATGGTCATCGGCCGCGGCGCCGATGGCTCGCTGGTGCGCCTCGGTGAGGTCGCCGACATCAAGCGCGATGCCGAGGACTTGCGCTCGCTGTCACGTTCCAACGGCGTGATCGGCTTGAGTCTCGCCGTGGTACCCACGTCCACTGCCAACGTGCTGGACGTGACCCGCGGCGTGCAGGAAGAAATGGTGCGCGTGCGTACCAGCGTGCCCAAGGACATCAGCGTCGAGGTGAACGTCGACAACTCGCTGTACGTGCACGAATCCATCAACGAGGTGCTGCACGCGCTGGGGGTGGCACTCGCGCTGGTGCTCATCGTCATCTACGGCTTCCTCGGCACCTGGCGCGCCACGCTGATTCCCGCTGTCACCATTCCGATCTCGATCATCGCCGCGGCGCTGGTGATGGTGATCGCCGGCTTCTCCATCAACGTGCTTACGCTGCTCGGTGCGGTACTCGCCATCGGGCTGGTGGTGGACGATGCCATCGTGGTGCTCGAGAACATCATGCGGCGCATCGAGGGCGGTGAGCCGCCGCTGCTGGCAGCAGTGGATGGCAGCCGCGAAATCGGTTTTGCCGTGATCGCCACGACGCTGGTGCTGATCGCCGTGTTCCTGCCAATTTCCTATCTGCCCGGGAACCTCGGCCGCTTGTTTGGTGAATTCGGCATCACCATTGCCGCGGCGGTCGGCTTTTCGGCGCTGATCTCGCTCACGCTGGTGCCGATGATGACTTCCAAGTTGTTTGCCAGCGGTGTGGTGCGCGGCCGCGTGACCTCCCGCATCGAGCGCATGTTCCACTGGCTATCGCAGCGCTACGAATCTTCGCTCCGAGTGGCGGTGGCGCGGCCGCTCCTCGGACCGGCCCTGGCAGCGGCGGCGATGCTGCTGGGGCTGGGCCTGTTCAAGACTCTGAAGAGCGAGTACGCCCCGGCCGAGGATCGCGCGCAGGTGCAGACCACGGTCGTCGCACCCGAGGGTGCGAGTCTCGCCTATGTGGACCGTTACCTGCGCCGCGTGGAGCAGATCGCGGGCGAGGAGGTCAAGAACGGCAATGCGCGGCGTACCTTGACTCGCAGCGGCAATTTCGGCGGTGGTGGTGATGTGAACGTCGGCCGCGTGGTGCTGCCGCTGGTGCCCTGGGATGATCGCAAGGAGTCGGCCGCGGAGATTGCAGCGCGGCTCAACAAGAAGCTGGCGGATCTGCCGGGCGCACGCATCAACGTCTCGCAGCCGCCGCCGCTGGGCGGCGGGCGTGGGCCGAGCACACCGGTACGCGTGGTGATCGGTGGCTCCAACTACGAAGAGTTGGCGCGCTGGCGCGATATCGTCCTGGAGCGTGCCGCGGAGAACCCCGGCCTGGTGAATGTCGACTCGGACTACTACGAGCGCAAGCCACAGCTCGATGTTGCGATCGACCGCAATCGCGCCGCTGATCTGGGTGTTTCGCTCGAGGCGGTGGGCCGCACGCTCGAGACCATGATGGGCTCGCGCATCGTCACCACCTACCTGGAGCGCGGCCAGGAATATCGCGTCATCCTGCAGGCGCGCGAGAACGATCGCGCCACGCCGAGCGATCTGGAGAACATCTACGTGCGCTCCCAGACCAGCAACGCGATGATCCCGCTCGCCAACCTGGTGAGCATCAAGGAGACCGCCGGACCTCAAGACTACAAGCGCTTCGATCGCCTGCGGGCGATCACCATCTCAGCCGGGCTGTCAAAGGACTATTCACTGGGCGAGGCGCTCGACTACCTCGATCAGATCATCCGTGAGGAATTGCCGCCCGAGGCGCGCATCAGTTACGACGGCGAGTCGCGCGAGTTCCGACGCTCCGGCAGCGCCCTCTACATCACGTTCCTGCTGGCACTGGTGATCGTATTCCTGGTGCTCGCCGCGCAGTTCGAGAGTTTCCGCCATCCCCTGATCATCATGATGACCGTGCCGCTCGCGATCACCGGAGCCTTGCTGGGATTGTTCGTGCAAAACGGCACCATCAACGTCTTCAGCCAGATCGGCTGCATCATGCTGATCGGCCTTGCTGCCAAGAACGGTATCTTGATCGTCGAGTTCGCCAATCAACTGCGCGATCGAGGCATGCAATTCGTCGAGGCGGTGATTCGTGCCGCGGCGATTCGTTTGCGACCGGTGCTCATGACGAGCCTGTGCACGCTGTTCGGCGCCATTCCACTGCTCATCGCGACCGGTGCCGGTGCCGAGAGCCGCCGTGCCATCGGCGCGGTGGTGGTGTACGGCGTTGGATTCTCCCTGCTCCTGACCCTGTACATCGTGCCCACGGTCTATGCGCTGGTGGCACGCAGCTCGTTGTCGCCCGACCATGTGAGCCGTCTGGTGGAGCAGGAACGCGCCCGGCAAGCGGCACCGACGTCCCTCCCACACCCCAAGTAAAGGCGAGGGTAGGAGCAACGGGTAAAGAAAAGGCCGATGCGCCATGGGCGCATCGGCCAAGGTCCAGGTGTCAGGTTTGTCAGGAACCGCACCTTGCAGGAGGACAAAGGTTGAGACTGTGCCACCCAGCGATTGGTTTCGTCGCCTCCAGCAAATTCAGTGAGTCGCTGTCGCGAAATTGCTTCGCGCTGCAACCAGGGGACTTCGCGACAGCGATCCGCTGGAAAATTTAGCTTAAGTTAACGATGACCGGCACCTGGGGCGGTATTCCTCTACGTTTTTCCCGCTGAAGTGCGGTTCCGCGCTTTAGAAGGGGTTTTCCAAGGGCCTGGCCGGTGGCGGCCCAGCTCTCCTTCCAAGCGGGCCTGTTAGAATCTGCGGCCCGACAAATCCTCACATCGTTCCACCAGGATCCGCGAACGGCTCGTGCTGATGCCGGGCGAGCAACCCACCCCCTGTCCTTGGTCATCCACGCCTTGGTAACCCATGCCCCTGTCGCCCTATCAACAACTCGAACAGGAATTCAGGCGCCTGCATGCATTTCGCGGTGCAGCGAGCATCTTGCGCTGGGACTCGGCGGTGATGATGCCGCGCGGCAGCTCGGATTTGCGCGGTGAGCAGCTGGCCGCGCTGGAAACCGAGTCGCACTCCTTGGTGACCTCGCCGCGCGTTTCACGCTTGCTCGATCGCGCCGAAGCCAATGCGGCCACGCTCGAGGACTGGCAGGTGGCGAACCTGCGCGAGATGCGCCGCGAGCGTGACCACAGCATCGCCACACCGCAAAGCCTGGTGTCGCGGCTGGCCAAGGCCACCTCACGAGCCGAGATCAAATGGATCGAAGCCCGTCAGAAGAGCGAATTCGCGCTGTTCGCTCCGCACCTGGAAGAGGTCACGAATCTGCTGCGCGACAAGGCAACACTGCTTGGCAAAGCGCTCGGGTTGGATCCCTACGATGCGTTGATGGACGAATTCAGTCCCGGCATGCGCAGTGCCGACATCGACTTGATCTTCACCAGTCTCGGACATCGCCTGCCGGGCCTGATCCAGGAAGCCATCGATGTCCAGTCACAGCAGCCATTGCTGGAAATCAGCGGCCGCTTCGCCAACTCCAAGCAGCGGCAAATGGCGCAGGAAGTCATGCGTGCCTTGGGTTTCCCGTTCGATCGCGGGCGCCTGGATGAGAGTGAGCATCCGTTCACCGGCGGTATTCCCGGCGACATTCGCATCACCACGCGCTTTCATCCGGCCGATCCGCTCTCGGGTCTGATGGGAGTACTGCACGAGAGCGGGCACGCGATGTACGACGTCGGTCTGCCCGAAGCCTGGCGCGGCCAGCCGGTGGGGCGCGATCGCGGCATGGCGTTGCAGGAGAGCCAGTCGTTGTTGTTGGAAATGCTGATCTGCCGCAATCGCCCGTTCCTGCGCTACTTGAAGCCGTTGCTCGAGAAGACCTTCGGCGTGAGTGGACCACAGTGGGAAGCCGACAATCTCTATCGCCACTTGATCCGCGTGCGTCGCAGCCTGATTCGCGTCGATGCCGACGAGGTTACCTATCCGGTGCACATCGTGCTGCGCTATGAGCTGGAGCGCGAGATCCTGAGCGGCGAGCTCAAGGTCAAGGATCTGCAGGAAGCCTGGAACGCGCGCATGCACGACCGGCTCGGCGTGCGGCCGGCCAATGATGCAGAGGGCTGCCTGCAGGATGTGCATTGGGCCGTCGGCTCGTTCGGCTACTTTCCTTCGTACGCCATCGGCGCCGTCATTGCGGGGCAACTCTATGAAAGCCTGCGCTCGGAGCGTCCCGACCTCGACGAGGAGATTGCCGCCGGCAAGTTCGCCGGCTTGTTCGAATGGCTGCGGCAAAACGTCCACGGCCTTGGTGCCAGCTTGAGCACACCCGAGCTCATCGCGCGTGCCACCGGCAGGCCCTTGTCGGCCGCGCCGTGGCTGCGCTATGTCGAGGGCAAGTATTTGGAGGCGTGACGATGAGTGCCGTGCTGCCCGGTTCGGACAATGACAAGCCCGCTGACTGCCGGTCCGGCACTGCCCAGTCCGACTCGGGCCCCCGCGAGTCAGATAAGCGCAAGTCCAACAATCACAAGCGACTCGCGGCGCGCCTGCGCTCGTGGGTGGGCAAGGCGATCCAGGACTTCGCCATGATCGAAGCGGGTGACCGCGTGATGGTGTGCCTGTCCGGCGGCAAGGACTCCTACACGTTGTTGGATATTCTCTTGTCGCTCCAGCGCAGCGCGCCAGTGCCGTTCGAGCTGATCGCGGTCAATCTCGATCAGAAACAACCGGGCTTCCCGGCGCACGTGCTGCCGCAATACCTGAGCGCGCTGGGTGTGCCCTTCCACGTCATCGAGCAGAACACCTATGGGGTGGTCAAGCGCCTGATTCCGGAAGGCAAGACCATGTGTGGACTGTGCTCGCGCTTGCGGCGCGGCGCGCTGTATCGCTATGCAGCCGAGAATGGTGTGACCAAGATCGCGCTGGGCCATCATCGCGACGACATCATCGAAACGCTGTTCCTGAACATGTTCTTCGGCGGCAAGCTCAAGGCGATGCCGCCCAAGCTACGCTCCAGCTGCGGTCGTCACGTGGTGATTCGGCCGCTGGCCTACACTCCCGAGCAGGAAATCGAGCGCTATGCGCGGGCCCGCAACTTTCCGCTGATTCCTTGCACGCTGTGCGGTTCACAACCGCACCTGCAGCGCATGGAGGTCAAGCGCATGCTGCGTGATTGGGAACTGCGCTACCCGGGACGCTCGGAAGCCATCTTTTCCAGCCTGCGCAACGTGGTGCCCTCACACCTCGCCGACCCGCGTGTCTTCGACTTCGCATCGGCAGAGGTCTTCGACGACAATGGCGACCCTGTGACTGCAGGTGCATTCACCGGCGGTGAGCCAATGCCAACGCCAGTGATTGACACGATGGATACTTCGGCAGTGGAGGCAGACGATTCGGCATGAGCGAGCCACATCTCATCTTTTCGCATGGTCTCGACGGCTCGCCCTGGGGCCTCAAGATTACCGCCATGGCGGAGGTTGCACGCCGCTACCAGGTGCACGTGGAGTCGATCGACTATGCGAACCTGGACACGGCGGCACGCGTGCAGCGCCGGTTGGAAGTCTGCCGGGAGCTGTCCGGTGAAGTCATCCTGGTGGGCTCGAGCCTGGGTGCGCATGTTGCAACGACCGTCTCCACGCAAGTTGCCACGCGCGGTCTGTATTTGCTGGCGCCCGCGTTCTTCATGCCGGGATTCGAGCAATACACACCCGAGCCGGCGCAATGCCCGGTCACCATCGTGCACGGCTGGAACGATGATGTGGTGCGAGTGGAGAACAGCATCCGCTTTGCACAGCAGTATCGCTGTCATCTGCACGTCGTCGACGACGATCATCGGCTGCACGCGCAGGTGGACCAGGTCTGCGATCTGTTCGATCGCTTTCTGCACCGGTTGGGGGTGCCCCGACGCTGTTGATCCTGCGCGGTTGACCCCGCACGGTTGATATACCGCGCGGTTGACATAGAGGAGTTGCATCGCAAGATGCCGGCTGCAATATAGGGAGCGTGCAATGAAATGGGCAAGACTGGCTTCGATGTCCCTGTTCACTACCCTCGTGGCCGCCTGCGGGGCACCGCCACCGCCTGCACCGGCAGCCACCAAAGAGGATGCCCAGCAGGCTGCAAAGCAGGCGGCGCAGCAAACCGTGTTCGGCGATTCGGTGAAGGCCATGGACAAGGCACGCGCCGTCGAGGACGTAGCGGCCCAGCGGCAACGCGAGCTGCAACAGGCTGTGGAACAGGCGGAAGGCAAATAGAGCTGGCATTGCCGACGACATTGCATTTATAACAACACCGCACTTCCAACAACACCACCAATGCGCGATGGCTGATCTCTCCGGATGGAATCGCCTGTGGCTGTCGCTGCTGCGCGCGCCGATATTGCTATGGGCGCGGCCGCACGTATTGCCGGAGGACTTGAGCCGACGCTATCAGCAGCACGCGCGGCCGATCTGCTACGTGCTCGACAGCAATGCGATCGCCGACATCGTGGTGCTGGAACGCGTCTGTGACGCCCATGGCCTGCCCGAACCGATGCAAGCATTGCGGCCGCCCTTGCCGTCGAGCTCGGTGTTCTTTCTGGAGCGCATGGCGGGGTTCTGGCGTGACCGCCCCGATCCACGCATCTCGGCCTCGATGCGCCAGCTGGTGAACGCGGTTGCCGCCGATCCAACGCTGGACGTGGATTTGATACCGGTGAGCATGTTCTGGGGGCGCGCACCGGACAAGGCGGAGTCGTGGCTCAAGCTGCTGCTCGCCGAGAGTTGGGATCGAGTCGGACGCGTGCGCCGCACGCTCTCGGTACTGGTCAACGGCCGCAACCTGTTCGTGCAATTCGGCGAGCCGCTCTCGATTCGCGAGGTGATCGAGCCCGCGACCGATGCGGCTCGCGGCGTGCGACGCGTGACCCGCAGGCTGCGCACGCAGTTGGCCCGGCAGCGCGCAGCGAGCGTCGGGCCGGATCTGTCGCACCGGCGCACCATTGCCACTCAGGTACTGCGTACCGATGCAGTGCGGCGTGCCATGCGCGATGAAATGCGGGCCCGCAGCATCAGCCGGCGCCAGGCACTGGAACTCGCCAAGGGCTATATGGCAGAGATCGCTGCCAACTACTCGCATGTGATCGTGGCCTTTGCGGCGCGGGTGATGAAATCGTTCTGGAACAAACTCTATGACGGCGTCGAGGTGCACAACTTCGAGCAGCTGCAGCGGGTCATCGACGACCATGCCATCGTGTACGTGCCGTGCCATCGCAGCCACATCGACTATTTGTTGTTGTCGTATGTGATCTACTACCGCGGCTACGTGGTGCCGCACATCGCCGCCGGCATCAATCTCAACATGCCGGTGATCGGCGCGGTGTTGCGCGGCTGCGGCGCGTTCTTCATGCGCCGCAGCTTCAAGGGCAACGCGCTCTACACCATGGTGTTCATGAACTATCTGGCGCGCATGATGGTGCGCGGGCATG
>Ga0315912_10003900_pt1 | contig 14465 bp, 12 predicted proteins | sample VfabasoilMG_FD_204469 | JGI IMG/M metagenome (GOLD analysis project Ga0315912, IMG submission 204469) | Garden soil microbial communities collected in Santa Monica, California, United States - V. faba soil | ecosystem: Environmental > Terrestrial > Soil > Garden | place: USA: California... | reverse complement strand
GCGTGACGGTTCGGATCGTGATGGCCGCTCCCTGCCGATCATTCATGTCTTTTGCCCACGCCCCGGGGCAGAGAGTGCGTTGGGTGTTTTGGCCTCCATATCCAGGTTGTACCAGAAGACTTGACTCGAGGACGTGCCCCGATAACGCTTTGTCCCATGGAACTTTCCCATCTCAAGACGCTATTGGAGTTGGCCGGCACCGACGAGGAAGACGGTTGGCGGGTACTCAAGGATGAAAGAACGGTCACCCTGCATCTGGCCACCCAAGGCGTGGGGCTCAATGTCACACGCATTCGGCGGATACGTCACGAAGGGGAGCTGCTCTGCGCTGAGAATCAAAATGGCGACACCTTTGTGGTCAACTTGGTCGACGTTTTCGCGGGTTCGGTCGATCCTGCCAACAAGGGTTCGAGGAAAGCCGGGTTTCGCTGATTGGTCGCCCGGGTCAAGGAGGCTGCTTTAAAGCAGCCTCCGGACGTGCGTCAGCTGCCGTTGCCATCTACGTCATTAGAGCTATCAGTCGGTCATGAGTAGCAGTCATTCGGGTCTCGTCGCCGACCCTTTGGTGATTGGGTCTTTCCAATTTTCCTCGCGCTTGATCGTCGGCACAGGAAAGTACAAAAGCGTGGAAGAGACTGAGGCCGCCCTGGTGGCGACTGGGGCTCAGGTCATCACCGTGGCGTTGCGGCGCGTGGACCTCAGCGACCGGGGGGCAGGGAGCTTGATGAGCCTACTCGGGTCAGGGCGCTGGACGGTGCTGCCCAACACGGCCGGTTGTTACACGGCGGAAGAAGCGGTGAGGACGCTGCGACTTGCTCGCGAACTGGGCATCGCGGACCTGGTCAAGCTCGAGGTGATAGGTGACCCGCGCACGCTCTACCCAGATAACGAACAGACCTTGGAAGCCGCCAAGCTGTTGGTCAAGGACGGGTTTACCGTACTCCCGTACTGCATCGACGACCCCATCGTGTGCAGGAAGCTGGAGGACATTGGCTGTGCGGCGGTGATGCCCCTGGCGGCTCCCATTGGATCGGGGCTGGGCATTCGCAACCCATTTAACCTGCGCATCATCATCGAACAAGCCAAAGTCCCCGTGATCGTGGATGCGGGCGTGGGCACAGCGAGCGACGCCGCGGTGGCGATGGAGCTTGGTTGTGATGGTGTGCTGATGAACACGGCCATTGCTCACGCGGGCAATCCGGTACTGATGGCGAGCGCTATGCGTGACGCGGTTCACGCTGGACGGGCCGCATTCTTGGCTGGTCGAATGCCCAAGCAGCTCTATGCCAATGCCTCCAGCCCTACGCTCGGCCTGATCGAATGACGTCAAAGCATTTCATCGAAAAATTGATGCGGCCCGGTACTCTGGTCAATGTTGTGCCTCCGGTTCTGCTCACGCTGGTGGTGCTGGGCGCCGGTCTCTCACCGGGCCTGCCGCGGGTGCCGCTCGGCATCGAATGGGGGGACAAAGTCGAACACGCCATCGTCTTCTCGATGGTGGCCTACTGTTACATGCGCGCTGCTCGGCACATTTGGCTGCGGACCGAGCCGGCAATGGTTCACGCTCGCGCAGCCTGGGCGGCGGCGGGGCTTGGCGCTGCACTGGAGCTCTTCCAAACCCTGGTCCCTTACCGCTCGGCGGAGCTGCTCGACCTTGTGGCAGACGTTCTGGGCGTCATGCTCACCTGGGTCGTGGTCCGCTTCACGCACGGTCCGGTCGCCGAGTCGCATGGCTGAGCCAATCCAACCCAGGTTGATCGCCATCACGGATACGGGGCAACCTGACCATAGTCTCGCTGAACTTCGCGCGCTCTGTCAGGAGGCCGCTCCCAAGACAGTGGCCATCCTGGTGCGTGATCGCCACCTGTCGACCCAGAAGCGTTATGAATTAAGTAGTGCATTGCGGCACATCACCACCGAGGCCGGTCAATACTTGTTCATCGCTGACCGTCTTGACCTGTGTCTTTCGGTGCGAGGAGATGGCCTCCACTTGGCCAGCTTTGGTCTCCTGCCAAGCAACCTGCGCGCGCACGTGCCGTGGTTGTCGCGTGCGAGCCACGACCTCGAACAACTGCCTGCGCAAGAACTAGAACTGCTCGACGCGGTGCTACTGTCACCGGCCTTTGCCGACTTGAAGGGAAACCAGGCGCTGGGGGAGCAGGGGTTGCGCGCTCGGCTCGCCTGGCTCGCTGCGCGCTCGGGCAGTGGGGCGCCCGTGGGCTATGCGCTCGGCCGCGTCGACGCGGTCAACTGCATGGGGGCGCTCCGGGCGGGGTGCGCTGGGGTTGCCGGCATTTCATTCGTGCTCGGCGCTCTGCGTCGCGGCCCGTTGCTGCGCGCGCTGTCGATCGAGCGCTAGGCCTGGGCCCTCTTCCACTCCGATCAAAGGCGCCAACGTTGGTGCGAAAACAAAAAAAGGGCCCGACACTGCGGGCCCTTTGGGGCGGTGACTTACCGAGACGCAGTTACTTGCCAAGCGAGCGCAGCAAGAGCTCGCGGTAGTCGGTTCCCGGTGCGAAGTAGGAGGCCAAAACGAGCTTGGTCTTTTCCGCACCTGTGTCGCTGCGGTCGACCGCCACGCGTCCGTCCTTCATGACAGCCACGGTGCGCAACTGACCGGGAGTGATCTTGTAAAGCACGCGGTCCCCTTCGTGAAAGCCACTGTCCTTGAGCGCCTTGAACCATTCCGGCAGACCGCTGCTCACCTTGGCGCGCAAGCCACCGTCGATCATGCCGGCATCTTGTGCCTTCTCCAGGCTTTCACGGACGCCATCGATCCATTGATCGAGCGATACATCGCGGACGAACTTGAGTTGAATGACTACGCCTTCGGCGGCAATCGCCGCATTCGCGAGGTCCTTCTCGAGCGAAGGAGAATAGGGTTTGCCTTTGGAGAGCTCGGCCAGCTTGCCCTCTGTCTTGGGATCGACCCGCACATCAATCGTCGCCACGTCCACCTTCAGTACGGTCTTCTCCAAGAGCATGTGCATCTTGGAGAACGCGCCCTTACCGAGATCGGAATCGCTCAAGGAAGGCACACCTGAAGCCAGCGCGGCAGAACAGACCAGAGCGATGGCAAGGCAGCCCGCCCAAGCAGTTGAACGTAGATTCTTGGACATTTTTCGATTCACCGGTCTTCCTCGTGGTTGGTGACGCAGATCGAACTTCTGTTCGTAGCGTTGAATTGAACTTAGCTTTGATTTTGAAACCTCGATTGAAGGCTTCACGAAATTCTTGGCCCAGCTGCGCCGTAGGCAGGGTCATCTGGCGTGCAAATCATGCCAAATATTTCCGAGTAAACCAGGCGAATTGAGCGCTTTTTTGGGCAACGGTTTTTTTACGAAATCCGCCGTCTCGCCCTTCCCCTGGTTGTCAAATATCAGTAATCGCTACCGGGTTGATCTGCACAGCGCCGAGCGCACGGTAGTTTTCTGTAGCGCAGCGGTGCTTCCCCCACCAAAGGTGCGTCGCTCTTCGACGCTACAGCGCTATGAAGTACACATTTCATCGGATGGCCCGTTTTTATCGGGTATTACGCAGGGTTTTTCACATCCGGGTGATCCCGCTCTTCTTGGGCCTCTTGTTTTCATTCTTGAGGTCGCTCGTCTGGGCATTCATGGCGCTCGATCGCGTGTTGTTTCCCAAACTCAGCAAGACCCAGGCCCGCCGTCCCATCGTCCTGGTGGGCAACCCTCGGACGGGCACTACGTTCTTGCAGCGCTTCTTGTCCGACAACGGCTTTGGCAGCGGGATGGAGCTGTTTCTCATGCTGTATCCGTCGCTCACCCTGCAGGCGATCCTGAAGCCCGTCCTGCCGCTGCTCGAGAAGTTAAGTCCAGCCAAGTTTCATGCCAGTGAGGCGCACGACACCAGCCTCACCTCAGTGGAGACGGATGACGTATCTCTGCTGTTCCGTTACCTCGACGGATTCTTCTTTTACGGCTTTTTTCTAGCGTTTGACGAAGAGGATCTGTGGGAAGACTTTGATCCGAAAGTGCGAGACACCTCGGTGCGCGACTTCAACTGGCTGGATGAGCTGTGGCGACGCAGCTTGGTCAAGCATGGTGGAGATCGCAACGTGGCCAAGTTGTTCTCCCTTTCGGCGCGGCTGCCCCAGTTTCTTCAAAGCTTTCCCGAAGCGCAGATCCTGTACATGGCGCGCGATCCGCTTGCCATCATTCCCAGCACCATGAGCTTGGTCACAGGCCCGCTCGACAAGGCTTTTGGCTTTTGGTCACAGCCCGAGGCGCTGCGTCGGCGCTATCTCGACCGGCTTTATGCGGGTCTCATCATGATTCTGCGGCGTTTTTACGAGGATTGGACCGCCGGCAACATCGACAAGAGCAAGGTCTACATCGTGCGTTACGATCGCATGATGGGCGAGTTTGACACGGTGATGAACGAAATGTGTACGTTCTTGGGGCATCCCATCTCGGCAGAGCTACGCAAGACCATCGATCAGCTCGCTGACAAGCAGCGCGGTTATTCGTCGGGTCACAAGTACAAGCTGGAGAAGTACGGGCTCACCGAAGAACAAATCCGCCGCGACTGTGCCTTCTTTTATGACACGTTCCTGCCCCCGATCGATATCCGTGGCGATGGACAATTCACCCAGGGTTGAGGTCGCTCGTTAGGCCCAGCAAACGGCAGCTGCCCAGCAAACGACAGCTGCCCTGCCAAAGCGTCGCCCGATCATGACTTAGAAAAAAAGGGAAAGTCCGCAAGCGGCTTTCCCTTTTCTTGTTTGACACCGACTGACCGACACGGTCAGCATCGCGACAATTATGGGCGTTCCAAGTAGGTGGTGGTGAAGTATTCGTCTTTGGTGTTGGACGCGTTGGCGATCTTCATCGTCTCAAACACGGACTTACGACCGTTCTGCTTGTTGACCATTTCCATCTTCATGGTGCGGTAGCGGCTCTTGGCACTATCGACCAACTTCACCTTGTCGGCGGTCAGTACCTTGAACAAGGCTCCCTTGAGGTCGTAAAACTCGCCCTTTCGCACCGTATAATTGGCCTTCTCTACCCAATACAGCTTCCTTGCGTAGCCTTCGCTCTTGGCTACTTCCTCTGATTTGGGCTTGACCTCGACCACCCAACAGTCGGCCGCTCCCAATTTTTCTTCGCGTTCGAGCTTGTAATCGTAGTCCTTGAGCTCCGGGATGTTGAGGTCAGCGTAAGAGAACTCGCTACCCATGAAGGCTTTGGAGCGTTCGGAGCTCACTACGCGCCGCGATTTGCGCAGCGCGGGCAAGAATACCCAAATATCGTCGGCCTTATCGTCGTAGTCGAACACGAGCACGCCGGTGCCCTTCACATCGGCGGGAGACAGAAATCGATAGATGCGTTTCTCGGTCTTGCCTGCATCGAAGAGCTTGGTTGCCATGCTGATTTCTCGGTCACGGGCACTGCCTTTTTCGTCGATGATGCTCATCTTGACCACAGCTTCTGATCCGTCAAGCTTCCGCGATTCAGCCCATTTGGCCATGATTTCCTGGGCATTTGGCCCAGCTTGCACGGTGCCACTCGGGACGAATACGGACAGACCGAACGCTGCAAGCGTTGCCAGGATTGCTACTCGTCGCTTCATTGCCATGTCTAAAGTTTTCCTCTCTCTTGGATTTTGACGTTGTCGTCGCTGCTCAAACCACAAACTTCGGCAGGTGCATGAGTCTACGTACCAGTATGCTCGATGCTTCCCTGTCCGCCTTGAGGCGCCTTGTGCGTGTGACCATGAACAGAGGCACACACTTGGGGCAGCTGGGCAGAGTACGTAGTCGGATGGTTCAACGCGGGGGCAAATATCCAACTTTTCTCTGAATGTCGTCCCAGAACGCCGAACATGAGTGAAGGTCCGTCGAGCGCTGCAAGCGCAGGGGAATTTGCCGCTCAGGTCTGATTTTGTTCGTCGAATCTGCGTGGACTGGTCCTCGGGTCGGGTTTGTTGGCCCGTTGCTGACCCGATGGGGCTCCGCTTTGTTTGATATTACTGTAGTGAGTGCAAGAATGGTTGCGGCGCGCCGGAAGTTTTCTTGTTTTGGCCGAACGCGCACCTTCATGAAGTTTCACCGAGTCCAAGACGACAATACCAATTAGATTTTTTTCTCGTCGGGAGCTGACTACAGCACCCACCGATCCCGACCGGTATCGAGCTTCGTTTTTGGGCACCGCAAACATTTGGGCGGCAAGAGACCAGCTGGAGGACGGTACGAGTTGGCCAAGTTGTATATGATTGAATTGTTAGGAGTAGTTTGTTGAGCTTACCGGAGCTTTATCTTTCACGACCAGGGGTCCACTTTCCCAAGCGGCAGTTCGACAACGAGTCGATCTTTCAGATGGTGCGTGACCAATTTCGAGGTACCGACAGCGAGTGGAAATCAGTCCGCTCCGGCATCGAGCATCTGTTCGGTCTTTGTGGGACACAAAAGCGCTATCTGGAGACGGATCTCAGCGCGCGCGTGGCGGACTATGCGGTTGAAGCGGTCCGACGTTGCGTGGCGGAGAATCACACGGACTTACAGGACGTCGATCTGCTGATCTGCGGCGGTATACCGCGCCAATACTTTGAGCCCGCCACCGCGATGGAAGTGGGCCATAAGCTGGGACTCAAGGGCATCCACGCGTTCGACGTAACGGCCGCTTGTGTCGGTCACTTGGAGGCCGTGCAATGCGCGGCAGCCTACATGACGATTCATCCGCACTATCGCAAGGCCGTCATTTGCACTGCAGAACTTTGTTATGACTATCTGAGTTACGACATTCAGCATCCGAAAGACATGCGCATGTTGGGTGCGGGGCTAACGATAGGCAACGGTTCGGCCTGCATGCTTTTGACACGCTCACCGCTTGTGCGCGGTGGCGTGCGCCTGCTCGGCTCGGATACGTACACGGACCCCAGCCATTGGGAGCTGTGCCAAGTGCCGATAGGCGGCAAGTTTTCCTCTTCATCGGTGGAGCTCATGCGGCTCGGTAAACTCATCCCCCCGGTCACCAAACGCAATCTCGACGCGCTGGGGCTGACACCACAGGACATCGCGCATTACATTTTCCACCAGCCCAGCGAGATCATGGTGAGGAAAATTCTCGAGGACATCGGGGCTGACCCGGCGCGCGGCGTCTATACCCATCACTTGTACGGAAACACGGCGAGCGCCAGCGTGGGCATCACTTTCGATCACTTGCTCAAGGAGCGCGACATCAGGCCGAACGACAAGATTGTGTTTGGCAGCGCCGCAGCGGGGTTCTCTGCAGTCATGCTGACGGGCGAGTGGACCATGCCGCGCTGAGCCAGCCAGCAGTCCAATGCGCGGCTCGATGCAGACGCAAAGCCGCCGACACCCTAGAACTCGAGCGACGATTCTGTCCTCCGGTGAATTTTGTATTGTGATAGATTTGTTCGCTGGCCGACCATTGATTGGAAGCGCTTCACGGTCGAATATCACGGGAGGACAGATCTGGCCCTGGCAGTTTGTGAACCAAAACTGTAGTTTCGCGGCTCACCTAGGTGAATTGCATTCCTGCTGTTTAGAGTCACTTCAGTTGAGCGCGGATAATTCTGGGCCAGTTGTTCTTCTTCGTGCCGTCCTTTGGCGCGTGGGCTGGCGTGCGCGATGCAGTCACTTTTGGTCAGAAAATCAGGCGCAATTAGCCTCTTTGTTCTCCATTTTTTGCATGCTTCCGGGGCCGAGACATCACTACCTGGGGGTGATGGGTGTGTGAGCGTGGTTCACGACCCGTGTGTCCCAACCAACCCTTCGCCCTGCCTCCTCAACTTGCCCCAGCTGCAGCTGCTGCCAACATTCGACGATCAGTCTTTCCTTAATTTGGACACTTAGGACAACACATGAAACGATTTCAACGAGCGATCCCTTCTAGTCTACAGAGCAGGTCTCATGCTGGTCTCTCCATCTTGTTCGCACTGGGCGCGGCCGTAGCCTGCGGAAGCGGTGGGCCCGTTGATGATCCCGGGAAAGATGCCAACGCGGATGGGGTTTTGGATACCCTGTCGGGGCCATTCTTGGACACCAACAATGATGGTCGCGTGGACTCCATCGACCGCAACGGCGACGGCCAACCAGAAGGTCAGCTGATCGATACGGATAGCGACGGGATCTTCGATGATGTCGACTTGGACGGCGATGGATCGGGCGATGGTTCTGGCGGCGCTCCACTCCAAGGCAGCGGTGGCAACGGCAACTCCAGCAGTGCTGGCGGTACCGTCGGGAATTCGGGCGGTAGCTCGAGCGGTGGCGGCCCCGCTGAAGGCAGCGGTGGGAGCGCGCCGGGTGATTGCCAATTCACCATCACAGGTACTCCGGCCGAGCTCATGCCCACGGTCGGTGTGGTAGAGTTTTCGGTCACTGGTTTGCCAGGGGCAGTGAGCGAAGGAAAGATCGAATTCGGTCTCACCACCGAGTACGGCATGGAGGCTCCGCTCGATCCAGCGGCTCCGATGTACAAGACCCTGCTCATCGGCATGAAGAAGCAGAAGATGTACAACTACCGCGTCACCGTTTCTTCCGGCGGGACGAGCTGTACCAGCGACAATCAGACGATCACGACGGGCAACCTGCGCTCGGGCATCAATGAACTGAGCAGCAAGTCGGTCACAGGCAGTGTGGGCAAGGGCTTCTTCGTCGTCGCCGCCAAGAGCACGGCGCTCATCTTCGACCAAGACGGCGATGTTGTGTGGGGCTATGCCTTCAGCGCCGGCGGCGTGGGCGGAACGGCCGGCATCTTCTCGGCTAAGATGAGCTTTGACGGCAAATACATGTTGGCGCGTGATCTCGGTCAGTTTGACGCCGGCAACCAGGGTAAGTTTTTCCGCGTGGCGATGGACGGCTCCGACCTCACGGACTTTGATGTCCCCGGCGGTGACCATCACGATTTTACCATCATTCCGACCGGGTTTGCCTACATCGCCAAGGAAGCCGCTGGCGAGTTTGACAAGATCTTCACAGTCAAGGACGACGGAACCGGTAGCCAGGTTTTCGCCGATCTGCAGCCGTTGGTCGCTGCGTATCCTCAGGCAGCAGGAGGCTCGACGGAGAAATCACACGTCAACGCCATCCATCATTGGCGTGATCGTGACATCTACACGGTGTCCAACCGTGAGTCGGATGTGGTTGGTGTGATCGACAGCCAGGGTCAGGTCATCCAGGCTTTTGGCAAACAGGCCACAGCGTCATTTCCCACGGTACTCGCAGAGGGCGCCGGCAGCACGTGGCGCGTACAGCACGGTCATGATCTGTATGCCGAGGATAAACTGCTCGTGTTCAGCAACGGAAATTTCATGGGCGGGACCTCGCGCGTGCTGCACTACACGATCAGCGGCAGCTCGGCGACCCTGGACTGGGAATACTCGGGCGCGGGAAATACCCCCACCCAAGGTGACGTGCAGATGATGCCCGACGGCAACATCGCCATCACCTCCGCCGCCGCTGGCAATATTCATGTGATCAATCCTCAGCAGCAGCTCCAAGCCAGCTACAGCAACGGCAACCAAGGCTTTGGTTACGCCACCTTCCGCAGCAGCCTCTACGGAGAGCCACCGGACGGGCGCTGAGCCGTGAGCGTTCACGGTTAAATCTGCGCTAGCGAGGGCTCACCCCAGGGTGGGCCCTTGGCATTTGGAGGAGGGCGAGTGTGGCCTGACCGTCCCAGCCGTGCGGCCATTTTTTGCGCACATCGAAGGCGGAGCCACGGGACGAAACGCTGAACTCTGGCTAAGCTCAGGTCTATGAATTTTCTTTCTTGCTGGCCGGGGCGGGGCTACGTGCTGCGCCGCGGAGCCCGATCGGCTGGAGTGGTCGTGCTGGGCGTGGGTATGGTGGCCGCGGTCAGCTGCCAAAGCCCCTCGGAACCTGATCCAGTATTGCCCGTTGCAAGTGGAGGCAGGCACGCGGGTGGGGGCGAGGGAGATGGCGGGGGACCGACAAGCACGGCCGGACAGGGCGGTGAAGGTGGGTCTACCCCCCAAAGCGCGCCGGTCGAGCCGAGCTTTGTTGCGGTGGGACCCGAAGTGGAGTGCACGTTCGAGGTGAAGGCAACCTTGGCGCCGGCCATGCCCACGGTGGGCGTGGTGGAGTTCAGTGCAAGTGGGCTTCACCAACCTATCACAGGTGCGGTCGTAGAGTTCGGGCTTGACCTAAACCAGGCCATCGAGGCGCCGGTGGACTTGACCGCGCCGTCGTATCACACGCTGCTCATCGGTATGAAGCCTGCCAGCACGTATTGGGTAAGGGTGGGCGTGTCGAGCGCCACCAACCATTGTTACAGTCAGCCGCTGCAGCTCTCCTCGGGCGGCTTGCGCGCGGGCGTGGCTCCCCTTCGCGAGGTCACCATCAAAGGTGAGCCGACACCGGGCTTCATCGTGGGGGCTCAGGGAGCAAGCGCCATCATTTTTGATCAAGATGGGGATGTGGTGTGGGGTTATTCTTTCCAAAGCGTGGGTAGCTTTGAGCCGAGTTGCGGCGCAGGTGGCGCTGTCGCTCGCATCTTTGCGGCCAAGTTGTCCTACGACGGGCGCTATATGCTGGCGCGCGATCTCGGCCCCTTCGATTGCGGCAATGGCGGATCGTATTACCGCGTACCGCTCGATGGCAGTGCAATAGAGCGCATTGATCTACCCGGGGGTGATCATCACGATTTTACGGTCACCCCTCATGGTATTGCCTACATCGCCAAGGATACAAAAGGCGGTTACGACAAGATCTACGTGGCGAGCAGCGATGGCAGCGATGCCCGTGAGTTGGTGGATCTGGAGCGGGTGGTGGAGATTTATCCCAAGGGTGGCGGGCCCGGCGAAGAAAAGTCGCACTTCAACGCCATTCACTACTGGGAGGAGCGCGATATCTATACTGTGTCCAATCGTGAATCTGACGCCATCGTGGAGGTGAGTGGCGACGGCAAGCTCGTGCGAGGCATTGGCAAATCCACCAGCGAAAAGTTCGAAAGCACGCTGGCAGAGTCTACCCTGGGCCAGACGGAGACACCCCTGTGGCGCGTACAACACGGACACGACTGGTACGCTCCGAATAAACTGTTGGTGTTCAGCAACGGTGATTTCATCGGAGGGCAGGCCAACGCCCTGCACTACACCGTGGGCAAGGAGGGCATCGCTCACTTGGATTGGTCCTACAATCGTATGGGGAATTCAGCGACGCAGGGCGACATTCAAATGCTGCCCAATGGACATGTGATGGTGTGCGCGAGCAACAGCGGCATCCTGCACGAAATTGATGAAGATCAGGGGCTAGTCGTACAATATCAGGCACCGCCCGAGGGGTTCGGTTACCTGACGCATCGTCCGTCGTTGTACGGCGCGCCGCCAGATGGACGATGAGCGAGGGCTGCTGGGCCGTCAGCTTCAGAACCGGTACATCACGTCCAAGTTGAGGAAGTGGTTGTAGGCGGTGTAAGTGCCGCCGTTGACCGTGGGCGCTGGCTGACCCGGAACGGGGCACAAGGTGGAATCGGAGTAGGGCGGCTCGCAACGGCTACCGGGAGTGATTTGATAGACGCGGCCATCGTCGATGGTGGTCTTGACGGGCAGTTGATGCCGATACGCGTAAGCCAGCGCTAACTCAAAACCACCGAAAAATACCGAAGCCCCCACGGCGCCCGACAAGTGCTGGCCGGTGGGAAAATCCACGTTGGAGTACTCGGAGTAGGACACCGCGGTCTCGTAGCTGGCGCCGGCACGCAGCGTGAGTCGCTTGGGCAGCACTGCGTAGTCACCGCCCAGCTGCAGGGTGAGCGTGTCTCTCCATGCTTTGGCCACATCTACGTCGCCGACCGCCAGACTGCCCGCAGGCAACCGCGCAACGAGATTGTCGGACGCGAGCTCAAAGGATTTGACGCGGGACCAGGTGTGAAACACGAGATCGAATTCGATGTCGTATTTCAACTCCTTCTTTCCATCGACCTCGTGCTCTTTGAGGTAACGGGCGGCAAAGCGCAACCAATTGGGGAGCGGGATGCTTAGTTGTACGTCGTCCGCGGGCTCACCGTTGCGCGTCGTTTCGAGCGGCGTGCCCACGTCGGCCGTCTCGACTTTGATGGTGCCTTTGGCTTTGATCTCCGAAGGCACGATTTGCGCCGAAAATCCGAATTGGAGCGAGGGCATCGGGCGCAGCCAGCCACCGATGATCGCGTTGAACGTGAAGGGATCACTGGCCTCGACACTGGAGACCATGTCGAGATCCGTCCGCACCGAGTTGCCGCCCATACCAAATAAGATGGGCGCCACGACCACCGAGTAGTTGAGCCGCGGCACGTGGATCCACTGCGCGGTGCCACCCACGCCAAACAGATCTTTGTACTTGTAGGCGAGGCTGAGCGCGTAGATGAGCATCTCGGCTTCACGCGCCACCATCATGTAGCGCTGCCCACCGTCACTGAGCGTGCTCTGCTGCCCTTGAGGAAACGACATGCGAGCCGCTCCTGGCGGTGAATAGGCGGTGAGCGCCGCCGCGAAATCCTTGAGCCCAAAATTGCTGCCCACTCCGATCAACGGATCGAGCGCCTGGAGCGGCTCTTGATTCTTGACCTTGTCGAACACCACGTACTGCCCGCCGCCGCCCGCGTCTTCGAAGCTTGGTTGTCGTGTGAAGGTCTCCATGTTGTAGGAGAAGCGGTTGGACACTTGGATTGTGGTGGTGCCCAGCTGCGTGAGGCCCGCGGGGTTGTACTCCACCGCCGTGAGGTCATCAGCCTTGGCACCCACCGCTCCTCCGCGCCCAGCGGTGCGCGCACCCTTGGAGCCGGCGAACAGACCTTGAGCCGAGACGACGGGAGCGTAGGTGAGGCTGCTCGCCAAGGATAAGAAAGCAAGAAACTTGAGAAAAGGGGGGCGATTCACGGGAGGCCTATCGGTATCGAACTTGCGCCTGAAAAGCGAGAGCGGTGAGAGCGAAGCGCGGAGTTTTTGCCTAGCACGCGCAGCTGCTCGAGCGTGCCACAACTGGCCGACCCGACCCCCAGACTGACAGAAACGGATCTCTTCGACATTCGCTGACACCCGATGGGCCTGGTCGTACTCAGCGTGGTGCTGCCGCCTTTGTCCTCTTGCGTTGGTCTGGTTGGGATAGAGTCAATTGGGGAATGAGTGGATTATTGTTCTCAGTGTGAAACTGCCAAAAATGACGCCCAATCTGCTTCTTTCCATGCGCGTGCGCCAGTAGGTCGATGTCAGAGTCGTGCAGGTGAATTGCTCGACTGTTGCCCATAAAATCGTATGGTTGTAGCCGGCCGCGCCGAACGTGCGCCTTACTTGTCTCTCGTTAACTCAAACGGCTCTCCTTAACTCAAACGGAAGTGTCTGCAGTGGCTCACCTCATCTCCCGCACTACCAGTCGTTCATTTTTTACCTCTCTTGGCTTGGTCTCAGCGCTTTTTGGCCTGGGCTGTGGTGACCTACCAGAAGAGACGACCCTTCCCATCTCACGCAGCTCGAACACAACCACGACGAGCACCACCACGGATACCGAAACCACGAGTGATCCGACCACCACGACGACAGATGACGTGCCGTCGGGGTCATCGATGTGCGGAACTGGGGTGACGCCGTTCAATGTCGTCGCGTCGGGCGCCAACAACATGAGCCTGGTCACTGATTTGCAGATCACCGAAGTTCCAGTGAAGGGGGGGTCGCTGGACATCACCTTCGACTGGACCAATTGGACCACTGATTTTTTCAAGCACCCCGTGGACATGGCCAAGATCGTCCAGGTGGCGATTGTGCCTTGGAAGGTGGGCCTCGATGTGGTGCAGCACGGCATCAACGTCGACGATCCAGATCTAACCGTGAATGCCGAGTTGCCGGCGATATTCAACCCCTTGGCGTCGGGTAGCCCGGTGACCACGGCCAAAATCACCGATTTCCAAGACGTGGGTGGCGCAGCCGTAGCCGAAGATGTGTTGCTCAACTACCTCGACCCAGCCAACGGCTATACCATCACACTCATACTCCAGGCTGAATTTGCAGTGGGCGTAGGTGCCCGCATGATTCAGGGCTTCAAGCCCACGGCAGGTGAACAAGCAACAGTAGTGACCGTCACCGACACGTCCAGCACCCTCGGTGCCACTGCGACGTTTGGTGAGCCCTTCACCGTGCCCGCTGGCCAAGCGAACGTGGTCTTTGATTGGTCCAAGTTGACCGAACGCAGTTTTGGCGGGGAGTTTCGCAGCCAGTTGTTCGAGATCATCGTGGGTAAGTACCCACTCGGAGTTGACCTTGAGGCTGGCATTTTGGACATTGACTACAATTACGAAAACTTCTGGCGAGGCCCGGTGGACGGGGTGAATTCGTATCTGGATCTAGCCAAATTGAAGGACGAATCGGGCGCTACGTTCCCTGGAATTGACGCGAACAGTCAGTATTTGGTGGGCATGACCTGGCCGGAAGGCACCAACCCGGCGCCCTGGTTCCTCACCGAGCTCGTGCCGTGTCCTTGAGCGCTA
>Ga0315912_10003899_pt1 | contig 14465 bp, 14 predicted proteins | sample VfabasoilMG_FD_204469 | JGI IMG/M metagenome (GOLD analysis project Ga0315912, IMG submission 204469) | Garden soil microbial communities collected in Santa Monica, California, United States - V. faba soil | ecosystem: Environmental > Terrestrial > Soil > Garden | place: USA: California... | reverse complement strand
CCGGCCAGCGGGATGTTCGCCATGGCCGCCGCTTCGACGGTGAGCGCCACCAGGTCCTCGCGTTCCAGGTGATGCACGTCCTGCTTGCCGCAGGCACGGGCAATCGTCGTGAGCTCCATGTTCAGCGTCTTGAGGTAGTTGGTCAGGCGCCTGGCGCCGACCGCCGGTTCCAGCCGCTGTTCGAGCACCGCATCCTGCGTGGTCACGCCCACCGGGCACTTGCCGGTGTGGCAGTGATGGCAGAAGCCGGGCGCCGTGCCGAGCCGCGCATAGTCCTCGACGGCGGAAACATGTTTACCCTCGGCGATGTAACTCTCGCTGTTGCAGCCCAGCGCCATCAACACACCCTGCCCGATGGCCACGGCGTCGGCGCCCATGGCCAGTGCCTTGGCCACGTCGGGACCGCTGCGGATGCCGCCGGAAATCACCAGCTGCACCTGGCCGCGCATGTTGAGCTCTTCGATGGCTTCCACCGCCTGGCGCAGCGCCGCCAGCGTCGGGATGCCCACGTGTTCGATGAACACCGTCTGCGTCGCCGCGGTGCCGCCCTGCATGCCGTCGACCACGATCACGTCCGCGCCGGCGTGGATCGCCAGCTTCACGTCGTGTTTCACGCGCGTCGCGCCCACCTTCACGTAGATGGGCTTCTCCCAGTCGGTGATCTCGCGCAGCTCGTTGATCTTGATCACCAGGTCGTCGGGGCCGGTCCAGTCCGGATGCCGGGACGCCGAGCGCTGATCCACGCCCGCCGGCAGCGTGCGCATCTGCGCCACGCGCGGATTGACCTTCTGCCCCAGCAACATGCCGCCGCCGCCGGGCTTGGCGCCCTGGCCGATGACGATTTCGATGGCATCGGCGCGACGCACGTCGTCGGGATTGAATCCATATCGTGACGGCAGGCACTGGTACACCAGTGTCTTGGAAGATTCCCGCTCCTCCGGCGTCATGCCACCGTCTCCGGTGGTCGTCGAAGTGCCGAGCGCCGTCGCGGCGCGGCCCAGCGCTTCTTTCACGCGCGCCGACAATGCGCCGAAACTCATGCCCGCGATGGTGATGGGCGTGGCCAGCTCGATCGGCTTCGTGGCATGTCGCGTCCCCAGCACGGTCTTCGTCGAACATTTCTCGCGGTAACCCTCGAGCGGATAACGCGACAGCGACGCGCCGAGGAACACCAGGTCATCGAAGCTCGCCACATGGCGCTTGGCGCCGAGCCCGCGGATTTCGTACAAGCCCGTGGCAGCGGCACGCTGGATGTAGTCGATGACACGGCGGTCGTAGCCGGCAGACTCTTCCAATGACAAGGCTTCCTTTGACAGTCTTGCATCCATCTCAATATTCCTGGTTGGCATCGGCGTTCCAGTGGTAGAGGCTCTTCGCCGAAGCGACGCGCCTGAACTCGCGCGCGTCGTGATTGATGCCTGCCTTGTGCAGCAGCTCGCGAACCGCCTCGAAATCGGCATCACTCATCGGCTCGAAGCGCGCGTCGGCGCCGAGTGAACGCACCTGGCCGCGCACGTAGATCACCGCTTCGTACAGCGAGTCGCCGAGCGCATCGCCCGCGTCGCCGCAGATCACGATGCGTCCGGCCTGCGCCATGAAGGCGGAGAAGCTGCCGACGCTGCCGCCCACGACGATGTCACCGCCCTTGAGCGAGATGCCGCAACGCAGGGCCGCGTCGCCCTGGATGACCAGCAGGCCGCCATGCGCCGAGGCGCCCGCGGCCGTGGAAGCGAAGCCGCCGACGCGAATCGTGCCCGACATCATGTTCTCGCCCACACCCGGCCCGGCGTTGCCGTGCACGGTGATGTTGGCCTGCATGTTCATGCCGCCGAGGTAGTAACCCGCGTGTCCGTCGACCACGATGTCGAGCGGCGCGTGGCAACCGGCGGCGATCGAATGCGCGCCATCGGCGTTGGCGATGTGCACGTGGCGCACCCCCGCCGCGGCCGCTTCGCGGTGCAGGAAGCGGTTCACGTCGCGCAGCGGCGTGACCGCGAGATCGAACTGCTTCACGCCTTCCACGAGTAGATCTCCTCGGGCTTGGGCTCGAACACGTTGGCGTGGCGCACGCCCGGCAGGTGCGCCAGCGAACGGAACTCGGAGGCGATGGCCACGTAATCCTCGGTCTCGGCCACCACCGCGGGCTTGCAGGCGAAGGCGTCGCGCACGATCAGCAGCTCCTTGTCGGTGCCCATCAGGAACGTGAAGAAGCCGTCGAGCTCGGTGAATCCGCGTTGCACGGCGGTGGTGAGGTCGTCACCCTCGCGCATGCGCCACTCGAAGAAGCGGCACGCCGCCTCGGTGTCGTTGTCGGTGACGAAGCGGATGCCCAGGGGCTCGAGCTTGCGGCGCACGAGGTGCGGATTCGACAGCGAGCCGTTGTGCACCAGGCAGAAATCCTCGCCGGCCGTGAAGGGATGCGCATGCGCAGGCGTCACCGCCGATTCGGTGGCCATGCGCGTGTGCGCCACCACGTGCGTTCCCTGCACCTCGTTCAGCCCGTAGCGCGCGACGATGTCCGCCGGCGCGCCGATATCCTTGTACAGGTCGATGCTCTTGCCCACCGACAGCACGTAAATCTGCGGCGCGCTGCTTTCCAGCCAGGCCCGTATCTCGTCGGGTGCTGCCTTGGTGGTGATCGTGGCGTGCTGGCCGGTGCCCATCCAGCGATGTTTACCGTCGAACTGCGCGGCAAATTCCTGGGCCAGGCGCGTCCAGTCGGCGCTGCCTTCGCCCCAGAACAGCGAGATCTTGTGCGCGCCTCCCTTTGCCGGCTCGGTGAAGATCGCGACGCCGGCGGAATCCGGCCCGCGGCTGGTCATGCCGATGAGCATGGGAGCCATCAGTTCGCCCAGTTTCTCGCGCAGCGAGGGTTCCTTCAGCAGCAGGCCGACGATGCCACACATCAGAAGAACTCCAGGTAGCGCTTCGTTTCCCAGTCGGACACGTGCCGCGCGTATTCGGTCCACTCCATGCGCTTGAGCGTGATGAATTCCTTCGACAATTCGGGACCGAGTCCGGCTTTGACCACCTCGTCGGCCTCCAGCGCGGCCACGGCCTCGAGCAGGTTCTGCGGCAGCAGGGAAATGTTCTTTTCCTTCAGTTGCTGTTCGCTCAGCTCGTACATGTTGAGATTTGTGGGTTCGCCCGGATCGAGCTTGCGGTCGATGCCGTCGAGACCGGCCGCCACCAGTGCCGCGAGCGCGAGGTAGGGATTGCAGCCGGAATCCGGCAGGCGGAATTCGAGACGCCCGCCTGGAATACGCACGCAGGCCGTGCGGTTGTTGTCGCCGTAGGCCACGTAGGCCGGCGCCCAGGTGGCTCCCGACAGCGCGCGCCCCACGACGAGTCGTTTGTACGAATTCACCGTGGGCGCGCACACTGCCGCCAGCGCACGGGCGTGCGCCAGCACTCCCCCCAGAAACTGGTAGGCCAGGGTCGAGAGACTCAGGCCGCGCTTGTCGGATTTGTCCTCGAACAGGTTCCTGGTCTTCTTGTCGCCGATCGAAATGTGGAAATGCGCGCCGCTGCCGGTGCGATTCGAGAACGGCTTCGGCATGAAGGTGGCCACCATGCCGTGTTTGCGGGCGATCTCGCTGGCCGCCATCTTCACGAAGGTGAAGTTGTCGGCGGACTTGAGCGCGTCGGCATAGGTGAAATTCACCTCGAACTGGCCGTTCGCATCCTCGTGATCGATCTGGTAGACGTCGATGCCCACCGCGCGCAGGCTGGTGACGATCTCGTCGAGCACCCCGCCGGCACGGCTCAGGCCCTTGTAGTCGTAGCAGGGCTTGTCGAGATCGTCGGTGCCGTCGAACGGGCCCAACTTCCCGACGGGATCGCGGCCCAGCAGCATGAACTCGGGCTCGATGCCCACGTACATCGTGAGCCCGCGCTCGGCCAGTCGCGCCAGCTGCTTCTGCAGCGTGACACGCGAGCAGTATGGATAAGGCTTGCCTTTCACGGTGCCGTTGCACACCAGGCGCGCGTAGCCGGGCATCCAGGGAATGGGCGTGAGCGTCGAGAGATCACCGATGGCCATGTAGTCCGGGCCATCCGGCCCCATGCCGAATCCCCACAACGCGAAGCCGGCGAAACCGGCGCCGTCGGTGAGCACCATCTCCAGGTGTTCCACCGGTACCGCCTTGGCTTTCGCGGCTCCATGGATATCGACGAATTGCGCGAGCACGTACTTGATGCCCTGCTTCGCGAACAACGCCTTCGCCTCTGTCACATTCATTGCGCTCTCCCCGCTGAAATTCTTGTCACGATTTCTTCGAGCTCGCCAAACAGGTACGCCCCGTAACTCGGGTCGCACCAGATCCGGAAACACCGGCCGTCGTCGTCCGACACCTGCGGCAGCACCAGGACGCCGACGCCGATCATCAGCGTCATCACCACCGGGCGCGCCTCGAACGGCAGCGCGGCGAAATTCACGTTGCACACCTGCGCCAGCGCCTCGTCGGCCGAGCCGCCGCCCAGCACGAAGGCGAAGTCCTCGCGCAGCACCGGGTAGGTGCCGGCCGGCCGCGAGCGCAGCAGCGCCTCGAGGGCGACGACGCCCGGCGCATCGCCGCGCTCCTCGACGAAAAATTCACTCGCTCCCAGCCGGCACACCACGTTGGCCGAACCCGCGCCGTCTGAATCGGTGAGCGGCGACCAGGTATTGGGCTGTTGCGGCACCGCGAGTTCGAGCCGGGCGAGCGCCGCACCGGCGCGCGGGCCCTTGAGGCCCACGCGTTTCACGGCAACGGGTTCGGCCAGCCAGGCGGCGTCGCGGCGGCTCATGCGGCCTCCACGAATGGCGTCCGTACCACGCGTGCCGGCACCATCGCACCGTCGCTGGCGCGGATGGCGATGGAACTTCCCGGCGCGGCGGATTCCGGGCGCGTCATCGCCAGCCCGATGGTGCGGCCCAGCGTGGGCGAGCGTGCGACGCTGGTGACGCGGCCGGCGATGGCGCCGTCCTGGATCAACAGGTGCGATTCGCGCACCGGGCTCTCGGAGTCGAGCTCGAAGCCGACGAGCTGCTGGCGAGAGCCGCGTTTCTCGTGGATGCGCAACGAGCGCTGCCCGATGAAGAACGGCTTGCCCATGCGCACCGCGAAGCCGAGCCCGGCCTCGAAAGGATTGGTGAGGTTGTCGGTGTCCTGCGCGACGATGGCGTGTCCCTTCTCGAGCCGCAGCACGCGTTGTGCCTCGACGCCGAAGGGCCGCACCTTTTCGCTGCCCATGATCCGTTTCCACAACCAGCCGGCGTCCTGGTAGCGCGCGTGGATTTCATAGCCCAGCGAGGACACGAAACCCACGCGCAAAATGCGCACCGGGATGTCGCCGAGCCGCGCTTCACGCGCGCCCAGGTAAGGGAAGGTGCCGGCCGACAGGTCGATGTCCACCAGCGGCTGCAACAGCTCGCGGCTGGCGGGCCCGGCCAGGTTCAGCGCGCCACGATGTCCCGTGGCATTCACGAAGGACACGTTCATGCGCCAGCGCGCGTTCCACAACAGCAGGTCGCGATACACGTTCGCCGCGCCGCCGGTGGTGGTCGTCACGTAGAAATGATCCTCGGCGAGCCGCGCCGCGACGCCGTCGTCGCGCACGATGCCGGCCTCGTCGAGCAGCAGCGCGTACCGCGACATGCCGATGCGCAGGTCGGAGAAACTGCCCGCATACATGCGGTCGAGAAACGCGCCGGCGTCCGGTCCGAAGACGTCGATCTTGCCCAGTGTCGACACGTCGATCAGACCCGCGCCCGAGCGCACGGCCCGCACTTCTTCCGCAATGCATTCGGCGCGCGGCAATTCGCCGCGGCGGTAATACTCCGGCCGCCGCCAGCCGCCGAGCGTCATCCATTCGGCCTCGAGCTCGACGTGCGCGGCGTGCAGGCCGCTGCGACGTTCCGGGTGGAATCCTGCGCCGGCCAGGTGCTTGAGCGGCACCGGGTGGTAGAACGGGCGTTGCGTGGTGAGCGTGATGTCGGCCAGCGGCTTGCCGCGCGCCTGCGCGAGGATGCGCGCGCCATTGAGGTTGGATTGTTTGCCCTGCGACGGCCCCATGCCGAGCGTGCTGAAACGCTTCATGAGTTCGGGACTGTCGTAACCTTCCTGCACGCTCGCCAGCAGGTCCTTGACCTGGATGTCTTCGTCGAGATCGACGAACTCGCGGCCTTTCTCGTGTGGAAACACCGGGATGGCGTGCGAGATGGAACGCGTGCCCGGTGGCCGGGCGGAACGCGAGGGCACCTGGCCGAGCGCATGCGCGGCAGCCGCGTCGCCTGCGTCGTGTGCGTCGGCGATGCGCGCGGCGACATCGTGCACGCCGTTCAACCGGCCCGCCGCGAACACGCCGGGCGGCAGAACATCCGGCAGGTGCTGCTGGCTCGCGACGTGAAAACTCATTGTCGCGCCCGCCTGCAGCAGCAACTGGCTGGCGGGCGCGAAACCCACGCTCATGAGCACCGCATCGCAGTCGAGGGTCACGGCGCGGGCCGCGCCGGTTTCCAGCGTCAGGTCGACGCGCAGTGCGCGGACCGCACCACCCCGCCCCGCCACTGCCTCCACCGGCACCACGCCATGATGCGGGCGCAATGTGCCGAGCCCGGCGGCATCACCCGCGGCCTCGGGGCGCAGATCGAGCAGTTCGACCACCTCGACGCCTTTCTCCTTCAGCGCGCGCGCCAGCTCATAACCCTCGCGGTTGGCGGTGAGGATGGCGACTCGTTTGCCCGGTGCGATGGCGTAGCGATGCAGCAGGCGCAAGGCCGCGGAGCCCGTGAGCACACCGGGCAGATCGTTGTTGCGAAACACGGCGGGCTGCTCGATGAGCCCGGTGGCGAACACCACGGCGCCGGCGCGCACCTTGCTCATGCGGGCGGGCTCGATCAACGCCACCCAGTGATCTGCGTAGTAACCCGCGGCATAGGTCGCGCACAGCAATTCGATGTTCGGGTGCGTGTTCACGCGGTCGAGCAGCTGGCTGCCGGCGCCGGTCGCGCCGCTCCAGGGCAACGAACCGCCGGGACGCGCGTTCTCGTCCACCAGCAACACGCGGGCACCGGCGTCCGCCGCGGACTGCGCGGCGGCGAGTCCACTGGGACCCGCGCCGATGACCAGGACGTCGCAGAAACGGTATTGCTTGTCGGTGCGTTGCGAGTCCGCACGCGCCTGGATGCGTCCCAGCCCCGAGAGATAACGAATGCGCCGCTCCCAGCGCGCGAAACCCCTGCCGTGAAACGCCTTGTAATAGAAACCCACCGGCAGAAATCGCGCCAGCCATTCGAGGCGGCGGGCCCGGTCGCGCGCCAGCCCGCCGAAGGTATTGACCGCCGCCGCACGCATGCCGTCGGCGAGCGGCGTGACGTCGCCACGCACGTTCGGCACCCCATCCACCTGGAACAGGTTGTTGGCATCGTGATTCGCGAAGGACAGGATGCCGCGAGGACGGTGGTACTTGAAGCTGCGTGCCAGCATCATCACGCCCGACGCGGCCAGCGCCGAGGAAATGGTGTCGCCGGCCAGTCCCGTGAAGGCACGCCGCTCGAACTCGAACCTGAGCTCGCGCGTCCGGTCTATCCACTCGCCCTCGACGGGCGGCAGCCGGTACATCATGGCGCGGCCCCGCGAATGTCCGCGGCATCGTAGGTCTTCAGGAACACATCGGCCGCGGTGTCGCGTTCGGCGATGAACCAGTATCCCGACGGGATGTGGCACCACCATTCGCGTTTCACGCCCGGAGTGCTGTCGCGTTTGAACAGGTACGCCGCCCACTCGCCATCGCTGCACAGGTCCGGATCCGGCATGTCGCGCAGCTCGCCGCCGCAGACGAACTCCAGCAGCGGGCGCGGGCCGTTCAGCGGACAGGTGATGAGCTTCATCAGTGGCCCACCGCCGCCGCGCCCTTCTCGCCGGTGAGCTCGAGTCGCGCGAACCGCCCGAGCGAGAAACCGGTGATCAACGGGTGATTGCTGCCGGTGGCCACCGTGTGGGACATGGTTTTTCCGCAGATCGGCGTGGCCTTGAATCCGTAGGTGCCCCAGCCCGCATCGAGGAAAAAACCGTCGCAGGGCGTCGTGCCCATGATGGGCGCGAAGTCCGGCGTCATGTCGGCCATGCCCGCCCACTGGCGATTCACCTTCACGTCGGCCAGGAAGGGGAACAGGTCCAGCATGTGCACGGCCAGCCCTTCGGCGAATTCCAGCGTGGAACGCGTCGAATGCAGCTCGTAGGGATCGAGCGAGGCGCCCATGACCAGTTCACCGCGAGCGCTCTGCGAGACATACGCATGCAGCGAGCTGGACACGATGATGGGATCCAGCCAGGGCTTGAGCGGTTCGGTCACCATCGCCTGCAGCGGATGGATCGCCAATGGTGAGGCCAGCCCGATCATCCTCAGGATACGTGGCGTACTGCCGGCCACCGCGCACAGCACCTTTTTCGTCTTGATGTCGCCGCGCGAGGTGCGGACACCGGCCATCGCGCCGTCGCGCACGTCGAGGCCGAGGACTTCCACGCCCTGGTGGATCTCGACGCCCTGCCGATCCGCACCGCGGGCGTAACCCCACGCCACCGCATCGTGGCGCGCGATCGCGCCCGGCGCGTGGTACAGCGCACCGACTATCGGCGTGTGACCGCCGCAGGCGATGTCGATCTGCGGCACGAGCTTCTTCACGAAGGCCGCGTCCACGACTTCCGAACGCACGCCGAAATGCTTGTTGACCTCGGCGCGCCAGCGCGCCGTGCGCAGGTCGGCGTCCGAATGCGCCAGCGTGAGGTGCCCGCGGGTCGAGAAGAACAGATTGAAGTCGAGCTCGGTCGACAGCTCCTGCCAGAGCTTCATGCTGGCGTCGTAGAACTGCACGCCCTCGGGTGTGAGGTAGTTGGAGCGGATGATGGTGGTGTTGCGCGCGGTATTGCCGCCGCCGAGGTAGCCTTTCTCGAGCACCGCGATGTCGCGAATGCCATGATCGCGCGCCAGGTAGTACGCCGCCGCGAGGCCGTGACCGCCCCCGCCGATGATCACCACCTCGTAGCCGTCGCGCAGCCGGGCCGGCTCGCGGAACATGCGCGGTTCCGGGTGTCGGCGGGCAAAGGCGAATCTCAGCAGGCGATGGGGCATCGAAAAACGCTTTGCATGATAGTAAATTGTGTTGCGCACGGATAACACGCGCCGCCGGGGCAGTCAACGCGCTCCGCAGACACACATATAAGGAGTGGGTTATGGCAAAGGCTAAACAGCCGCCGGATGCGCCGGCAGCGGGCACGGCCGAAAGCGGCAGCGCGCCCAGCGTGGCGCGCCAGATCGGTACGACCGTGCGGCGCCTGCGCAGCTCACACGGACTGACACTCGGCGAGGTCGCCAAACGTTCGAAGGTGAGCCCGGCCATGTTGAGCCGCATGGAGAACGGCGACGTCTCCCCGAGCCTCGAGACCCTGAGTGCGCTCACCGGCGCGCTGGGAGTGTCGCTGTCGCAGTTGTTCGGCGACATCGGCAAGCCACGCGGCGCCGCGCAGCACGTGCAGAAGGGCCAGGGACTCGAAGTCGTGCGTCGCGGCACCAGGCGCGGCCACACCTATCATCTGCTCGCCGCCGACCGCGGCCCACGCCGTGCATTCGAGCCGTTCCTGGTCACGCTCAACGACAAGAGCGAGGTGTTTCCGGGCTTTGAACACCCGGGCACGGAGTTCATCTACCTGCTGGAGGGCTCCCTCACCTACCGGCACGGCGAGGAGACCTATCTTCTCAAGGCCGGTGACGCCTTCACGTTCGCGGGCGAAGTGCCGCATGGGCCCGAAAAGCTTTTGAAAACGCCGATCCGCATGTTATCCATCATCATCTACGCCGAGCCGGAGGCCGCATGAAAACCCTGACGGTATTGCTGACGTTGATGCTCGCCGCCGTGGCGTCCGCCGAAGAGGCCAAACCGGCCTACGACGCCGCGCTCGCCCGGCAACTGGGGGCCGACGAACACGGCATGCGCAGCTACGTGCTGGTCATCCTGAAAACCGGCCCGACTCCCGTGCCCAAGGGCGAGAAACGCGACGCCATGTTCAAGGGACACTTCGCCAACATGGAGCGCCTCGCGGGTGAGGGCAAGCTGGCCTACGCCGGTCCGCTGGACGGTGTCGATGGCTGGCGCGGCCTGTTCATCTTCGCGGTCGACAACGTCGAGGAAGCGAAGCAACTCACCGCGACGGATCCCGTGATCATCAATGGCGAGATGATCGCCGAGTACCACAAGCACTACGGTTCGGCGGCGCTCATGCTGGTCAACAAGACGCACAACACGCTGAGCAAACCGGAGTAGCCGGCCGTCAGAGTATTGCGAGTGGGCGTCCCGGCGATCCGGTCGCGCCCTTGAGCCGCAGCGGCGTGAACACGAACATGAAGCGGTAGGCGCGCTCCTTCTCGAGCGCGGCGAAGTCCATGTTCTCGAGATTCCAGATACCGTTTTTCATGGTGACTTCGGTGTGCACCAGCGCTTCGGGCCCGTCGAAGTTCGAATCCGAGCCGATCATCGACGGCTTGCGCGCGATGATCCAGGCGATCAGCTCGCGCCCCGCGTAGGCGTGCGGCGCGCGCTCGACCTTGGGGTCCGGCCACAGTCGCCACCAGCCGATGTTGAACAGCAGCGCATCACCCGGCTCGATGTCGCTTTCCTTCAGACCCTGGCGCGCGAGCACGGCGCGAATGTCGGCCACCGTGACTTCGTAGTCGCCGGGCAGCGTCGGCACACCCTTGTACGCCGCGATATCCAAGTAGATGGCCCGGGTGATGATGGGCTTGACGTTTTCGACGCCATTGCGCTGCAGGCCATAGGGCCCGCGCATGTCCTCGGTACTGGCGCCGTTGTAGAACACGAAAGACTCGCTGCCGTCGGCGAATTTCACTCTCTGCCCCACGTGGCCGGGGCCGTCGAACTGCGTCCCCACCTGGCCGATTTCGGCGGCGACGTATTCATCGTTGAACACCACGCCGCGGTCGAGGATCGGCCCGTGTGTCGGGAACGATGGGATGAAGATGTTGTAGCTGCGACTGCCGTTGAGCGGCATGCCGCGTTCGTAGACGTGTCCGAGTTCGATCATGCGACCGGTTTTCACCAGCGACGTCGCCTTGACCACTTTCTCCGGCGTGATCCAGTTCGAGCCGCCCGCCTGGTCTCCGGCGCCCCACTGCTCGTTCGGCCACCACTCGCCCTTCTCGCGGGTCTGCGCCCCGGCCAACATGCTGACACACAGGAACGTGGTGGCCGCGACCACACGAAAAGCTCGAGTCATGATTCCCCCAAAACTAGTCGCGTCGACGGGCTGGCCATCGAGCGACTGCACGAACTCCAGGCGGATCCCGTATCCATCGTATCGCGCCGCGTTCAATGGGTCAGCGCCTTCGGTGCATTTGAGTCCTTGCTCCCGGGCGACGTACTCTCCCCTGAACCCGCAAAGCGCAGATCAGGACTTCAACGCTTGCGCGGTCGCCGGCGGGTTGGCTTTGGCGGGGCGCCGACTTTTTCCCAGGCCGCGATGGGACCTGGCCTGGAGCGGAGCAAGGGATGGCATCTGGGTCGCTTCACCTGCCTGACAATCTCCAGCTGCGCCGGCGCGCGCCTCGCCAGCTTGCGCAGCAGGTGGGCCCATTCATAGGCGAGCTGGCCGCGGGTCACCGGGATCGGGGTGAGCTTGCGCAAGGGACCGATCTTGCTGCGGTCGAAGGAGTAGCCGCGCGCCGTCGCTTCGGCATGGATACCCGCCAGCCAGGCGTCGATGGCGCGACGGGGCGAAGGGTGTTCGCGAAAACGATGCAGCTGCGGATGATGGCCGTAGCCCTTGGTTTCACCCCTCAGCACCGCGCGTGCCAGCAGGCCTTCACGCCAGGCGGCGACCAGTCCCTTGGCGTCGAGGTATTGCGGGTGAAGGGACCAGAGTCGCACGCCGAAACTATAACGGCGCCGCTAGATCGCGGGCGGGACTTTCGGCGCGAGGGGTCCTTCGAACGACAGCCGGGTCGTCTTGATATCGAGCAGGGGCCCGAGCTCATACACGTTCTGGTACCCGTAGCTGTGCAGGGCGTTGAAGGTGTAGAGGTTCAGCGATGCGATCGCCACCTTGGACGTCAGCGCCCGCGGCTCATTCAGGAAATTGTTGTTGCAGTAGATGAGGATGCGCGTGGACTTGGACGGGATCACCCTCGCAAGGTCGCCTTCGGTCATGTCCGGCAGGCTCAGGTTTCGCGCGCCCTTGATGTGCAGCAGCCGGTACATTTCCGAGCTGCGCGCGTCCAGGACGATGGTCCCGGGCTCGGCCGCCATGCGAATGAAGTCCGCTTCGCTGATGCGCCGCTTGGCGCGCAACGGCCCCACCTCGGATACCTGTCGCTGAAAGCCCTGGTAGTCGATCAGCTGGTTGGGGATGGGTCGTGGATCCGGGTTGGCCGAGTCTGCCGCCCACACTCCGGCAATAGTCAGACCCAACAATCCACACGCGACGACGAGTTTGTTCGGCTTCTTCATGGCACGGCTTCCGCGACGAGGATGGCGATTCGACCGCCGCCACGGAAAAGAGTGCCCGGACAGTTACCTTATTTGCGCGCGCTCTCGACTTCGCGTTCCGCCTGCAGGAAGCCGTAGGCAGGCACCAGTTCGCCGTCGCGGTCGGCGATTTCCGTCCAGCGCGCGATCACCTGCTCGCCGGCATCGTCGCCGCCGCCGATCTGCGCGCCCTGCGACAGGGTCACGCGGGCGCAGGCGAAATGCCCGGCGCCGGCACACACGATGGCGCGTGTCGGCGCGTCGTCACCGGTCAGCGCCAGCAGCGCGGGACTGACCAGCGCGGGATCAAGTAGTTTGAGGCTCTCCTCGGGCAGGATATCGCGGGTCATCTGCGTGGCGGCCGAGGGCGCCAGGCAATTCACGCGGATGCCGTATTTCTCGCCCTCGATGGCCAGCGTCTGCATGAGCCCGACCAGCGCCATCTTCGCGGCGCCATAGTTGGCCTGGCCGAAGTTGCCGTACAGACCCGAGGAGGACGTGGTCATGACGATGCGCCCGTGTTTCTGCGCCCGCATCTGCTCCCACACGGCCTTCGAGCAGTTGACCGCGCCCATGAGGTGCACCTCCACCACGAGGCGGAAGTCCTCGAGGCTCATCTTGGCGAAGCTCTTGTCGCGCAGGATGCCGGCGTTGTTCACCAGGATGTCGACTCGCTGCCACTCGGCGAGCGTGCGCTTCACCATCGAGTCGATGGCGGCTTCGTCGGTCACCGACGCGGCGAAGGGCAATGCCATGCCACCGGCCTTGACGATTTCCGCGGCGACGGCTTCCGCCGCACCGATCGACAGGTCATTGACCACCACGCGCGCGCCCCAGCGCGCGAGGTACAGCGCGTGCTCGCGGCCCAGGCCGCCGCCCGCGCCGGTGACGATGGCGACGCGTCCTTCGAGCGAATGCTTCACTTTCTTCCCTTCTTGCAGATGCCGAGGAATCCGGCGGCCATGAACGCGGCCATGCGGTCTTTCACCGCTTCGAAATCGTCGGACCGGCATACGCCACCGGAAAGCATGTCGATGCGGCCGGTGCGCGCCAGCGTGAGCATCAGCGCGCCGGTGACGAAGTGATAACCCCAGAAGATGTCGACTTCCGCGCAGCCCGGCAGCGCCTTCTTGAGCAGCTCGATCAGCCGCAGCACCACCGGATCGAATTGCGCGTGCATGATTTCCGCGCCCCACTCCGGCGTGTTGGCCACCTGCGCGCCCAGCGCGCCGTAGTTCCTCCAGCCCTCGCCGCCCTGGATGTACAGGTCGAGGTCGGTGTCGAGAAAGGCGCGCAACGCGCCTTCGACGGTCGGCTTGCCGTGGGTGGAAGCCTCGTAGGCGTCGAGCGCGTTCATCCGCAGCGTGCTGGTCACCACCGCGCGCCGCGCGCACACGGCGTCGAACAGCTTCTTCTTGTCGACGAAGTAGTAATTGAGCAGCGTGTGATGCACCCCGACGGTCTTGGCCACGTCCTTGAGCGTCACGCCATAGAGGCCATGCTTGGAGAACAGGAACTCGGCGGCGTCGAGTATCTGCTCCATCTTCGCGGCGCGCTGCTGCACCTTGGTCGGCGGGCGCCTCGTTTTGGTTTTCTTTGGCACTGATCGCAGTCTACTGCCCGTTCAGGCGCCGCTGCCATACTCCATGCGCAGGCGGATCTTGTCGATCTTGCCGGTGGGCGACAAGTACATGCGCGGCACCCGGATGATCTCGTCCGGAATCCACCACGGCGCCACCTTGCCGCGCAGTGGTGCAAGCAGTTCCTCGTCGCTGATGCTGCGGGAGCCGCGCGTCTCGACCACCAGCACCGGCCGCTCGCCCCACTTCATGTGACTGCGCCCGATGACCGCGGCCTGCGACACTTCCGGCAGCTGGCTAACAACCGCCTCGATCTCGGTGGGATTGATCCACTCGCCGCCGGACTTGATCAGGTCCTTGGCGCG